>Ga0315273_10011113_pt1 | contig 11509 bp, 12 predicted proteins | sample YL17G02_0_MG_FD_205753 | JGI IMG/M metagenome (GOLD analysis project Ga0315273, IMG submission 205753) | Sediment microbial communities from Yellowstone Lake, YNP, Wyoming, USA - YL17G02_0 | ecosystem: Environmental > Aquatic > Freshwater > Lake > Sediment | place: USA: Wyoming | collected... | reverse complement strand
GCCGCGGTCAACGTCGTCTTGCCATGGTCTACATGCCCGATCGTCCCTATGTTCGCATGAGGCTTTGACCTCTCAAATTTAGCCTTTGCCATTTTTCCTCCTTGTCTTCATAGGCTTTATTCGCCCCTTACCACTGCTATAATTCCTTCAGAGACCCCTTTGGGGACCTCATCGTAATGTGAAAATTGCATTGTATATGTAGCTCTGCCCTGTGTTTTTGACCTTAAATCAGTAGCATAGCCAAACATCTCTGCAAGTGGTGCCTGTGATTTAATCACCTGGGCATTTCCCCTTCTCTCTATGTTCTGAATCCTTCCACGACGGGAATTAAGGTCACCTATTACATCACCCATATATTCTTCAGGGGTCACAATTTCTATACCCATGACCGGTTCAAGGAGGACGGGTTTTGCTTTCTTAGCAGCTTCTTTAAACGCCATCGAACCTGCAATCTTGAATGCCATCTCAGATGAGTCTACTTCATGATATGAACCATCATAAAGCTTTGCCTTTATATCCACCACGGGATACCCGGCAAGAATTCCTCTGTCTGCAGCCTCTTTTATTCCTTTATGAACAGCAGGAACGTATTCCCTCGGAATACTTCCTCCAACAATTTTATTTTCAAATTCAAACCCTTTGCCGGGCTCTAAAGGCTCGATCTCTACCAAGACATGACCGTATTGTCCTCTTCCGCCTGTCTGCCTGATAAATTTTCCTTCAGCCTTTGCTGCTACCCTTATGGTCTCTTTATAGGCAACCTGTGGTTTGCCCACATTTGCACCTACTTTAAACTCCCTGAGGAGCCTGTCCACAATTATTTCAAGATGAAGTTCTCCCATACCGGATATAATTGTCTGATTTGTTTCCTCATTAAATGAGACCTTAAATGAAGGGTCTTCCTGAGTAAGCTTGGAAAGGGACTGGGAAAGTTTTTCCTGGTCCGCCTTTGTCTTCGGCTCAATCGCTACAGACATGACCGGTTCAGGAAATTCCATTGCTTCAAGGATAATCGGATTTTTATCGTCGCACAATGTATCCCCTGTAAGCGTGCCCTTGAGCCCGACGACTGCTGCGATGTCACCTGCGGAGACTTCCTTCATTTCCTCACGCTTATTTGCATGCATTTTAAGAAGTCTGCCGACCCTTTCCTTTATATCTTTTGTTGAGTTATATACATAAGAACCAGCACCTAATACGCCGGAGTAGACTCTTATAAAGGTAAGCTGCCCTACAAAAGGGTCTGTCATAACCTTAAATGCAAGCGCAGAAAATGGCTCACTCTCATCATTTGCATGCCTGACGATAACAGAATCCGTGCCAGGCACTGTTCCAGCCACAGGCGGGATATCAAGCGGAGAAGGAAGATAATCAACAATAGAGTCAAGCAGAAGCTGGACCCCTTTATTTTTGAAAGCCGAACCGCATATAACCGGTGTAAGCTTAAGATCCAATGTGCCTTTCCTTAAAACCGTTTTTATCTCTTCAACACTTATTTCTTCCCTGCTGAGGTATTTTTCCATAATTGTATCGTCCACATCAGCCAGAGCCTCGATCATCTTTTCTCTGTACTCATGTGCCTTGGGTAACATCTCCTCCGGGATTTCTCCTTCAGTATAATTTGCACCTAATGTTTCATCATCAAAATATATTGCCTTCATCCCGACAAGGTCTATGGACCCCCGGAATGTATCCTCAGCTCCTATGGGTATCTGCACAGGAACCGGTTTTGCGTCAAGGCGTTCTATCATACTTTCCACACTCATAAAAAAATCAGCTCCAACTCTATCCATTTTATTCATAAATGCGATACGGGGCACTCCATATTTGTTAGCCTGCCTCCAGACTGTTTCTGACTGGGGTTCAACACCCGCAACAGCATCAAAAACAGCAACCGCACCGTCAAGCACCCGTAAAGACCTTTCTACTTCGATTGTAAAATCGACATGTCCGGGAGTGTCTATGATATTGATTTTATAATCTTTCCAGTAACATGTTGTAGCAGCAGAGGTGATGGTAATACCTCTTTCCTGCTCCTGAACCATCCAGTCCATGACAGCAGTACCATCATGCACCTCTCCAATCTTGTAGGTAACACCTGTATAATAGAGGATTCGTTCTGTAGTTGTAGTCTTCCCCGCATCGATGTGTGCCATGATGCCAATATTGCATGTCTTCTGTAGTGAAAATCTTGACAAAACTCTTCTCCTCTATTCTTTCTACCATCTATAATGTGCAAAGGCTTTATTGGCCTCCGCCATTTTGTGGGTATCTTCTTTCTTCTTTATAGAAGACCCGGTATTGTTAAAGGCATCCAGTAACTCACCCGCCAGTTTTTCCGGCATAGTCTTTTCAGCTCTTGCCCTTGAATAATTAATGATCCACCTGAAAGCCAGGGCTGAACGTCTATGCGGCCTGATCTCTATAGGCACCTGATACGTTGCACCACCGACTCGCCTGGGTTTTACCTCCAGGACAGGCTTTGCATTTTCAAGTGCAGTCTTGAATACTTTAAGCGGGTCGCTTCCTGTCTTTTTCTGTAAAATATCAAAAGCACCATAACAGATTCTCTCTGCTGTGGCTTTCTTACCGCTCTCCATTATTGCATTCATAAATTTACTGACAATCTTACTGTTATATTTCGGATCCGGTAAAATGTCTCTTTTTTCAGCAACTCTTCTTCTTGGCATTTATAACTCTCTCTTATTTGGGCCTTTTGGCTCCATATTTAGATCTTGACCTTCTCCTGTCAGCAACTCCCATGGAATCCAGCGTGCCCCTAATAATATGATACCTGACACCAGGAAGGTCTTTTACCCTTCCTCCTCTGATCATGACAATAGAATGTTCCTGAAGATTATGGCCGACTCCGGGAATGTATGCTGTAACTTCCATTGCATTCATCAGTCTTACCCTTGCGACTTTCCTCAGTGCTGAGTTAGGCTTTTTGGGAGTAGTTGTGTAAACCCTTACGCAGACCCCTCTCTTTTGAGGACATCCTCTCAATGCAGGACTTTTGGTCTTAACCTTCACCTTTTCACGGCCATTTTTAACTAATTGTGCAATAGTCGGCACTTTTCCTCCAGAAATTTATTCATTGTAAAGCTGGATTGTACAGCAAGTGAAAATAATACCAGAGACGGTTTTTTTTGTCAAGGGATTTGCGATAAAAAATATTGCACCTGAAAAGAACAAGCAGAAAAAAACGATACCCCATCTGATGCAAAAGTCATGTCCCGTGTAAAACTCCCGTTAACATAGTATTCTATCAAACGTTCATTGGGAATAAGCATCTGCGTTGTCTGACCAGTTCCTCCCTTTCCATATATTTTTATTGTCAGGATTTTACTTTTAAATAAAAAAGTCCCTCTTTTTTAAGAGAGGGACTTTTTCGGTCAATTACCCTTTTACCACATTGATTGCTCTGGGACCTTTTGGGCTCTTTTCAATCTCGAATATTACGGAATCACCTTCGGCAAGAGATTTGAAACCATCGCCGGATATAGATGAGTAGTGCACAAAAACATCTCCGCTATCTTCGCTTGTGATAAATCCGAATCCCTTGGATTCATTAAACCACTTAACTGTTCCTTTAGCCATACGTTACCTCCTTATTTAAAAACTAAAATCTCAGAATAAAGTCATACGAAATAAAAAAAGCCACAAAGCTAAAAGTCCTTGTGGCTTTATCAGATACAAAAACTTCTGAAACTTCAATCGTACATTACCACGTACAACTGTAAAAAGTAAAGATCTAACTCAATTATTCATAAAATGACAATCATAAATTGCAGATAGAATGTTTTTTCAGAGGTATTGAACATTCTCCATGCTCTTATGATATAATGCCTAACAGAAAACCAAGGAGGGAACATTGGCTAAACATGCTGGAGCATATAGAAGTGACAAGAGGAGAAAAGAGATATTACGCCTGAAAAAGCAGGAAGAGAAAAGACAACGGCGTATTAGCAAGGGGAGCGATCCCCAAAATGATACAGAAGTTGCAGCTTCAGAAACAGAAGTGATTGATTCAGAAGGTGTAACCAAAGAAGAAGAGAATTAAGAGACGTTGAGTTCTGTTTTTATAAAATGATTCCGGCAATTGCATAGTTCAAGTATCTTTTCCTGCACCTCTTCGGGTGTTATGACAGCTCCGCCAGGTCTGCCATAAAACAATACTTCTGATCTGCCATTGACTGATAGTCTGACATCCTCTACCATCTGTCCTGCGTTCATCTCGATAGTAATAAACCGCCTGTTTTTCCCTGAGAGCAAAGAGAGTTCCTTTTCAGGAAAAGGAAAGAGTGTAACAGGCCTGAAAAGACCTATCTTAAACCCCTCCCGTCTGAGCTTCATTACTGAAGAAAGAGCTATTCGCGCAACAATTCCAAATGCAACTACTAAAACTTCAGAATCTTCAGCATAATAGCTCTCGAATCTTACATCATTATTTTTCATTATCCTGTATTTTTTCTGAAGCAGGTTGTTTCTCATTTCAAGTTCGCCATCACCCATATAAAGGCTTTTCAACACCCGTGGGTTCCTGTCTTTACATCCATTAAGCACCCAGTCTTTTCGAGGCAGATCCGGTTGCAGATAAGGGTTAGGATAAAAAGGCTCCATCATCTGTCCAATGATACCGTCTCCGAGTATCATTACAGGATTTCTGTATTCATCTGCCTTATCAAAGGCAAGCATTGTAAGATCCCATAATTCCTGAAGGCTATAAGGCGCATATACAAGAAGCTTGTAGTCCCCGTGTCCTCCGCCCTTAACTGCCTGGAAATAATCTGATTGACACCCGGAAATATTGCCGAGCCCCGGGCCGCCCCTCTGCATATTAACGATTACTGCAGGAAGTTCGGCGCCTGCGAGGAAAGATAGCGTTTCCTGTTTCAGGCTGATTCCCGGACTGCTTGAAGAGGTCATGGCCCTCATGCCGGCAGCAGATGCACCATAGACCATATTTATTGCAGCAAGTTCGCTCTCGGCCTGAATAAACACACCTTGAACCTCGGGCATCCTTTTCGACATATATTCGGGTATCTCATTCTGCGGGGTTATCGGATATCCTGAATAAAAGCGGCATCCTGCCTGAATTGCCGCCTCAGCAATCACTTCATTCCCTCTCATGAGGATTTTTTTATTATTCATGTCTGGAAATTATAACACAAAAATCTTTATATGTAGGGGACAACAAGAGAGACTTTGTTTTTTTATCTTTCGCAGCCATTTTAATTTTATCTCACATTTTAAAATGGAGTATATTTGACAAACCATCCCGCCTTCTTTTATGATTTTTTACTTCAGAGGAGGTTCTATGTTTTTTCAGGATTTGATTTTACAGCTGCAGCGATTCTGGTCAGAAAAGGGTTGCACCCTTCTTCAGCCTTATGATATGGAAGTAGGCGCCGGGACATTCCACCCTGCTACATTTTTCAGGGTCATAGGACCCGAGCCATGGAAGGCAGCATATGTTGAACCTTCAAGGAGACCTACTGATGGAAGGTACGGAGAAAATCCAAACAGGCTTCAGCACTACTATCAGTACCAGGTCATACTGAAACCATCTCCTCCTGACAGTCAGGAGGTCTATCTGGAAAGTCTGTCTTATTTAGGGATAGACCCTCTCAAACATGATATCAGATTCGTTGAAGATGACTGGGAATCACCCACCCTTGGCGCATGGGGTCTCGGCTGGGAGGTATGGCTTGATGGGATGGAGATCACCCAGTTCACCTATTTCCAGCAGGTCGGAGGGATTGACCTCAAACCGGTTTCTCTTGAATTGACATACGGACTTGAAAGAATTGCCATGTATTTGCAGGAAGTAGACAATGTATATAATCTTCAGTGGTGCAAAGGCATAAAATACAGAGAAATACATCACATCGGTGAAGTAGAATTTTCAAAGTATAATTTTGATTTTGCAGATACAGCGCTCCTGTCAAAGCAATTCGATGCATATGAGAAAGAGTCAATCAGACTCAATAAACTTGGCCTCGTGCTGCCTTCATATGAATTCTGCCTGAAATGCTCGCATACGTTTAATCTGCTCGATGCGAGAGGCGCAATTTCTGTTACTGAAAGAACAGGTTATATCGCACGCGTAAGAAACCTTGCACGCCTCTGCGCAAAGGCTTACTACAAACAGAGGGAAGAGATGGAATTCCCGCTGCTTACGAATAACACTTAGTATCTCATCCTTACCCTGTATGTCAGCTTCACTTCCCTGTCTTTCGGAACAGGGATAGCAAATTCCGCGGTGAACGCACCTGTCTTTATGTATTCATGAGACGAGTTGAGCATGTTCCAGTCGCCCGGTATCGGTTCAACAACCTTAACCGTCACGTCCTCCTTCTTATGGTTTCTCAATGAAATCTCAAATGCTGCCTCATAGGTGTCATATGCGATCTTTTTCCAGTCAGTCTGTCTTCTCGCGCCAACCACATCAAATGCCTCTCCAAGTTTGATCCTGATCTTTTCATCCTTTGGAGTATGATCGATCCTGTCCTCTCCAACAAACTGCAGACTTCCCTCGCTGTCATGTTTATAAACCCTTACAATGCCTTTTGGCAGAGGCATTCCGAGATTGTTCTCCTTCTTATTGTTCATCTCAACAAATACACCGACTTTCTGCTTTGTCATGGGTTCACTATACTGGCTGTAGTAATAATATTTCGCTCCCTGGAAAAGCAGTTCTTTTCTTACCGGGATATTCCCGGCGGTAACAAGACTTATCTGTTTCGTTTGGTTTTCTTTGATTGTTGATGGCCTCTGTAATGTGTATATGTGGTACTCAAAAAATTCTTCCTCTTTAAACTGCGGGGCTTCCGGTTTTGCTGCTGCCTGAGCATACCGCATGATCTTTTCCTTGTATTCATATTCATCCTTAACCCGGTTAACATCTCCTGCAACGAGTTTCAGTTTCGCATTCTTATATGCAGCGCCGCTTTTATTATCAATGGTGACCCATCCGGAAAGATCAGCCTTATCATCATTATCATTCAATGTAAGTACATAATCAGCCCTCCAGTTTATGCCGTTGGTAAGATATGATGCCTCAACCTTCTGCGGTGATGTGAGATTGTTTTCGATAAGCCAGACAAGTGTAGGCTTTGAGATAAGATTTTCCGGAACACCGGGGAAGATAATCCTTCCGGGATGGCCGAAGGTTATTTCATCTCCTGTTTTGAATATCGGCCCTCCGTTATTTGACAGGAGTGTTGCTGTTACAACCTCTTCCCTTTCAGTGTATGGATTCTTGTAATAAAGTTTTACCTCTTTCCCCACATATTTATCGAGAAGTTTCTGGGGATTCAGTAAATCGTATTCATAGTTCTGTTCGAGTATCTGAAGGCTTGCAGAGTCTATCAGGGATTTAATAGAGACACTCGCAGGGATTATCTGTGATGCAACATCCATGAACCTCAGTTCACCGGTCCCTTTATTAAGTTTTATCTCCCTCTGATCCTTTACAAGTCCAAGGTTGACATTGTAGATGGTTATTGCTATGCCGAACTGGTCTTCCAGTCCTGTGGAAAGAATCCCGGGTTTTTTATCTCCGCTATCTGCCTCTGCCATAGTCCCAAAGACAGTTATCAAAAGAATTCCAACAAAAGCAACAAAAAGATATCTCTTTCTCATGTTATACCTCCTTAATGAATTTTAAATTGCTCTGAAGGTTTATTTAACATAGCCGCACATGGCTTTCCCGATTAACTTGGTCATTCAGCCTCTAAACACACATAACTGCCCGTTACACAGCTTGTTTGTGAAGCTTGCTATAAGGCTTTATATATCTTAGAATTTTCATTCTTTTAGCCTTGATCTGATAAAGGTCATGCTGATTTTGAAGGTTCAGCCAAAGTTCCTCTGAAGTCCCAAAGTATCGGGCCAATTTTACTGCCATTTCAGGACTAACATTTCTTTTTTCATTCACAAGCTCATTTACAGTACGAAAGGTCGTGTTCAAATCCTTTGCAATCTGAGACTGTGTCAGTCCGAGGGGCTCCATAAACTCAATTTTTAATATTTCACCTGGATGAGTTGGTTTTCTTTTTACATTAAACATAATTTTTGCTCCCTTAGTGATAATCTATAATTTCCATAAGGTTGTTATCATTATTAACATTATTACACATAACGTTATATTATTTATATCACCTGTTCAGCAATTTTAAAGGTTCTGATTTTATTGATTTTACTCATCAAAGCCGAACCGAAATTATTCACGATCAGATGCACATAAGACCAGCAGAGAGTAAAAATCGGGAAGGCTTAAAGATTCAAAACTACTTCATCAAAGGTACAGAGTAATCATTTGGTATTTAGGTGCGCACAACGCCTCCTACGAGTGAGAACCTTCAAGGAATACCCGACTTCGACCTTTTTCAAGAGAAAGATTGCGTGGCATATTTGTCTCATTTGCGAAACAGGCAAACCACCGATCCAGGAATATCCGGATGTCTACCCTATCCATAACCGCCAAGGACGTATTTAATGAAGGTTAGAACACTAAAAAAGTAATCTGGCCTTTATTTTTTACTTTGCTTATAGAAGTCGTTCGAAAATCTTGAGATCAATGTTCGCGTCCAAAAGTAATTTCCTCAAGTAATCAGCCTGCTCTGAAAGCAATGGTCGTGTAATTGAATTGCTTGCAAGTAATTTACGAGTCTTAAGCGCATTGAGCATTGGCAAAGCTAATATTGCATGATCTTCTTGGAAACAATATATAAAAACCTCATCAATTAGATAACGATGAATAAGCGCTTTAAATTCCTCGACAGAACGCTGTTCATGAGCTATTTCCCAAAAATCATAACAACCTGGCTCTTGGAATGCGTTAACACGATAGTTTATATGTTCTCTTTTTTCCATAAGCCATAAATACGGATTTAACCCCTCAATTGTATTTGACTGGAGAGAGTCTGTAGATTTGTAAAGATCAATAAAATGACGTATAGTGCCTTTATGTGTGGAGTTGTAATGTCTATTTGAATTCTTCCGGGGAGTAGCCCCAACTTCAGCGTGCAAAGTGTAAAGGGCTTTATTCCTTATTAAAGCACATCCATTTATACATAGGATACATCGAAGGCAATAATAAGTTGAGTAATACATTTTTACTGTAGCCCAAGAATAACCACCTCTTATTGCCGAAACAAGAGCCTCAAAAAGGCTGAGCATGCCTTTATAATAAAAACTTTTCGCATCTTCGATAAGCAGCTCTCTTAATTCGCCCGAAACTTCTTTGCTAAGAATAATTTGTTCGAATTGGGACTGTTTCTGGTTCCAGGAATCAGGATCTTTAGCACCCACTATGGCTTCACAAAATTCCTGGGCTTGATTTCTGTTAGAACTCATACTCGTCTTGCGAAGGGAGATTCACTCGGTTAGCGGAATCCAAGAAATCTGCAACTCTCTTTCTTGCTGTTTTGCCATCTAAGTGTTTAATATCCTGCAAGAAAAGAAGGTTAGACGTTTCAAGCAACAATATTGATTTCATTGTTTCAAAGGAGAAAGACTTCTTGTCAGCACATTTTTGAACAAGAGAACTCATTAAATAATCAATTGCGCCACTGAACCCGGAACTTTTCAGAAAAGGATTTTTGCCTCTATTATTCCATGATCCATCCTTATCATAATAGAGCTGAATCGCTTTGAAAAAGTTCAAGATTATTGCCTTCTGATAGTTAAGACTTCTAAGATTGAATTTAGCTAATGTCCCGTCTATTGAGAGATGTTTTTTTAATGAGGAAACTACAGTTGACAAGTCAATCAGGCCCGCACCTCTTGGCGCACCTGGATATTTGATGTAATTATAATAGGGTGAATCCTGATTGTCGTTCAGTTCACGCGCGATATCGCTGGCTCTATTTATTTCCAGATCTGCATCATCTTCAACTATACCAAATAGATCATATATGAGAGATCGCGGTGCCGGCTTCTGTTCAGAATTTATATTTAAGAAAATTGTTGCAGCCTGCTTTGTAGTTAAATTAAGACAGATAGATACAAGAATCTTGTCTTCGCCAACAGCTGCGTTCGATTTCATTGCTTCTTCTAGCCCAGCAAGTCTATGTTGTCCATCAATTACTTGTGCCGCAACCGGTTTTATAGGAATTGAGATATAACCATCTTCATATTCGGGTTTGAAATTCCTCTCAGTCCAATTGAGAATAAAGGTGTTGTAAAACATATTCCCCTTCTCAATGAATTCCTTAATTGACATTATTCGGTTCCTATTCAACACTCTCTGGACGGAACCTTCTTCCGTGTCAACCCCTCTTATTGCAACATAATGAATAGCCACCAAGTCTTTCACTTTCATGGAAAATGTAAAGACAGGTATTCCACTAAATGTTGTTTTCAAACATCTTGTTCTCATTTTTTTTGCCTCCAATACTTTTCCTTCTATTTGTCGTTACGTCCTCTTCTTGCCGTCTTTATTTTTCGTGTCAATCCAGAAGCGCAATCCCGCTTCCCCCCGCTCAATTACTGCTTATACTATTCACCATTTTAACAGAGAAGATCGATAAATGTTACAGGAAGTTACAAACGGGGGAAGCAAATCTCGCAAGGCATTTCTTTCCCTGTGAAGTCCTGATTCAGCGAAACCGTTGCTGGAATAATCTTAGCAGAGTAAATGATCCTGCCTGAATCATGTCTGCCTGTTGACTTTGCTTTTATATGTGATAGCCTATAATTATGAGCAAGTTACTAATGAGGTCATAAGTAAAGCCACATTTAAACACCCTCCCCTTTATCCCCTCCCCTCAATCCCGAAAGCTTTCGGGACTCTCCCTTGTGCAACTGTGATTTTTGTCAAGGGATTTGTGGTGTTGGGCAAGTTGAATAATCAGCTTGCCACGGGATTCGGTTTTTCATTATTGCATTGAGAATGACCAATAACTTTCTCATACAGGATGTCAGCGCTACCTTGGGGGAGATTCCAAGACGGTTCTTCTCCGCTGTGAGCATCTCAATGACTTGCGGGGATAGTGCTCCTACCGTTTCAACAACCTTGCCGATATCTGCCTCGGCATTAACTGCGGACCATCTCTTATTGCCAGGTCGCTCAGCAATATCTAACTGGGTCTTCGATACGTCAATACCAACGAAACTCATTTACACCTCCCGCTTGTCCTCAAACAGCAGAAAGCGATAATTGTCAGGCAACGGCCTGTCCGCCTCAATAAAGCGGAGAATCTCCTGTTGTTCCTGTTCAGTCAGTCGTGGCATAAAAGCTCTCTCCTTCGCAGGGATCTACCCGGTTTCAGGCCAAGAGACAACATGAACGAATTCAGGTGCATGTTCTCCGGTGTCATGAGAATCACCGGGTCTATAAAACAATCCCCTGTTTTGCCGCAAAAGCCTGCATGTGTGCGTATTTCATAATTTCGGGGCGCGGTTTGCTAAATCCCGTTCAACCGTTCCCACCGCATAAATCGGCGCCAAGCAGCGTTTTCCTTTACATTCGCTATTACGCGCAGACAATACGTACGACCGT
>Ga0315273_10011111_pt1 | contig 11513 bp, 9 predicted proteins | sample YL17G02_0_MG_FD_205753 | JGI IMG/M metagenome (GOLD analysis project Ga0315273, IMG submission 205753) | Sediment microbial communities from Yellowstone Lake, YNP, Wyoming, USA - YL17G02_0 | ecosystem: Environmental > Aquatic > Freshwater > Lake > Sediment | place: USA: Wyoming | collected... | reverse complement strand
TGCCGATCGAGAACAGCTGCATCACTTCGCGGGCGTAGTTCTCGTTGGGCTGCACGCCCGTGATGGCATTCGGCTTCAGGTTGTTGACCATGTCAAGGTAATTGCCCATCGCGGGCGAGAGCGTCACTTGGGTCAGCACGGTCCTGAAATTGTCGAACGCGAGGTCGGCGAGCATCTGCTGATAGCGCTGCATCGCATACGCCTGGCTGATCTCGGTCCCCGACGTCACCAGGATCTGCGACAGCGCGAATGCGACGCGCTGCCGAAGCTGGTCCGGCGCCATCACCGCGTTTCGGAAGAATTCGCGCTGCAGCTGAAACAGCGTGTAGTTGTCGCGCTGGCAATTGCTGGTTCCCGTGTCGGGCTTCGTGGTGTCATTGACGCACTCGGCCGGGCGGGTGGCGGGCCACCACGCGAAGGCGGTGTATTTCGTCTGCGGGGCGGCGAGTTGCTCGTCGACGAACGCGGCGGCGCCGACGGCTTTCACGTGAGCGACCAGCGCGTCGTTCGGGCCCCAGGTCGATTGTTCGAGCAGGCGCACGGCGTCCGCCTCGGTCTGCGCCGGGGTGGGCGGGCTGGCGCCGACGGCGCTTCCGGGCGCGCTGCTGAAGATCAAACCCAGCGCCGCGGCGGTCGCGAGCGCCAGCGACTTCAGCGCGGGACCGGACGTTCGATTCGTTCGCATTTCTTCTCTCCCCTCGGGGTGCTGCCCGGAGCGTCGGATCGCGCACTGCACGGAATCAAATCCATCCATGGAGCCGGCAGGATCGTTGCCGCGACTCCCGGCCGCAACTTTACCGTCGTTGCCAATCCGGTTTCAGTAAGTCTTTGTAACCAATCGTGTCGCCGGCCGTCGTTCACGACCGGCCGCGCGCCGCCGGCGGATTATTCCATTGGCATGAAGGATAGACAAGCGGGCGGGCCGGTCCGGACCGGGACCATGGCGGCGTGGAGGCGCCGTCCGGGAATCGCTTCCGGTGCCGCCGCTGGCTACTGCAGCCGGATTTCTTCTGGATATCGAACGATCGTACGGCCAATCGCAAGGGCAATGATCAACTGTTCGCACTTTACTTTCGCTATTTGCGCTAAGTATCTGTTTATAATCGGAGAAGAGTTTTATGCAACATTGGCGCTAAGTCATTGAAGGGACAGCAGAAAAGCGTTGACCGACCGCGAGCGATTCCCTTATAGTTCCCGCAGGTGGTAAGAAGTGGGTAAAAGTGGGTGATCTGACGGGCGCTCGCCGCTGGCCGACCGGCCATGTGAATGAGCGCTCACCTTTACCCGCGGCTGGAGGGGGCGAGAGTGGCGCTGGGGGCGGCGGGTTCGACGGCCAATGGTCCGGTATTCCGGGGCGCGACCCATCTCGCGCTCGACGCCAAAGGCCGGCTTGCAATCCCCGCGAGGCACCGCGACGCGCTCCTCGCGGCTGACCAGGCGATCCCCGCGGCGAGTGGCAGCGCGCTGGTCCTCACCGTCGACCCCAGTCGCTGCCTGCTCCTCTACCCGCGTGCCGCGTGGGAACCGATCCAGGCGCGGCTGATGGCGCTTTCGTCATTCAACGAGCCGATTCGCCGTCTGCAACGGCTGCTCGTCGGCCACGCCGACGACGTTGACATCGACGGAGCCGGCCGCATTCTCGTGGCCCCCGCGCTGCGCCAGTACGCCGGCCTCGATCATCGCGTCGTCCTCGTGGGCCAGGGCAACAAGTTCGAGTTGTGGGACGAGGCGAGGTGGCTCGAGCAGACCGCGCACACGATCACCTTTTCCGCGGGCGAGTTGCCGCCGGAACTCGACGGCTTTTCGCTTTGATGGGCGATGGCGGCCACGTTCCCGTCCTGCTCGAAGAAGCCATCGCCGCGCTGGCCATCCAGCCGGGCGGGATCTACGTCGACTGCACGTTCGGCCGCGGCGGGCACAGCCGCGCGATTCTCGCCGCGCTGGGTGCCTCGGGGCGGCTTCTCGCGCTCGACCGCGATCCTGCCGCCGAGGCGGCGGCATGCGCCGTCGTCGATCCGCGGTTCACGTTCAGGCGTGCGTGGTTCTCGGAACTGCCCGACGTCCTCGCCGACTTGCGGGTTGCCCGCGCCGACGGCGTGCTGCTCGACCTTGGCGTTTCCTCGCCGCAACTCGACGACCCGGAACGGGGCTTCTCGTTTCGCACCGACGGGCCGCTCGACATGCGGATGGATCCGACGCGCGGCGAGTCCGCCGCCGCGTTTCTCGCGCGTGCCGACGCACGCGAATTGACGGAGGTGATACGCGACTATGGTGAAGAACGGTTTGCTCAATCGATTGCAAGAGCGATTGTTGCGGCTCGCGCGCTCGCACCCGTCGTCCGGACCGGGCAGCTGGCGGCGCTCGTGGCCGAAGCCGTCCGCACGCGCCCGCGGGGTGATTGGGGTCAGGATCCGGCCACGCGGACCTTCCAGGCTCTTAGGATTTTCGTCAACCGGGAGCTCGCGGAGCTCTCGCTGACGCTGCTGCGGATCGTGCCGTTGCTGAATCCCGGCGGCCGGCTTGTGGTGATCAGCTTCCATTCGCTCGAGGACCGGATCGTGAAACGTTTTTTCGCGCAAGGCTCGCAGCCGTTCGGCGGCGACCCGCGGCTCGCGCGGCTTGCGATCAGGGCAGACGCGCTGCCGGGAGCGCCGCTGAAGCTCGTCGGCCGTGCGATCCGGTCATCGGACCGCGAGGCGATGGCGAATCCGCGCGCGCGGAGCGCCACGTTGCGTGCGGCCGAACGCACCGTGCATCCGGTTCCGCCGGGATTTGCCGAGTCGGCGACGGCGGCGTCCGCCCGATGACTCGCTGACGCCGCGATGCTGCGCCTCAATCTCCTGCTGCTCGCCGCGCTCGTCGCGTGCGCGCTGTCGCTCGTAACGTCGAGGCACCAGGCACGCAAGCTGTTTGTCGAACTCGAGCGCGCGCAGGCGATGGCGCGCAGCTACGAGACGGAGTACGGCCAGCTCGAACTCGAGCAGTCGACGTGGGCAATGCCGGCCAGGACCGAGAAAATCGCGCGCGAGCAATTGAAGATGCAACTGCCGGGTCCGGGCCGGGTGGAAATCATTTCCGGCGGAGGCGCGCGATGAGGGCCGTCGCGTTGAGCGCGAAGCCGGCGCAACGGCGCGCCGCGAAGGCGCTGCCGCCGCTGCCGCGATTCCGGGCGCCGCTGGTGTTCGGACTCATCGCGCTGCTGTTCGGCGGGCTCGTCGTGCGCTCGCTGTACCTGCAGTGGATCGACAACGAGTTCCTGCAGGAGCAGGGCAGCTCGAGATACAGCCGTGAGATCGAGTTGCCCGCACATCGCGGCCGGATCGTCGACCGCTTCGGCGAGGCGCTCGCGATCTCGACGCCGGTGAAGTCGATCTGGGCGTTCCCGGCCAAGACCGAGGCCACGCCCGAGCAGCTGGTGGCACTCGGCAAGCTGCTCGAAACGCCGCCGCAGGCACTTGCGAAGAAGCTGAGCGACGGTGGCGATTTCGTCTTCCTGGCGCGACAGGTGCCGCCGGAGGTTGCCGACCGCATCGCACTGCTGAAGATCAAGGGAGTCCACGATCAGAACGAATACCGGCGGTTCTACCCCGGGGGCGAAACGACCAGCCACATCCTGGGGTTCACCGGCGACCACGATACCGGCCAGGAAGGCATCGAGCTGGCGCAGCAGGAATGGCTTGGCGGGAAGCCGGGCAGCCGTCGCGTCATCATCAACCGGCGCGGCGACGTGGTCGAAGATGTGGAAGCAATCCGGGCGCCGCAGGCGGGGCGCGACCTGGCGCTCGCCATCGACACGCGGCTCCAGTATCTCGCGTTTCGGGACCTGAAGGCGGCGGTCGAGGCGAACAAGGCGAAGGCCGGCGGGCTCGTCATCCTCGACGTGCAGAGCGGTGAAATCCTCGCGTTGGCCAATTGGCCCACGTACAACCCGAACGCGCGCAACCGCGTCGCGCGCGAGAAGATGCGCAACCGCGCGCTGACCGACGTCTTCGAGCCCGGTTCGACGATGAAGCCGTTCACCATCGCCAGCGCGCTTGAAGCCGGCAAGGTAAACCCGGGAACCATCATCCAGACCGCCCCCGGCACGCTGACGATCGGTCCGAACACCATTCACGACGCGCATCCCAACGGCGCGCTCACGGTCGAACAGGTGATTCAGAAGTCGTCGAATGTCGGCGCCGCGAAGATCGCGCTGTCGCTGCCGCCGGAGACGCTGTGGCGAACGCTGGCCGATGCGGGCTTCGGCACGCCGCCGAAGACCGGCTTTCCGGGGGAGGTCGCCGGCCGCCTGCGCCCGGCGAAGACGTGGAAGCCGATCGAGCAGGCGACGATGGCGTATGGCCACGGCATCTCGGTAAACCTGGTTCAGCTGGCCCGCGGCTACACGGTATTTGCAACCGAGGGCGAGTTGAAGCCGGCGACGCTGTTCAAAGCCAGCGGCCCGGTGGCCGGCCGGCCGGTGATGAAGCCGGAGACCGCGCATGCCGTGCGACGGATGCTCGAAATGGCGGTGCAGACCGGCGGCACCGCGCCGCGCGCCCAGGTGACGGGATACCGCGTCGGCGGCAAGACCGGCACCGCGCACAAACTCGAGGGCCGCGGCTACGGCAACAAGTACGTGTCGTCGTTTGTCGGCTTCGCGCCGGTGTCGAACCCGCGGCTCGTCGTCGCCGTGATGATCGACGAGCCGTCCGCCGGCCAGTACTACGGCGGCGCCGTCGCGGCGCCGGTGTTCTCGGGCGTGATGGGTTCCGCGCTGCGGATGCTCGGCGTGCCGACCGATGCACCCGTGGACAACGTGATCCTGCCTCCCGACGGCTTCGAAATCGACGAGGAGACCTGATGCCGGCCGTCAGTTCACCGCAGGTCGATGTCGCGGCGCTTCTGGCGCGGCTGGGCGCCGTGCCGACGCGGATCACCGCCGACAGCCGCCAGGTCCGTCCCGGTGACGCCTTCGCGGCCTTCCCGGGCGCGCAGGCCGATGGCCGCGCCTTCATCGCCGATGCGATCCGCGGCGGCGCCACCGCCGTGCTGTGGGACGCACCGGGTTTTCGGTGGAATTCGGCGTGGACCGTCGCGAACCAGGCCGTCGAGGGCCTCAATGCAAAGCTGGGCGCGATCGCCGACGTCGTCTACGGACACCCTTCGCAATCGTTGTGGATGGTCGGCGTCACCGGCACCAACGGCAAGACCTCCTGTTCACAGTGGGTCGCCCAATGCCTCGACGCGTACGGGCGCCGGGCGGCGGTGTTGGGCACGCTCGGCAACGGTCTCGTCGGCGCCCTTGAACCGGCGCAACACACGACGCCGGATGCGGCGCTGGTGCACGAGATGCTGGCGAGGTTCAAGGCGGCCGGCGCAAGCGCGGTGGCGATGGAGGTCTCGTCACATGGGCTGGATCAGGGACGCGTCAATGCCGTCGCCTTCGACATCGCGCTGTTCACGAATCTCACGCGCGACCATCTCGATTACCACGGCACGATGGCCGCGTACGGAGCGGCGAAGGCCAAGCTGTTCGCCTGGCCTGGCCTGCGCGCCTGCGTGATCAACGCCGACGATCCGTTCGGGCAGAGCCTGATCGATGCGACCAGGGCCCGCGGTGGCCGGGTACTGACCTACGGCTTCGCAGGCGCCGACATTGCGGCGACGGCCTTCGGCGCGACCGCCACGGGCATCCTGGTGTCGGTCACCACGCCGTGGGGCCGCGGCGAGGTGCGGGCATCGCTCGTCGGAGCCTTCAATGCGGCGAATCTGCTCGGCGTGCTGGGGGTTCTGCTGGCAAGTGACGTGCCGCTGGATGCGGCACTCCGCGCGCTGGCGCGGATCGAGCCACCGCCCGGACGGATGCAGCGTCTCGGCGGCGAGAGCCTGCCGCTCGTCGTCGTCGATTACGCGCACTCGCCCGATGCGCTGCAGAAAGTGCTGACCGCGCTGCGACCCGCGGTCGGGCGGTCGCGTGAACTTGTCTGCGTGTTCGGCTGCGGCGGCGATCGCGACAAGGGGAAGCGGCCGGAGATGGGCCGGATCGCCGGGCAGCTGGCCGATCGCGTGGTCGTGACCAGCGACAACCCGCGCACCGAAGATCCTTCCGAAATCGCAAGCGCAGTCGTCCATGGCATCCGTGACACCACGAACCGGCGGTGGAGCGTCGAACTCGACCGGGCAGAGGCGATCCGCGCGGCGATCGCCGGTGCCAGGCGAGGCGACGTCGTGCTCGTCGCCGGCAAGGGTCACGAGGACTACCAGGAACGCAACGGCATCCGCCTGCACTTTTCCGATGCCCGGGTCGCCGCGGCCGCGCTCGCCGCGTGGAGCGGCGCATGATGGACACTGCCACCGCCGCCCGCGCCGTGCAGGGACGCCTGATCGGCGGCAACGTGCACTTCGCCCGGGTGACGACCGACACCCGTTCGCTCGCCCCCGGCGACCTCTATGTCGCACTGAAGGGCGAACGCTTCGATGGCCACGATTTCGTCGCCGCTGCATTCGAGGGCGGCGCAGCGGCGGCGGTCGTCGCTGCCGACCGCGTCGCGACGATCGACGGTGAACTGATCGCCGTCGCGGACCCGCTGGCGGCGCTCGGTGAACTGGCCGCGCACTGGCGCCGGCAATTCACGATCCCCGTCATCGTGATCGCCGGCAGCAACGGCAAGACCACGGTGAAGGAGATGCTGGCAGCGGTGCTGCGGGCGCACTTCGGCGACGATGCCGTGCAGGCGACTCGCGGCAACCTCAACAACGCGATCGGCCTGCCGCTGACGCTGCTGGGCCTGCGCGACCACCACCGGGTGGCTGCGATCGAGCTCGGCATGAACCATCCGGGCGAGACCGCGGAGCTGGCCGCGATTGCGCAACCCACCGTGGCGATCGTCAACAATGCGCAGCGCGAGCATCAGGAATTCATGCGCAGCACCGCCGACGTCGCGACGGAGCACGCGGCGCTGATCCGGGCGCTGCCGGCCGACGGCATCGCCGTAATCAACGCCGACGACCCGCATGTCGCCGTGTGGCGCGACGCGGCGCGCGACCGTCAACTCGGCGTCATCGAATTCGCCGTCGACCAACCGGCCGCGGTCTCCGGGCGATACCGGTCCGCGGCCGGAGTCGGCACGCTGGACCTGTCGACCCCGGCGGGCAGCGCGACGCTGCAACTCGCCGCACCCGGCCGCCACAATGCCGCGAACGCGCTGGCGGCAACCGCCGCGGCGCTGGCGATTCGAGTCCCGCTCGCGGCGGTCGTGCGCGGGCTCCAGGCGTTTCGCCCGGTGGCCGGCCGGCTCGTCGCGCGGCCGGCGGCGAACGGTGCCGTGGTGATCGACGACACCTACAACGCGAACCCTGACTCGGTGCGCGCGGCGATCGACGTGCTGGCAGAGACGCCGGGCACGAAATGGCTCGTCCTGGGTGACATGGGCGAGGTCGGCGCCCAGGGGCCGGCGTTCCACCGCGAGATCGGTGACTATGCGCGGGCAGCAGGCATCGGCCGTCTGCTCACCACCGGCGCACTCGCAGCGGAAAGCGCCGCCGCCTTCGGCCCGGGGGCGGAGCACTTCGTATCGGTCGGCGCGCTGGCGAAGCACCTCGCGCAGGAGGCGCGGGCCGGCACCACGATCCTGGTCAAGGGCTCGCGCTTCATGCAGATGGAGCGCATCGTCGGCGCGCTGGCAGGCGAGGCGCCGGCCGGGGGGCGGCACTGATGCTGCTCTGGCTCGCCGACCTGCTGGCCAAAGACGTCCGGGCGTTCAACGTCTTCGGCTACATCACCCTTCGCGCGGTGCTGGCGACGATGACCGCGCTGGTCATCTCGTTCGTCGTCGGCCCGAAGATGATCGCCTGGCTCACGCGGATGAAGATCGGGCAGGCGGTTCGCGACGACGGACCGCAGACGCACCTTGCCAAAGCCGGCACGCCGACGATGGGCGGTGCGCTGATCCTCGTCTCGATTGTGGCGACGACGCTTCTGTGGGGCGACCTCTCGAACCGGTTCGTCTGGGTGGTGCTGCTGGTGACGGCGGGCTTCGGCGCGATCGGCTGGGTCGACGACTACCGCAAGGTCGTCTACCGGAACCCGAAGGGGCTGTCGGCGCGGTCGAAGCTGTCCTGGCAATCGGCCATCGGTCTCGTCGCTGCGGTCTATCTCGCGTTCTCGGTCTCGGCGCCGGACAACGCGCGCTTCATCCAGATGTTCTTCGCCTGGGTGCAGAGCGGCTTCAACCTCGACCTGCCGCCGAAAGCGGACCTGATCGTTCCCTTCTTCAAGACCGTGACCTACCCGCTCGGTGTCTGGGGCTTCATCACGCTGACCTATTGCGTCATCGTGGGCACGAGCAACGCCGTCAACCTTACCGACGGGCTCGACGGCCTCGCGATCATGCCGACGGTCATGATCGCGGCGGCGCTGGGCGTATTCGCCTACGTGAGCGGGAACACGATCTTCGCGAAATACCTGCAGTTCCCGTACATCCCGGGCGCGGGCGAACTGGCGGTAATCTGCGGCGCGCTCGCCGGCGCCGGGCTCGGCTTCCTCTGGTTCAACGCCTATCCCGCCGAGGTGTTCATGGGCGACGTCGGGGCCCTGGCCCTCGGCGCGACCCTCGGCACGATCGCGGTCATCGTCCGGCAGGAGATCCTGCTGTTCATCATGGGCGGCGTCTTCGTCGTCGAAACGCTGTCGGTGATGATCCAGGTCGCGTCATTCAAGATGACCGGAAAGCGGGTCTTCCGCATGGCGCCGATTCATCACCACTATGAGCTCAAGGGCTGGAAGGAGAACCAGGTGGTGATCCGCTTCTGGATCATCACGATGCTGCTCGTTCTGTTCGGACTCTCGACCCTGAAGCTGCGCTGACGAGAATGGACTACGCCGGTCGCAACGCCATCGTGCTCGGGCTCGGACTCACCGGATTCTCGCTCGCGCGCCATCTCGCGGTGCGCGGCGCGCGGGTGACGGTGGCCGACACGCGGCCGGCGCCGCCGTTCGCGGACCGGCTGCGCGCCGCGCTGCCCGAGGTTCGGGTCGTGACCGGCGCGCTCGCGGACGCCACGCTGGCCGGCGCGGATCTGATCGCCATCAGCCCGGGGGTAGCGAAGAGCGAGCCGCCGATCGCCGCCGCCGTGGCGCGTGGCGTCGAACTCGTTGGCGACGTCGAATTGTTCGCGCGGGTGCTGCCGCCCGACCAGAAGGTGCTTGCGATAACGGGCTCCAACGGCAAGACGACGGTGACGGCGCTCACCGGCGCGTTGTGCCGCGCCGCGGGGCTCTCGACGATCGTCGCCGGCAACATCGGCGACGCGGTGCTGGACACGCTGGAGACGGTAGTCAAGGGTGCCGGCCGCCCGGTCTGGCCGGACGTGTTCGTGCTCGAGCTCTCGAGTTTCCAGCTGGAGACGACGGCAAGCCTCGAGCCCACCGCGGCCACCGTTCTCAACGTGACGGAAAACCACCTCGACCGCTACGCCGGGATGGATGACTACGCGAGCGCCAAGGCGCGCATCTTCAAAGGTGGCGGCATGCAGGTGCTGAACCGCGACGATCCGCGGTCGGCGGCGATGCGGATCGCCGGCCGCGTGGTGGAGACGTTCGGCGCCGACGTGCCTCTGGCGGAGGGGGAGTGGGGCCTGGTCGCGCGGGGTGGCGACGGCCGTGACGTCTGGCTCGCTCGCGGTGGAGCGTTGCTGACGCCCGTCGCCGACCTCGAGTTGATCGGCCGCCACAACGCGCTGAACGCGCTGGCGGCGCTGGCGCTGGTGTCCGCGGTCGCGAAGATCTCGCGCCACGTGCTCGCCGCGCTGACCCGCTTCCAGGGACTGCCGCACCGGATGCAGCGGATCGCCGAGGAAGGTGGCGTGCTGTACGTCGACGATTCGAAGGGAACGACCGTTGCGGCGACACAGGTTGCGCTCGAGGGGCTGGGTCGGCCCGTCGTCCTGATCGCCGGCGGTCAGAGCAAGGGACAGGACTTTGCGCCGCTTAAACCGATCGTGGACACCCGCTGTCGTGCGGTGCTGCTCATCGGCCGCGACGCGCCGCAGATCGAGCGGGCGCTCGCCGGCACGAAGGCGTCCGTAGAACAACTCGGGACGCTGGACGCGGCCGTGACCCGGGCGGTGGAACTCGCCCGGCCGGGCGACGCCGTCGTGCTGTCGCCCGCGTGCGCGAGCCTCGACCAGTTTTCCGACTACGTCGAGCGCGGCGAGCGATTCGCGGCGCAGGTGCGCGCGCACCTGAAAGAAACCACACTCCATGCGTAAGGAGATCGCCGCGACCGCAACGCTGAAGCCGTTCGGCATGCTCCGGGCGTTCGGGTCGATCGGCGCGCTGCCGCGCAATCCGCGGACGATGCTGATCTACGACGCGACGCTGGCGTGGTCGGTGCTGCTGCTGCTCGCGATCGGGCTCGTAATGGTGTATTCGGCCTCCATCGCGATGGCCGAGGCATCCGGGCACACCGGTTACCGGGCGTGGTATTTCCTCATCCGGCACGGAGTCTTCGTGGCAGCGGGACTCGTCGCCGCGGTCATTGCCTTCCAGGTGCCGATGAAGGCCTGGCAGCGGCTCGCGCCATGGGCGTTTGCGGCGGGCGCGCTGCTGCTCGTGCTGGTGCTGGTTCCGGGGATCGGCAAATCGGTCAACGGCTCGCGCCGCTGGTTGTCGCTGCTGGTGATCAACCTGCAGCCGTCGGAATTCATGAAGCTTGCCGTGGTGCTCTACGCCGCGAGCTACGCCGTGCGCAAGGCCGGGTTCCTGCACGGCAAGCAGCCGTTGCGGCAGACGCTGGTGCGGGGCTTCCTGCCGCTGTTCGCGGTGATGGTCGGCACCGGCGGCCTGCTTCTGCTCGAGCCTGATTTCGGCGCGCTGGTCGTGATCGTCGCCATCGCGTTCGGCATCCTGTTCATCGGTGGCCTCGACTGGCGGCTGTTCTTCGGCCTCACGCTGATGCTTCCGGTTGCGCTCGGCGCCGTCCTGGTCGCGGCGCCCTACCGTCTCCAGCGTCTCGTGGCCTTCCTCGACCCGTGGTCCGATCCATTCGGCAAGGGCTACCAGCTCTCGCATTCGCTGATCGCGTTCGGCCGGGGCGAATGGTTCGGTGTGGGGCTGGGCTCGAGCGTGGAGAAGCTCCTCTATCTGCCCGAAGCGCACACCGACTTCCTGCTGGCGGTCATCGCCGAGGAGCTGGGCTTCGCCGGCGTGCTCGCGGTCATCGCGCTGTTCGTCTGGCTGATCTTTCGCTCCTATGCCATCGGCCGCCAGGCGGCGCGACTGGAGCGGCCGTTCGCAGCGTTGACCGCCCACGGCATCGGCATCTGGATCGGCGCGCAGGCATTCATCAACATCGGCGTCAACATGGGGGTGCTGCCGACGAAAGGCCTGACCCTGCCCCTGCTGTCGTTCGGCGGCAGCGGCATTGTCGCGAATTGCGTTGCGCTCGCGATCCTGATGCGCGTGGATTACGAGAACCGCCGGCTGCTGAGGGGGTTCGCGGTATGAGCGCCGCCGGGCCGACCCAAGGACG
>Ga0315273_10011110_pt1 | contig 11513 bp, 10 predicted proteins | sample YL17G02_0_MG_FD_205753 | JGI IMG/M metagenome (GOLD analysis project Ga0315273, IMG submission 205753) | Sediment microbial communities from Yellowstone Lake, YNP, Wyoming, USA - YL17G02_0 | ecosystem: Environmental > Aquatic > Freshwater > Lake > Sediment | place: USA: Wyoming | collected... | reverse complement strand
GATCGCATTCACCCGCAGGGCCTTGTTGTACTCCATCGCGAAATGAACGGCCAGCCACTGGGTGAAGTTGCTGACCGCCGCCTTGGCCGCCGAATACCCGGCAATCCGGGTAAGCGGCCGGAAGGCGTTCATCGAGGAGATGTTTATTATCGATCCCCCCCGCTCGTTCTTAACCATCAGACGGCCGATGACCTGGGCGGGCAGGATCGCCCCGGCGAACAGGTTCAGGGTCACCACCTTTTCCAGCGCGGGGATCGGCAGGTCAAAGAAGGAAGTTTCGGGCGAAGTCGTGGCTTCCTTGGTGTTTCCCCCCGCCGCGTTCACCAGAACGTCTATGCGGCCGAATTCGCCTATAATCGCGTCGGCGGCCGCCTTGACCTTGTCGCGGGACATCATGTCCATGAAAAGGCCCCGCGACTTTATCCCCTTTTCCGCGAGCGCCGCCGCCGCGCGGTCGAAGTTCGCTATGTCGCCGATAACCACCGTAGCCCCGGCCCGGCCCAGCCCCTCGGCGATCCTTGACCCCAGCACCCCGGCCCCGCCGGTCACGACCACGGTCTTGCCAGCCAGTGAAAACATGCCCAGTGTATCCTCCATTAAACGCCACCTCCGGAAAAGATTGCTTCAGGAAACTCGATTATAACACCGGGCACGACCGCGCCCGATCACACGATGAATACGACAAACTTGAAATTGGTCATCCCGGAAACGGAATCGATGAGCGCAGGATTAGGATACGGCGCGGAAAACGCGCTTTTTGAACCGGTGAAACTGCCGCGCCAATTCCTAGGGGAAACCGGCGGTTTGATCCGCGCGAACCTGGAAGCTGGTCCTAGGCCTTGGGGGGAGCGGACGGGGGACCGGCGGGAGGACCGCCGGCCGCTCCCAGTCCAAGAATTTTGAAAGCGGCGAAACCGACCAGGGGAACGCCGATGACTCCAACACTTAAGAGCACGAGGGTGGAAGTGCGGCGCTTGGAGCTTTCAGCCTTTTCTTTTTCCGCCATCGCCAGCGCGACCGCGGTTGTATCCACTACCGCAACCGGTTCCTTGGGCTTTTCCATCAGGGCCGGCTTGCGGCGGGGTTTCGCCGGGGATTTCCTTGCCGCAGCCTTTCCCTTCCGTGCGGTCGCAACGACCTTTGAAGAGCCGTTTCCGGAAGAAGAGGCGGCCCCAAACACGGAAGCATCATCAGCCGTCGCCGCGGCCGCGTCATCCGCCGCCTTCGCGACGGTGTCACCAGCCTTCGTCGCGGCGGTCGTCCCCGCATCCGGCACCATCGCGGTCGGCTTCACCTGCGACGACGCGCAACCTATGGCCATCAGGCAGGCAATCGCCACGGCCGACATGCGGGTAATCATCCGAAGCTTGTTCATATCCACCTGATCTAATATGAGCAGACGGTTACAATCGCCCCGGGAAGCCCTTTTTATGGGCGTTTATGTGTCGCCTGTTTACGACCCCGGTTTCCGGGGTTCCCGCCTTGGGACGGCCTTTACCAGACGGTGGTAGGGGCGCACCTATGTGTGCGCCCCTGTCGCGGATCGTCCAATGGTTCAAAACGATGACGGCGAATGAATACACGCGCGGCGTGATCGCGATGCCGTTGGAACCCAGCCGGGCGGCGATATTCACCGTGTTCCCGATCAGATCGAATCGTTTGTCTGTCTTTTATCGGATCGGTCCGCAGAAAAACGGGGCGAAACGGGCATTGATCAGACGTCAGATGCAGGAACGGAAGGAAAAACCGTCCGCCGACCAGGATCAGGCTGGCGTGAATCCCCTTTCTTCCCTGTATTCCAGCCCCGGTCCGGGCCGCGATACGGAGGGATCCAGCCCGACCAACGCAAGCGGGTTTTTCACCCCTAGCCGTACGAGCGTTTCAAGGTCGTACCACCCCTGCCGGGCGAGGAAATTCATGCATTCGAGCATGGTATAGGATGAGCCCACGAGGCACCCCTTTTCCGGGTTGTGCAGCCGGCCGGACGGCTCCAATACCGCCAGGTTCCCCAGGGTCTCGTAACGCCCCGGCGGCATCCCGGCCAGGGAGGAGGCGTCGCTGACGACAATGCTGTCTTCGATTCCCTTGGCGCGGATCATGGTTTTCAGCACCCCGGCCGGAAGGTGGTGACCGTCGGCGATTACCATCATGGCCAGACGTTCTTCGGCCAGCCCGGCCCAGATCGGGTTGGGATGCCGGGGCAGGACGTTGGGCACCCCATTCCCCAGGTGGGTCAAAACCCGGGCCCCCGCCGCTGCGGCCCGGGCGAGATCAGCCTCTCCGGCCAGGTGGTGTCCCAGGGAGACCGTGATCCCCCGGCCGTGGGCGTGTCGTATGAGGGATTCGGCCCCCGGTACCTCGGCCGCCACGGTCAGCAACCGGATCCGGTTCCCGGACCATTCGACCATCCGGTCCAGCAGTCCCGGGTCCGGCGCCACGACCCAGGCCGGATTGTGCGCCCCGACCGCCCCGGGCTCGGAGGAGATGAACGGGCCCTCGATGTGGAATCCCGGCATCCGGCCGGCGAACTCGGGTTCCGACATGACGGCGGCCATCAGGGGCAGGTTGCGCCGGAAGGTGCCTTCCGGGCTGGTGACCATCGTCGGGAGGAATATCGCCGTCCCGTGCGCGAGCAGTTTCCGGCACGCGTCCCGGAACGAATCGGCGGTCAGCTCCGGGCTGGAAAAGTCGGTGCCCAGATACCCGTTGACCTGCAGGTCGACGAACCCGGGAATAATCATCCGTCCATGATTATCCTCCCTCTCGGAACGGAAAGCGACGGCGTAATATAATGTGGCGACGTAAACCGAAAGACATGGAGGAGGAAAGCTATGCTTAGGAAATATGAACGGATGGCGTACGAACTTCTCCGGCCCGGACAGGTCCGGGCGATCCGCAACCGGCGGCCCATCGCGTACATCCCGGCGGGAAGCCTGGAGTGGCACAGTTTCCAGAACCCGCTGGGCTGCGACGCGCTCAAGGCGCACGCCGTGTGCTGCGAGGCCGCGCTCCGCCACGGCGGAGTCGTCCTGCCCCCGTTCTACCAAGGGCTCCTCGGCATGGACAACTGGGGCGCGCCGGGATGGAAGGGCTACACGCTCGGGTACAACCGCGAAAAAACTTTCGAGGAAGCGATATACGGAATCTGCCTGGCGCTAAAGGCCGCGGGCTGGAAGGTTGCCGTGGGCGTGACCGGACACGACGTTCCCGAACAGCGCGGCGCCCTCGCGTGCGCAATCAAACGTTCGGGCATCGCCGGATTCGCGATGATGGAAGGCGACCTGCACAAGTGGAACCGCCGGCTCCCGTACCACATGGACCACGCCGGAGCGTGGGAAACCAGTTGCATGATGTACGCGTGCCCCGGCAAGGTCGACCTGGCGGAGTTCCGGCGGCACCGGAAGACGAAAGGCGACGACCTCGACATCCGCGGTCCGGAGGGAATCGGAGGCCGTGACCCGGACAAATACGCGTCTGCCGCATTAGGGAAAAGGATAATCGAGAAAATGGGCGACCAGATAGGAAGGAAGGCGCGCGGTTTATTGTAGGGGCGCACCTGTGTGTGCGCCCCCAACCGCATTTCACCCCCGGGCCATCGGATTTTCCCGGTCCGATTCCCATTTCGCCGGATTGTTCCTGATGTATTCCCGGATTCGATTCAAGGATGCATCGGTACGAACAACGTGTTCATAATAATTCCGCTGCCATAATCGTCCGGAAAACGCCGGCCATCCCGCCGTCTTGACGCCCCGGATGTATTCATTCGTCGTCATCGTTTTGAACCATTGAACAATCCGCGACAGGGGCGCACACATAGGTGCGCTGGATGTTAATACGGGCGGACACATAGGTCCGCCCCTACCACCGTCGGACGTTTCCGTGATAAACACGATTCCGTGGAAATGGTTGGGCATGATCGCGTATTCGTCCGTTTTCGCGTTCGGAAACCCACGGTTCAATTCCAACCACCATTTATCGATCATCCGGCCGGCGGCATTACGCCGTATATTGCCGGCCACCACATCCCCGAAAACGCACGCCCGGTCCTGGGTGCAAACGGTGACGAAATACACCCCCGGCCGGGAATAATCGAAACCCTTCAGACGAATCGAACGGCGATGATGTTTTTCAGGTCCGTACCTCGTGGTCATGTCCGCGCGCCTAGCGCCGGCGCCACCCTGGTGGCGTTTAAATAATGGGTTACCATCCCCTGCGCCAACGAGTCTGCGAGTTAGCGCCTCCGGATCACCGCAATCGACGATTAGTTGACATATTGACATTCTCACTTCAGAAACCAGGTCGGCCCGAAATAAATGGTGGCTGTCCCTATATTAATTCGCGCCACAGGTAGGCTTCGCGCTTGTTCCAATCTATCGCCATGTATTCAAACAGACTAGCTTTACGAAACCACCTGTTGGTCCGGTAGAACTCCCTGACCGAGGATATGCGGGGATTATTCTGCTTTCCCTTTAGCCATTGCGGCCACCATTTTTCACCGGCGCCCCGCACGACTATTAAATCTACTTTTTCGGGACGCACTTTATATACCCTCCCAGCCATCACCTTCCCCTGCTCCAACGGAAAACGGAACGACAGCCATCCCTCTCCGGTCACCGCATCATGTTTCTCATTAATTTCCGTGGCGCCATCCGGAATGAAGACCGGGATCCATTCGCCAAGCATACCGGACTTTCTGGCAACTGCCTTCACATCAGGATAATGCGCCGTCACAAATACCTTCTCGTGCTCCCTTAATGCCCGCCCCCAAAGATGCTGTCGATAGAGATCAATGGACGCATAGGCAAACACGGCGACTGCAAGCAGTATCGCCATCAAGCCAAGACCGTTCAACGCGGACCGCAGCAATCCGACGCCCTTGTCCCCTATTGCCGGTTTGCGTTTCTCGCCCGCGCGGCTGGACCAGTCGATTCCGTAGCCGTCCGCGACCCGTGAACCGACGGGGATGTATTGTTCCTTACGTTCTTCCTTAAGCGCTTTCAGGGCTTCCCTGAGCCGCCGGTTCTTCTCCCTCAGCGCCTCCGCTTTTATATCCTGACGATCCTTCTTTCTGTTCCTCATCATCCCCTCAATGCCTATTCTAAACCCTCCGGATCACCGTGATCGGCCGGCTGATCGTCCTGGCGCCGTCCGGCAACCGGCCTTGGGCGTCGAGCGGCCGGTCCAGGCACCAGTCGTTCCACCAGCCCACGAACTCGAATCCGCTCTGCTCGCCCACGATGCGGATGAATTCATCCGGATATATCGCCCAGTAGATGCCGGTTTCAACACAGGTGACCCGGTTACCGTGGTCGTCCACCTCCAACCTGATGGTCTCCCGGAAAACATGTTTCTCCGCCTTAACAGTCGCCGTCTTGTAAAACACGGTCATCTTGATCCCGTCGCTCTCCATCTCCCAACTGTCCTCGAAAAACGGCGTCAAGGTCGCGTGGTGCACGCACCAGTCCAGCAGGTACAGCCCTCCCGGCTTCAGCACCCGGGCCATCGAATCCAGGTGACTCTTGAACTCCCCGGGATTGGCCACATACAGCGACCCAAGGGCGATAAACGCGAAATCCACCGGTTCATCCAGCATGAAGTCCGCCAGATCGCCGCGGACGAGCCTGGCCGCGGCGCCCAGCATCTTCGCCTTCCGCCCGCCGTATTCCAGCATCGCCTTGGATTTGTCGAGTCCGGTGTACCGGTAACCCCGTCCGACCAGCGGAGCCATGTGCGGGCTGTTTCCGGACGCCACTTCCAGTACCGACTTGACCGGGATCCGCGAGAATCGCCGGATGCACTTCTCCATGACGTCCACTTCGCTGGGGATGTCCCGGAACGAGAACGCGATCTCATAATATTCGGGCCGGTCGTAAACCCGCGGGGCGTCATCCATCCCGTCGGCTTTCCCGGCCGGGAAGCACTATGACGCGCCCGCGGCGCGGTACATCGCCAGGATCCTGTCGGCGGGCACCTCGGCCAGCAAGTTGTGGATGTTGCAGAACACGAACCCGCCGCCGGCCTTCATGTACGCGCACACCTCGCGCGCCTCTCGCTCCACGTCCGCCAGGGTCCCCCGGGCCAGCGTGTGCTGGGAGTCCACCCCGCCGCCCCACAGCGTGGCGCGGCCGCGTACCGCATCCTTCCATTCCTTGTACGAATGTCCGCCCGCCGGCCACTGGACGGGATTGATGATGTCGAACCCGCTTTCCACGAGGCTGTCCAGGATGTCGTAAACCGCTCCGCAGCAGTGCAGGAAGGTCTTCACGCCGGGCGCGATCCGGTGCACTTCCGCGTTGACCCGGCGGTAGAACGGCATGAAAAGCTCCCGGTACACCTTCGGGGACGCGATGGTCGTGTTCTGGGTCCCCCAGTCGTCGCACCCGGTCATTACGATGTCCACCGATTCGCGGACCGCGGGCAGGAAAGCCGCCACGTTGCGCAATGCCCGTCGGGTGCATATTTCGTGGTATTCCTTGACGAATTCGGGCTCCTCGACGCAGATCATGGGGAAGATCGCGAGCCCGGCGTATCCGCCGATCCCGATCCCGGTCCCGAAATAATCGGTGGAAAAGACCGCGCGGCCGGTGGATTCGCGGACCCGCCGGTAGAAATCCCGGGCCTCCCGGATGGCCCCGTCGGTCGGGACGTGGGAAACGGCGTTACGGGCGAATTCCTTTAAGTCGATCAGGGGAAGCGGGGCGTCAAAGTCCGGCATCGGCTGGCCGGCGTGCTCGGAATCGAACACGAACGAGGCCGGGGGCATCCGGCCTCCGCCGTTCACGATCGTCCCGTCCGGCAGGACGGCGTAATCCGCCGGGTTCCGCACCGTGGCCGCCAGCCGCCCGTTGAACCCATATGGATGCCACAGTTCGGGCTGGTCAAACGCGTTCGTGACCCCCCATTCCACGGTGACTACATCGCACCCGAGCGCGTCCAGCACGTCAAGGTCCGGGAGGGCGAGCATCTGGCCGGTGTCGTGAACCCGAGGCGGGCGCGGGGGAAGCCCCAGCGCGGAAACCAGCTTCGGGTACGAGAACGCGCTTATCCCCGTGGACCGCATACCGCCCAGGTCCCGGGGAATGCGGTCGGTAGGCCGGAAATTCAGCGCCGCGACGATCCGGTCGCGGGGATTCACCGGTCCGTACCCGTTAAAGCAAAGACTCGATCAGCCGGACGGCGCTGGCGGGATCGGCGTGGATCCGGACCACCCGTCGCGGCTTGCCTTCAAGCGACTGAAGGTCCCCGAGCGCCTGCGCCCGCTGAAGCTGGGCGAAGGAATAGTGCTGGCCGGGGACCGGAAGGTCGGCACTGTGGTCGCAGGTCAGCACGATGAACGCGCCGTTGTCCGCCCCGCCCTTGTGCAACTGCCCGGTCGAGTGCAGGTACCGCGGCCCGTACCCGAAAGTGGTCGCGATTTTGCGCTTCTCGCGCAGTTTCCCACGCAGGCCGGCCATCACCCGGTCGGTGGCCGGGTCGAACGGGCAGAACGCCAGGATACCGAGGTAATCCCGGCCCGGCGCCAGGCCCGCGAGCAGTTTCTTCAGCCCGTCACGCGACTCCGCCTCGGACGGGATCGCGTCCGGCAACCGGCCCTCCTTCCTGAGCCTTTCCAGCAGGACCGCGGTCCGGTCCTTGGCTTCCTTGACGTTGGGCTGGTCGAACGGATCGATCCCGAGGACCGCTCCCGCGACCGAGGTCGCGAACTCCCACCGGAAAAACTCCCCGCCCAGGTCAGGAAGCGCGGCTATGTCGAGCCGGACGACCGGATGTCCGGCACCAGCCAGCCCGGCCAGCGCGACGGGATGGCCCCCCCCGATCGCCGTCGAGACGAAGAACCGGTCGTTGCCGTACGCCTCGGGGCCGGCAAAAGCCTCCCCGTCCACCGGAACCAGCCCTTTCCCCTCCTTGCCCGTGCTCTCGGCCAGCAACTGCTCGATCCACAGACCGAACGCGGCCAGCTTCGGATCGAGAACGAGAGTCACCTTGTCCCGCCCGGCCAGGGACGCACGACCCATGGCCAGCCCAAGCTGGAGCCCCGGATTCCGGTCCGGAGCCGCCTCCGGCCCGCACGCCTTCATCATGGCCAGCGCCGAGTCCAGGAGGCGCTCCACATCCACCCCGAGCAGGGCGGCGGGAACCAGCCCGAAGTAAGAGAGCACGGAGTACCGTCCCCCAATGTCGGCGGGATTGACGAACACGCGCCTGAACCCGTCCTTCGCCGCGCGCTCGCCCAGCTTGGTATCCGGATCGGTAATCGCGACGAACTGCCGCCCCTTCCCGCCGGTCCGAGCCTGGAAGTGGCGGTACAGCGAGTCCACCTCGATCGTCCCGCCCGACTTGCTGGACACGATGAACAGCGTCTTCCCCAGGTCCACTTCCTTCTCCGCGGCGGCGATCGCAGCCGGGTCGGCGGTATCCAGGACCGTGAGCCCGATGCCGTCCCCGGCCGGCCCGAACACCCTTTTGAACACCTCGGGAGCCAGGGAAGACCCCCCCATCCCCAGCAGGAAGGCGTGCTTGAACCCCTCCTTCCTGATCTCCCGGGCAAACGCGGCAATCTCATCCGCTTTCTTCCGCATCTCCCCGGCCACCGTCAGCCACCCCAGCCGTATGGAAATCTCCTTGTGGTGGGCCGGCTCGGAATGCCACAGGTTCACGTCCCTGGCCCAGATCCGCTTAGCTATCTCCCCGTCGCTCATGATCGCTCCCTTTCCGCGGGGCGTCCCCGCGAGTTTGACTGTCGAATACGCACCAAGATAAATACCGGCGGCTAGCGCGACCGTGAAAACGACGCTCCCGAGCCCCAACGATCCTGCGCCGAAAAAGACGTGGGCCGCCGGGTCGCCGCCGGCGATCGCGTTTCCCGCTCCCAATACGCAGCCGGCGACGAACGACCCGGCCAGCACCGCCAGGGACGGACTGGCCCGGTCTTTCCATCGGCCGACGAATAACATGTCGCCGACCCCGTAGACGACGATCCCGATTCCCGTCCACAAGACCGGGTAATCGAACGACCCGTCCCCGTATATAACCGATGCCAGGTCGCGGACGGCGGGCACCGCGTTAAGCCCGCCGGAATCGCCGCCATACCGGGCCAGCCACCAACCGGCCAGGGTCAAACCGGCCAGCCACGCTCCCGTCTTGGGCCATTCCATGCGTCCCGGGTAAACGTTCACCATGGCCCTGAGAAGAGGCAGGAAAACCGCCGTTGCCAGGACGAGGAAAACCAATCCTCCCGCAACCCCGTTAACCGGCACCAGCCGGACGACGGACTCCGTTCCCTCGACGAGCGCCACGGCGGGCGAATGGAAGAACAGGATTATCCCGGCCGCCCAGCCGGCGAACGCCGCCACCGCCGTCGCGCGCAGGTGGCCGGTTTCCAGGGCGGTCAACAGCGGACAGGCACCCAGGTATCCCAGCGCCAGCCCGGAGAGCAGTCCGCCGATCACGGCCGGGATTACGCCCGTTGACGGGCCGGAGAGAGTCGAGCCTCGTCCCGCCAGAAGCATGAGTCCCAGTGCGAACCAGACCACCGCCAGGGTCAGGGAGAGGGAATAAAAAGCCTCGCTTCTGCCGCGCACCGGGACCGCGCTTGCCAGGGTGAATCGGGACCGGTCCAGGACGCGGCCCAGCAGGAGACCCAGCGCAAGACCGAATATGCCAACAAGGACCGGGGAGCCGCTGATATTCATGGCCTCCCCATTTTATCCGATACTCCCGCCGCCTTCCGCGCCTCGGCCAACCGTTCGGGCCACAGGGGATACGCCCGCGCGGCCCGTCCCAGGGCTTCCACGGCCTCCTCCCGTTTGCCCAGTTTCGCCGCCGTCAACGCCCAGTCAAGCAGGTTAAATTCGTCCATGAGCCCCTCCCGCACGCTGCCCCTGACCAACGGGTATGCTTCCCGGTATCTGCCGGCCAGGGCGAGCGAATGACCAAGCAAGGCGTCGGGCCAGACCACGGCGGGAAGCTTCTTCCGTACCACGGCAAACCGGATGATCGCGTCGCCGTATGCCCGGTTCAGCTCCGCCAGCGCCGCGTAGGAAAACGTCCGTTCGATCCCGGGCAGGAACAGGATCCGGGCGGCAGGGAGAAACGGCCGGTCCGCCACGGCGTACAGCCAATCGCAGCCGTAATTGGGATCCGACCGGCCGGAGGACGCCAGGAGCAGGAAATGCCGCTGCACGTATCCGGAATAAAGGCCGAGCATGCGGGAATCCCACTCGTAGGGGGAGTAGTTGTACCGGGAAAGTCCCGCCACCGGCGCGTTATACAGTATCCAGCGAATCCCGGCCTGCCGGAGCCTGATTTCCAGCCGGTCCTCGGCATCCGATTCCCTGACGGCCTTCCATATGAACGGAGGCTCCAGGAAAGTCTGGATGACCCGGGCGGGGATGTCCCAGGACATGGTCTCCCCGATGTGAAGGACGCATCCTCCCCGCGATCCGGCGACGGCGGACCGGACGGCGGGCAGGACCGCCCCGTACGCGTTCAGTCCGGCGAGCCGGTACTCCTCCGCATCCCTCCGGCCGGAAACATATTCGGCCGGGGAGATTCAACGCCATGCCGGAAAAGCGGACGACCCCGCCCCCCGCGACCAGCCCGAAGGCCAGCCAGCCGGCAACCAGGACCCGCCATGATCCGCCGCCGATTCCCCTTTCCCTGAAGATGAACGCGCCGGCCGCGGCGTTGAACAGCACGAACAGCGGATACGCAAACCGCTCGACGAAATCCACCCCCCCCCGGATCCCGAAAACCGTCCCGGCCAGCCCGAGTGCCGCGGAAGCCAGCAGGTAACCCACATTCGGCAACCGGGCGTACTTGAGGGCGGGAATGGCGGCGACCAGCGGGAAGGAGTTGCGCAGGAAGAGGATCGCCGTCTCGTGGGGAAACCGGGTTTTCGGCCTGGTTTCCTGCAGGAAAATCCGGTACAGCGCCGCGGTGCCGGCGTTCGTTCCCTGATCCCCGAACAACCGCGGCAGAACTATGGAACCGGCCGGGTAAAGCGGATCACCAAGATAGATCCAGGACCTGATCATCCACGGCAGGAGCGGCACGACCGCACCGGCGGTCAAAAGGAATACGGCCCGCGCCCGTAGGCCGTGCCGGACACGGAACAGCCCGACCGCCGCCAGCGCCGCTGCGAAGGGCAGCATCACGTACTTGGACGCGATTAGGACGCCGCAGAATATCCCCGACAGGAGGACCAGCGCCGGCCGAAGCGCACCCCGGCCGAACAGCCCGGACGACAGCATAAGACCCGCGCAAGCCAGGGCATACCCGGCAACCACAGCGTCGTTTTTGGCGGACAGGAGGCAGAACGCCGGTACCGGAACGGCCAGCGCCAGCAGGACCGTTCCCGCCTCCCGGGCCGGGGCCATCCGGAACCCGAGCGACCGGACGAACAGGAGGACTCCCAGAAACGCCAGGACCGGGCGCATGACCCGGGCCGCAGCGTCCAGCCGAAGCATGACCGGGAATACGTTGGGCAGATCGGCGGAAAGCGGGTAGGCCCA
>Ga0315273_10011109_pt1 | contig 11514 bp, 11 predicted proteins | sample YL17G02_0_MG_FD_205753 | JGI IMG/M metagenome (GOLD analysis project Ga0315273, IMG submission 205753) | Sediment microbial communities from Yellowstone Lake, YNP, Wyoming, USA - YL17G02_0 | ecosystem: Environmental > Aquatic > Freshwater > Lake > Sediment | place: USA: Wyoming | collected... | reverse complement strand
CCTGCGGGAGTTCGACCGTCACGGGGCTGTACCACATCCGGCGATGCTCCGGACTGCCGAACCTGACGCCGAGCAACTCCTGGGTCTTCGCGTAGAGTCCCTCAAGGAACGGACGCAACACCCTCGCCTCTTTCGTGTTGTGGGCCAGGGCGGGCAGTTCCACCATGACGGCGGCGAGCTGGGCGCTCATCGGCTTGGTAAGCGTCTCCGTGTCAATGTGCCCGTACTTGAAAAAGTTCTCGACCGCGAGCCACACCCGGCCGAGGGCCGACTCCGGCCGCACGTTGCGCTGCCAAGCGCGAAGAGGTTTGTGGACCGCCAGTTCCGCGAGGACGGCCTGGCGGTCCTCAGCCCGCCGCCCTGCCTTCTCCAGGAACATCCGGGACCGCGCCTCGTCGGCGAGGTCGGCCAGGCTGGCGAGGGTGTTCTGGACGGTCTTGAGTTGCTCCGGGTTCATCGAGCCGAGCGACCGCCGGTCGAGCCGCGAGAGTTCGTCGATTTCCTTCCGCGGCATGGGCACTTCGGGATGGTCCGCGGCGAACTGGCGCATGGCGTTGATCTGGTCCCAGGTCACCCCGCCCGTCCACTGGGGATCGACCAGCCGCATGATCGCGGACACCTCGGAGCGATAGGGCTCCGGCATCTTCCGTTCATCGCGGCGGACGGTCTTCAAGAGGCGGTTGACTCCCTCGACCGCCTCTTTCTGCTGGAGGTCGTAGAGCAACTCGTCGGCCCGGTCCATGGCGCGGGCCAAGTCCTTCGGCGTCTTGATGCCCTCGCCCTCGGCGAGGCGCCAGAGCTTCCCGCGGACAGAGAGCGGGAGCGCTTGGCCGGCCTCCTTGAACGCACGCCGCATCATCTCCATCGCGGTTTGTCGGGCCTCGGCGCTGGCGATCCGCTTCTCCGCCGCCGCCATGGCCTGCCTGCGTATCGACCAGATTTGACCCCGGGTCGCCGTCAGGTCATACTCGTACTGCCGCTCCGCCGCCCGCAACTCCGCCGCGCTCTCCTCGCGGACCCGCGCAATCTCGGCCTTCGACTCGGCCGCCAGCTTCTTCAGGCTGGCCTCGAACTCCGGAGACCCCTTGGCCATCAGGTAAGGTTCCATCGCGGCCTGCACCGCGTCCCTGGCCGCGTGTTCCGCCCTGACCTTCGCTTCCCAGAGATCGGCGGCGTCCTTGTACTGCTGGACATCCTCGGTCGGCACCGACTCCGAGAGTTTCCGCAACCGCTGGGCCACGTCCGCCCCGCGCATCTCCGCCTCGTGGGCGGCGTCGGCCTCGCGGACGAGTTGATCGAGAAATGCCGATGGATTGTCGCTCTTGAACCCGCTCTCCTCCTGGGCCTCCCTGGCGCGCTCGACGTAGACGTCGATCTCGCTGCGGCCACCGACCTGTTTCGTGTCGAAGAACTTCCTCAGCCACGGGCGGCCCGCCAGGGCGTCCCGGATCTCGGCCCAGTGCTCCGCGCCCTTGCCGGCGGAGATCGCGCCTTCGCCCATCCAATCGAGGAGCGGCGTCGGCGTCTCCATCACGCGGGCGCTCTCGCCTTTCAAGAGTTCCCTGGCCTTGGTCTCGGCCTGGCGCCTGATCTTCGACGCCCCGACCAGTTCGTCCAGGGCCTTCGCCACGGACGGATAGACCGCAAGACTCGGTTCACCGGGCGCCGCGGCCATCCGGGCCGCCTTGGCGATTTCGGTCGGTTTGAGACTGGACAGGATCGCCCGCGTCCGCAGACTCGCCGGCCCGGCCTCCGCGTACTGTTCCCCCTCCGTCCCCGCCTCGGCCGGCGGCTCGTGGACCTCCGCCTCGGCCGCCCGCTCCGCTTCGGCAGCCGCCTCGGCGTCGGCCTCCGCCTGGGCTTCTTCCGGGGTGCCGGCGCCGGCGGGCTTCTCCTCGCCCGGCTGCCGCTCGCCCTGGAAGAACCGCTCGCCCTGCTGCTCCCCCTGGTCGCGCCAGCGCTGGAGCTTGGCCGTCTCGCGCGCGGTGAACGGTTTCGCCCCCGGCCGCTGACTTCGAGGGCGAAGACGCTCCTCGACTACTTCATTGCGGATTGCGGATTGCGGATTGCGGATTGGGGCGGGGGCGGGCGTCTCCAGCTTCGCAAGGGCGGCGTCGGCCCACGGCGCACCCTTGGCGTCCCGCAGAACGTCAGCGTCAACCAGTTCCCCAGCCTGGACGGCCCTTTTAACACGCGCCCAAGCATTGCCTGCCCATGCATGTTTCAGTCGGTATTCATCCAGCACCCTGAGCGGGATCAGTTTGCCTTCCTTGGCCGCCTCCTCCACAGCTTGCGGATGGTAAGTACGTGCGAGCTGGGTGGGTTCTGCGGTTTCTCTCAGACTGGCCGCATACTCCCATTGCGTCATCTCCCACGGTTGCTTGCCCTCCGCCTGAGGCGGGATGGCCTTGGGCGCCTCCGCGCTCGGGCTGGGGCGTTCCTCCGACCTTGGACCTTGGACCTTGGACGTTGGACCTTCTTCAAGCCGTTCCTGCCTCCCCACCGTTCCCTCGAACCGCTGCGGGCCGAAGAGGTCGGGCTGGGCGAGGGTCGCCAGGTCGCCGCGCGACGGGGCCTTGCCGGTCAAGAGCCGGTCGAACACGCGACGGACGCCGGGGCTGAGCTGCTCGTCCAGCGGACTGCCCTTGATGCCCTGGTAGAGCCGGATCAGCCACGCCTTGAACCTCTCGAAGACGCCGGCGAGTTCCGCCGTGGGTGCCCTGCCTTCGGAAAGGTAGCGCTCGAAGCCGCGGGCGAATCGCTCCTCGGCCGGCCGGTCCCACGCCCACGTGCCCTGCAGTTTCATGGCCCCCGACCACCTCGCCGCGATCGCGTGGTCCACCGGCGCGAGCTCACGCCTCCACGCGTGGGCGAACTCATGCACGAACGTCGAGGAGTCCGCGTTGCGCATAAGGTACAAGACCCGCCGGCCGTCCTCGATGACCAGGGCCCCCCGCTTCGCCTGGGCCACGGCGGCGCCGGGCATCGTCTCCCCGCGCCGCACCTCGTGGACGAGCGTGGGCAGGTACTCGGCCAAGGACTTCCCCGCCGCCCCGGCCCTGGCCGAAAGCAGCGTCGTGAGGTCAGCCCTCTCCTCCGGCGACACCGCCAGATCCGGCCGGGCCGCGTCGACCATCGACCAGAACCGCGACGCCGCCGCCCGGTCTCCCGCCGGCGGAACTTCGCCCGCCGCCGCCGTCGCGTCCAGGATGGCCCCGATCGGTCCGCGCCCCGCCAGTTCGACGCGCGGTTCGGCCGGCTTGAACAGTTTCTCTTGATCGCCGTAGAACTCGAAGAACCGGCCGCTCGACTGGTCAATGCCGCGCCAAATCGTCGTCGGCTCGCCCTTCGGATACCGGCCGGTCGGAACCGTTCGCCCCGGCCTGCTGCTCTCGATTGTGACCGGAAGCGGCTCAGCGCCGCCGAAGTCATAGGTCCCCTTGGCCCCGACCGCGAGACCTGACGTGCCAGTCTCCGCCGCCACATGGGGCGCGCGTGGCGCTCCTTCAGGAACGCCCGAAATCGTGGGCGGCGCCGGGGCTGGCCGTGCGACAGGCGTCTCCTTGGGCACTTGGCCGTTGCGAGCTCTTCGAACGCGGTGGCGGCCCTTGGGCGCGATTCTTGGGGGGTTGGCGCAGGGGGCGGCACCTCCGCGGCAGGCGCCGGCGCGGCCAATGGTTTCCTCGGTGCGGGTTCGGCCGCTGGGGCGGTTTCGGGCAGTCGCGGCGCTCCGGCCTTCGTCGCTTCAAGGAGTTGCCCGAACTCGCCGAGCGGTTGCGGAGCCGGGGCCGACAGGACCTCGCCTTCGAGGGGCCGCCCTTCGGGCGCTCGTACCCCCAGGACGCTGCGGCGGGCGGTCGGCAGGGGCATCAGGGGGGCGAGCGCGGGCAGTTGCGGCGGCGGGATAGTCGGGGCCTCGACCCGTGCGGCCAGGTCCGGCGGCGTCACGATGGGCGGCGCCGCCTCGCCTTCCATCGCCCGCGGCACGCCTCGCGGCAGGAACTCCGGCATCTTCGGCAGCCGCACGGGCATGCCCAACGCCATCAGCGGCGCCATGATCCCCGCCGTGATCGCCCCGCCCGCCCCGGCCGGGAGTACGTTCTGGCCAAGGGGCCGGTTGGGGTCGAACGTCTCACGGGCCACCAGGTTTTCTCCCGCCTGCTGGCCCATCGCGGCGGCGGTCCACCCGGGAGCCTCCAGGGCCGTGCGCTTAAGGACGTTCCCCAGGACGCTGCGGGCGGGCGGGATGAACTTGCCGAGGTTCCCCATCGCCCCGAGCGTCAGGGCCGTCGCGGCGGCTCCGCCAATTCCCGCCTTCCACCAGGCGTTCGGGTCGTTGGGTTGGGCCGCCTTGGCCTCATCGAAGAGCGTGGCCCCGCCGCCCAAGATCATCCCTGGCACGCCGACGTAAGGAGCGAACGCCGGGACAAGGGCGCCGGCCCCACGAGCGATCTCGGCGGTCGTCGCATCGACGGGAGCGGTCCCCGGTTCCGCGTAGTTCGCGAGGACCGCCCGCCCCTTGCCGAGCGTGTCGGCCCACTCCTGCGTCGTCCGAGTCGGTACCATCCGCACGAGTCCACCCAGGGCGGCCGTGAGCGCCGTGAACGTACCCATCTTCGCCTGGCCGAGCGTGGCCGAGACCTTGTCGAGAAACGAGGGGTCTCGCAACTGGAACCCAGACGTCGTGGGGATCGGGGGCGCGGCAGGGGTTCGATCCGGCGGCGCCACGTCCAACTCCTCGAACGCACTCCGGCCCACCCCGCCGACCGGTGAAGCCGTGGGCGGCGTAGGCGACTCGGTCGCCTTGAGCATCCGGCCGATCTCGCCGAGGCCCTCGCCTGCGGGCGGCGCCACGCCCAACTCTTCAAAGGCCGAACGGCCCTCGGTCGCCTTGAGCATCCGGCCGATTTCTCCGAGGGCGGCGGGCGCGGGCCGTTCCGTCGCTTTGAGCAGTTGCCCGAACTCGCCGAGCTTCTCGTCTTCAGGCAACGTCACGCCCAACTCTTGGAAGGCCGTCGGCGCCATGTTGGTTTTCCTTAAAAGTGACCCTTCACGCGCCTCCTACCCCAACGCGCTCGGGCTCCCGAAGGGCTGGCGTGGTGTTGGGGCCGTTCTCTCGGCACTCGGCCTCGGCCAGCGCTCGGCGCAGCGCTCTGGCCGACGAACTATCCGGTCCCGCGGCGATCTCGGTGGCCGCCAGCATTTGCCGCAAGGTTCTCACCGGCAATTCCGATGCCATCTTGATCTTTGCTCGTTTGCTCATGGTGAGGGGATCTTATAACAGTCGGCGGGACAGGTGGGGCCAATTGACGTGCGCCGGACATGTGTCAGTCGAGAAAAACGGCCCCGGCGCTAACGCCAAGGCCCTTTTCGCAGGTGCAAATGGACATTCGCCTGACTTTCGCCGGACGTGCCGGACGGCGGCTATTGCGGCCCCGTCAGGTCTTTGATCTCCGGCAGAACGTGCTCCACGGCGTGTAGGTAGTGGGGTTCGCGCGGTCCCGGTCCTTGAACAGCAGTTACATATTTCGGATCGTTACCATGCTTGTTGCGGAAGCGCTCAAGGCGTTTGTGAAGTGCGGGCATCTTCTCCGGCGGCACGTGGAACACCTTGGCCAAGTCCGTTACGCCGAGAAAACCAGCGGTCGGCGGGGTCGCCTCGGGCGGTGGCCGGCGGGGCAGCCTCTTGCCCGCTTCCAGTTCGACGCCCCCGCCGCGTCCGCTTTGCTTCGCCAAGTCCGCCTTGACCGCGTTCAGGAACGTCCGCGCCCGGTCCATGCCCTGATGCGTGCACTGAAGCCTGAACGGGCCGTCGAGGTCGTCGAGGTCGTCCAAGTCCCCGACCCTGTGGGACGACGGCGCGCCGTCGTCGAAGTTCCGGGCCATGATTACCCCGACCGCCTTCGTTTGAGCCGTCGCCGAATCGAGGATAGTTGGGCTTGTCTCCAGGACTCCCCCGTGCAGCACGGCCAGTTCCAGGTACATCGCCGACAGGCTGGGGTTGCAGCCGGGCCACTCACCTTCGCTCCACTTCTCGGTGCCTGGGGGCATCCAGGCGCGCACGTAGACCACGGGCAACCCGGTTGCAGGGTCAGATATGTCCACGTACTCCCGGCGCCACCCTTCTCCGGGCTGGGCCTCCAGGTCAGTCAGGCGTCGCGTGGCCTTGCCTCCCGCCTGGATGGCGTCCCTCTCCCGCTGTATCGCTTGGCTGGCCTCCTCTCGCCTCTTCTCCGCCGCCCCGCGCCGCGCGTGCCACTCTTCCTCCTCCCGCACGGCAACTGCCCACCGTTCCTGCCACCGGGCCGGATTCTCGCGGTAGTGGTAGAGGGTGTCGACTCTCAAGGCGATCTCGCGGGCACGGTCTTTGGGTGAGGAGGGGTCTGGCGGCATGTCCTGCCCTTTCAGCAAGGGCGGCCCCGGCGGCGGACGCGAAGGGCAGGAAGGGGCCGCGCCGCCAGGACCGCCACGGCGGGTCATGACTCCGCCGCTTGAACGCGCGCATTCTCTCTAAGGACTCCGCGGATCGTCGTCCGCTTCCTTCCGCATCGCGGCCATCGCCTTCCAGAACTCGAAGGCCACCGCCCGGCGTTCCCGGCCGAGCCTCTGCGCGATCCCTGAAATCCCGATCCCTCGCCGCCCGCTCAACCCGTAGCGCAGCACCACGATCTTGCGTTGTAGACGCGTGCACGCGGCAAGATATCTTGTCACACGCTCGTAGGGCGATTCGGCCGGCGAGGCGCGCACGTCGGACGGGAGAGGGGCCAGGCGCCGGGCCAGCCGGCGCAGCTCATCGAGGATCGCGTAGCGGATCGAGCGCCACGCCCAGCGCGTGAGGGGCGAGCGGCGGGGGTCCCACGTCTCGACCGCCCGGCAGAACGCCAGGCACGCCGCCCCTACGAGGTCATCGCGGTCGGGTCCGGGGATACCGCGGACACGGCACACGAGGCCGTAGACCAGGCCCAGGTTATCGACGACGGCGAGTTGCTGCGCGGCCGTCATGATCCTGTCATACACCTTGCCCACCTTCCCCGCCAAGCCTTAATTACCAAGTCCCCCCTTTTTATGCTTGGAACTTTCACAGAGCACGCAGAGGGGAAAACAGCCTCTTTTTCCAACTTTTTCGGACTTTTCCCCACAAAAACGGCCTTTTCTTTCTCCGCGAGCCATCGCCGCTGCGGCGGCAGGCCCGACACCACGAACCCAGCCCGCCCGGGACCCGAACCAGGGGCGGGAACGCCGCCAGGGCGAGGGTCTCCCCTTTCCTCTCCGCCGCAGGGTCTCTACGTGCCACGCCGCCGGGCGTCGTCTGCGTTGAGGAACTCCCGACGCTTCGCCGCCCGCGCGTAAGCCTCGGCACGGTGGCGGATCGTCACGCCTCGCACAACTTCCTCGACGATCCGGCCGGCGAGCCGGTCCCGGATGCGAAGATTGTAGGGCCACTGGCGCTTGGGCCGACAGACGACGCTGACCAGGTACCGGGCCCCCACGGCGATGATCCTGAACTTGGTCGACCCCGCGATCACCCGCACGGGCTCAGGCCCCTCGTCGTTCTCCGTCGTCACGGTTCGCCCTCCTGGCCGAGCCCCAGGAACTTTTCGAGGTCCGACCGCAGAACGCGGGCCTGGCGGCCGAGGCGGATCACTCGCAGGCCCGCGCGCTGGAGGCGCCAGACCACCTTGTCGGGCCGACCCTCCATCTGAAAGAGTTTCGCCACGTCCGCGGGCGTCAGGATCGGCAGTAGACCCTCAAGGAGATCGCGGGGCGGGGACGCGCCGCCGGCCTCCGCCCCGTCCGCTTGACGGAGCGGTCGGCCCGTGGCGTAGACCGGCGCCGCCGGACCTCGCGGTTCCACCGCGGGCAGTTCCCCGCGGCGGCGTGGGGACGTGCCGCCGGGTGCATAGTGGTATCTCGATTTCATGGCGTCACCACCTTCTTTTCGGCCTGTAGGGCGGCGACGAGTTCGCCCACGGTCATGCGGGCTACCCGGTCGGGATCCCATCGATCGAGTTCCTCTTGGCTGAGCGCGTCCATCCTGGCATCGAGCGTTCGTTCCACCGAGGTGGTAAAGTCGGGGCGACACTCCTCAGCCTCGAAAGCGCTGCAGAGACCAACGCAGAGATAACTCGCCATGCCCAGCGCCTGGGCACGTATATGCGGGGCCTCTGGGTCGCCATCCGGCTCGTCCGGTTCCATCGACAGGGCGACGAGAGAGGCTACCCGTTCCAGTCGGGTCCGCGCCCAATCCACCAATGCCTTCAGTTCTCTCTCCTTGCTGGTCAGGGCCTCGGCCACGGTCATATTCTCATACTTCTGCGGGTCCATCATGGGGCACCACCTCTCAAAAAAAGGCCCCCGCGCACGGTGCTATGATGAAGCGCAGACGCGCTCGCCGTGGCGGGGGCCAATGGGTAGTCGGTTGGGTGGGGCGCTTCATCATAGCGTCGGCCAGTGTGCCGAGGCCCGGCGCGGGCGTCAAGAGAAATCTAGAGGAATTCGCCTGATGCTGCCGCGGGCCGGGCCCCGCCGGCGCCGACGCTGGGGCGCTCGAAAAAGTCAGGGCGGCCGATGCCGCCCTGGGAGGTGAGGTCAAGATCAGAACATCGGCTCGCTACTTCGCCTTCTGGGCTTCCTCGATGTACGCCTCGACGGCCCACTTCGCCAGCAGGTCCTCCGCGGCGGGATAGAGAACGTAAGGGTCGCTGCCGTCCTGGCGGGGTTCGTACAGGCCATCCGTGGGGAACTGATACCAGTGTTCCTTGCCTGCGGAATCGAGCAACTTCACGTCGGCTTCGCCACACTCGGGGGCGCCATCACCGGGGGGGCGAATCCGAGCAACGAAAGCCTGGCAGGTATGACCGTTGACAGTGATCTTCATGGCTATCTCCCTTTCTGAACTGGCTGAACGTCTCTAACGTCGCTGGCTACCTCACCTCTGACCGAAGACCCTACCTCGGCCCGCCGCAACCGTCAAACGAAATCCGCCGGATGCGGCGGTCGGCCGGCCCCCGCCGACGCCGAGCGTGTTGCTTTGCCGGAAATCTGGTGTATACTGCGCCGGTCCCTGGGAGGTCCCGCCATGAAACCGCCCACTCGCCTCGACTGGATCATCGTGGGATCCGTCGTCCTGGCTCTCAGCTTGGCCGCGTTCCTCTTCCTGCCGCTACCGCTCGTAACCGTCTTGGTCTACTGCTTGGCCGGCGGGACGGTCCTGTTCGCCGTGATCGCCGTGGTCCTTTTCTCGCTGGCCACCCTGCGGCGGCGTTCCCGCTGACCCTGAAGCGCCCGGACCTCGCTGCCCGTGTATCACGTTTCGCCCCTTTTTTAAGGGGGGAACTTTTGCGCTTGCTCGCCGCGCGTGGGCTCCCCGCCACAGCCTCAACGCCGTGGCCTGGCCGTGGCGGCCTTGGCCGCGGCGGGCCGGGGCTGGTGCACGGGGACCTTGAACCGCTCCTGCGCAAACGTGGCGCGTCTGGCGGGGCTGTTCGTCTCATCCAGGTTTCTCTCGAGGTCGCCCACAAGCTCCCCGATCGTCCGTCCGCTGTGACTCCCTACCGAGTCCGTTCCGGCCGCGGGCCGGTCCCCGCCGACGCCGAGGGTAGAGGGGCGGCCGACGAGGAGCGGGCGTCGAGAGAAATCCGACCACTTGCCAGCGGGGCGGAGTTGAAGCCCCGGCCTCCGCCGGCGCGGGGGGGTAGGTTCCCGGCCGGCGGAGGGCGCGGAGCCGACTATCGGGTCGTCTGCACCATGGCCAAGATCCGCAAGATCCGCTCGCGGACCTGGGGGCCGCCGTATCGGCTCAACTCGAAGAGCCGACGCCAGAAGTCGGAGTCGGGGGGATCTGCAGGGGATTTGCAGGGGCTGTGGGGACCGCCGCGATTCTCCCCATTTTGCTCGGCTGTTCGAGTCCCGTCAGGGTCACCACATGCAACCCCTTGTCACGGCGAGGGGTTGCGCCATTGGGCGGGGACCCGCAAGTCGGCTGATTCTCTCAGATCTGTATTTCTCCATGCTACTCCGTGCGGGCCTGTGCGGCCGCCTGCTGACGCCGGTTGTGCACCGCCCTGCTTCGGAGTCACCCGGATTCCCCGCCGCCTGTGCAGCGGTCGCACCCCTTCGGAGAATCGCTCGGAAGAACGGAAGAATGGATTGACAGCGGCCGGCAACACGCTACAGTCAGCAGGCACTGGATCCTCCGGGGCAAGTCTTCTTAAAGGGGCAGACACTATGGAAGCGCCAGACGTAGCGATGGGCGGTTTGGGTTTGGGATGCGTGGGCATGGCCATCTTCGGGATTATCGCGTTGGCGGCCTTCGCGTTCTGGATCTGGATGCTGATCGATGCGATCCGCAGAACGCCGAGCGGGGGGAACACGAAACTGATCTGGATTCTGGTGATCATCCTCGCCGGGATCATCGGCGCGCTGGTCTACTTCTTTGTCCAGAGGCCGAAGAACCCGCCGCAGACCTGAGGTGCGGCGACACGGGCGCTGAACCTGTTTAGCGCGGGTGGCACGGTCACGCGCCGTTGCGTGGCCGTGCTTGCTGCCTCGCGTGACCATGCACGGCCACGCACGAGCGCCCGCCGCGGCGGGCAGGCTGTGGCCGCGCCACCCGGCAATCAGGCATGGCGCTAAACACGTACCGGGCGCTCCGCGCCCTTACGAGATGCGGATGTCGCCCTTGAAGATGACCAGGACGAGCACGACGTCCACGATGCCCTGGAGGCTCATGAAGAGGCCGCGCCCCACCCCCGGCCAGGCGTGGTCGACCCACGCCGTGCCGGCCAGAGCGCCCACCCAGAAGCCGATGAGGATCAGGATCCACTTGAGGGTGAGTTCGCCCCGGCCCAGGAAGAGCAGGACCCAGAAAAGGACGAAGGGTATCAGGTTGTAAGAGCAGGGCCTCATCCGAGAGTCCCCTTTGGCCTTCGGCCTGCGACCGTCGTGGGCTGTCGGGCAGCGATTCTACCTCGCTTGCAGGTTTTGGCAAGCCTGTGGGTGATCCCAAGCCAGCCAACGGATGCACGGCGAGCTCCCTGTCGTCTTCCATCAAGACCGCGGCCCAGACCGTCATCACCGCCATCGACACCGCCGTCATCGCCAACCACTCCGGCACCCGCGAGCGCGGGACGGGCGTCAGCATCAACCTGCCATCCGCCGTGGCGTCGCCGGCGGGCTACACGGCCTCGGAGTTCGACCTGGTGGCGGACACGCACTGGCGCCGCTTCCCGGAGGCGCTCGTCAACCCGGCCGGCCGCTCGGCCCCGCGGGGCACGACCACGGGCCGGATGGCCGCGGCGCGTCCGGACCTCCTGGCCCTGGGCGACCTGCTCGCCGGCGTCGCGCCGATCCGTTTGCACGGCCCCCGCGGGGTGTGAGCGCCGAGACCCACACACGGCTCCATTTGAGCCATGCCACCCTCGGTGACCTCGGCTGAGACCTGGCCTACCCATTTTTTCGCCCGCCGCAAAGATGACTTGACCCGCGCGGCGAGACCGGGCACAATCCGCACCG
>Ga0315273_10011108_pt1 | contig 11515 bp, 9 predicted proteins | sample YL17G02_0_MG_FD_205753 | JGI IMG/M metagenome (GOLD analysis project Ga0315273, IMG submission 205753) | Sediment microbial communities from Yellowstone Lake, YNP, Wyoming, USA - YL17G02_0 | ecosystem: Environmental > Aquatic > Freshwater > Lake > Sediment | place: USA: Wyoming | collected... | reverse complement strand
CGCTTCGTTCGTTCATACGACGTGCCCTTCGTGCGGCGGCCCGGCCCGTCGCGAGACGGACACGATGGACACGTTCGTGGACTCGTCCTGGTATTACCTCCGGTACATCGACCCGAAAAACAGCGGGGCGCCCTTCGACCCCGCCGTCGTGAAGGAGTGGGCGCCCGTCGACCAGTACATCGGCGGCATCGAGCACGCGATCCTGCACCTCCTGTACGCGCGGTTCTTCGCGCGCATCCTGAAGGACCTCGGCCTCGTGACGTTCGAGGAGCCGTTTTCGGCTCTCTTCAACCAGGGCATGATCACGCGCCTGTCCCCGACGGGTCGCGTCGAGAAGATGTCGAAATCGCGCGGCAACTCGGTGTCGCTCGACGCGCTCATCGCCGAGAAGGGCGCCGACGCCGTGCGCGCGTTCGTCCTCTTCCTCGGGCCGCCGGAGAAGGACGCCGAGTGGAGCGACGAGGGCATCAGCGGGCCGGAGCGTTTCCTCTGGCGCGTCCGGGGCACGGTGGACCGGTTCCTTCAGGCGGGCGCCGACCCGCAGGCGCGGCCGGCGAAGGAAGACACGCCGGCGGCGCGCACGCGCCACATCGCGATCAAGAAAGTCACGGAAGACTTCCGGGCGTTCTCGTTCCATACGGCCGTCGCCCACCTCATGGAGCTCCTCAACGGCGCCACCGTTCTCGTGAACGACGCGGGCGCGGACGCGGGGGAGACCGCGGCGACTCTGCGCACGCTCGTCACGCTGCTCCATCCCATCGCGCCGCACCTCTCGGAGGAGCTGAACGAGCGAATGGGCGGCGCGAAGAGCCTGCTCGTGTCGGGCTGGCCGGCCTACGATCCCGGGCTCGCGGTCGAGGCAATCGCGTCGATCGCGGTGCAGATATCCGGGAAAGTCCGGGCAGAGGTCAAACTCCGAAGAGGATCTTCCGAGAAGGAAGCCGTGGCCGCCGCCGAAGCGAATGCGATCATCGCGAAGTGGCTCGAGGGCAAGCAACGCGTGAGGACGATCTGGGTGCAGGACCGCCTGTTGAATCTGGTCGTAAAGTGACGAAAGAAGAAAGAGAAGATTCTTCGAGTGGTCGCGGGCGGTTGGACGTCGCGCCGCGCGGCCGGTGCCGCGCTCCGGGGTCTTTACCTTTCAAAGAAATCTTCCTCCTCTTTTTTCTGTTCGGTCTTCCTGGTTGTGGCTATGCCCTCGTGGGCACTGGCTCGAGCGCCCTTCCCGCGACGGTGAAGACCGTTTACGTGAAGCAGTTCGTCAACGACACCACGGTCGTCGGCCTCGAGCAGAGACTCACGGACGCCGTCATCCGCGAACTGTCCGCTCGCGGCCGCCTGAAGCCGGTTTCCGACCGCTCGGCGGCGGACTCGGAGCTGACCGGGCATCTGACGTCGTGCAACGTCGCGCCCGTCCGCTTCGACGCGAACGGAATCGCGGTCGAGTATCAGGTGACCGTGACGGGAAAGCTCGTCCTCACGGAAAAGGCGACGGACAAGCCGATATTCTCGGAGCCCGCGTATCTCTTCCGACAGCCCTACACCGTGCCCTCGAGCGCAAGCTCGTATTACGACCGCGAGCGCGAGGCCATCGAGGCCATGGCCCGCCCGTTCGCACAGAATCTCGTCACGACGATCCTGGAAGGGTTCTGAGCGCGTCCCTCAGCGACACCCAGGCTTTTTCAACGGCGTGATCTCGACCTGAAATATTCCGATGGCTTCCGAAGCCCCACCGTAATACGCCGTCGACGATGTGGGTCCAACGGCCTTGTAGCCGACCGGCCCCGTGAAAAGCTCTTGCTTCATCAACACGAAACCCGTCTGCGCAGAGGTCGAGGGATTGTGAGGTGGCTTGCAGGAGTCGTTCGAATCCGTGATCGAGGGAATCCCGAGCCCCGTGAAATCGAGGTTGACGCCGACGCTCGAGTCTCTCAGGCTCCAGCCACCTTTGATCGTGTTCATTACGCCTTTCGGATATTCGTTGATGGTTTCGGTCATATAGCCGCACCCCGCGTTAGGGGGGAGCGGGCAGAGCGTCGGCTGCTCGGTGTCATGGGGGGACGGCAAGAACAGCAGGTCATCCACGACCTTGACGTTGTCGTCGAGATGGAAAGAGCCCTTGATGGTGTTGCCCCACTTCATCGCGAACTCGATACCCTTTGGCGGGGAGGGACAGAACGCCTTATAGGACCATTTCACCATGGCAGACCAGTCCCGGGGGAACACCCAGACGTTCGCGTGAACGAGGTAGAACCTCCCCGCCGCCTCGAAGGCAGCGTCGACGTGGTCGGGGTTGACTGGCGGGACGCAGTTTGGAGTGCTGTAGTGTCCGGTGGAGTCCATCGCCGCGAAGTGCGCGGTCCAACGGAGGTTTGAAACGGGCGCGCCTTTCGTCAGCTTGACGGCATCCCTCCCGCGCTGTTGGGCCGAGCCAGGTCCCACGCCGGAGACCGTGAAGTCGACGCCTCCCGCCGCTCCCTCTACAACCGCCACGTCCCCCAAAAGCGTGGCCGTCGCCCGGAGGGGCTGCGCGGCTTTATATGAGCCGTAGGTCACCGTCACCCCAGGGATGTCGGCGAGGCCGGCCCGGACGAGGCTCGCGGGCCGCGTCTGCCCGAGCGGGACCGTCAGCGTCCGCGCCGCTACGTCGAGCGATCCAGCCATCACGCCGTACCAGTCCGCGCCGCTCTGATACGCGAGGCCGAGCATTTCCGCGTTGAGCGCATCCTGCCGGTTGTATGCGAGGACGAGCAGGACGTCCTTGGCGAAGGAGGCGTCCGGAGAAACGAGGTAGCCCGAGTCCGCGCCGTTCGGCGCGGGCGTCGAGGCCGCCTGGATCGCAAAGGCCGTGGGTGCAAAGAGCGCCCCCGCGGGGACCTTCAGCGTGAGCCGGCCGTCGCTCGATTGGACCGCTCCCCCGGCCGGCCCGATCGTCGCGGTCGTAGGAATGCTCTGGGGCAGCAGGGCCACGGGCGTCACAACCGGATCTCCCGACCCGTTGTCGATCGCGGAGTCGTAGATGTCGAGGCTGCCCGACGTCACCTTCACCACGACCTGTGAGCCGTCCGGAATGGACCCCGAAAAGAGGCTCCCCACGTTCGGCTGCGTCCAGCCGAAGGCTCCCAGCGAGCCGGCCGCCGTGGCGAGGGTCCCCCCCGACGGGCCCTTGAGAGTGAGGCTGTAGGCGGCGCCGTCGGCTCCCGCGGCGAAACCCACGTTCGTGCGGAACGCGCTCCCTTGCCGGACGCCCGGGATGAGCGCCCCCGCGTCCGCCGAGGTCAGGTACGACAGCAAGGGCACGGCCTTCTGCTGCGCGCCGAACGTCCCGGGCCGCTGCCCCGTGGGGTCCAGATTGGACGTCCGGCAGAGAACCGCGACGGCCGTGTCGGACCGGAATCGCAAGGCACCCGACGAGCCGACCGGGAGCCCCATGAGCGTGCCGAGAACGTCCGGGAGATCGAGGATCTGTCCCGCGGGCACCGTGACGCCCACGGTCAGCGGGGAAGGATTGGCATTGCCCGCGGCATGGAAGGACACCGTCAACACGGCGTCCGCAGCCGACGGATTGAAAAGCCGCGCGTCCGATCGCCAGAACGTCCCGTTCTGCCCGCCCGCCCGCGAGACCCCGTTGATGACGACGTCCTGCACTCCCGCCGGCAGGCCCTCGAACGGGTAGAGCGATCCGTCCCCGGTCACGTTGTCCACGACGACGCTGTAGCCCGCGGCCCGTCCTCTCGTGACCTGGATCCGGGCCCGGCCGACCGGCAGCGCGCCCGCCGAGAAGCCACCGACGCCGAACTGCTGAAGGCCGGCGGCATCCAGCGAGAAGTCTTTCTGCGCGACCGCATTCCCCAGCGCGTCGTAGAGCGTCACCGTGGCTGCTCCTCCACCCGAGTCCGGGAACACGACTGCGACGTTGGTCCGATAGCCGCGGTCTGCAGTCGTCTCCTGGTGGACCCAGAGACTGTCGGCCGTATCTCCTTCCGACAGGAACCGGTCATTCCCGATCACGGGCAGCGCGACGCCGAATGTCCCCGACGAGGCCGTGTTATACGTGCGCCCGCGAAGGATCAGCGGCTGGTCCGACATGATCGTCAGCGCCCCGACAGCCTGGCCCGCCCCGAACGCCGAAGCCACGACGTCCGTCAGCGTGAGGCTCGTGCCGGGATTCAGCGTGTACAGAACGGGCAGCCCTCCAATCGTCGGGGCGAACTGGAGAAGGACATCGGCTGGACTCGCTCCGGGATTTGTCAGAACGACGTCCGACACGAAGTTCGTCGCGTTCTGGCCGGCGGCCTTCACGACCCCCGGAATCGTCCAGGTCTGCTGGGCGAAAGCCACAGGAGCGACGAGAAAGAACGCGAGAAGGGGCGTCCGGCCGCTACGCATGAGGTCCTCCTCTTACGCACCGCTTCGATTCTCTCGAGTGGAATGCGAAAAATTCTATCAGGCTTTCAGGATCCCACAAAGCGAAACGCCGGACCAAGACCGTCCGGCGCATCCGACAGAGCGGAAAAAGCCCCTACTCTTTCGCGGCGGACTTCTTCGCCTTGTTCACGGTCTTCGAGATCCGCGACTTAAGGCGGGACGCCGTCTTCTTGTGGAGGACGCCCTTGCGGACGGCGATGTCGAGGTCGGCGACCGTCTTCGAGAGAAGATCGCCGACCTTCGCGGCCTCGGTCTCCGCCGTCCTGCGCAGGTTCTTCACGACGTTGCGGACCTTCGTCACGACGGACCGGTTGCGGACCCTGCGGCGGTCGCTCTGCGCGGCGCGCTTCTTGGCTTGCTTGGTGTTGGCCATGGGAGTTCGGGTGTGCCTTTCTCTTGGACGTCTCGAGTCTTCTCTGGGGAGCCGTTCAGCGCGAATCGCCGCCGAGTGACTTGAGGCGCTGGCGCGCGCTCTTGGCCTCGTCGGAGCCGGGAAACTGGTTGACGACGAAGTTCAGCTCGACCATGGCCTGAGCCTTCTCGCCCAGCTCGACGTGGGCGATGCCTTTCTTGAGGTGGGCGGCCGGCGCCTTGTCGCTCTGGGGATAGGAGCGGAACAGCCTCTCGAACGCGGCGATCGCTTCCCGCGGCTTCTTCTGTGCCGACCAGCATTCGCCGGCCCAGTAGAGGGCGTCGTCCGACAGGTCGGTGCGCGGAAACTTCTCGGCGTAATCCTCGAAGCCCTGCCGGGAAAGATCGTACCGGCCGCGCTGGTAGTCGGCCGTTGCCTGCGCGAAGAGGTCGGCTGGCGTGATTCCGCCGCCGCGCGGCGCCGGTCCAGCCGCGGCGCCGGGAGCCGCGACGGCTCCCGAACCCGCGCCGGCCGCGGGGATCACGACGAGTGCGCCCGCCGGCGCGGCGGCGGAGCCGGGGGGCACGGAGGAGCCCGCGGGCGCGGACGCGCGCGCCTGCGACTCGGCGATCTGCTGCGACAGCTGTGTCAGGCGCCGGTTGGCGTCCTCGAGCTTGCCCGCGAGGGCCTGCATCTCGCGCGTGAGGTCGTCGAATTTCGTGCCGAGATCGGCATTCGAGCGCAGCAGAGTCTCCGCCTGCTTCGCGAGCCTCTCGCTCAGCTTCGCGACCTCGTCCTTGGACGACGACTGCTTCGCGACGACGTCGACTTCCTTCTCGACCGCCGAGATGTGCTTGTGGAGGCCGTCGATGTCGGTGCCGCTGACGCAGCCGGCGGCCGCCGCGAGAAGCCCCGCGGCGGCGACGGAACGAACGGCGCGCGAAGCGCGCTCCCCGTTCACTTCCTCCTCGTTCACTTACCGGTGACGACGAAGTGGGCGCGGCGGTTCTTCTGCCACGAGTCTTCGTCGTGTCCGGTGGCAAAGGGACGCTCCTTGCCGTACGAAACGGTCTTGACCCGGGACGCGTCGACGCCGAGGGAGACGAGATAGTCCTTCGCGGCGTTCGCGCGGCGGTCGCCGAGGGCGAGGTTGTACTGTGCCGTGCCGCGCTCGTCGGTGTGGCCTTCGATCGTGAACTGCACGGAGGGATACTTCTTCAGCCAGGTCGCGTTCGCGGCGAGGACGTCGCGCGCATCGCTGCGGATGTCGGCCTTGTCGTAGTCGAAGAACGCGGGCTTGAGCATGCCGCTCAGCTCGTTGATCGACCGCCCCGCGATGCTGTCGGCATCGACTTTGGGCGTCGGCTTCGGCGTGGGCGTGGCGACCGGCTCCACCGTCACGACAGTGGGCGTCGAAACGGGCGCGGGCGTCGGCGCGGGCGGGGGCGCGGCAGGCGGCTTGCTGGAACACGCCACGACGAACGCGACGGCAGCGAGGGCGACGGAACCGGCCTTGAGGGACTGTTTCATGGAATCGAGCCTCCGTTTGGTTGCGGTGTGGGGAGTAAGCCGGACGGCAGCTCCCCGTGGGCCCTCTATTCTAGCGTCTTGACCCACGAGGGGGAATAATTGTTGCCGGACGTCGTCACGATGCGCGTCGTTCCGCTTCCGTCGGCATTCCCGACGGCGATCTGCGTCGAACTGCCACGCTGCACCTCCCAGGCGAGCTTCGAGCCGTCGGGGGACCACGTGGGCCCTTCGTGGGCGCCGGACCCGCTCGAAATCTGCACGGTCCGGCCCGACAAGAGATCCATTACGCAGATCTGGAAATCGCCCTCGTTCCGGCAGGCGAACGCCAGGCGCCCGCCGTCCGGCGAGAACGCGGCCTCGTCGTTCCAGTTGCCGGCCAGCGTCACGCGCCGGACGTTCGCGCCTTCGAGGTCCATGATGAAAATCTGAGGCGTGCCCTGGCGGTTGGACGTGAACGCGATCTCGCGGCCGTTCGGGGACCAGCGGGGCGTGGAGTCGATCGCCGCGTTCTCGGTGAGGCGCTTCAGCCCGGATCCGTCCGTCTGGACGGTGTAGATCTCCGTGTTGCCCCGGACGCTGCCGCAGAACGCGATCGTCTTGCCGTCGGGGGAGAACGACGGGGACGCGTTGAGCTGGGTCGGGACCGGGATGGACTTCTTGTCCGTTCCGTCCTTCCCGATGAGCCACAGACCAGGCGTGTCCTTCTCGTAGGACTGGTAGACGAGCTTCGTGCCGTCCGGTGACCAGTCGGGAGCGAGCGACAGCGTGCGGGAGTTCGTGATCCGCCGCTGGTTCTCGCCGTCGAAGTCCATGGTGTAGACCTCCTTCACGCGCGGCTCGTCGCGGTCGGAGGAAAAGGCGAGCTTCGTGAGGAACGGTCCGGGCTTGCCGGTGAACTGGCGCACGAGGTCGCTCGCGAGGGTGTGGGCGATGCGGCGCGCGGCGCGGGTCTCGCCTGTGTACTTCTTGCTCAGGATGGACTTGAGCGTGCCGAGGTCCCACAGCAGCGCTTCGACGATCACGTTCCCGCCGTCCGGCGACAGGCGAGTGTCGAGGAGAAACTGGGCCGACGTGGCTTTCCACGCGTCGCCCTCTTCGCGGTTCTGCGGCGGGCGCATCGCCTTCGGGTAGAGCGCCGGATCGGCCACGACGAAGACCCCCGAGCCCCCGAGGTCGTCGGACAGGGTCGTGTAGAACGGATCGACGGCCCTCGTCTGGAGATCCGTCAGAAGCGGCGCGATCGTCACCGGGATCGCCAGCGGGCGGCGCGCGCCCGCCCCAACCGTGAGCGTGAGGTCGATGTTGGAGGACTGAGCGAACCCGGAGGGAGCTGTCGAAGTCGATGGAGACGCCGTTGAGGGCGAGGAGGCGGAAATGGGGGGCTTCGGCGCCTGCCCGAGAACGGGGGCGGCCCACATGACGCCGGCCATAACCAGAAGCGCTCCGGCCCTCCTGATTCCTTTCAAAGAAATCTTCTTCTCTTCTCTCTCTCTTACCTTCAAAGAAATTTTCATTTCTTCCTTTTCTTCTCTCAACAGATTCCCCTTCACTGGAATTTCAGGTGCACGCCGAGCGAATCGTTGCGGTAGTCGGGCGGCAAGGGCGGGACCGGGTTCGCGGCGTACACGGCGCGCGCCGCGGCCCGGTCGTAGTAGCTCACGCCCGACGTGGAATCGACCTTGACGTCCGTCACCTGTCCGGAGCGCAGGATGCGGAAAGAGACGACGCAGTTCGTGCCTTCGGCCGACTCCGGCTTGAACCAGTTCGCGCCGATGAGGGAGAGGAGCTGTTCGACGTAATAGGCGAAGGGGAAGTCGGCGTCGAAGGACGTGACCGACGCCCCGAAGGAGATGCCGGCGACCGACGTGGCGCCGTTGGCGGCCCCGGCGGCGCTCGGAAGCTCGAGTGCGGGCCCGGGAGGGGCCTTGACGACCCCCGCCGCCGGCTTCGGCTTCTCTGTCTTCGCGGGCTTCTTCGGCTCGGGCAACGCCTTCGCCGACGGAAGGATCTTCTCGGAGGGTTTCTCGATGACGGGTCTGGCCTTGACGGGCGCGGGAGCCGGTTCGGCAGGCGCCGCCACCGGCGCGGGGGCTGGCGCCGCCTCGGGCCGGCCGAGGGACGCAGGGCTCACGACGCGGACGGGAAGGGACATCGGTACGAAGACGGGAGCCTTGCGGGGGCGGCTCACGAGAAGAAGCATCGCGAGGAAGCCCGCGTGCGCGAGGACGGAAACGGCCGCCGTCAGGCCCCGGGGCGCGCGCCCGCCATGCGCGCGCCGCTCGAGGATGTCCGAGACGGTTGGCGACACGGGAAGGGCGGTCGCGGGCGCCCTCACGGAGCCCCCTCGCTCCTGAGCTCGGTCACCATGCCGAGGCTCTCGACGCCCAGCCGGTTCAAGGTGTCCATGGTCTCCACGACGACGCCGTACGTGAGGTTTCGGTCCGCCTTCAGGTACACGGCTTTGTCGCGGCGGCGCGAGAGGATGAGCTGAAGCCTCTCCTTGAGCTGCGACTTCGGAATGGGCGTCTCGTTCAGGTAATAGTTCCCGTTCTTCGTGATCGAGAGAATGAGCGGGTCTTCGGGCGTCTTCGGCAGGTTCTGGGCGACGGACTTCGGGAGCCGGACCTCGACGCCCTGGTGGAGGAGGGGCGCGGTGACCATGAAGATGACGAGAAGGACGAGCATGACGTCGACGAGCGGCGTCACGTTGATGTCCGAGAAGGCGTCCGCGTCGTCGTCGAGCTTGAAGGCCACGTTCCGGCCTCTCAGGTGAAGTGGCGCTCGGCCAGGTTCATGAACTCGAGGGCGAAGTCACGCATTTCAGCGCGCGCGATGCGCATCTTGCCGCCGAAGTTGTTGTACGCGATGAGCGCCGGCACGGCAGCCACGAGGCCGGCCGCGGTGTTGATGAGGGCCTCTGCGATGCCGGGCGCCACGACGACGATCGACGTCGAGCCCTTCTGTGCGATCTGCGAGAACGCGATCATGATGCCCATCACGGTGCCGAAGAGGCCGATGAAGGGCGTGGCCGAGGCCGTCGTCGCGAGGAAAGGCAGCCCGCGCGTCAGGCGGGTCGTCTCGACCCCCGCCGCGCGCTCGAGGGCGCGCTCGATCGACGCGAGGCTCTTGACGAAGAGGCGCCCCGTGTCGGCGGGCGCCACCTCGCGGCCGTCCTTCACCTGCTGGTCCAGCTCGGCGTAGCCCGCGCGAAAGATGCCGACGAGCGGACTCGCTTCGCACTTGTCGCAGATCCCGAGCACATCGGCGAACTTTCGGCTCTTTCGAAAGTGGTTCAGGAAGGCACGCGAGTCGGATGCGGCGCGTGAGAAACTCCACAGTCGGCCGATGATGATTGCCCACGACGCGAGCGAAAACAGAGCGAGGACGATCAGGACGGCTTTTGCCGTCGGTCCCGCCGAGAGGAAAAGCTGGGCGATGTTCGAGCCGCCGGCGTCCGTCATGGTTTCGAGTGACTCCCTCTCGGGATGCGTTCCGCGACGGACCCGCCCCGGGCCGTCCCGTCAAGGTAGCATGGAATCTTCAGGCGGGTCAAAGCGTTGGACGCTCGGCGCGGCGGCTTTCGCGCTCCTCTCGGCGCTTCTCGCCGCGTCCGCGCCGGCCGCGTCGCTCCCGGCCGACATCCTGCCGCTTTCGGCCGTCCGGACGGGGATGAAGGGCTACGGTCTGACCGTGGTTCACGACTCCCTCGTGGAGCGTTTCGACGTCGAAGTCCTCGGGATCGTGCCGAACACCCTTGGGCGTTCGCAGATCATCGTCCGAGTCGGTGGGCTCGGTCTCGAAAAGACGGGCATCCTCCAAGGGATGAGCGGCAGTCCCGTCTATTTCGAGGGCCGGCTCGCGGGGGCCGTGGCCCACAGCTGGGCCTTCGCGAAGGAGCCCGTCGGCGCGGTCACGCCGATCGAGTCGATGCTCGCGATCGACGGAGGAGAGGAAAGCCAGGGCGTTCAGGGCCGCGAGGCCGGCGCGGGAATCGAACGGAGCGCACGCTTCACGTCCTCCCCGACCGGTTTCGCAGACTTCGCCGCGGCCGTGGTGCTTCCGGAGGAGGAAAGGCTCGCGGCTCTTCGCCGGATCGTCGACGCGCGCCCGGCATGGCCCGCCCACGGGCCTTCTTCTCTCCTCGCTCCGGTCTCCACGGGCTTCCCCGTCGACACACTCGGGCGGTGGAGAGCCGACCTCGGGCGCCTCGGGATTCCTCTCGCGTCGGGAGCGCTGCCCGCGCTTCCGGGAACCGCCCTGCAGGCGGCCGAACGGGCGCGCCCCGTGGCGCCGCTTGCGCCCGGCTCCGCAATGACCGCCCTTCTCATCGACGGCGACCTCCAGCTCGGCGCAACGGGCACCGTGACCCGCGTGGACGGAGAGGGACGGTTTCTCGCGTTCGGGCACCCGTTCCTCGGGGCGGGAACCATCGAGCTGCCGGTCGCTCCGGCGGAAGTAGTGACGGTCTTCCCGAGCGCGAATCTCTCGTTCAAGGTGGCCTACGCGCTTGCACCGGCCTATCGCCTGACGCACGACCGCGACAGCGGCGTGGCCGGACGCACGGACCGGACCGTGTCCCTCGTGCCCGTGAGGTTCCGGCTCGAGTCGGGCGGGGGAAGCGTCCGAACGCTGTCGTGGGGAGTCGCGCGAGAGACCGCTCTGCTTCCCATCCTCCTCTCGATCTCCCTGGATGCGGCTCTCACGACGCTCGACGCGACGCCCGTCGACCGGACGCTTCGCCTCCGCGTGGCCGTCGACACGAAGGCGGGGCCCTTCGTGTACGCCGACCAGATGAGCGGCCCGCGCGCCAAGGAGCTCGCCCTCATGACTTCGAACGTCCTGACCGGGCTCATCGCCCAGAACGACTACGAGGAGCCGGGAATCACCGGCGTGGACGTCTCGATCGTGAGCACACCTGGCGAGAGGCGGCTCCGGGTCGTGGAGGCTGCTCTTTCCACGCGCAAGGCGGCTCCGGGCGAAACGCTGCATGTCGCCGTGCGACTTGTCGACCGCCGCGGCGTCGAGCAGACGCGGGTCCTCTCCCTCACCGTGCCGAAGGAGACGCCCGAAGGCCGCGCCATGGTCCTCGTCGGAGACGGCAGCGCCGCCTCGAGCGCGCGCCTCGCCGCCCAGCCCTCCGAGCCGCGCAGCCTCGCGGGCTTGCGCGACGCGATCGCGCGACTCGTTCCCGCGGACCGCCTCGCG
>Ga0315273_10011107_pt1 | contig 11516 bp, 8 predicted proteins | sample YL17G02_0_MG_FD_205753 | JGI IMG/M metagenome (GOLD analysis project Ga0315273, IMG submission 205753) | Sediment microbial communities from Yellowstone Lake, YNP, Wyoming, USA - YL17G02_0 | ecosystem: Environmental > Aquatic > Freshwater > Lake > Sediment | place: USA: Wyoming | collected... | reverse complement strand
TCCGAGCACCAAACGCCGACTTGCACGAAGTCGCGCCCGCCGAGATCAGCGCCGAATCTCCTCCGCGCCGCCGCCAGGCCCTTTTTACCCTTCAAATCCATCAGCTCCGCCGCCGATCGGCGGCGCGGTGCGGCCGCCAGTTTGGCCAAGCCGCCCCCGTGCTCGCGTATGGTGCTCAGGAGCGCGTCCAGGAACGCCAGCCGCGCCGTGCTCAGGAGCCTCCAGATTTCCGCCACGACCTGCGCGCGCCGCTGCGGAGTATCGGGCAGCGCGCCGCGGGGCGCTCCGTTGCGCTTGGCCCCCGTCCGTCGTCGTCTCTCCTTTGTCGCAATCATGGGCATGGGGCTCTCCTCTCATGCAAACCGCCCACACTGTGCGCGGCCGACGTCCGGCCGCGCTCTCCACTCTGGTGTTTCGCCCGGCCCCCATCCCGGGCCCGCGCGATCCGCTGCACTTCCCCCGCCGCGATGCGCTCCCCCGTCAGACAGACGATCAAAAGCGAGCCGTCGTGCTGGCTCAATGCGTAGCGGCCGGCGACGGCTTCCGGCGTCACGCCCAGCCGGCGCAGCGCCCGCATGATGAGCACGTTTCTTCGCCCCGCGTCATGCTTCTTCGCTCCCTTGCCGGCGGTCGTTATCGTTAGGGCCGCCGACTTCGGCTGCTCGCCGTCACGGGGCACCCGCAACGCGACGCGCATCGTCTGGCCGTCGGCCATCACTATCGCGTAATGACCGATTCCGACGGCCCGCACGTCTTCCGCTCGGCACGACAGCCGGCCCGCTTTGCTGATGCTGCACTGCCCGACCGCCAGCGGCTCGGCGAAATTGAACGTTCCCGGTTCTACGATTTCAAACGCCAAGGTCACTCCTCACTCAGTGGACGCGGTTCGCGGCGGGACATGTCCGCAGCTCGTCGGCCCCAGCTTTTGAACCCGCAGCCTGGAGCCTTTTTTGCCCGACACGCCCGCCGCGGCCAGCCGGTGGAATTCGTCGTTTTTGCCCGTGCGCCGAATTGCCTGCCGGCCGGCCCCGCGTTTCGTTGTCTCGCCCCGTCTGGCGGCCGGGCGGCCCGGCTGGGCTGGGCTGGGTATGACCCAGCCGGGCGCGCCGCAACCATCGCTGAAAATAGTGGGCCGGGTACACGACGCGCGACGCCTACGCAGCACCGCGCACCGTTGGCAAGTGAAGAATGCCCGTGCGCCTTGACCATGCTTTGTCCCCAGCCCGAAAATTGTCGCTCCCTCCGCCCCGCCGCTGCGGCCAGCCGACCGAAGACACCGCCCGGCCCCGCTGCCCGCAGCCGCGAGCCCGCCAGCCCGCTTGCCGCCCACTCTGCGGCGTGCCCTATCCGTCGCGCTTGTGTCACCGTGGCGCCTCCCCGAGCAAGGGCCGCAACTTGCGCACGCGCTTCAGCAACGTCCCCGGCGACGGCCAAAGGCGCCCTTCCCGCTTGGCCACCGGGCGCAGACAACGGTCCATTGACCGCACAGACCGCCCGCCCCGCACCGCCCGTACCAACTGCATCCACAACCGCGTATCAATCGGCGTGGGCCTCCGCCGCCATGTGCCGCGGGAATCGACCAGCCCCAGCGCACTGCCCACCCGCATCTTAGCCAACCAACAAAAGAACGTCGCGCGCGCGGGGCGCGCCGGAGTGACGGCCCGCAAGAACCTGTCCACCGAACCCTGCATCGCCGCGCCGAGTTCCGGCGCCGTCTGCGGGCGGTTTTGGGCAGACGCCTCCGGCCTCTCACGACACCACACCTGCCAAGCTGAGATAAATCGGTAGCGCAGCGCCCCGAGTTCGCACTGCCGTGACGTCAGCCCCGGCGCGAGTGCCAGCATGACGCGCTCGGCGGTCGTTTGGGATGGAACGTCCGCCCCGCACGGCCAAACCATGATGCCGGCTCGAATGGCCGTTGACCAGACTGGGCCGCGCGGTCGCCTCACGTCTTCACCCCCGCTAGTTGCAGCACCGCCACGGGCTCCGCGTTTCGTCTCGGGGTCTCGTCCGCTTTCCACCGCACAACGATCCTCCGCCGTTTACCCGGCCGCTCTGCGTAGCAATTCGCCCCCAGCAATCGAATCGACCTCTTCGGCGACTTCCGGTCCCAGCGCCATCGTCAGGGCTTCGCCGAGTGCCCCCACGTCGAGCAAGTCGCCGCCCCGCGACAGGTCGAACGCCATGCGCAGGATGGCCATCGCAAACCCGAGTGCCCCGTACCCCGGCGTGTTGGCCAGGCGGACCAGCCACTTCACACCGGCTTCGCTCACCACCCGCAAACGGTCGTTGCGGAGAATCGCCGCGATGTCCTCCGCGGTGTGGACCACGCCATCGTCGTCCGCCCCGTCCCGTTCAATGTCGAAAACCGGGTACATCCGCCGACTGAGCTGGGGCGCGATCGGGCTCCGTTCCCCGGCGCGGCTGCGCACGATCAGCTTGTAGAACGCCTTGTCGGCGAAGAAAATGATCGGCACGTTTCGTCGGCCGTCCGGGTCGCTACTATCGTGCAGGTCGCGCAGCATTTCGAGCCCGTCGCGGTCGAGCTTTTGCCCTTCATCGACCACGATCACGGTGTTGCGGTGCTTGGCCAGGTACGCCTTGATGCTCGTGACCCGGCGGCGAAAGTGCTTGTCGAGCATGTTCCGCAGTGCCGTAATCGCCTGGCACAATAGTTCCGTCACGCCGCGCGCGTCGCCGGTGGATTGGTCGATCCGGATCAGGATCGCTCCGTCGCGGTCCGCCGCGTAGGCGCGGGCGTGCATGGTCTTCCCGGAGCCGGGCGCCCCGATGATTACCGGCATGGAGTTGTTCTTCACCCCGTTGCTGATGACGCCCATGATCTGCCGCGTGAGCGACGTGCTCGCAAAGCTCCGATCGTCGAAGCGCCCCCGCCGCACGCGCTCGTCGGCCAGGAATTGGTCGATCAGCCGCAGGCACTTCTCGGTGTCGCCCTTGTATCCCGCCTTCATTACTTCGCTGAGCGTCGATTCGGGCAGGCCCACCAGCTCGGCGACCTTTTTCCACGGCATCGGCTTGCCGGCCACGCGGTTGCTGATCCGGTAGTCCCGCAACTCTGAGAGCAGCGCGTGCTGCTGCTCTTCGGTGTAGGCTTCGTTGTCTTTGCGCATCCGTGCGTCCACCCGCGACCGCTCCGCCAGTCGCTCAAATCCCTTTGTCGGTGTCTGGTCTTCGTTCATGGCGACCTGTCCCTTTTTCAGCCCGCGTCGGCCATCCGTGGCCGTTGGGCCTCATTCGGTTCCGCGGCCTCCAAGCCGCCGTCGCCTGCGTATCGACTCCAATCCACCCGCGCCCGCGTGGGCGCGGCATCCCCGGCCGTGTCCTGCGCCAACTTGGCGAACGCCGCCCTCCGCGTCTCCCGTGGCGAGATTGCGGCGTCGCTGCCGGCCGGTGCCATGTTCGCCGCCAGTCGCTTGAAGGGGTTGATCTTCCGGCCGCGCTTCTGGACCTCTGCCGCCAGCTCAGGTCGCACGATCGTGATCTCGGGCGCCGGCGCCGCCGGCTGTGTGCGCCGCACGGCCGCCTCTTGTAGCCGCGCCGCGTCGCGCCGCTCCCGGAGAATCTGCCCGGTCCCTGTTTGCAGCAGGAAATCCCGCTCCGGTAGATACGCCTTGGCCAGCCGTCGCACCCGCGCCGCCCGCGCGTGCGCCGCGCGGGCGTGTTCGTCCGTCGCCCCGGCCCGCACAAGTTGCTGCTGTTGACCGAATGCCAACAGGCGCTCGCATTTATCGACCAGTGCGATTTCGCCCGCGTCGTCCAGGCTGGGCAGGATCCACACCGACCGCCCCTGCAATCGGACCTGATCCTCCGGTCCTAGCGTATATAAAACCTTCCGGCAGCGGACGCCGTCGCGTCCGACTCGCCGCGGCCCCTCCGCCACGCGAAGATACACGTCTAAGACGTCCGGGTCTATGCGCCGCTCGACGCCCCGGAAGCGCTCGAACATCAAGTTCGGCGACAGCCCGCCCAGCACGCGCCGCGGCCGGCTGTTGACGGTTTCGACGGCCGTGTGCAGGAAGTCGGTGAAGTCCGCCAGCGTCGGCAGTTCCTCGACGTGCTGCTTGACCAGCTTCGCCGTGTTGTGCGGTCGCTCTGACGGCGAGCCGCCCCAAAAGCCGAGTTGCCAGCGGTCGCACTCGCGCTTGATCCACCGCCAGTGCGGTTCGATCTTCTTGGCCCACGCCTTGTGCGCCGTGGCATGGTGAACGACCACGCCGAAACGGCCCAGCGGATTGCCCAGCGCGGCCGCGTCGAATGACGCTCGCCCCCAGCCGCGGCCCGCCGCTTTCCGGTAGGCTTTGCCCTGGTCGGTCGTGACGTGTTCAGGCAACCCGTTTCGCGTAATCCAAGTCTTGACGCCCCGCAGGATCGCGGCGTTGTTTTCTGTCCGCGCCACTTGCACCGCGAACTTGCATGATCGCAGGTCCAATATGCCTAGCACGACGGGCCGCTCGGCTTTCCAGCCGCCGCGGGCGTCCGGCACGCGGACCATCGCGTCCGCTACGCGGCCGTCCAGGCAGACCCACGATCCGGCCGGCAGGTCGCTGTAGTCGATCCGCATCTTCGGCACCGCGTGGGCCTCGAACTCCCGCGGCCCCTGGCGGGCGAGAATCCTGGTTCCCTCCGGTATCTCGCCGATGAGCTTGCGCACCCCGCCCAGCGTCATCGACTCGACGCCGAACTGCGTGGCAAGCCGTTCCTGCTCTTCGTGCGCGTCCACGCCGGTGAATTTGTTCGGGTGTAGGTAGACTTCGCGGACACGCGCGTACAGCCGGGCGTCATAGTCGCGCTCCCGCCGGCCGCTGTAGACGCGCCGGTCGAGCGGCTCGGGGCCGCCGATCCGCTTGCGGAGTGTGAGCATCGCGCTCCGCCCGCAGCACACTCCATGCTCTTCGCACCAAGTTCGATGCACACTCGAAAAGGCTGCGAAATAGGCTTTGGTGGTCGGCCCCAGCGCCGGGTGCTCCGCCTGAAACTTGCGGTCCAGCGCATAGACGTCGCGTAGCGCCAGATCGCGCATCCGCGTGGTCAGGCCAGCCCGTTTCGTTTCATCCGGGATGCGTCGGAACGCGGGGTTTGCGCCGAAGTCCATGACCGTCTGGCCGTTGGGCAGCACGGCGTCGCCGCGCACAAGCCAGGTTTTCCGTGTCGGCCGATCGGCGCCCGACTGCTCCGCTGGTGTGTCCCCCGCCGGCCGGCTGGCCTCTTTCTGGTCATCGGGCAGGGCGCCGGTCCAGCGCAGCCGCGCCATGCGCCCCGCCTTGCCGGGTCCGAAGGCGCGCCGGTAGGACCGAACTGGATACCAGCCGTAACGTCCGCCCCCTGGCGTCGCCGCCGGCGCCGCCGTCGCTGTCGCCGGCCCACTGGCCGGGACGTTCCCGACTTGCGGATGCGAAGGTGCGAGTTGTGGTACTATCGAATCCACGTGCGGCTCGCCACTCCAGAACCCGTGCTACTCCTGATCCTTCCCTTGTGCGCCGACGCGACCGTGCGCCGCATTCACTCGCTCCGGCGCGAGCGTCCCATCGCACAGCCTGCGCCGCAACGTCGGCCAGCAGGGCCACCAGATGCGCTGTCGTGCGGCCCGCTTCGCCACCCGACCGTGCGCGGCACGCGCCTGGAGCCCGCGGTTGACGAGGCGGCAGAACGTTGCCATCAGTTCGACCGGGATCAGAACGTGCGCTCTCCGCTTGCCGCGTCGGTCGACCAATCGCGCGGCGCCGCCGGCTTGGTATTTTGCCTCCCACGCAGACAACAAACTGGGCGTGACAACGCGGCCGATGAGCCCGCCTACGTAGCTCGCAATCGCAGCATTGCGGGCGGCGAGTTGGCCACGGCGAACCCGCGTGACGGCCCGGAGTCCGCGCCTCGCCAGAATCGCCCACAACCTCACCGTCGCGCCCAATTTCTCACGCAGGTCTAGCCCGCGCCAGCGCTCCGCCCCGACCTCAGCGATCATCACTTTTTCGCCCGGCCGGCGGAGCGCCGCCCCGGCCTCCGCGATCGCCGCGACGATCCGCGCGTCAAGGTCGCCGCCGCCCGGTGTCCCGTGGGCGATCATCACGCGGCCCCCGCGAGGACCGCGCCCGGCTCCGCCGACGGAGTCTGGGCAACATCGGGGCGATCGTCGCTTGCCACGATAACCAGCGCGGCGTAATCCACGCCCAAGCCTCCTGCGAGCTTCCGCACCGTCCGCACCCCAACCGGACCACCGCCGAGGGCGGCGCGCAGCGTGTTGATGTGCAACCCGCTCCGCTCAGCCAGCTCGCCGCGCAACAGACCCAGCCGCAACCGGCGGCTCTCTGCCAACTTCACGTTCACCGTGACGAGATTGCCCATTGCGGCACTCCACCTAAACTGCCTCACAATCCACAGCGAATTGTGATATCGGAAGTATGCTGGCCCCGCCGGCCCGCTGTCAAGACTTTTTTTTCACAAAATCTTGTGATATCATCGGCGCTCGTGTACAGGCCCCGCGACCTTGGAAAGCGTATCACGGCCCTCTGCCGCGAGCAGTGCGTGTCTGCCGCCGCGGTCTCGCGGCTTGCACACCTCTCCGTCAACCAGGTACGGAACGTCCAGCGGGGCCTTCACAGGCCAAGCACTCGCGTGTTGGCGGCCATCGCGCACGCCCTTCGACTTACACCTGACGTGCAGGCTGATCTGCGCCGGCTCGCTGGCATCGACCCCGATCCGGGCGCCACCGCAGGAGCGCGTAAGGCCCGCCGCGAGGCCTGGCCCGCCCTCGTCTATGTCCTCGTGAATCACGTCCTCCTTCCCCGGCTGGAGTTTGCAGCGCACCTTGCCGATCATCGCCGACTGCCGGCCCCGGACCACGAGCTCCTCGCGGTCGCTGCCGTGGCGCCCGACCTCATATCTTTTGTGCGCCGCGCTACGGACCTGCCCGCTCCCGGCGCGAAGCTCCGCCGGCTTCTTGAGGAGACATTCCGCGACGCCCCGCCGGACGCCGTTGCCGATCTGCAAGAGGGACTTTGCTGGGCGCTGCGCGCCGGCACGTTTCCCTCCCGCGAGGTTCCGCTGGTCCACCGCTATCGCTGGGACGAACGCTGGTGCATCGCCCGTACCCTCCTGCGGTTCAATCGTCCGGCACAGCCCGAGTACGCGCTGTACGAGTACGTCCACTCCGCCCAGTTCGACTACAGTTTCGCAGTGGCCTATTTTCCAGCGGTTTTCTGGCACGCCTGCCATGTCTGGCCGTTTGATAAGCTCTTCAACCCCTACGCCCGTGCGTGCGACGGAATCCAGCGCCGCCTGTACGAAGAGGTCCGCGCCGGCCTGTCTCTTGACGGGACTGCGGCTGCACTGGTCGGCCGCAGCGCACTCGGCGTTGAACTGGGGTTGGCGCTTCCATCGCGTCCATCCCCGGAAGAGGAAGTTCCTGGAGAGCTTGCCGGTCTTCGCCGTGTGCCACAGCCTGGCGGCGAGCGCGTGGAGATCACGCTGCCGGTCAACGGCGGCACTGTAAAATTCACCGGTTCGCGCCCGCCTGTCGATCTACTCTTCGATCACCTGGATCGCTGCGCGTTGCTTGAGCGCTTCCCTCTCATCAAGATCGACCGCGAGAGTTTCACCGGACTGGGGCGTTCTCTGAATCACCCGGCTTGGACCGCGTGGACTGAGCACCTGGCTCACGATTGGCAGTTGCCCGCGGATGCGCCGCCGCTCAGCCGGCAGCGTTTTGATTCCATCCTCTGCCAGTGCCGATCGTGGAGCCCACAAGAGGACCGGCCGGAAACGCTCGATTCCCTTTTGTGCCGCCATGTGACGGAGGAAGCGGCGTTTGCCATGGCGCGGATGCTTGGCCGCGGCGACTGGCCGGCCGCGGCTCGCGCCGCCGAAGCACTCGCCCTTTCCCCGGAATGGTTGCGTATCGTCCGCGCTATCGCCGCCCAGCGTCCGACCGACGAGGCAGGGCCGGGGGTCGATCGACCACCCTCCGAACCTCTATCGAACGGGGCTTGAGACGCCGCCCACGGGCGAGCCGCTCCGCCCGGCCCTCGACGTCCCCGATCGTCCCCCGTGCGCGCTTCCGGGAACCGCCGCCGACCACCGGAGGCGCCGCTCCGCCACGTCCAATAATCCGTGTTTGATGTATTCCCGCACGTCAAAATGTGGCGCCACACGATGCACCGCGACCGGCCCTGGCGCTAGCGCCAACGCGGTTTTTGTTTGATCTATTTCCATACTTCGACGGATTGCGCCAGTCGCCAGACAGCCCCAAAACGCCCGCCACAGCGCCAGAACGCCACTTTGCGCGATTCCGCAATGTTCGATCTTTTTCCTCAGCAGCTACCCAGCCAAAGCAGGCATGGCGTCGTCGAGTCGGCCGCGTGAGCGTCTATCAGCGCGGCGGTCGGTACTGGATCTACTACCGGCAAGGGCGACCCATCCGTCGCCCGGTCGGCCCGCATCGGGATGAGGCTCTGTCGCTGGCGGCGAGGATCAACGGCCAGTTGGCCGAGGGGGCGCCAAGCGTTCTCGAGTTTCGCCCGATCGACCTGCAGAAACTCGTTGACGCCTGGCTCAGCCACCACGAAGACGTACGCCGCTCATCACTCGCCACCGTACGGCGCTACCGCACGGCGATCCAGCACTTGGCCAGCTTCGTCGCGTCGAATCATGGGACGATCCGAGCTGATCGGTTCAGTTCGGCGATGGCGGAAGACTTCGTCCGTCACTTGCGTACGACGAAGGTGTCGCCGAACGGCCACGCCAACGCCCGTAAGCGCACGATCCGTGACAAAGGTATTGTGTTCATCCTGGGAACCTGCCGGGCGCTGTTCAGCTTCGCCCGCGAGCAGCGTCACCTGCCGGCTTACGCCGCTAACCCGTTCAGCAAGCTCGGCATTGAGCGGATGCCGATCGAGGACGCCAAGCCGATTCGACCGCTGACGCCGGATCAGGAGCTCAAGTTTTTCAAGGCGTGCGACGACTGGCAGTTCCGCGTGTTCTTTGTGCTCGCGTTCACGGGACTCCGTGTCGGCGAACTGGCTCATCTCCTGATCGACGATGATCTCCGGCTTGATGATGCTGTCATCCGCATCACGAACAAGCCCCAGCTATTCTGGCAGGTCAAGACGCGGAATCTTCGCGAGGTCCCCTTGCTGCCGGAGGTTCTCCAGGTGCTACGAGCCTGCTGCAAAGGTCGTTCATCGGGGCCAGTGTTTCTGCGCCGACGTTTTGCCGGCGGTGTAACCTTGCCTCTCCTGGCCGGCCGAACCATGGTCGAGCTCGAACAGGAGGTGGCGATGCGCATCCAGGCGGCCCAAGATGGTCACGAGACTCCTCTCACGCGGCTGGAGACGGCGCGCATCGGTCGGTCGGTCTGGCGGGACGCAGGCGCCGTCAAGGAGACAACGATCCGCAACGAGTTCATGCGCGTTACCAAGCGGATGGGATTCGAACACCTGACCTGTCCCAAGGATTTGCGGCACCTCTTCGCGACCAGCCTGCAGGCCGCTGGCGTCGACCCGATGGTTCGGCGGGACGTCATGGGGCATACGACGCTGGAGATGACGTCGCACTACACACACACGCAAAGCGGCACCCGCCACCGGGAGGTTGCCCGGCTTGCCGATGTTCGCGGTGACGTTCTTCGGCTGGCTCAGGATCGGTCCTGCTAAACGAACTGGGTCGCCAGGCACCCCCCGGCGGCGGCCCCAGGCTCGCCGCGAGCTTGGCTGGAAACTGCGGTGACGGGATGCGGACTCATAACCCGGCGGTCGGAAGTCCGAGTTCCTCCTGCCCTAGTTGAACGGTCGTAGCGAAAACGACCGACCCAAGATTTATGACCCAACGCCCGGGCAGAGACGCCTGGGCGTTGTCGTTTCTATCGCCAGTTTCCGCAAGGGGTTAGCGACAGCCCGCGGGCACGCCGGGTCTCTCCTGACGGTCGATGCCCGCTCACGGAGGCGCCCTTCCGGCGGCGCAGCGGCGCTCGGCGGGCGAGAGTCTCTGAGTCTCTCGCCCGTTCCGACCGCGGGGTTAACGCGGTTCATAACCCGCCAGGCGAGAGACCGTCGCGCGCGACATAACCCGACGAGGACCATCGAACAGAACTGCCTCGGGTTATGTCTCAAACCGTTGACCCGGCGCGGGGGATCGAAAGACGCGACTGGCCGGTTATCTGATTGCGACGCGCTGTCCTGGCGTCGCGAGCGCAGAAGGCCAGATCCCGATCGCCGTGCGGTGGCTGCAAACAGCACCCTTCGCGAGGATGGCGTACGCCTTGTCAGAAACCATAGCCTCTCCGCGCACGGTCACGCCGATCAAATTCGCGCTCATTCACCACATCGACCGCCTGCGCAGTCACTCTGGGCTCCCGCGACGTAAGTTCTCGTCCGGCTGCTGTGACGGCGGCGCCGGACGGCTCGTCGTGGCGTCGCCGTACTCGATTCCCTTGCGCCGGGCCTGATCGCGAAGGAGCTGCGCGACATGCAAATCGAAAGCGTTTCCGTGGCCGGCTTGTAGCCGCCTCCGGAGTTCAGCGTCGATGAACGCCTGTCGGTCCTTCACCAGTTGGTTGACCTTGGCCTGCAACTGGCGGCGCTGCTCGCCTTTCTGTTCGAGATATTTCTGCTGCTCTTCCCGGGCCATCTTCTGCATCTCGGCGGGCAACTCCTCTTGCTTGAGCGTTGCCAGCGTGACCAGGCCCGCTCTGAGATCGTCGATCAGGTCTCCGCGACCCTGCACGCCGCGGCCGCGCACGGCGTTATAGGCCAATCGGTCGGCTGCAGCCGGTGCCCCGGCTGCTTCGGCCGCCGCCTGCTTCGCCGCCACGACTCGTTGCTGCTCCGGCCGTCCGTACGGCACGAGAGTCGTTCCAATGGCGACGTTTAGCTCGGCCAGCTCGCCATCCACCGGCGTGCTGACCACCTGCATGTCACCGGACTGACCGATCGCCACAAAGCTGCCTTCCGAAAGCTTGGCGATGGCTTGCCAGATGGGGGTGGTTCGCGGGTTGTTGCCGCACTGAACCGTGTTGATGATCAGGTCCTTCTGCATCGCGCGCCGGCAGGTGTCCTCGTACTTGTCATCGTCGCTGTAGTCCATGTGCGGCGGTGAGTCGCCGACCAGGAAGACGATCTTGAGCACGTCTCGGCTGGGGCTCCAACTGACCGTGGTCACTGCTTCCTTGAGCGCCTGGTTGACCGATTCCGGCTCGTCGCCGCCGCCTTGGGCGCTGAACCCGCGCAATCGACCGTAGATCGCGTCGAGGTCGTCAGTCAGGTCGAACACGCTCGTGACGTACTCGTCGCCGCGGTCGCGATAGGCAACCAGCGCGATCTTCAGTTGCGGCGTGGGCTTGGCGGCAATCATCTGGTTGGCGATGGACCAGATCTTCACCTTGGCGCCCTCGAGCAAGCCGGACATCGAGCCGGTCGTGTCGAGTACGAAACATACCTCGATGTGCGGCGCATTGGGCTCGGCCTGTACCGATGCCGCGGTTTCCTCGGACGGCGGGCCGGTTCCCG
>Ga0315273_10011106_pt1 | contig 11516 bp, 11 predicted proteins | sample YL17G02_0_MG_FD_205753 | JGI IMG/M metagenome (GOLD analysis project Ga0315273, IMG submission 205753) | Sediment microbial communities from Yellowstone Lake, YNP, Wyoming, USA - YL17G02_0 | ecosystem: Environmental > Aquatic > Freshwater > Lake > Sediment | place: USA: Wyoming | collected... | reverse complement strand
GGTAACATGGGAATCGGGTATGGAAACCAGCATTGTCCCATCGGGTTGGACTCGGGCGGATTCCGAAGCGCTCCGGGAGGCAGCTCGGAAGTTGGAAGGCGCGAGCTTGGTGGTCCAGTTGGCGGATTTCGTGGGCACGCCCGTCGAGAAGCTTCTGGACCGGATTCCGGACCAGGCGCGCGACGCCGTTCACAACGCGGCGCGCGCGGCGCTGGAGAAATGCTTCGACGCCGCGATGAGAACCATGGGCGGCGAGAGCGCGGGCGAATCGTCCGACCGCCTGCACCAGGCTCTGGCCACGGTATCGGGCGCGGTGGGAGGGTTCTTCGGCATCGCCGGGCTGGGCGTCGAGCTGCCGGTCTCGACGATGATCATGCTGCGGTCGATCGCCGATATCGCGCGCAGTGAAGGGGAAGACCTGGTTGATCCCGCCGGACGCCTGTCCTGCCTCCAGGTGTTCGCCCTGGGCGGCGGCAGCCGCAAGGACGACGCCGCCGACACCGGCTACTATGCGGTTCGGGCCGCGATGGCGATGACGCTGCGGGAAGCCGCCGGCTTCATCGCCGGGCGGGGATTCGTCCGCGAGGGCGCCCCGGCGATCATGCGCTTCCTGTCCCAGGTGGCCGCGCGCTTCGGCCTGGTCGTGTCGGAGAAGGCGGCCGCCCAGGCGGTTCCGGTCGCCGGCGCGGGCGCCGGGAGCGCTATCAACCTGATGTTCACGCGCCACTTTCAGAACATCGCGCACGGCCATTTCACCGTCCGGCGTCTGGAGCGAAAATACGGCGAGGCCTTCGTCCGAGAAGAGTACGAGCGCCTAAAGTAGGACAGGGGGGCGCCCCCCTGTCCTACAGCACCGCGACGACGTCCACGGCGCAGGATGCGTCCAGCGACGGCAGCCCCTCGAATCCCAGCATGGTGCTGGCCGGCGGGCGCGCCTTCTCGTAAAACTCCCCGCGCACGGCGCGAATCTGCTCGCTCATGCGCTCCGACACCGGGTAGATATTGGACACGGCGGTGTTGGCGAGCTTCGCGTTCACGCTCTCCAAGGCCTTTGCCAGCCGCTGGAAGGCCAGCCTCAGATCCTGGTCCTGGTAGCCGAAGGCCATCTGGGTTCCGCTGATGGCCAGCCGCACGGGACCGGCCAGGGCGATCTGGGAATAGTAAGGCGAACGCTCCAGCCCGTCGGGATTGAGCAACTGGAGCGGCGCGCCCGGCGCCGCGCGCAACCGCGCCACCCCCTCGCACTCGGCCACCGCGCCGAGCGGGGCGCGCTGCACCTGAACCACGTTCCACGCGGCTTTGGGAAAAGCGCGCGCCAGGCCGGCGCGCACCGTGTTGACGTCGGAGAGCGTGCTCAGGTAGCAGGTGACGCGGGCCACGTCGTCGGGCTGGGAACCGGCTGCGCGCACGGCCAAGCCCAGGTTTGCGAGCGATTTCTCGACCAGCGGTCCGGCCGGCGCAAGCGGATCCTTGGCGCGCTCCTGCTGCCCGGAAATGAAAGCGAGTCCGTGCGGATTGGCGGGCTTCCGAGCCACCGAGATCGACTCCAGCACCACCTGCGCCCCCACCAGCGGCAACCCGCCCACCTGCACCACGCTCAGCGCCGGCAACGGCTGGCGGCGCGCGGTGAACATCTCGCCGACGATGGCCTGCACGCGGCGCATGTCGCCCGACCCGGCCACAAAGGCGCGCAGCTTGACCATTTGGGCGCCCCGCATTTGCCGTTGCAGGTCCTTGACCGCGTCGCGCACCTGCTGCGACAGCAGCCCCCTGGCCGAAAGCGCGGAGACGTGAAAGACCAGGCGAGAGGCTTCGGCCACCACGGCCTGCGGCGGCTCCCTGGGGAGTTCGAGCGTCTGCGTAACCGGCTCTTGGTCCTGCTTCTTTTTCTTCTTGCCGGTTGCCGCTGGAAGGCTCCCCGCCGCCAGGATCACGGCAGCGAGCAGCGCAACCGGCCTGAGCTTGAGCATCATCCGATGTTGATGATTCTATCAAAAAAGCTGGGGGCGCGATTGGCTTGCCAGCCATGAGCCAATATGGTATTGTATCGGACAGATTGGCATGTTGAGCCAGATTCAATTGGATCCCCACGCGGAGGCCCCGCTCTACCGCCAACTGTATGGCCAGATTAAGGAAATGATTGAGTCCGGAGTCTTGGCGCGCGGGGAACGCCTGCCCGCCACCAGGGAATTGGCCATCCAATTTGGACTGAACCGCACCACGGTCTCGGCTGCGTACGAACTGCTTGAAGCCGGCCAACTGATCCACGGGCACGTTGGGCGGGGCAGTTTCGTCACCGGTTCGGCGCAGGTGGCCTCTCTGGAATGGGACGAAATGCTGGGCGGCGAGGAAAGCGTGCCCGCCGCGATGGCGGCGCCCGATGGAGCGATCAGCTTCGCGACCTCGCGCCCGGCCGAACGCCTCTTCCCCCTGGACGATTTCCGCGCCGCCTGCTCCGAGGTTCTGGCCTCCTCGCGGGCGGCGCAGATCCTGCAACTGGGCTCGCCCGCCGGGTACGCGCCGCTGCGCCACTACCTGATCGAGGAGGCCCAACGCGAGGGATTGGCCCGTGCGCAGGATGACGTGATCGTAACCAGCGGCTGCCAGCAGGGGCTCGATCTGGTCAGTCGCGTGTTGGTGAAGGCCGGCGACACGGTGGTGGTGGAAGACCCCGTCTATCCGGGGTTGCGAGCGCTGTTCCAACATTCCGGTGTGAACCTGGCGGGGATTCCGGTGGGCCCCGCGGGGATCGAGATCGAGGCGCTCGAGCGCGCCCTTGCCGCGCACCGCACCCGGTTGCTGGTGGTCACGCCGAACTTCCAGAACCCAACCGGCGCGACGATGCCTCTGGAGGCGCGGCTGGCGGTGTTGCGGCTGGCGCGCCAGGCCCGCCTGGTGCTGGTGGAGAACGACATTTACGGCGGCCTGCGATACAGTGGCGAACCCCTGCCGACGATCAAGCAATTGGATGAGACGGGCGACACGGTGCTGCTGCGGAGTTTTTCGAAGATCGCTTTCCCGGGCTTGCGGGTGGGCTGGGTGGTCGCGCCGCGCGCCCTGACGGCGCGTCTGACCGAAGCCAAGCAATGGACCGACCTGCACACCGATCAGCTCTCGCAGGCGATCCTGCTGCGATTCGCCGAATCGGGCCGTCTGGCGGCTCACCACGCGCGCGTGGTCGCCGCGGGCGCCGAGCGGCTGGCGGCGGCGCTGGAGTCCTGCGAGCGGCGCTTACCCGCGGGCGCGCGCTTCACGCGGCCGCAGGGCGGCATGAATATTTGGGTGCGATTGCCCGAACCGCTGGATGCGGGCGAACTTCTGCCCCGCGCCCAGCGCGAGGGAGTGACCTATTTGCCCGGCCGTTATTTCGCCGTTTCGCGGCACGAGCCGGGCGGACTGAGATTGAGTTTTGCCGGACTCGAACCGGCCGAGATCCGGAAGGGCATCGCCGTGCTGGGCGGCGTGTTCGCGGCCGAACTCGACCGCCTGCGCCGCTCGGATCGCATGGACCGGGCGCCGGCAATGGTGTAGTGGGGCCGGATTCATCCGGCCCGTCTGAGAGGAGGAGTCAATGCATTATCTGGACGAGAGTTTTCGAGTCAAAGTCGGCCTGGCCGAGATGTTCAAAGGCGGCGTGATCATGGACGTCACCAACGCCGAACAGGCTCTGATTGCCGAGAGGGCGGGCGCGGCGGCGGTGATGGCGCTCGAGCGCGTCCCCGCCGACATCCGCAAGGAAGGCGGCGTGGCCCGCATGGCGCCCATCCGCAAGATCCGCGAGATCATGGAAGCCGTCAGCATCCCGGTGATGGCCAAGGCGCGCATCGGCCACTTCATGGAGGCCCGGGTGCTCGAGGCGCTCGAGGTCGACTACATCGACGAAAGCGAAGTGCTTACGCCGGCCGACGAGGAGCATCACATCGACAAGCGCCAGTTCAAGGTGCCGTTCGTCTGCGGCGCGCGTAACCTGGGCGAGGCGCTGCGGCGCATCGCCGAGGGCGCGGCGATGATCCGCACCAAGGGCGAGGCCGGCTCGGGCAACATCGTCGAGGCCGTCCGCCATATCCGGACCATCGTCAAAGAGATGCGGCAGCTTACCGTGCTGGGCCAGGAGGAACTGGTCCACGAAGCCAAGAAACTGGGCGCGCCGCTGGAACTGGTGCAGTATGTCGCCGCCAGCGGCAAGCTGCCGGTGCCCAACTTCTCGGCCGGCGGCATTGCCACTCCGGCCGACGCGGCGCTGGTGCTGGCGCTGGGCGCCGAGGCGGTCTTCGTGGGCTCGGGCATCTTCAAGTCCGACGATCCGGAAGCGCGCGCCCGCGCCATCGTCAAGGCCACCACTTACTATCAGGACCCGGTGAAACTGCTCGAAGCCAGCGAAGAGCTGGGCCTGGGAATGCCCGGGCTGGACATGTCCCAGATCCCGGAGAGCGAACTGCTCCAGACGCGCGGCTGGTAAGGTCATGAAACGCGTGGGAGTGCTGGCGCTTCAAGGCGACTTCGAAGCGCACCGGAAAGCGATCGAGCGGGCCGGCGGGGCGGCGGTCGAGGTCCGCACCGCCGCCGAACTCGACTCCCTCGCCGGCCTGGTGATTCCGGGCGGCGAGAGCACCACCATGCTCAAGCTGCTGGACCTGGAAAATCTGTTCGAGCCGCTGCGCGAATTTGGCTTGCGCAAGCCCGTCTTTGGCACCTGCGCCGGCGCCATCCTCATGGCCCGGACGGTCACGCACCCGGAGCAGAAATCGCTGGGGTTGATGGACCTGGTGATCGACCGGAACGGCTACGGCCGGCAACTGGACAGCCATGTGGCGCGAATCGCCGGGGCGGGGTTTGACGAGTTCGAGGCGGTCTTCATCCGGGCGCCGGTCATTCGCTCGGTGGGGCCATCGGTTCGCGTTCTGGCCACCTACAGGGACGCGCCGGTGCTGGTGGAAGAGGGCCGGCGCCTGGCTGCGACGTTTCATCCCGAACTGACCGGCGATCTCCGTATCCATCGCTGGTTCCTGGAGAAGCTCTAGTGCCCGGGGAAAGGAAGCGGGTTCTGTTTCTGTGCATCGGCAATTCCTGTCGCAGCCCGATGGCCGAAGGGTTTGCCCGGGCTTACGGAAGCGACGTCCTGGAAGCCTCCAGCGCGGGCCTGGCGCCGGCGGGGGTGGTCCAGCCCATGACCAAGAAGGTTATGCGGGCCAGAAACATCTCGCTCGACGAGCAGTTTCCGATGGACCTCCAGATCATGGATCTCAACCGTTTCGATCTGATCGTGAACCTGAGCGGATGCGAGTTGCCGTTCGCTTCAGCTTGTCCGGTGGTCGAGTGGGCGGTGCGCGATCCGATTGGAGCCAAGGAGAGCATTTACGAGCAGGTTCGTGATGAGATCGAATCGCGGGTGATCCGGCTGGTACTCGAACTGCGGCGCCTGGCGCCGCAACCGGAACGCAGCTAATACTGGCGGCCATTCGGCCGATAAGCCCCTTCAGGAGTGGTTGGGGCTATGGTCTCCGGAACCTACAAATCTCGCGACGAGGCTGAATCCGCCGTGACGGCGCTCCAGTCCCAAGGCATGCCGGCCGCCATACTGGAAACCCGTGACGCCAGCCTGCACCAGCTCGTCCGCCTCTGGCAGGTCATCGTTCCGCGCCAGTCTTCCGACTCGCCCGTCGATACATCCTCGAACGAAACCGCAAGTTAGCACAACCACGCCGTGGGGCATGACTCGTGTCTTGTCTGGCCGGGTGTCCCTTCGGCGCGGCTGGACAGGCCAGGAGGCCTGTCCCACTAGGGCCGGCTCAGCGCGAGTTCAGCGCGGCCATCTTCCGCGCAATCAACATGGCCATTTCGAGCGCCTGTTCGCAGTTCAGGCGCGGGTCGACTTCGGACCTGTACGCCCGCCCCAGGTCTTGCTCGGACAGACCGCGCGCGCCGCCGGTGCATTCGGTGACGTTCTCGCCGGTGAGTTCGAAGTGCACGCCGCCCAGTCGGCTGCCCAGCGCGGCGTGGGTGTCGAAGGCCTGCTCCAACTCTCCGAGGATGTCGTCGAACTCGCGGGTCTTGACGCCGTCGGAGGTGACGCGCGTATTGCCGTGCATGGGATCCGAGACCCAAAGCGGCGCGCGGCCGGCCCCGCGCACGGCTTCCACCAGCGGCGGCAGGCACCCGGCGATGCGTCCGCGGCCGAAGCGGTGGATGAGGGTCATGCGTCCGGGCTCGTTTGCCGGGTCGAGCGTGTCGAGGAGGCGCAGCAACCGGTCCGGCGTGGTGGCCGGTCCCACCTTCAGCCCGATGGGATTGGCGATGCCGCGGAAGTACTCGACGTGCGCGCCGTCAACCTCCGACGTGCGGAGGCCGATCCAGGGGAAGTGCGTCGAGAGGTTGTACCAGCGCCGCGCGGGCGTCAGCCAGCGCGTCTGCGCCTCTTCGTAGTCCAGCAGCAACCCTTCGTGGCTGACGTAGAAATCGACCTCCTGGATCTCGCCCGGGCGCGCGCCGAGAATGTTCTCCATGAAGCGCAGCGAGTCGCCGATGCGGCGCACCAGGCGCTGGTAATCCTGGGCCAGGGGCGAGTGCGCGACGAAATCCAGGTCCCAGTACTCGGGATGATGCAGGTCGGCGAATCCGCCCTTGACCAGTGCGCGGATGTAGTTGAGCGTCATCGCGCTGCGCGAGTAGCCGCGCAACAGCAAATGCGGGTCGGGCGCGCGGGCGGCTTCGGTGAACTCGGGCCGGTTGACCAGGTCGCCGCGGTAGGTGGCGAGCGAGACGCCGTCGCGCGTTTCCATATCCTCCGAGCGCGGCTTGGCGTACTGACCGGCGAAACGTCCCACGCGGATCACCGGGACCTGCGCCCCCTCCACCAGCACCAGGCTCATTTGCAGCAGGATCTTGAGCTTGTTGGTGATGGTATCGGCGCGGCAGTCGTCGAAGCGCTCGGCGCAATCGCCGCCCTGCAAAAGGAACCGGCGTCCGGCCGCGGCATCGGCCAGTTGCGTCTTGAGCGCGTCCACCTCCCAGGGAGAAACCAGCGGCGGAAGCTGCTTCAGTTCGTCAACGACGGCGCGCAGCTCGGCTTGGCAGGGATACGCCGCCTGCTGCAAGCGAGGCCGCGCGCGCCAGGAATCGGGAGACCATAGGTTCATAGAAAGGCGAGGGCGCGCCCAAGCGCCCTCCTTATAGTTATGCCAGAAATCGACCGCCGTCGGCATCGGCGGTTCAGCCGCGGCTGAAGACAGGAAGCCGGAATCCCGGATCGGTGTTTTCGATTCGAGGGCCGTCGCGCTCGCCTTCAGGGCCCGGATCCTGTAGGCTACTTGGTCATGGCGTACGTTTCCCCTTTTCTCACCCATTTCGTTGGCCTCCGACAACCTACTGACAACGCACGATGTGACGTTCTTCTCAAGATCCTCGGAGAATGCCGGCTCGGACAGTGGCAACAATCAGGCAGTGTCTTTATCGACCCAGGATCGAAGTCGATTTCCGGGACTGGCAGCCTCTGTAAGGACGAATTCATCCGCTTCAGGCCAGTCTGCTTCTGTGACATCCCGGAAGACAGTCTCCAACGGCACGCCAGCGTCTACGGACGGTTTGGCCTGGCATTCAAGAAGGATTTTCTCGTGGTGAAGGGCGCCAACCCGGTTTTCTACGTCGCCAAGGGGTCGGTGGCATGCCATGAGCGGCCGACGGTTCCCCCGTTGACGGTAGAGGATCTTGAGGCTGATGCGCAAGCGGCCCTCCGGAAACACTTCGCGGCGCTAAATGAAAGGCCGATGCCTGTGCAGCGTTGCGAGTTCTTCGATCGTCTCGTCGCGGACCTAATTAAGGTCCTTCTTCCTCCCTGGCCGGCCGACGCGCAGGCCGGCTCGGACGACCCTATACGAGAAGTTCAGATGCGAGTCTACTTCGATCTGGTCGGCCATGTCTTCGCATTTATGAAGTTCTTTGACGAGTCTCTACCGGAAGAGCACCGCGAGAACTTCTACATGGAGCGTGAATGGCGCGTGGCCGGATTCGTGACATTCGAGCTTTGCGACATTCAGAGAGTCTACGTGGCACGTGGGTATCGAGATCGCATTGAACTTGAATTCCCGGGACTCACGGTACGGGAACTGCCATTCTAACAATTGCGGCAATGCAGCTTCCGTTCTGGAGCAAGGGCCTCCGGTCGTAGTGCAGGACTGGAGAACAGGACCGACAAAGCAGTTGGGCGTAACACGCCATTACCGGGGGTAGCCTACCGCCCCTTCCAAAGCGCAGAACTCAACCGCCATTGCGAAGATTATCGGAGCATGTCGCCAAGTGAACGATCAGACTCAGCCGCACGAGGGCAGCGTGGGGGCGGGCGAGTTCAGTGCCGGAATGTCGAGCGCCACGGCACGGAGGGGATCGCGCCGAGGGCTACTGGCTATTCTTCCCGGCCCTGGTGGATTCGAATCCGGCCCGGTTCGACGATCCACAAGCTGCCTGCAACCGGGTGAGCCGGCAGAGCACGAAGCAGGCCGCCGATCATGGAACTCAGCAGATCGGGGCTCGGATTTCGCGGAACGCGGACAACTGCAACCCCAGCCGACGTAACCAGGCAGCGGCGCTCCCGCGAGCAGAGCGCGAAGAGATCGCCATCCGAGCAACCTTGCAGGCCCTCATCACGAACCGTCTCGACGTCGTGGCCCAACTCGCGGAAAACCCCCAGCGTCCGGCGGCCGAAGTTCTCGTCGAGCTTGAATCTCATGCCGCGGTCGGAGTCGGGATGTCGACGAATCGCTCACGGGACATTTCGGCGCCGTAGGCGATGGCGGCGAGCACGTCTTCCCTGGTTAGATGAGGATAGTCGGCGAGAATCTCTTCGACGGATACCCCGGCCGCGAGGAAGTCCAGCAACAGCGAGACCCAGATGCGAGTCCCGCGGATGCAGGGCTTGCCGAAGCAGACGTTCGGATCAACCGAGATTCGTTCCAGCAGCGGGTTCACTGCGTGGTCACGCGCCCTTCAGCGAATCCCAGGCCTTCTGGGCCGTGCGGCGCACTTTCGGGTCGCTGGACTTGAGCTTGGGGAAGATCAGGGCCGCGGCTTCGGCGGTGCCGATTTTGGCGATGCCGACGATGGCGGCGCACTGCAAGTGCTCCTCGGGCCGCGCCAGCGCAAATTGGTAGAGCTTCACCGCTTCGGCCGTGGCGCCCTGTCGCGCCAGCGCGCCGGCGTAACGCAGGGCGCTGTCGGCGAATTCGAGTAATTGCCACTCGGTGAGCACGCCGGTGGACGGCGCCGAAAGGCTAACCGAGGGCTTCACTCCGATGCGCGCCAGCGCCTTCATGCCGGCCATGGCGATCCCGGCGTTGGGCGACTGCATCAAGCCGGCGCACAAATCGGCCGCTTCCTTGTCGCCGCGGTGGCCCAGGGCGGCGAGCAGGCGCGGCTTAAAGTCGTCCGGAGCCGACTTGGCCGCCGCCATCAGTGCGTTGGCCGAGGTCATGCCGGGGATGCGCTCGATGCAGAAGGCCGCCTCCTCGCGCAGATCGGCGCCGGCGAGCAACGGCGTCACCGCCGCCACCACGTCCTCGCCTCCCACCAGCGACAAGTGCCGCAAGGCGACGGTCCGCACCCACGCCGGCTGCTTTGTGTTCAACCACGCGGTCAATCCCCGCACCACCGCCTGCCGGCGCGCCCCGGAAGGCTCTTTGCCCACCGAATGCACCAGCCGGTTCAGGGCTTCGCCGGCCGCCTTCGCCGGACCGGGTTTCGAGCCGGCGATCAGCTTCGCCAGCTCCGGCAGGACGGCCGGATCCATCTCGCCGCCCAGGGCCCACGCCGCATAGCGGACGTCGGCGTTGTCGCTCTGCAAATCCGCCAGGAACTTCTTCTCTTTTTCGCCCATGGTCTCGCCCTCCCTCACAAGCTCCACGGCCCGCGCCCGGGGCGCGAAAGCAGCCGGTTGGCTTCATCGTCGTTGGCCACGCGCTCGTTCACCGGATCCCATTCCAACGGCCGGCCCAACAGGTAGGCGACATTGCCCAACACGCACAGCGCCGCCACGTGGTGGCCGGCATCGATGTGCATGATGGGCTTCTCGCGCGACTTGACGCAGTCGAGGAAGTTCTCCATGTGGCCGGGGCTTTTGAAGACCTGCACGCCGTCGCAGGGCGCGACATAGTCCTTGGCCTTCTGTTCGGTGGCGGTGCCGGCGCCGTCGCCCAGAGTGACGGTCAGCGTGCCCTTATCGCCCCGGTACACGGCGCCGTAGCGGGCTTCGATCTCGGCCGACGGCTGGCCCGGCTGGGCCCACACCAGGGTCCAATCCGGGTTCTTGAACTCGTAGGTGACGTTCATGGTGTTGGGGGTGTCGTACATGCCGTCGTGGTGCGGCTCGCCGGTGGCGGTGATCTTGACCGGCCCGGTGTGATCGGCGGCCATGATCCACATGGCAATGCTCATGACGTGCGCGCCGCGGTCGCGGATCTGCCCGCCGCCGAACTCGATCATCCAGCGGAAGGAGCCATGGGTGCGCTTGGAGTTGAACGGCAGCCAGCGCGCCGGACCGACCCACAGCTCGTAATCCAGTTCGGCCGGCGCCGGCACGTCCGGCGTCCAGTCGCCCAGCGGGTTGGAGTAGTGCCAGCAGGTGACGCTGCCGATCTTGCCGAGCTGCCCGTTGCGGATGTAGCGGGCGGCTTGAAAGGCGGCCGGCTGCGAGCGGCCCTGCGAGCCGATCTGCACCACGCGCGCGTAGCGTTCGGCCGCGGTCACCATGGCGCGGCCTTCTTCGACGGTGTTGCAGGCGGGCTTCTCGCAGTAGACGTCTTTGCCGGCCATGCACGCCATGATGGTCATGAGCGCATGCCAGTGGTCCGGCGAGGCGATGACCACGGCGTCGAGGTCTTTCTGTTCGAGCAGCTTCCGGAAGTCCTTGTACAGGCGCGGCTGGCCGCCCACCACGGAGGCGGCCTTGTCGAGCCGGCTGGTGTCGATGTCGCACAGCGCCACCGAGCGCGATGGCGTGCGCCCGCGCGTGCCGTCGCCGCCCAGGTTGGTTGTCACCGGCTTGCCGCCCTTGGATTCGGCGTCCGGCACCAGGAAACCGCGCCCGCGCCCGCCAATGCCGATGTGGCCCAGGGAGATGGTGTCGCTGGGCGCCGGGCTGGCCAGCACGCGGGCCGGAACGATGTCAAAAAGAGTCACCGCCGGCGCCGCTGCGGCGGCCGACAGAAACGTGCGTCGCGAGGGGTTCTTCATAGCGCGCATAACTCCAACAGCATACTCCCGCGGCGGGCGGCATGCAACGTGCATTTGCTATGGTGATATTTCGGGGACAGTCCCCGAAATTAAATGGGGAATGAGTACTCCGTCCCCGGATTAGCGGGAGAGTTGAAGAATGAAATATGGTCTGAATATTTGTCAGGATGGCGCAATGGACTTCGTGTCGGTCGGCGCGCTGATTCACCGCCTGGACCCGGGGATCATCCCCTTCCGCAAGGCGACCGAGTGCCAGATTCACGTGAGCGGCGGCGAGTTCAATTGCGCCGCCAACC
>Ga0315273_10011104_pt1 | contig 11517 bp, 7 predicted proteins | sample YL17G02_0_MG_FD_205753 | JGI IMG/M metagenome (GOLD analysis project Ga0315273, IMG submission 205753) | Sediment microbial communities from Yellowstone Lake, YNP, Wyoming, USA - YL17G02_0 | ecosystem: Environmental > Aquatic > Freshwater > Lake > Sediment | place: USA: Wyoming | collected... | reverse complement strand
CGGCACGCTAACGCGGCGCAGCCGAGGCCGGTACCCTGACGCGGCGGTGGCCCCGCGCCCGCCCTCGGCCAGGGCCGGCGCTACGGGTCCTGACGCGCGATCGCGCGCCCAAGCCGCGGGAGAAGGGCATGGAACGCCTGCCTGCGACGGCCGACGAGATCGACGCCGCGTGGCTCACGCAGGCGCTCGGCGCGCGCTACCCGCAGGTCCGCGTGGCGCGCGTCGAGGTGGTCGAGCGCCACGAGGCGACCAACGCCCACGCGCGGCTGCGGGTCGCCTACCACGAGCCGGCCGGCGCGCCGACCGCGATCTTCTGCAAGCTGCTGCCCTCGGATCCGGCGCGGCGCCCTGCGGTGGCCCGCACCGGCATGGGGCCTCGCGAGGCGCTCTTCTACGAGCGGCTCGCGCCGGCGCTCGCGATGCGCGTGCCCGATGCCTACTTCGCCCGCCACGACGCGCGCGACGGCTCGTTCCTGCTCGGGATCGAGGATCTCGTCGGGTCGGGCTGCACGGTGTCGGACGGGCCCACGGGCGTGGCGCCCGTCGCCGCCGCCCGCGCGCTCGAGGACCTGGCCGAGCTCCACGTACATTTCGAGGAGCCGGCGCGCCGGGAGGCCGAGGCGGCCTGGGTGCCGGCGCCGCTGCACGACCGCAGCTACGGCTCGGCGCTCCTGGCCACCGGGCTGGCCCACCACCGGGATCGCCTGAGCACGCAATTCGCAGCGATTGCGGAGCTCTATATCGAGAAAGGAGAGGTCCTGCACGAGCTCTGGCAGGCGGGCCCGAAGACCGTGATCCACGGCGACCCGCACGTCGGGAACCTCTTCGACGACCACGGCCGCACAGGCTTCCTCGACTGGGGGATCCTCCACCTCGGGACGCCGCTGCGCGATGTCGGCTACTTCCTCTGCATGGCGCTCTCAATCGAGGATCGCCGCCGCCACGAGCGCGATCTGCTGCGCCACTACCTCGACGCGCGCGCGCAGCGCGGTGGGATACCGATCGGCTTCGACGAGGCCTGGCGCGCGCACCGCCTGCACGCTGCCTACACCGTCGTGGCGTCCTGCCAGATCGTCAGCTTCCCGGCGCAGGTGAGCCCGGGCCGCCGCATCTTCTCCGACGCCTTCCTCGCGCGGGCCGAGGCCGCGATCGCCGACCTCGAGGCGCGCGCCGCCCTACGCGCCTTCGGCGGCCTCTGAGCGCGCAGCGCGCGGACGCTGCAGGCCGAGGGCGCGTGCCGGAGCCTCGACGAGCGGAACGAGCCAGCCCTGCGGGTAGGTCTCGACCGCGCCCGGCACGCCGAGCACGGCCCGCGGACCCGGCTCGTCGCGCATCAGCGCGCCGCGCAGGCGGTCCCACACGCTGAGGAAGGTGCCGAGGTTGCGGTCGCAGTGCTCGACGCTGTGGTGGATGCGGTGCAGGCGCGGCGTGATCAACGCAGAGGCCGAGGGCGAGCAGGCTGCCAAGGCCGGACATCGGCGATCTCCTTGCTTCGAGCTGCGGAGGACACGCCGGAGCGGCGCGCTTCGTTGCGAACTCGGCCCGGGTGGCGGAGCCGGGAAGAGCGAGCGCACGCCGGCGAGCTTGCGCGAGGCGGCGATCCAGTGGAGCTCGCGGATTGCGCCGGCCGCGTCCAGCTCGCAGCGGAGCAGCACCCGAGGCGCCTGACGCCCGACGCAGTGCGGTGCAGCAGGACGCGCGCGTTTCCCTCCGAGGTGTCGATCGCTTCGGAGGCCTCGCGCGCGCTGTAGCCGAAGGCGTCGCACGGGATCAGGACGGCCCGCTGCGCGGGACGGAGCGCCTCGAGCGCCAGCAGGAACGCGACGGTCGCGCTCTCGCGCAGCCCGTAGCGCTGCTCCGGCGTCTCGCTCGGCGGCGCCGGCTCCTCGTCGCCCGTCGCGACGACGCCCGGGAGCCACGGGCCCGGGTAGCTGCGCCGTCGCCGACGTCGGAGCGAATCGAGGCAGAGGCGGACGGCAACGCGCACGAGCCAGGGTCGCCAGGCGCGATCGGTGTCGGGCGGCGGCCGCTCGCGCGCGCGCGCGAAGGTCTCCTGCACGATCTCTTTGGCGTCGGCGGCGGTCCCCAGGAGCCGGTTGCAGAGCGCGAAGAGCAGCGCCCGGTCGGCGTGGAACGCCGCTGCGAGCCGGCCGTCCGGGTCGGTTGCCGTTTCCATCTCCCGCTCCACGCCCGGTCCGCCCGAGACGTTACAGCCCTGCCGGGCGGGGCTCGCGGCGGTAGGATCCCCGTCCACGACGGAGGCGAGGATCGTCATGGCGTATCGGGTGATCCAGTGGGCGACGGGCGGTGTGGGCCGCGCCGCGATCGAGGGCATCGTGTCGCACCCCGAGCTCGAGCTCGTCGGGTGCTGGGTGCACGGTGCCGAGAAGGTCGGGCGCGACGTGGGTGAACTCTGCGGCATCGGCCGCCTCGGCATCGTGGCGACGAACGACGCGGAGGCGCTGCTCGCGCAGGGCGCGGACTGCGTGATGTACGCGCCGATCCTGGCGAACCGCAAGCAGGTGGTCCGCATCCTCGAGTCCGGGAAGAACGTGGTGACGCCGCTCAACTGGTTCTACCCGGGAAATCGCGACGTCGCGGACCTCGAGGCCGCCTGCCGCAAGGGCGGAGTGACGCTGCACGGCACGGGCATCCACCCGGGCGGCATCACCGAGCGCTTTCCGCTGATGATCTCCGCGCTCTCGCGCGCGATCACCCACGTGCGCGCCGAGGAGTTCTCCGACATCCGCAGCTATGGCGCGCCGCAGGTGGTGGGCGAGCTGATGCTCTTCGGCAAGACGCCGGAGGAGGCCGCGAAGAGCCCCATGCTGGCGCTGCTCGGCGGCGGCTTCCTGCAGTCGGTCGACATGCTGGCGGACGCGCTCGGCTTCGCGCTCGACCCCGAGCGGCGCACGCGCCACGAGGTGGCCGTAGCGACCCGGCCCATCGACTCGCCGATCGGCCCGATCGCGCCGGGGCGCGTCGCGGCGCAGCGCTTCACCTGGGAGGGCAGCGTGCGCGGCGAGCCCGTGATCACGGTGCGCACGAACTGGTACATGGGCGAGCGCGACCTCGACCCCGCCTGGAGCTTCGGGCCCGAGGGCGAGCGCTTCGAGGTCGAGGTGACGGGCGATCCGACGGCAAAGGTCAGCTTCCACGGCTGGCACCCCGAGTCGATCCAGGCGGGGCTGCGCCGCAACCCGGGCATCGTCGCCACGGCGATCCACGGCGTGAGCGCGATCCCGTACGTGTGCCGCGCCGCGCCGGGCATCCGCACCTACCTCGACCTGCCGCTCGTCGCGGGGCGCGCGGCCCCGGAGCTCGCGCGATGATCCTCGATCGCTTCAAGCTGGACGGCCGCGTTGCGATCGTGACGGGCGCCGGCAAGGGCATCGGCCGCGGCATCGCGCTCGCCTTCGCGGAGGCCGGCGCGGACGTCGTCTGCGCGGCCCGCACGGTCGCCGACATCGAGGCCACCGCCGAGGGCGTGCGCGCGCGGGGCCGCCGGGCCCTTGCGGTGCCGACGGACGTGCTGAAGACGGCGGACCTCGAGCGCCTCGCCGCGGCGGCGGTGGCCGAGCTCGGCCGCATCGACGTGCTGGTGAACAACGCGGGCGGTACCGGCCCGCGCGCGGCGCTCGACACGAGCGAGGCCTTCTTCGAGCGGGCGCTGCGCATGAACGTGACGCAGGCCTTTCTGCTCTCCAAGCTCTGCATCCCGCGCATGCTCGAGACGGCCGGAGGCGGCGCGATCGTGAACATCTCCTCGCGCTCGGGCGACATGGTGCAGACGGCATTCGTCGCCTACGGCGCGGGCAAGGCGGCGCTCAACATGATGACGCGCAACCTGGCCGCGGAGGTGGCTCCCAAGGTGCGGGTCAACGCGATCGCGGTGGGAGGGGTCGCGACCGACGCGCTCGGAGTGGTGCTCACGAACGACGCGCTGCGCAGCCAGTTCGAGCGCAACACGCCGATGGGCCGGCCCGGCACGGTGGAGGACATCGCGGCCTGCGCGCTCTACCTCGCGTCGCCGGCCGGGTCGTGGGTGACTGGCAAGATCTTCCAGGTGGACGGCGGCACCGAGGCGCCGGCGATCACGGTACCCGTCGCGCCGCTGTGAAGGGCAGCGCGAGCCTCGGCGCTCAGGCCCCGGGCAGCCGGTAGCGCTGCTCGCGGTAGAGCATCCAGGGCAGCAGGACGTGCGCGAGGGCGTCCTTCTCGAGCTCGGGGTCGAGGGGCTCGGGCACCAGCGCGCCGCGCAGGCTCTGGAACTGCAGGGGCTCGCCGAAGGGCTGGTGGACCACGAGGTGGGAGCCGGCCAGGAAGCCGTGCACGTCGTAGTACTGGAGGATCGCGCGGCCGGGGTCGTCGGGCGCGGTCCGGAGCAGATCGCGGCCCGGCATCGGATGCTCGGTGCGGATGCCGAGCAGGTCGAGCGCGGTCGGCAGCAGGTCGACCTGGCTCGCGACCTGGCTCACGACGCGCGGCTCGATGCCGGGGCCGAGGATCAGCCCGGGGATGTGGAAGTGCTCGAGGGGCAGCAGGTCGTCCGAGGGGGCGCGCGTGTCGTGGTCGGCGACGACTACCCAGACGGTGTTCCGGAAGTACTCCTCCTGCTTCGCGCGCCGGAAGAGCTCCCCAATCGAGTGGTCGGCGTACTTCACCGCGTTGTTGCGCGTCGCCTTCTCGGCGTCGTAGAGCTCGATGCGGCCGTCGGGGAACTCGAAGGGGCTGTGGTTCGAGGTGCTGAGGACGAGCGCAAAGAACGGCTGGTCGCCGTGGCTCTTGAAGACCTCGTTGGCCTTCTGGAAGAGGTCTTCGTCCGAGACGCCCCAGGTGCCGACGAAGTCCGGGTGCGGGAAGTCGCTCTGGTCGAAGGTCCGGTCGAAGCCGTTCGCCTGCAGGAAGTTGCGCATGTTGTCGAACTCGCCCTCGCCCCCGTAGAGGTACTCGGTCGAGTAGCCGTGCTGCTTCAGCAGCCGGGCGATGGTGAAGAAGTTCTGCTGCGAGAGGGCGAGCTTCACGACGCTCGCGCTCGGCGTCGGCAGGAAGCCGCAGACGGTCGACTCCATCCCGCGCACGGTCCGGGTCCCGGTCGCGTAGAGGTGGCTGAACCAGAGCCCCTCGCGCCCGAGCGCCTCGAGGTTCGGCGCGAGCGGGTGGCCGCCGAGGCCGGCCACGAACTGGGCGCCGAAGCTCTCCTCGAGCACGATCACCAGGTTCGGGAGCCGCGTCGCGGCGACCAGCGGGACCTGCTCATGGAGCAGCGGGATCTCGGCACCCGCCGGCGTGGCCGGGAGCTGGGACCAGCGCGACACGCGCTCGATCGTCTCCTCGCGCGGCAGGCTGCCGTAGAGCTGCTCCGGGGAGCGCTCCATGTGCAGGTCGAAGAAGGCCAGCCCCAGGGTGTAGAGCGAGTTGGGCGCCAGCTCGTTCGCGAGGTGGCTGCGCGAGAAGTCGGCGAAGCTGCGCGTCGCGCCCCGCACACCGAGGCTCCCATGGATCCCGAGCGCGAGCATCGCGACGGCGGCGAGGGCCCAGGGAAGGCGGCGGCGCAGGTCCGGCACCGCCGCATCGCCCAGCAGGCGGGCGCTCGCGCGCCAGGCGAGCCAGCCGAGCGCCCCGAGCACGAGCACCGAGACGGCGAGGAGCAGCGGATACTGCGCGAGGATCGTCTCCGCGACCTCGCGGCTGCGGGTCAGGTACTCGAGGAAAAGCCGATTCGGGCGGCTGTCGTACTCGTCGAGGAAGCCGATGGTCGCGAGCTCGAGGAAGACCGCGCCGAGGAGAGCTGCCACCGCGTAGGCGCCGATCCACGGGCGCAGGCGGCGCACCAGGGACCCGGGCAGCAGCAGGAGCGCGAGCGCCGGCGGCAGGGCGATGCACGCGACGGTCATCACGTCGAAGCGCAGGCCGAGCGGCAGGATCTCGAGGAAGTCCGGGACGGAGCGCAGGCGCTCGAGGTACGCGAGGACGAAGGCGGCGCGGAAGCCCATGAAGACCGCACCGAGGGCGGCGGCGAGGGCGAGCAGGAAGCGCAGCGGCGCGGGTAGCGCGAGCCGCGAATGCGGGCGCGGCGTCGCAGCGAGATCGGCGGTGGCAGTGGGAGTGGTAGTGGTAGTGGGGTTCATCGTGGGATCTCGGCTCGCGGGACCTTTCAGTGTTCGTTCGACGCTAGTGTGACGACTCGAAGGCGGGGCCTGCAAGCTATAGGTGGCGCGCCCGTCGCGATCGTGTTGCCGCCGAGACCGGCAACGCAGCGGCAACTCGGGCGCCCATCGGGCCTCGGCGCCTGCGCTGCGAGCCCCTGCACGAGCTCGCTCCCACCTGAAGAAAGCTTCATGCGCTCGTCATCCGCCCGACGCTTCGCCGAGCGGCGACGGCCGCTCGACTCCGCGGCGTCGTCCGCGGCGGGTGGCCCCGCAAGATTTGCGCGCAGCCGGCGCGCCCGGCCGCCCCAGCCTTGCGGGCTGCGAGCGACGCCGCCTCGGCGGATCGCAAATGCGTGACCCCGCTGCGCGGATCGCGTATAAGAAAGGCTGCGAGACCGGGGAGTTGCCGAGGTTGTCCGGGCGCCGCCTCCGCGGGGCGCGCGGATTCTGCTGCCGAGGGGGTCGCGTGCGGGGATCTCGATTCGAGCGCGCAGCGGCTGCGCGGACGCGGCGGAGTCCCTCGCCGCTTCGCAGCTTCGCGGTCGCCGTGCCCCTCCTGATCGCGGTCTCCGGATCGGCGCACGCCGTCAACCCGGTGGTGTTCTCGATCTTCGGCGACGTTCCCTACTCGACGTCGGAGCTCGTGGACCTCCAGGGGAACGTCTCGAACCACAACCTCTACTCGCCCTCGGCGTTCCTCGTGCACCTCGGCGACATCCAGTCGGGCACCGAGGCCTGCCAGGAGGTCCGCTACCAGCAGGTCGCCGATACGCTCAAGACCTCCGAGGTGCCGGTCTTCATCGTGCCGGGCGACAACGAGTGGGTCGACTGCGCCAATCCCGCCCAGGGGTGGGCGTGGTGGCAGACCTACCTGCTCGGGCTCGAGCAGGGCTTCTGCGGCATCTGGCCGGTCGAGGCGCAGGTGGCGCGCCCGGAGAACTTCTCGTTCCTGCGCGACGGGGTGCTCTTCCTCGGCCTCAACTACGTCGCCGGGACGCCGTCGAGCGTGGTGCAGGCCGACGCGGACTGGGTGAACGCGCAGTTCGCCGCACACGGTGCGGCGGCGCGAGCGGCGGTGCTGCTGGCGCAGAAGGAGCCCGGCGGAGCGCTCTTCGACGCCGTGGTTGCGAACGGGCGGGCCTTCGGGAAGCCGGTGCTCTACGCACACGGAGACGGTCACGCGTGGCTCGTCGACTCGAGCTTCTTCGGCGAGCCGAACATGCTGCGGGTGCAGGTCGATCGCGGGACGCTCGCCCACCCGCCGGTCGAGGTGACGGTCAGCGTCGACGGCCAGTTCCTGTTCGATCGCAACCCGTGGCCGCCCGGCACGCCGCAGATCGTGCGGCCGATCTGCAGCGATCAGCCCTCCCTCTCGATCGACGACCTCTTCGCGGCGGAGGGCCAGGACGCGGTCTTCACGCTGTCGCTGGCGGGCGCGACGGGCTCCGCCGTCTCGGTGGGCTACGCGACGCAGGACGGCACGGCGCTCGCGGGGCAGGACTATGTCGCGAAGTCGGGGACGCTCTCGTTCAGCGGCGCGACGACGCAGCAGCAGATCCGCGTCCCCGTGAGCCAGGACGCGATCCCGGAGCCGGGCGAGGCCTTCGTCGTGAACCTCTCGAACGCCTCGGGCGCAGCGATCGGGCGGGGGCAGGGCACGGCGGTGATCCTGGACGACGACTCCGGCCCGACCTCCACGACCGGACCGGTCCTGCGCGAGGCCGTGACGGGCGGCTCGGAGAACTCGAGCGTGGTCACCACGGCCGGGCCCCTCGGCGGCCAGAGCGGCGACCTCTACCTCGCCGCGGTCGCCTCCAAGTCGTACGTCGGCGTGAGCAGCGTGTCGGGCCTCGGCCTCACCTGGACGCCGGTGCGCCAGCAGTGCGCGGGACGTTCGCAGACGGGAGTGGCCCTGTTCCGCGCCCAGGGCAGCCCAATCGCCGGCGGCACGGTCAGCGCCAACCTCTCCGGAGTGCCGGGCGCCGCCGTGATCAGCGTGGCGCGCTACTCGGGAGCAAGCAGCTCGGGCGGGATCGGGAGCGTCCGCTCGGTCAACACGAACGGCGTGTCGGGCGCCTGTGCCGGCGGCAGCGATGGGGCCGGGTATGCCTTCGACCTCACCACGAGCGCGGCGAACTCGCTGGTCTTCGTGGCGGCCGCGATGCGCAACCGGGACCATCTGCCCGGAGCCGGCTTCAGCGAGGTCGCCGAGACCTTCGCGGGCACGAGTGGCAGCGCCGCGGGCGAGTCGCTCGCGGAGCGCCTGCTGGGCGCCGCGGCGACGGTGAACGTGAACGGGAGTTTCAGCGCCACGGTGGACTGGGCCGTGGTGGCCGCCGAGGTGCTCTCCGGGGGCGCGCCGTCGATCCTGTCCGTGACCTCCAGCGCCGGCGGCAGCGTGACCCTCAACCCGCCCGGCGGGAGCTACGCGCCGGGAAGCTCCGTGACGCTCAGCGCCGTCCCCGCCGCGGGCTTCGTGTTCTCCGGCTGGAGCGGAGCCCTTACCGGCAGCGCGAACCCGGCGACGCTCGTGATGGACGCGAACAAGAGCGTCACCGCGACCTTCGCCAGCGCTCCGGGCTTCACGGTGACGGTGCAGCCGACGACCGGCGGCAGCGTGACGCTGAACCCGCCGGGCGGTGTCTACGCCTCGGGTACCTCGGTGAGCGTCACGGCAACCCCGAGCGCGGGCTTTGCGTTCGCCGGCTGGGGCGGAGCGCTGAGCGGCACCGCGAACCCGGCGACGCTCCTCGTCAACGCCAACCAGACGATCTCGGCGAGCTTCGTCGCCCAGTTCCAGCTGAGCGTGTCGACGACCGGCACTGGGAGCCTCTCGCTGTCTCCAGCCGGGGGGCTCTACGCGCCGGGGACGCTCGTGACCCTCACGGCGGTGCCCGGAGCGGGGGCGTCGTTCCTGGGCTGGGGCGGCAGCCTTGCGGGGACCCAGAATCCCGCGAGCCTGCTGATGGACGCGAACAAGTCGGTCAGCGCGAGCTTCACGACCGTCTACACGCTGTCCGTCGCCTCGAGCGCGAAGGGCAGTGTCGTGCTCGACCCGGCCGGTGGCGTCTACGCCGCGGGAACGCTGGTGACCCTGCGCGCGGTCCCCATCGCGGGCTACGAGTTCAAGAGCTGGTCCGGCGACCTCAGCGGAACGCTCAACCCTGCGACGCTCGTGATGGACCGCAGCAAGTCCGTCACGCCGAGCTTCCGCCGGCTGCGTCGCTGAAACGCGACGCCGGCGGCACTGCGCCCGAGTACGCTCTCCACCGGCAGAGGTGAAGCTCCTCCTGCCGGCGGCCGGCCGCGGCCCGCGCTCGCGGAAGCCCGTCCGCGTCCGACGCGAAGGCCAGCAGCCCACAGCGGGGGCGGGCGTTCCGGGAGATCGGATAGACTCGGCGGCCCCCACGGAGGCGACTCGCTCGCGCGGCGCAGGCCTCGCCGGCGGGGACCGCAGGCGAAGGATCCTCGGAGATGGCGAATCGGCAGCTTCGCGCCGCGCAGGCGCTGCTTCTCGCCGCGGGTCTGCTTGCGGCGAGCGCGGGCGCGCAGCCGCCCGCCGGGCCCGCGCCCGCGGCCCACGCGGAGCCGGCGCTCGTCGCGCTCGGCCGGCACGCCGAGGAGGTCGCCGTCCGGCTGCGGCAGATGAGCGCGTCGCTCGAGGACGAGCCGGCGCTGCAGGCCCTCGAGGCCGACGCGGCGGTGGATGAGCATGGCATCGCCGATCTCTGGGCCCGGACGGGCAGCCTGCTCGAGGGCAAGCCGCGTCGGCTCGCGCTCGATGCGCTCGCGAACTCGTGGTCCTCGCTGCGCGCCGGGCTCGAGGACACGAGCCGTCCGATCGACGCGCGCGTGCGACGGCGCGAGATCGATCTCGCGGCGCTCCACAAGCTGCACGATTCGTGGACCGGCGCGCTCGACCTGGCCCAGAAGGCGGACGCTCCCGCCTCGGTGGTCGAGCGCGCGCAGGCGACGCTCGAGGTGATCGATGCCATGCTGCTGCGGATCGAGGCGCGGCGCGCGCGGGTGCTCGTGCTCCAGGACGGCGCGAGCCGGGCGGCCGAGGCCTGCGACGAGGCGATCGCCCGGGTCGGAGACGCGCGTCGCGAGGCGGTGGAGCGCATCTTCGTCGAGCGCGAGCCGCCCGTGTGGCGATTCGGGAGCGCGGCTCCGACGCAGCCGCCGGGTGCCGACGCGGCCCAGACGGCTGACGAGGTGTCGGCCGCGATCGAGAGCGTGCGCCTCTACGCGCGGCAGTACCGTGCCTCGATCGCCGCTTCGCTCGCGATCTTCGTCGGGCTGCTGCTCCTGCTGCGGCGCGAACGGGCCGGGATCGAGGGCTGGGCCGCGCGCGACCCGCACTTCGCATCGGCGGCGTCGGCGCTCCGCACGCCCCTCGCCGCGGCGTTGCTGCTCGCCGTCGTGCTGACGCGCCCGCTGCGTCCCAACCCACCCGCCGCGGTGCAGCAGCTCGCGTTCGCGTTCGCGATGCTCGCGGCGGTATTCATGCTGCGGCCACAGCTCGGCGCGCGCGTACTGCCGGCCGTCTACGGTCTCACGGTCCTCTTTCTCTTCGACGTCGCGACCCAGCTCCTGACGCTCGCGCCGGGAGTCGAGCAGCTGTTCGAGATCGCCGAGAAGGGCGCGACGGCGGCGCTCCTGCTCTGGGCGGCGGCGCGCTTCGGGGAGGGCAGCGAGCTCGCCTCCCGGTCGCAGCGCTGGCGCAGCGGTGGCCCGGTCGTCCTGCGGCTGCTCGCGCTCGGCTGCGTCGCATCGGCAGCCGCCGCGGCGCTCGGATACGTCGAGCTCGCGGACTTCGTGGGAGGGGGGGCGCTCTTCCTGGTCTACAGTGCCTTCGCGGTGATTGCGTTCCGGGTCGCGGCCGAAAGCCTGCTCGCAATCGCGCTCGTCCGGGGGCCGCTCGCCGGCGGCCTTCGCGCCGTGGCGCGGCACCGCACGACCGTCGAGCGGCGGCTCGCGCGCGCCCTCGACCTCTCCGCCATCGTCTTCTGGATCTGGCTCGCGCTCTTCCGCTTCGAGCTGATCGAGCCCGCCCAGGCGATCTTCGCAGGCGCCTTCGGGGCGCGGCTGCGCCTCGGCGCGCTCGACCTCGCCATCGGCAAGCTGCTCGGCTTCACGGTCGTGATTGTCGGGGCCTGGCTGCTCTCGCGCGTGGTCGTCGCGCTGCTCGAGGACGACGTCTTCTCGCGCATGGCGCTGCCGCGCGGGGTCCCCTACGCGCTCTCGAGCCTGACGCGCTACGCGCTCCTGGTCGCGGGCTTCCTGCTCGCGCTCACGACGCTCGGCCTCGATCTCACGCACATCACCGTGCTGGTGAGCGCGTTCGGCGTGGGGCTCGGTTTCG
>Ga0315273_10011103_pt1 | contig 11517 bp, 12 predicted proteins | sample YL17G02_0_MG_FD_205753 | JGI IMG/M metagenome (GOLD analysis project Ga0315273, IMG submission 205753) | Sediment microbial communities from Yellowstone Lake, YNP, Wyoming, USA - YL17G02_0 | ecosystem: Environmental > Aquatic > Freshwater > Lake > Sediment | place: USA: Wyoming | collected... | reverse complement strand
GATTGCTTGCTTTTTCAGCGCGAAGCTCCTTGCTTGAGCGCTTTCCAAGGACAAAGCACAAAGCGTCAAGAATGTTTGATTTTCCAGAGCCATTGGGGCCAAGGACAACATTAAATCCGTCATCAAAGAGAAGCTCTGTGCGTTTTCCAAAGCTCTTGAATCCGTCAAGAATCAGTTTGGTTATTTTAGTGGGCTTGCCGCTGCTGGCTACCGCTATTGGAGCCTGTTCTGTATGCTGAGCTGCTATTGAGTCATCGCTCATTCTCTCGATAAAAACCATAGTTCGGAGCTATTTAAAGGCTTTGGTCAGAATTCGCCTAATTTCTGCTGTTTGCCTGCTATCTCCTGAACAAGCTTTTTATAAGGAGCCCAGCTGTGCCTGAAGACTTCCGGATGCTTGTTCCAGCACTTTTCTGTGAAAATCTTTGTCTTTGGGTCTGCGATGTAGCCAGAGCCGAAATCAATGCCAACGTGCTCCTTGAGCTTTTCTATTTCCGCGTCTCTGGCAACCTTTGCAAGTATGCTGGCTGCGCCTACAACAAGGTATTTGAAATCCGCCTTGTGCTCGCAGACAATCTCACTTTTGCCGTCAACGCGCTCCCTGATAAATTCAGTATAAGCCTTCAAATTCGGGCTTGGGCAGTCAATTATGACCTTGTCAGGCTTTAACTCGTTAACTATTTCGCCTGCTTTTTCAGCCTCAAGCCAGTTCAAATTCTTTGTTTTGCCATTGCCGACAACGCTGTCAATCTCAATAGGCGAGATAATTATCATATGATACTCGTATTTTTTCTCAAGGACTTTGGCAATTCGCTCCCTTGCAGACGGCGAGAGAAGCTTGCTGTCCTTTACACCAAGGGCTTCAAGCTCTTTTTCCTGGCCTTCCTCTATCAGGACGCCGCACATAACCATAGGACCGATAATAGGCCCGCGTCCTGCCTCATCTATTCCGACAATTTTCATCTGTCTATGGCGTATCTGCCTGCTTTTTAATAATTTCCTTATTGTATGGCTCAGAAAACTATAAATACTCAGTTTATTCGCCTTATTGTTATGGAAAAAACAATACCCAAGTTCGGAACGCACGAGATGGTTCAGTTTATCGGAGTCAATGAGCTCGCGCCTGAGGAACAGGAGCTTGTAAGCAGGCTGAGCACAGAAAGCTATGAAAAATTCACGCGCCTAATCAGGAATATTGAACAGATGGTTGTCCATGTCAAGAGCTATGAAGCCGAGGGCGGAAAAAAGAAGTTTGCCCTGCACATAAGAATCAAAGTGCCCACAATGGCGATAATCGAAAGCTGCAAATCGCATGACTTTGATTTGGCGCGGGCTTTGCACAAGGCATTTGACGACATCAAGACGCAGATAGAGCACAAATTCCACCACGCATCAAGGCCTGAGATGTAGGAATACTTTTTTACTTTCTGCGCAGCAGGTCAATCAGCATTGAGATGTCATTCAGATAAAAGTCTGCCTGTGGGTTGTGCGACCTTACCTTCGCAAGGTCCTGATAGCAGTATTTCGGATTAACGACTGCCGCGCACTTGACAAGATTTCGTTTTGCAAGCTCAATGTCAATGGTTGTGTCTCCGACATAAAGCGTGGTTTCCCTTTTTGCGCCTGTTTCCTTAAGCATTCTCTCAAAGTCATCATCATTTTGCTTGCGTGCGCTGCCGTAAACAGCGTCAAAATAGCCGTAAATGCCCCAGTTGCGCAAATCCTGCTTGAGCTCCTCTTCAGGATGGGCGCTGAAGCTCACAACCCTGTCAACAATATTGCTTACCACACGCACTGTTTCAACAGCAAAAGGAATAGGCTCTGGGCGCGGCTGTGACTGAAGGAAGCGCGCGTGAATCCTGTTAAGCTCATCCAGAGATGCATCAACACCAAGACTCCTGTAAACACCAACAATATCCTTGCCAAAAACCTCGCGGTATTGCGCCTCGCTTATCTGGGGCTTGCCGAAAGTCCGCAGAAGATTGTTTGTGCTTCTGACACCAAGTGAAAAATCATTGCTTATTGTTCCGCTGTGGTCAAAAATAACAGTTTCAATGTTCATAGAAAGAAATCAAGAGCGGTCTATAAAAAGGTGGTGAAAAGAATAGCGAGGGGTGGATTTGAACCACCGATCCGCGGGTTATGAGCCCGCTGAGGACTCCAGACTCCTCCACCTCGCTGTATTGATAATAACACATCGTAATTCGTTTATAAAGGTTTGCGCTTATCATAATAAGCAATTTTATACAAAACATTTAAATAAGGTCCTCAGGTCAAAAAATATGTTATTCGATGCAAAAGAATTTGCCGCCGTCGCATAACCTGGTATTGCAATGGATTGCTAATCCATGCCTCTCCGAGGCTTCCCGGTTCAAATCCGGGCGGCGGCGTATGATTGGGGACCTTCTCACATTCAAGGCCAGCGATGGCATTGAACTCGTCGGGCTCCTGTGCCTGCCAAAAAAGAAGACAAGGACCGCATTGGTCTGCGTGCACGGCATGACAGGCTCCCTGAATGACTATGTAATCAGGCAGCTTTATCCTGTTGCAATAAAACTGGGCATTGCGTTCTTTCCGTTCAACAACCGCGGCGCTGCAATGGTTGACAGCCTTGACAAGTGGAAAGGCAGGAAGAAAACGCACAAACTTGGCGGAACCTCATTTGAGCGCTTTGAGGACTGCATAAAGGATATTGACGGCGCGCTGAGTGTCCTGCGAAAGCGGGGCTTCACAAAGTTCATTCTGTCAGGGCACAGCACAGGCTGCCAAAAAATCGCTTACTACCAGTCGCGCAAAAATAATCCTGCAGTAAAAGGCATTATTCTTCTTGCTCCTGCAGACGACCTGAACGCGAAGAAAAAAGAGATTAAAGGAAGGTTCGCGGCATCGCTAAAACTGGCAAAGAAGCTCATAAGGCAAAATAAGGGCAATATTATCATGCCAAAAGAATATTCGCACAGCATGTTCAGCGCAAAGCGCTATTATGATATCTTTAAGGCAGGAAGCACAGAAGGCAGTTTGTTCAACTATGCAAAGCCCCTGCGCACCATGCCAAAAATACAATGCCCTGTTCTCGCGGTGTTTGGAAAAAAAGAACAGTACGCAGTTATTCCCCCTGTAATGATGCTGGAAAAAATAAAGAATGCAAATCCTGACTCTGAGGTTTCATTGATTCCTGGCAACCATAGTTTCAGGGGCGGAGAAAAGCAATTGCAGGCAAGAGTGCGCGGCTGGCTTGCGAAGAATATCTAGACAAAAAAGTTGATTGCTGTCGGCGTATTTCAGAAGAACTCATTTCTGCACGTTTTGCCTAATTCCGCACTGCTCGGCGAGCTGCTCAAGCTCGTTTACCATCCGAGAATAATCCAAGATGCCTGCATTGCTGGAAAATGAAAAAACAGGCCGCATATTATTTTGCGCACAGGCCTCTTCATAAAGCTTGAACAGTTCACGCCGATTTAATTGCAGGTATTTATCAATATACGGCTCAATATCTTCCGGACCTATCTGGTAGGAATAGGCAATCTTGTAAACCATATGAAGCCCCAAACTATAGGACTCGCGGTGAAATACTTGGTACATGCCTGTAGTTGCTTTGACCAATGAGTTCAAGCACTTCAGTATCCGCATTGAATGCCCTCCCTTCAAAGGAAAGCGTCTCGCATCTTTCTGCGCACTAAGCCATTCATACACTTCCGTTTTCCATTTCATGAATGCACCACTAATACGCTGTGCAGAGTCGGTTGCTTCAAAGTAATATTCGGCGCTTGTCACCGAATCATAGCTCTGCAGCCTCTCAAACATTCTCGCCAGACCTTCGCACCAGACATTGTGCGTCAGAAATGTCAAATAAAAACGCGCATGGCTGAATGAACTTTCGACTCCGAAAGGCGATGCGCGCTCGTTTCGCTCGATCATTTTATTGGCAAGTGCGAACCAACGAACGTGCTTTTCCGCATACCTTTTTTGCTGGAATTGGGCGAGGTGAAGCATTTCGTGTTTTATCGTTTCAACCAATTTGTTTGAGAGCCGCTTTGCCACCATTCTTTGAAGCTCCTTCTCAGAGAGGAGCTCTATTTCATTTTGGTTTTCTCCTGCTAATGAATGGCCAAAAATCGAGTCCACAACGAGATTTATTGTTGGCGCTTCTGGTGATTTAACAAACTCCTCACTAGAGCAAAAGCCCAAGGTAGAGCCAGCAGATAGCTCTACGGCTTTGGTAAGCCAGTGGCGCGGTTTTTCTGGGTCTATGATAGCGGCGTTTTTGAGTACAACGCGCAAGCGAACAAACCGCGCAACATACTTGTTTGAACCAAGAGCTGTGCGAATTAGTGAAATCAGCAATCTTTTGAACGCAGGGGGCGCAATACTTTCATCAACAATGCATACCTCTCTACCTTCAACAGTGAATTTTTCCGTGCAGGCGTCAGGCATAGCGGAAAACTGAAATGTTTTTGTTTATATTAATTGCTCTTTCTGACAGAGGCAACAGCTGTCCGGGCGGCGGCGTAGGAAAGAAATATAAAGTGAAGATATTTTAGCTTCAAAAAGAGAAAAATGGCAGAAATTCCAAAAGTTCTGGGCGTTGAAATCAAACAATTCACTTGCAATCCTAAAGCCCATTATGAAACTGAATATTGGATAGAGCTTATGATAGAAGGGATTTTTATTGTTGAAGAGTCTGGAAAACCAGTCCAGAAGACATTTGTATTTGGCAAAAATGAGCAAGATATTTACTTAACTGGTGCGCCGACATTTAGAAATGTCCAGGAACTTTTAAAAGACAGACTAGAACCCAGAGTATTAACTGTATCTGGAGACTTGGCTGCATACCCAAATGCATTTCAAGAAGAAGTCTATTTACTTGTACTAGCTTCTCTTCTTAAAACGCGGAAAAAAGAACTTGAGCAATTGCGTCTAGACTGCAATGAACTTGTTGAGCTGATCAGAAAGGGAGAAGATTAACGGCGGCGTATTCTTATCAAGCTTTAAAAGAAGCAGCATTTCTTGATTACAAGGGGTTGTGACAATGACACGCGTTGATGCATTCTATGATCTGAGCATCAGAACTGTAGACACAGCACTTGGTTCTCTGTACAGGATAAAATGTGAAGGCTCAATCCCAAAAGGACCGTGCATAATCCACGCAAAACACCAGCACTGGCTGGACACCCCGCTGCTCGGAATTTTCGCGCACAGGTTCAGGCGCAGGGCATATTATGTAATGCGGAAATTCGTGTTCCCAATCAACAGGCTTGCAGACTGGTACGGCGGAATACCAATAGCCCGCGGAAGGGATGTCCGCAATGGGCAGTATACGCGTGCAGAACACGGGCAAACAAATAATTGTGCAATACAAAAAAGCGTGAGCCTCCTAAAGCGGGGGGCGCTTATCATAAGCCATCCTGAGGGAACGCGGGCGTACAGAATGATGGGCTTACTGCGCACCGGCTTTGCTGAACAGATGGTTAAAGAAATGGGCAAAACAGTGGCGCACGTGCCTGTCGGGATAGAGTACGAGAACCCGCAGAAATTCAGGACTAATATATTGATACGGGCTGCAGGACCGGTGTACACCTCAAAAACAGAGGAGCTTGAACACATCCTTTACCGCGCACTGCCAATACTGAGCAATTGCAAGTGAGCTTGAAGGCGATTAAACAAACCTTGCGACGTTTTCTATCTTCCTGCCGACCCAGACGCAGCAGACTCCTATGAGAATGTACATCCCGCCGAGATACGCGACCTTTGGGACAGAGTGGTCAATAAACCAGTCCACAACAGGCTGTGCTGTCGCGAAGCCGGTTATGTGCTGTCCTGCCCAGTCATAAACAGTTGTCTGGCCGAAACCAGCGAACATCAGCGCGAGTATTCCCGGAATAAGCATCATCCAGCCAATGCTCTTGATAAGCCCGCTGATGCTGCCTGCGACAAAAGCGAGCATGACCACGCTGAGCAGTATGAGCCCGATTGCGATGATGAACCCGTTTGGCGAGGCTATCCAGGGCCCGACGCTCTTGTCCCATGCCTCTCCCAGGACAGGAATCAGCATTGAAACTCCTGAAAAATATCCCACGTGCGCGCCTGTGTGGAGTACGCTTTCTGAAAATAGTTTCTCTAGCATGCTCCCTCACCCAATCCAAGATGCTGGGCAACTGCGGGGGTATTCAGGCACTTAAGGTTTTCAGGCTTTATTCTCTTCGCGGCTTCGCAATAGCAACGGTAATACATCTTTGAGCCCATATCTGCGACAACATACTGTGAAGGATTGCACCCAAATTCAGCGCAAATCGGTTTGCTGACTCCAGGAGTGGTGTTTGCAAGCCCACCCAATGGCGTGTAGCCTGGAGGAAGCCAGGTTTTGCTGGCTGATTTCTTCAGCCAGGGCTTTCCAAATGTGCCGATAAGCGAGGATTGATTTATCGTTGTCAATGGCGGAACACTGGCTCCGAAAATTCCTGACAATCCACGAAAAGTTGAGGTGCTTGCTACAGGATATGCAACTCTTTGTCCGCTTATGTTTGTCGTGCGCTTTATTATGAACTGGTTCTGGGTGCTCTGGTAAAAGTTTGCCTTTGCAAACACTGCAGGCGAAAGAGCCAGCAATGCAATGAGCAAAACTACAATTACTTTCATGACTGTGAGTGAGAAGCTTGGATATATAAAGATATTTATAGGGATAACTGCACGGAAGAGCCATGCGCGCGTGGATTTTGCTGCTGGTTCTGGCAATGGTGCCTGCTGTAATTGCATCTCAGGAAGCAGCTGATATTTTTGCAGGTGAGCAGGTTGATGTTGAGGTAAGCGTCTCATCTGACCTGACGCTTGTGCCAAAAGATACAGGAGATACGGCTGTTGAGTATGTTGAAGCAGACCTTTATTTTTATCCCAAGGCAGACACAGCCCAGCAGATTATTTCCCTTGAGACAGAGCCTGACGCAGACAGGTTCACAAATTACCTACGATACAGGTGGGAGCCTCCAACAAGCGACAAACTAAGCTACAAAGTTGCAAGCCTTGTCAGCGTTCGCAACTTTTTCCCCAGAGTCCTGAATAAAATTGATTTTCCGCTGAATGAGCTGCCTAAGGAAGTGCGCGAATACACAAAACCAAGCAAGCATATTGACAGCGACAACCCCTCAATTGTAAATGCCGCAAACAAGCTCGCGCAGGGAAATGACGACCTGTTTGTTGTTGTCAGCGAGATGGCAATATGGACAAAAAACAATATCGCGTACAACCTGACCTCGCTCACAGCTGACGTCACACAAACCGCGTCATGGGTGCTTGAAAACAAGTACGGTGTTTGCGACGAGCTGACATCACTTTACATAGCGATGCTTAGGGCAGTCGGAATCCCTGCGAGGTTTGTGACAGGCGTGTCTTACACTGCCTCGCCATTGTTCCCAATGGAATGGGGCTCGCACGGCTGGGCAGAAGTATTCTTCCCGGGCGTGGGCTGGATTCCTTTTGACCCAACATTCGGCGAGTTCGGCTGGGTTGACCCAGGGCATGTCAAAATGATATCAGGGCTTGACTCTGAAGAGCCGGGCGTCAGGTTTGAATGGCAGGGAAACGCAAAGCTTGAATTCACTCCGCAGAAAATAGACGCGCGCATCAAAAGCGTCACAGGAAGAATTGCCCCTGTTGTTGAGCTGTCTGTAAAGCCAATTTATGACGAAGTTGGGTTTGGCTCGTACAACATCGCGCAGGCGACTGTTGAAAACCTGCAGCCGTATTATGTAACTACTGAAATAAGGCTTGCCCGAGTTGATGAAATGCAGGTGATTGAGCCGCTCGCAAGGCAGGTAATCCTCAAGCCGCGCGAGAAAAAAACAGTCTTCTGGCGCGTCCAGGTTGAGCCTGGCCTTTACGAGAAATATGTTTACACAATCCCGCTAGGAGTTTACACAATAATGAATGATACTGTACAGGCGAAATTCACTGCAAAAGCCCAGGCGCCAAGGCACAGCAGGGCTGATGCTACAAAAGTAATGAACACACTGTCAGAAGACGAGGGCCAGGTGGTTTCCCACAGCCTTGAGCTCAGCTGCGCAGCAGACAGGAAAGCGCTTTATCCTGATGAAAAGGCAAATGTGAACTGCACTTTGCGAAACCTCGGGACAACTCCGCTGAAATCAGTCAGCGTATGCATTGAGGACAAGCAGTGCAGCGCGCTTGACATTGGAATCGGGCAGTCAAGGCAGGTCAGCTTTGTGCAGGGATTCACAATTCCGGGACCTGCAACGCTTTTTGTGCGCGCAAGAAACACAGAACTTAGCAAGAATACCCCTGTTTCATTGCAAATGCTTGATTTGCCTGACTTGAACATCACTGAGATTTCCTATCCTGCGACAATAAAGTACGGCGACAAGTTCACCCTGCTTTTTGTCCTAAAGCCATCCTCTTACAGCGCGCCGAAAAACCTTGAGCTTAAGGTGCACCTGCCCACTGTGACAAAGAATTACGAGGTTGCAGAGCTCAGCGATGCACTGCCATTTGCTGTTGAGCTTGACTCAAATGATTTGCGGCTTGGAACAACAGACATCAGGATTGAGGTTGCATACAAGGATGACCGCGGGAAAGCGCGCAAAACATCTGCGACAGCGCCGATAACCCTGACAGATGTTCCTTTCTTTTCAAAAATCTGGCTCTGGTTCCGCGGCTGGTTTGTGTGAGTAGATTTATAAACCAGTATTCTACACAGACAAAACATGGTATTACAGCTTGAGAAGTTCTTTGACGCAAACACAATGAGCGTGCACCTCCGCGAGGGAGTTTTAGCCATGGCAAAGAAAGGAATGCCTGGCAACTGGACATTTGACAAGGTTTCTGACAAGCCATTATCAACAGAGGCAATAGAATCAATGGCAGAGGAGATTATCGAGGCTGCGAACAGCAGGACTGACAGTTTCATAGACATTGACCGCGCAGGAAGCACAATTGCGCAGGTTGGAAGGTTCAGGATTGTGATTCTCAGGCCGCCGCTGTCTGACGGATGGGAAATAACAGCTGTGCGCCCTGTGAAGACTTTGAAGCTTTCTGATTATGTGATGAGCGAGAAATTGAAAACAAGAATCACAGGACAGGCAGAGGGGGTTTTGATTGCAGGAGCGCCAGGAATGGGAAAAAGCACTTTCTCACAAGCTCTGGCAACTTATTTTGTAGAGCAGAACAAGATTGTCAAGACAGTTGAAGCTCCGCGCGACCTTATTGTTCCTGATTCTGTCACACAATTGGCTTTGAGCAGGGGCTCTCCTGAAGAAGTCCACGACATACTGCTTTTATCGCGCCCTGACTATTCATTGTTTGACGAAATGAGAAACCCAAAAGACTTTGAATTATTTGCTGACCTGAGGCTCGCAGGAGTCGGAATGGTCGGAGTTGTCCACGGCACAACCACAATGGACGCAATACAGCGCTTTATCGGAAAGCTTGACCTTGGAGTCATTCCGCACGTTATTGACACTGTTGTTTTCATCAAGAACGGCGAGATTGCGCAGGTTCTCGCAATTAAAATGGAAGTCAAGGTGCCTTCTGGAATGACAGAAGCTGACCTTGCAAGGCCCATTGTTGTCATTTCTGACTTTGAGACAAACAAGGCTGTTGCGGAAATTTACAGTTATGGCGAGGAGACTGTTGTTGTTCCTGTCACAGAGCAGAAGGCAACAGGCGCAAAGAGGCTTGCAGCAGAGCAGATTAAGCGCGTGTTCCAGAAATACGTTGACCACGTTGATGTTGATGTCGTTAGCGACAACAAGGCAATTGTCTCAATTCCTGAAAAGAACATTCCGGCGATAATAGGCGCAGGCGGAAAGAACATCCAACGCCTTGAGGAAGAGCTTGGAATATCAATCGAAATAAGGGAGCATTCGGGAAAGGCAAAAAATATTGGAAGCGCGCCTGCCACGAGCGGAAGCATCCCATACCAGATGATAACCAAAGGAAAGACGCTGATATTCTCAGTGCCAGTCTCATATGTCGGAAAGGACATAACGCTTTACATCGGAGACGAGCAGGCAGGCACGTTCAATGTTGACAAACAGGGCAATGTGTATGTCAAGAAGACAGCGGGGCTGGGCAAGGCAATACTTGACGCGTACCACGGCGGGGCAAAGCTGAAATTTATCGCTTGATTTGTTGCTGACAGATGTGGTGCTTCTTGTGGTGGCGGATAATCACTGTGCAGGCGATTATTGAGCCAACCATGTTGAAAAACATGTCAAACGCGTTATTCATGTAATCGCCGACACCCTTTGCGGCGTTAAAGAAAACAACTGCGCCAAACTCAACAATCTCATTGACAGCGCCGATGCCCATCGCAATAAGAACAAGTATTATTGCTATGTTGAAAGACCTGCACTTGGCGCGCGTCTGCAAATGGGGCCAAAGGAGGTTGTAAGCGACAAGTGTCGCGAGCATTGTGCCAATCGTGTGCACGAGCTGGTCATACCTGAACCAGTGCGGAATAAGCCAGAAGTCATAAAGCCTTGTTTGGCCGATGTAAACATTGCCGCCCATCACGTGCATTACGCCAAGGATTGTCAGCCCCGCCATAAGGGTTATTGGCAGGTGAAGCTCTTTGTAATAAACAACAGCAATGAATATGCAAATAACCATCACTGAAATATAATAGAGAAATTCGTAATTATGCTTCGTGTATGAGATAACCGCAAAAATAATGAGATAGCTTACTGTAAACCAGAACATTATCGTAAGCCAAAATTCCTCTTCCATCAGGGAAATAACTTCGCAAGCGTATTTAAATCTAACAGTCATTTACGACAGAAAACTATTTATAGGCTTATCCTGCAGTTTGGACTATGATTGAACTTATCAGGGAAAATCCGAAAAGGTTCAAGGATGACCTGAAGAAAAGGCACAAGGACCCGGCGATAATAGACAAAGTCCTTGACCTTGATGAGCAGTGGAGAAAGCACAAGGCAGAAAGCGACGCGCTCAGGGCAAAGAGGAACAAGATTTCCCTTGAGATTAATGAGCTGAAGAAGGCAAAAAAGGACGCAAGCAAGGCAATAAAGGAAGCATCTGCAATCCCCGGAAAGCTTAAGGCACTCGAGGAAAACATGAAAAAGCTCGAGACCCAGCTCGCAGACGCGCTTTATATTGTCCCAAACCTGCTTGACCCGAGCGTTCCTGCAGGCAAAGACGCCTCTGAAAACGTCGAGGTGAAGAAATGGGGCAAGCCAAAGAAATTCTCATTTGAGCTTAAGACACACACCCAGCTCGCAGAAGAACTTGGAATCGCTGACTTTGAACAGGGCGCGGTTGTCGCCCAGCGTGGCTTTAATTATATTTTCGGCCAGCTCGCAATGCTTGACATGGCATTGCAAAGGTATGGCATTGAATTCCTTGTTGAAAAAGGATTTACCCCTGTTGTTCCGCCAATGATGATTAACAAAGAGAGCCTTGGCGGGGCAGTTGACCTTTCTGCATTCAGCGACGTAATTTACAAAGTTGAGAATGAGGACTTGTACCTGATTGGAACAGCAGAACACG
>Ga0315273_10011102_pt1 | contig 11518 bp, 8 predicted proteins | sample YL17G02_0_MG_FD_205753 | JGI IMG/M metagenome (GOLD analysis project Ga0315273, IMG submission 205753) | Sediment microbial communities from Yellowstone Lake, YNP, Wyoming, USA - YL17G02_0 | ecosystem: Environmental > Aquatic > Freshwater > Lake > Sediment | place: USA: Wyoming | collected... | reverse complement strand
TACGGCATCTCGGCGGACAAACCCGCCACGCAGGCCAACTGGCGGACCAAGTACAACCTCACTGACAACCTGCTGTGCGACCCGACCTTCGCGGTGCTGAAGCAGCTGGACTGTCCCGCCCACACACCCCCTCTGGTCGGGCGCGCCGCGGGAACGCGCTGTCGCACCCTCACACCAGCTCGATCGCGGCCATCTCCGCCGAATCCCCGCGCCGGACCCGGGCCTCCGCCACCACCCGGCAGTAGCCGGACGCCCGGTCCGCGTACCGGGCGGGCGCCTCTTTGAAGAGGGCGGACACGATGTCCTTGTCGTACACAAAGGCGGCCGCCTGGCGGCGGGCATGCAGGGAGCCATCCTTCGCCAGGCCGATCATCTTGTCCACGTGCTTACGGATGGCCTTGGCCTTGGTCTGGGGAGAAAGAGAGAGAGAGAGAGAGCGAGAAGAGGAGAGGCGGTGTGTGTGCGTGTGCGTGAGGGAGGGAGGGAGATACGGGATGTGGGAGGGTCGGGCACGTTGCCCCGATCGGTGTTTTTTTTCTCTCCCCTCCTCTTCCCTTTTTCGTCTCCCCTTACCTTGGTCGTGGTGATGCGGCCGTGCCGCAGCACCTCCGTCACAAGCGTCCGGATGAGGGCTTTCCGCTGGTTAGCGGGCCGGTTCAGCTTGGGCATCTTCTTGCCGTGCCGCATGGCGACCCACTTGGCCCCATTCGTCGCCGTCGCAGTGGGCAGGCAGTCTGGGGGCGAGGTTGGGAAGACGCGAGTGGGGGGGGGGGGGGGAAGGGGGGGCACGGGCCGTGCGTGAGAGTGTTTTGTGTGTGGCACGCAGGGTAGCGCCGCCATGTTGGGCATCCCCAAGTGCTTGTGGGGGTGGCGCGGGAGGAAGGAGGGAGGGCGGTGGCGGGGGGCAGAGAGAGCGGGCGGCGCGAGCGGCGTGCGTCCAGTCGCCCCCCCCCCACCCACACGCCGCCCCGCTCAGGGGGAGGCTGGAACCCCCAGCAATGCACACGGCCCGACAGCCAGGGTATTCCTGCGTGCCCCCCACCCTGCGGCATGGGAGCCAGAGAAAGAGCCCGACGCCCCGAGGCCAGGCAGGCAGAGAGGGCGGCAATTGAGAGCCGGGGGGCCGCCGCCTGGCAGAGCCACACAGGCGGCGGCGGCGGCGGCTAGAAAACGCCGGCGCCGGCGCCGGGTTTGCGCCCTCGCCTCGCCCGTCGGCTCCCTGCGCCCCGCCCACCCGGGCATGGACCGCCAACCCCTCTCCACCCCGGGTGATACGGACACCGAAGCACGCTGCCCCACCACCACCACCCTCCCTCTAAAAAAACACAAAAACTCCCCCCACGCACCCTCCACTCCCCGGCACGACGGCAGGCCCAGCGCCGGCACGGGCGCCCGAGAGACCGCCGCCCGAGGGGCCGAGATCAGGTTGGGCAGGGTGACCCGCAGGGAGGTCATGGAGAAGGACATGATGGCTGGGTGGGGTGGGAAGGCGTGTGCTGGGGGGACGCCGGCAAAGAGAAAGTGAGCAGTAGCGAGCGTTTTTCCTCTCATCTTTTTTCATTCGCCCGACCCAACAAGGCCCCGCGACCTTTCAAAAACGCGCCCGCCACCCAGCCGAGGGCCCGGCTCCCACACACCACACAGCCACCACCCATGATACGGACCCTCGGTGGTGCTCCCCCTTGCCCAGGCGCCCGGGCCCCACCGGGCCTGCCCCGCCCGCACACCGCGACGCAAAGCCGCGCCCGCATTCCAGCGGCGGCCCCCGACCACCAAAACACACCGGCCGGCCCCGACCCGCTCACCTCGCCGGGCGGCCCCGTCCCCGGCTTTGACGCGCCCGGCTCCCCCTTCCGCCTGGCCATCCTGGGGGATTTGCACCTGGACGAGCCCACCCGGCCGGCCTTTGCTGGGGGGGGGGCCCCGCGGGGGGCCCGGGTGCGGGGGGGGGGGCCGGGGGGGGGGGGGGGGGGGGGGGGGGCAGCACCCACGCACGGCGACGCCGGCCCTGATGCCCCCCAGCCCCGCCTCCTCCAGCTCGGCGACCTGGGCGCCTCCTCCTTCTCGCCCGGTTCCTCGCCCTGCTTCGCCGCCGCCGCCGCCTTCCTGGACGCCCGCGTCGGCGTGCCGCGCGCCCTGGTCACCGGCAACCACGACTTGGAGGCGCCGTCCTTTGACCTGGCGGGCGACCTGGACGGGCCGCCCTCCGACGCGGCCAACCTGGCCGCCTGGCGGGCGGCCTTCGCCCAGCCGCACACCTGGGCGGCCACGCTCGGGCCCGCCCGGGTGCTGGGGCTGAGCACCTCCACCTGGCGGTCCAACGCCGCGTCCGTGCACGAGGTGCGGGTCGCGGCGGCCTGCCTGGACTGGCTGGAAGCGGAGGTCGCGGCCACCCCGCCCACCACGCCCATCATCATCGCCTCCCACGCCCCGCCCGCCGGGTGCGGCCTGCGCGTCGTCCAGGACGTCCACGTCCGCAACCGGTGCGCCTACCTGAACCACTCGGACCCGGGCGAGGCGGCCCGCTTCGTGGCGCTCGTGGAGCGGCACGCCAACATCTGCCTCTGGTTTTCGGGGCACTACCACCTCTCGCACCAGTACGCGACCTCCATCTCCGTCGTCAACGCCTGCGCCTTCGTTCAGGTGGGCGTCATCGGGCCGGCCTCCACCCGGGACGGGTACCGCCAGTCCCGCCTGCTGACGGGGGATGGGCGCGGCTTCAAACTGTTTTCGATCGACCACGGCGCGGGCGGCGTCGCCCGCCTGGACCTGGCCCGCGCCTGGGCCGACCCGTCCCCGCCCGCCCCGCGCCCCGTCCCGCGGGCGGAGCGCCTGGACGCGGGGGCGGCGGCCATGGGCTGGCTGACGTCGGAGGTGGAGTGCGAGATGCCCGGCGTCGAACCAGCCGGCTCGGAGTGTGATGTGGAGGGCGGCTGCGGCGGCGGCGGCGGCGGCGGCGGCGGCGGCGGCGGCGGCGGCGGCGGCGGCGGCGGCGGCGGCGGCGGCGGGGGGGGGCGCGCCCCCTCCCCTCCCATCATTCGCCGGGCGTCGCCCGTCGTCTGGGTGGCGGCCGGCGGGGACGCCCTCCTCGCCTTCCAATCCCAGTGCGGCAGCGTCGTCGAGTACAGCATCGCCCTGCGGTCGCCGACGGGCATCGTGCTGGAGGGACTTCCCCCGTGGACCGACCTGGTGCTGGTGGGCGCGGACGGGGGCGACCTCCCCCCCGACGCCCGTGACCCGGGCGCCGCGGTCGCGGTGGAGGCGCGTGCCCGGGCGGGCGGGGCGGTGTTGGGGCGGGCGGAGCGCAATGCGGCGGGCTCGTTCTACCAGACGTTCCAGGTGAACAAGTGGCGGAAGAGGAAGCGGGCGGAGGGACAGGGCGGGAGAGAGGAGAAGCGGGCCGAGGAACACGCCGCATGAAAAAAAACAAAAACAAAACCACACTCTAGCCAGAGTTTCGTGGGGGTCGGCTGAGAGAGCTGTGTGAGTTCACTCTCCCTCTCCCTCCATGGACGGCGACGCCGATGACGACTGCGCCGCCCTCTGCGCTATGGAGCTGGAGGCCTTGGACGCCACGTACGGCGGCGGGGAGCTGGGCAGCGGCGTCGGCGCCGGAAATGGGGACGCCAGTGCGAGCGCCCCGCCCGCCCCGCCCTTCTTCACCCTCGTCCACCCCTCCCCACCCACCATCGCCGTCCACCTGACTCCGCGGGGCGTGGGCCCGGGCTCCTGTTTTTGCGAGGCGAGGCTGACCCTGGCCGCGCCGGAGGGTTACCCGGCCTGCTCCACGCCGGTGTCAGTCTCGCTCTCGCGGGTGCGGGGCCTGGGTGACGCGCGGCAGGGCGCCCTGCTGGCCGCGCTGGCATCCGAGGCCGCGGCCCTGGTGGGGGATGCGGCCCTGGGGACGCTCATCGAGGCGGGCCTGGACGGGGTGACGCGGCTGAACGCGCCAGAGGGGGCCTGCCCACTATGCCTTGACCCGCTGGTGGTGCGGCTGGGGGGAGGTGGTGGGGGTGAGGGCGGGAGCGCCGCACCTGCCCCCTCCGCGGGCGACCCGCCCAAGGGCCTGCTGAAGCTGGCATGCTACCACTGCCTGCACTTGTGAGTTCTGGGAGGGGGAGAGGGAGAGGGGAACAAAAATCAAAACATCGCCCTCTCCCTGCCGCCCCAACCCCCGCCCCCGCGCGCGCTCTTCAACCCCTCTCCCCACCTCTCCCTTCAACCCCACGGCAGGACCTGCGCCGCCCAGTGGTGGGCCCACGGCCGGGGCATCCAGCCCAAGCAGGAGCCGCCCGCCCTCGCCTGCCCCGTCTGCCGGGCCGACCCGGGCCCGCTCGCGCCCAGCGTCACCTCCCGCCTGGACGCCCTGGCAACAAGGGTGGTGGGGGCGGCGGAGGGCGGCAGCGGCGCGGCGCGCCATCGCCCCCCGCCCACCCCCTCCCCGCCCCCTCCCCTGCCGGCGCCCTCCCCCTCCCCCCGCTGGGGCCTCGACCCGCCGGCCGCCGCCCGCCTGCGCACCTTCCAGGCCTCATGCGCGGCGGGACTGGCGGCCCAGGCCTCGGTGGGGGGGCTGGTGGAGGCGTCGTGGGGCGTGTCGCTGGCGCAGCTGGCCGGGCGGGCGGCCGCGGGCGCGGCGCTGGCGCGGGAGGGCGGCGGGGGTGCTGGCGGGGGAGGGGGAGGGGGCGGCGGGGGGGCCGCGGCAGCCGGGCCGCCGCCCGCTGGCCCCGGCCTGTCGCCCACCCCTCCACCCAAGCCACCCAGGGGCGGGCGTGGGCGTGGGCGTGGGCGTGGGCGTGGGCGGGGTGGTGGCGGCGGCGGCGGCAGGCAGGGCTGTGGCAGTGGCGGTGGCGGGCATGGTTAGAGCAACAAAAAAATTACGACCCCCTCTCTCTCTCTTCTACACGTCTCTCTACGCCCACGGCGGCGGCAGCCGGAGCGCGGCTGCGGCGGCCGCATCCGCGAACACGTGCGCGGCCACCATGGCCCGCAGGTCGAGGGCCGCAAAGGCGGCGGTCATGGGGAGGAACAAAACGAGCGCGGCATGCATGTCGCGGCGGGCCGACGCGGCGCCCGGCGGGGGCAGGTGTGGTGGGAAGACGCGCTCCCAGAAGAGGGCGTGGATGAGGCCGCAGTACAGCGACAGCGCGGCCAGGCCGGCGAGGAAGGACGTGGTGCCGCCCGGCGCGCGCCCCGGCGGCGCGAGCACGCGCGCCGCCGCCGCGCCCGCGTCCCGCACGGCCCGGAACGCGAAGCTCTCCAGCAGGCCGTTGGCGCAGGCAAAGAGGGCGATGCCCGGCCAGGAACGCGCGGGCCGGGCGGTCGCGGACGCCCGGCCGACCGCCCGGAAATAAAAGGGTTGGGGCACGGCCGCGGCCAGGACGCCCAGGAGCGTTGCCCAGGGCGGGGAGGCGCGGGCGGGCGGCGGCGACGCGAGCTCGGCCCAGTAGCCTGCGCGCCAGGCTACGAGGGCGCAGGCCGCCCAGTAGAGGGCCATGGCGGGCCTTTGTGGGAGGGGAGGTAAGGGGGGTGGGTGGAGTGGTGAGGGCGTGCGCGTGCGTGACGAGGTGGAATGCATCCCTCTTTCTCTCCACCACCTCACCACGCTCCACGCTCACCACGCTCCCAACCCCCGGCCAGCTGATTTGCGGCCAGCCCGCGTTGTGACCATTGGCAAGCACGACACGGATGCGTGCAGAAGAGAGAAGGATAAAACGGGTAGAAAGAAAATGACTAAAACCTACCTGCCTCTAAGGCAGCACCAGCACTTGCTTTTTCGCCCTCCCCCCCGCCCGCAACGCTGCCAGCGCATCCCCCCACCGCTCCAGCGGCACCCGCTCCACGGGCGTCCCTAGCACCCCCCGCTGCAAGAGGTCCACCGCCCGGGCCAGGGTCGCCCCCCGGGCCGCCCGGGCGGCCGGGCCGGCCGCCGAGGTGGAGGCCGCCGGCCCAGACAGCCAGAAGCCACGGACGCGGAGGTCGTTGAAGATGAGGGGCCCGGCGGGGAGGGCGAGGGGGGCCCGGCCGAGGCCGCCGTACACGACGAGCGTGCCCCCCGGCGCCAGGGCGCGCGCGGCCGCCATGCCCGCCCCCCCGCCCACGCAGTCCAGGCCCAGGCAGGGCGGGGGGATGCCGGGCGGGGGCAGCGGGCCGGCCGGCCGCCCCGCCCGCCCGCCCCGCACCCCGGCCTCCGCCTCTGAGAGGACGCAGTCCGCGCCCAGGGCGGTCAGCGCGGCCTTGGCGGCGTCCAGGGCGGCGCCGTCGGGCCGGTCCCGGATGATGGAGATGGTCCTGACGCCCCGCGCCCGCGCCGCCTGGATCACCAGGCGGCCGACCGCGGTGGTGCCGCCCGTCTGGATGAGGGAGGCGCCGGGGGGTAGGGGCACGAAATCGTCCAGGAGGTGGAGGGCGGTAGGCGGGCTGCGTGGTGTGTGAACAAGGGAGAGAGAGAATGAGTGAACAGAGGGAGAAAAAGCGCGCAGCGGGTTGTTGTTTGTCTCTCTCCAGGCGCCCGCCCTCCTCCAGCTCTCTCTCGCTCGCATGTCACACACAAACACACACACACGTACTTGATGCAGAGCGTCGCCGCCTGGTCCAGGGTCAGGCCACCACCACCAGGGGGGGAGGCCCCGGCCGTGGTCGCCCCTCCATCCACCACCCTCACCCGCCACAGGGCCGCTGTCTCCACCTCGCCCACGCTCCGCCAGGTGCCCGCGCCGGGGGAGAGCGGCACCACGAAATCCCCAGGCGCCAGGGGCGGGTTGTGGGCGTCGCCGTCGTCCGGCCCGGCTGCCCCGACCGCCTCCACGACGCCCACGCCCTCATTCCCGGGCGTCGCGGGCGGGCGGCGGGCGCCCGGGTACGTCCCCTCAACCACGTTCACGTCGCTCCAGTTCACCGGCGCCAGCAGCCACCGTACCCGGGTGGTGCCTGGTGGTGGGGGTAGGGTGTGCGGGTGTTGGGGCACCAGGTCCAGGGCCGTCTCGGGCGGGCCGTGCGTTGCATAGACGAGCGCGGCCGGGCGGGCTGAGGCCAGGTTGATTTTGATGGGCGAGGAGGAGGAGGACGCCGCGCGCATGGCGGTGTTTGTTGCTGTGGCTGCTGCATCTGTAGTAGTGCCCCCGTCTGAGCACAGGCGGCGGGCCAAGAGGCGGGCCAGGTGGGAGGTGACGGCCCGCATATTTCAGAACAGGAAAAGAGAAGAATCGGTCGAGTGCCTGTTGGCTAGAGCGTCGTTCCTGTTTTTGGGCGGCGGCTCAGCATCGCTCCGCGCGCGCCTCCGCCCCGGCCCCATGGGCGCCACCACCACGCCCATGCCCTCTCAACGTGCCGTGCGTGTGGTTGCCTTGGCCTTCCTCGCCCGACTGGCGTCCGCGGCCCTCGCCACAGCCGCAGTTTCTGCCTTCTCCTCACTCGACGGCGCGGGGCCGTTGACCTTGACCAGCGGCCCACCCCCTCCCCCCTCCCTCGCGTCCAACCTCATCACCGCCCTCACCGCCTGGGATGGCGCGTTCTTTGGGCGGGCGTCTGTCCGTGGAGTAAGCGAGCACGACACCGCCTCCTGCGCGTTTGCGCCCTGGGCGGGCGGGGTCTCGGGCCGAGGGGCGGCCCTGCTGGCTGGAAAGGTGCTCCCCGTGTCACCGCTCACCGCCCCCGCCGCGGCGCTTGCGGCGTCTTGGGCCGCATTCCTCGGAGCGGCCGTGGCCCTGGATGCGGTGGGCGAGGCATACCTGCCCGGCGAGGGCAACAAAGGGAGCCGCACGCGGGGCACGCTGCTCTTCATTTTTTCCCCGGCGTCCGCCTTTGCGACCGGGCTCTACGCGGAATCCTGGCATGCCCTCGGGCTGACGTCCGGCCTGGTCCTCGCGTCGAGGGGCCGCCCCTGGGCGTCCGCGTGCGCCCTGGCCCTGGCGACCGCGTCCAGGTCGACGGGCGTGCTGGGTGCGGTGCTCTGGGCGCTGGCGACGCCGCCCGCCCCTTGCTCGACCACCGCCACCGCCACCACCAGGCGCGCCGCAGACCGGTGTGCCAGGGCCGCCCTCGCCGGCGCGCCCGCGCTCCTGTGGCAGGCCCACGCCTGGCTCACCTTTTGCGTGCGGGGGGACGGGTCCGGCGCGCCACCCTGGTGCGCCGCCCGCACCAGGCTCCTTGGCGGCCCTTTTGTGTTATCCATCCCGACCCCCCCCATTTTTGGCGTCCAGGCCCGGGATTGGGGTGTCGGTTTCGGCCGTTACTTCCGCCTCACCAACCTCCCCCACTACTTACTTGCCACCCCTGCCCTCGCCATTGCGTTGGGTGGCCTGGTTGGCGGCGGGCTGGCGGACCCGCCGGGCGGCGTGGGCGTGCCAGGTCAGTTTTCCATTTTTCGTTTTTTTCTCCCTCCTTTTTTTCAACCCCGAAGATAAGATCGATGACGATTCATTTTTTATTGTTTTAATTTTTGAGTTTGGCGCGCATTTAACGGGCCCATCAGTCACGGGCCTTTGCGCGCTGCATGACGTCAAATATTGGGTAATTCTGAGATCTTCCTACGACGCCGTGACGTCTTTTTTCCCTTTTTTCTTTTTTGGAGCGCAAGGATGGATGGGAGGGGGCTCCTCTCTCCCCACGCTCTCTAACAACGCACGCCCCCCCCCCTGAATCTTTCTCTCCTCAACCACAGCCTGGGCCATCCACGCCCACACGGCGGCCTTAGCTTTGCTTGTCCTGACGACCGCCCACGTCCAGATCACAACGCGGCTGCTCGCCCTGGGCGCGCCAGGGTGGGTGTGGGGCGCGGCGGCGGGGGCTGGGAAAGGAGGGTGGCTGCCCGTGCGCCTGCTTTGGCTATTCACGCTCGTGTACGCGAGCGTGGGGGGCTTACTGCACGCGACCTGGTACCCCTGGACGTGAGAGTAGACGACGATAGAGGAAAGTGAGAGGGGGTAGTGTTGCAAAAAACAGTTCTTATCAACATCCCACACGTTTTTTTATTCCAAACATCAACTCTTCATCTTTCAGTTGATGCCCATGACCTCCGTGTCAAAGATCAGGGTCGCCCCGCCCGGGATGAGCCCGCCCGCGCCCGCATCGCCGTAGCCCAGGGAGGGCGGGATCTGCAGCTTGCGCACCTCGCCCACGCACGCGCCCAGCAGGCCCTGGTCCCACCCTTTGATGACCTGGCCGGCGCCCAGGGTGAAGTCGAAGGGGGTGCCCCGGTCGCGGGAGGAGTCGAACTTGGTGCCGTCCGTGAGGGTGCCCTGGGATGAGGAAGGAATAGAGGAAAGGAGGAAAGGAGGGCAGCGGGTTTTGAGGGCAGGGTTTGGCGCATGGCGCCCCCCTCTCTCACGCCGACCCACGCCCCGCCACACACCACGGCCTCAGGGCATGGCGCCTGACTATCCCTCTCTGCCCACCCTGCTCACCGTGTAGTGGACGGAGATCTTGTCCCCGGCCTTGGCCTTCACCGTGCAGTCGGCGGGCTTGGACTGTGGTGAGTGTGTTGTTTGAGTTTGGGAGGGAGAAGTGTGTGTGTTTGTGTGTGAGCGTTCACGCCCACGCCCAGCGCCACAAGGAATGGTTGGCACGATTATATGACAGCCCATGAGAGCCGATTTGTCGCGAGCGGGGGTGGGTGCCGCCCCCCCCTGCAGCTTTTGAAAGGGGGAGGCGCTTTTTTTTTTTTTTTTTAATCGCCTCGCCTCTCTCCCTCACCTTGATCCCGATCTGCAGAGACGTCACGTCTCCCACAGCCGCCGCTACGGCTACCAGGCCAGTCAGGAAGACAAAAAGGACGCGCATGACGAAAATATTTTGCGACAGAGAGCGTCAGATGGAGGAAAGGGAATGCGAAAGTGTGCTCGACTCCCTGGAGTGCCTCGCCATCACACCACCACCACCTCTCAACTCCTCATCCTCTCACGTCTACAGCCTCGCCCTCCTCCCGCCCTCACCAACCTCCCCCACCAACTCCGCCCGCAGCACGCGGCGCATGACCTTGCCCGTCGCGGTGCGGGGCAGCCCCTGCGGGCGGAGGACGACGCGGTCCACCCGGAAGAGCGGGGAGAGGGCGCCCCGCAGGGCGGCCGTCCCCGCAGACGCCAGGGCGGCCGTGTCCAGTAGCGCAGCGGGCGAGGAGGCACCGGGCACCAGGACGAGGACCAGGGCGTCCGGCCCCCCGCCGGGCGAGGGCACCGCGACGGCCGCGAGGTCGGCCGCACTCGTAAAGCCGGCCCCCCCCCCTCGCAGCACCGCCCCTTCCAGTTCGACCGCCGCCACCTTGATGCCGCCCAAGTTCATGGCGTCATCCACCCGCCCCCGGGCCGCGTAGGCGCCGCCGGGCAGGCGGGCCAGGCCGTCACCGTGGCGGCGCAAGCGGACGGGGGGAGGGGGTGGGGAGGCGGGAGGGGGAGGGGCGGGGGCGAGGAGGAGGGGCATCCCAGCGTAGTACGCCCGCCCGTGGTCGCCCCCGCCCAGCAGTGCCTGTGACATGCCCAGGGCGGGCGGGATGAGGGCGACCTCTCCGACCGCAGGACCCGCCCCCGGGGCGTGGCGGGATTGGGGGGGAGGGGGAGGCGGGGGCGGGCGCCCGCCCCCCCCGCCGCCGCCCTCCCGCAGCAACACGAAATCAGATCCCAGGGCGGGCCCCGCGAAGGTCGAGGGCACCCAGGGCGACAGGAGGTCGCCCGCCGCGTACCCGCCCGCCAGCTCGGTCCCGCCACACAGCTCCAGGACGGGCGAGTAGCGGGCGCGGGCGGCCAGCCAGAGCGAGTCGTCGGGGGCCGAGGCCTCCCCCGTCGACCCAAAGCAGCGGATGGCCCCCCAGTCGAGGCCGTCGACCGCGCCGCCCGCCCGCCAGGCCCGGACAAGGGAGGGCACAGTCCCCAGGCAGGTCACCCGGGCCGCCTGCACAAACTCGCAGAAGGGCCGGCCCGTGGGGGCGCCCTCGAAGAGGGCGAGCGCCGCGGAGTTGAGGAGCGCGCCGTACACGAGGAAGGGGCCCATCATCCACCCGAGCGAGGTCGGCCAGGCCAGCACGTCCCGCGGCCGCACGTCCAGGGACGCCCAGGCATCCACCCCGCACCGCAAGGGCGTGATGTGTGACCAGGGAATGGCTTTGGGCGTGCCGGTCGTGCCGGAAGAGAAGAGGACGTTTGAGACGACGGCCGCCGCGTCGGTCGCTGGGGGGACAAAGGGGCGGGTGGCGTCGCCCGCGCCGGGGGGGAGAGAGGCCAGGAGGGCGGCCCAGGGCGTGTCGGCCGGGTGTTGGAGGGGGATGCCATCGACGGAGGCGGGGGAGGGGGACGGGCGCGCGCCGGCGGTGCAGGCGGCGGGCGCGGGCGGGGGGAGGGGGCGGGGGGCCGCCCCCCCGTCCGAGGGCGACCCCCCGTCCGGCGCCCGGCCCAGGACCAGCACCCGCGGGCGGGCGTACGGCGTCGGCGAGGAGGCCCCAGGGGACGCCCCACCGGCACACGCCGCCACCGCGTCCTCCACCGCCCGGGCCACGCGCGGGTAGAGCGGCAGGGCCCGCCCGCCCCGCAGG
>Ga0315273_10011101_pt1 | contig 11518 bp, 12 predicted proteins | sample YL17G02_0_MG_FD_205753 | JGI IMG/M metagenome (GOLD analysis project Ga0315273, IMG submission 205753) | Sediment microbial communities from Yellowstone Lake, YNP, Wyoming, USA - YL17G02_0 | ecosystem: Environmental > Aquatic > Freshwater > Lake > Sediment | place: USA: Wyoming | collected... | reverse complement strand
ACGCCTACGAAGACGAGGCGGTCACCCTCGCGGATCACCTCGTCGGGTCCGACCGGCGTGATCGCCCGAGCGGCCCTGTCGATCTCCACCAGGAAAAGACCGGGGAGATGGCGCAGGCCCCCCTCCTCGACCGCCTGGCCGATGAGCGGGCTCTTCGGCTCGACGATCATCGCAACGGTGTACTCTCGCCGATGCTCGCCGACCTCGTCGCTCGGGTCGCGACGGTCGGGGAGCAGGCGTGACGCGAACAGCAACATGTACCCCAGCCCAGCCGCGCAGATTGGAAGCCCGACGGGAGCGAGCTCGAAGAAGCCCATTGGCCGCATGCCGCCCTTGATCATCAGCCCGTTCACCGTGAGGTTCGTGCTCGTGCCGATCAGCGTGATGACCCCGCCGAGGATCGTCGCGTAGGAGAGCGGGATCAGGAAGCGCGCCGGTGAGGAGCGGTTTCGCCGCGACCAGGCGATCACCACCGGCGTCATCATGGCGACGATCGTGGTGTTGTTGAGGAACGCGGATAGCGCCGCCACCGGAGTCATCATCCGCGCAAGGCCGACGACCTCGCTGCGCGAACGGCCGAAGATTCTGCCGAAGAGCGCCTCCACGGCGCCCGTGTCGCGGAGAGCCGCCGAGAGGACGAGCAGCGCTCCGACCGTCGCCATCGACTGGTTCGAGAAGCCGGCGAAGGTCTCCGTCGGCGTGAGCACGCCCGCCGCCGCTAGCGTGAAGAGGCCGCCCATGAGCACGACGTCGGGCGAAGTGACCTCGCGGGCCATCGCGATGATCGTGGCGGCAAGCACCGCGAGCGTAAACCAACCCTGCCAGTCCATGGTCCGGCTGGTATACCGAGAAGGCTGGGCTGCGGCCACCTCGTCGCCGGATTCGGCTTGGGGGATCTCCCAGTCCCAGTCGCAAGCTGCGCTTCCGCCAGGTGGTTCGGCCCGACAAGTCGAGAGCACCGTGTCGGAACAAGAGGTGGGGTGCTGTCTCTGAGCTTGAAGCGAAAATAATTTCGACCAAGAAGCGTGCCGAGCCCGCGCCCGACGGGGATGCGTCGCGAGCGCCAGATGAATCGCGGGCCTGTCTTTGGAGGCGCGATAATCTATTCGGGGTGCCGTCCGCCCCGCGACCAGGTGCGGTAGGTCCCCCCCGCGGCGATTCGCGTCAGTTCGGTCTCGGCCGCTTGCAGGCTATCCACCACCAGGCCCCGAAAGGCCTTGACGCCCACTGCCACCTGGCCGGCGTCCGCACCCCCAAGCCACAGTTCACGATCCGCTGGCAACGCGATTTGGATCGCCTCAACTTCGCGTACCGCACGCGCGCGGTTCGCACTGGCGACCAGGCTTAAGCCAACGACACGGGCTTCGGTGCGCGTGGCCGCCGTCACGATGTCGGTCGCCGGCAGGTCGACACCGAGGCAGACGACGTTGACCCCGGCATCCAGCGCCAGCAACGCCACGAGCAGCGATCCGATCTCGTGCCGCTCCCCGGCCGGCGTGGCCAGCAACACCGGGGGCCCGGCACCCGCTCGCCCCTGCAGCAACCCGCCCAGCAGGCTGCGGAGCGTCCCGGTCAGCAGGTGCTCCTCGGCAATCGAAAGCTCGCCGTCAGCCCAACGTGCGCCGACGCGATGAACGAGCGGCTCCGCAACGTCGTGCACGAAGGTACGGGCCCCCAACCCGACGACCGCGTCCCCGAGCAGACGGGCCACCGCCGCGTGATCGAAGCGCTCCAACCGCTCCAGGATCCGCACCACGAAGTGCTCACGCGGCGCGGGTATTTCCCGGCTTCCGGGTCCCTGTCCGTCGGGCGCGCGCTCAGCCGCGAGCCTCTCCAACTCTGCCGGACGTAAGGCCGCGACATCGCCGATCGATCTGCCCGCACCCACCACCCGCGTCAGCAACCGCAGATGGGCAATGTCGGCCGCCGTATAGAGCCGCGCACCGCGCGCACCACGGATGGGGGTCACCACCGCGTAGCGCTTCTCCCACGCACGGATGACATCCGGGGTGAGCCCGGTCATCGCCGCCACGGTCCGCAGGGGGAAGGCATCGTGGAGCGAGGCGACTTCGCGCTGTGCGGTATTCTTCAAGTCGGTGCTCCTCTTAGAACTCACGTGCCGTGCCGTCACGCCTCTCCCCGACATCGTGTTCCCGCTGACTTCTGGTCGTCCGAGTCGCCCGGCAGAGCCTTCACGGCTGGCGCCGCCCGCGACCCGGAATGCGCGGCCGTCCACGCGTCGACCCGCGCCCACTGCGCATCGAGCCACCCGACGCGCTCCTCCGCGGTCCGCGGGATCTCGGCGCTTGGCACCCGCCAGAAGCACAGCCGAATCGTGCGCCCAATCAGCTTCCCTCTCCAAATGTCGTTCAAATTGGTGGCGCCTTCCAACCCGACGTGCGCCAAGAACGCCACGTCGACGTCCGGGCGCGTCTCGAGCAGCGCCAGCGCCCCGCCACGTCGGGGCGGCAACACATGCTGGAGGCGCTGCGCACGTCCGAGGCGATCAAACTGTTGCGTGTCTGCAAGGTGCGCCAGGGCGCGCTCGCGCTTCGCCGGAGAAAACCTCGTCCCTTCCGGGAACAGCAACACCCCGTCGCGGTCCCCAACGGCGTTGGCGAGCTGGCGGAGCAGCGCAATTTCCTTGTCTCGCTCGTCCGACCCACGGCGGACGAAGGCGTTGCGAGTGCGTTGCCCGACGATGTCGAGACACGGGTCCCACAGTAGCTCGCGCTTCATCACGTGCCCCAGGCGCAGCGTGTAGGGATGCGAAGCGAACACCGCGGGCAAGAGCGAATCGACCGTGCTCGCATGCCGGCTGAACAGAAACAGCGGCCCGCGGCGCACGACCTCCTCGCCCGTCACTTCGGCGCGCATGCGAAACAGGCGCATCGCGCCGCTGAAGAGCGTCCGTGCCCATACCCGTTGCAGGAGCAGGTTCCACGTCACCACGCGATCGACCGTGGCACCTGGCCAAAGGCCGTTCCCGACCCACAGCGCGAAGCTCGCGACGATCCCGACCGCTTCGCAGACGAAGTAGAGTGTGAGCCCGAGCGCGCAGCGCACTGTGACGAGATTGCCTGTGCGACAAACAGCGTCCGTCGCCAACGCCGCCGTTATCGTTGCCGGCAGGAGGGCGATGCTCAAGGCTCCTAAACAGAGATACGTGGGGACCGTCACGGCGCGCCGTCCCCAACGCGCCCAGACAGTCTCCTCGACCATCGCGGGCTGGCTCATGCCTGTGCACGCCTCGGATCTTCGGATGACGGTATCGTTCGGTCGAGGGCCGAATCGAGTATCGTACCAATCATCGTACGCTCGCCGTCAGCCTCGGCACCGCCATGTCACGTGTCATACGTGGTTCCGTAGCATCAACTCTCTTGGGTGCGGTTCGAGATAGGTCTGTGCCTGCAAGTATGAAATCGCGAAGTGTCGCACGTAGTGCCGTACCAAGGTGAGCGGTACCACCAGTGGCAGCATCCCGCGTCCGTAGTCTTCGATGAACTCGGTGACTTCGTGCCGTCCTGAGCGATCGAGCTGATCGGAGAAGTACCCGAGGATGTGCTGCAAGACGTTCACGTGCCGCTTGGGCGTCGCCATCACCTCGACGGCGCTCATGAACTGCCCCTCATAGGAAGCGCGCAGCGCCGGACGCGTCATTGCTTTCGCCCCGGCCACCAGGCGTCCCAGCTCGGCATATAGCCGTGGCGAGTGTGCCATGAGCTGCAGCTTGTGCGCGGTGTGGAACGCGACAACATTGCCGATCGTCCAGCGGCCGCCAAACAGCGAGCGCAGGCGGCGATAGGCGAATACCCGCCCGACAAAGTTCTCGCGCAGGCGCGGGTCACTCAGGCGGCCCTCTTCCTCCACCGGGAGGTGGGGAAAGGCTCGCAGCAGCGCCTCGGCGAACAGGCCGCGGCCGCTTGCGACCGGACCGCTGCGTCCGTAGATCTTCACGCGCTCCATGCCGCAGCTCGGGGAGCTTTTCTTGAGCACGTAGCCGCACAGATCGTGCACGCGGAGCGCGGCAACGCGCCGCGCGGCATAGTTGCGCATGGTGTCGGTGTGATCGATGCCGGTCTTGGTGGTAACCAGACGCACCTGATCCTCGACACGGCGCAAGTGCATCGATTCCCGCGGCACGCCGAGACCCGCCTCGACTTCAGGACAGACGGGCACCCATTCGACGTAGCGGCCAAAGGTCTCGACCAAGAAAGGGTCGCGCTTGTGCCCGCCATCGAAGCGCACGTGTTCGCCGAGCAAGCAGGTCGAGACACCGATACGAATCGGCGCCTCCGATGGGCTGGCCGCGTCCGTGTGCGGTGCGACTCGTTGCGATCCTTCACCCGCGCTCACGGAATGCCCTCCTCACCAAGCACTTTCATGCGCACAATGCTGCACATCTTCGCATCTGAAAGCCGATTGGCGCTCGATCGTCAGGGCGCCTCAATTGCGGGCTCCCAACGTTGCGGCACCTTCTGGATCTGAGCGGTGTCGTAGCCCTCGCGGGTCAGCAAAGTCACGATGCGCTGGTAGTCGGGTTCCGGGATCGCCGGTTGGCGTGCCATGATCCAGACGTAGTCGCGCTTCTCTCGCCCGACCACCGTTTGGGTGTAGTCGCTGTTCAGGTACACGATGCGGAAATCGCCCTTGAAGGGCCAGATGAACTGCATCCCCCAGACAGCATTGGTCTGTTTATCGAGCACGAAACCGCGCGGCTGATAACGTTTGGGTTCGCCGTCGAACCTTCCTTTGCGGAATGTAAAGGTTGTGGCAATCGTCCCGTCGGCATTGAGCCGATACGATTCGACCGCGTTATAGGCGTCCTTTTCAACGAAGGTCGGAATGTTGGCAATCACATACCAATCACCCATGAAGCGCTGCAGATCGACGTGGGGCACCGTTTGGATGGGCGGACGCTGTACTGCGGTGCAGCCGGCAAGAACGACACTGCTGGCCAAGAGCCAAAGCCGCAGATTTTGGTTCATAGCTTTCCTCGATAAGAATCCGGGTCCGGGTCGCGCGCGTCACCGACCCCGCGGGTGGTCCGCTTGGGCGCCCCGGGGAAGAAGGCGTTGGTCCGCAGCACGTAGTCGCGATACGCCGGCCGGCGCTTACCGATGTCGCGCTCGAGCAGCGCGACACCTGAGACGCGCAGCAGCAGAAACGACATGAGCAGCGGCCCAACGAGGGCCCACCAGCCACCTGCGGCGAGCGCGAAGAGATAGAAGCCCCACCATGTGCAGCAGTCGCCGAAGTAGTTGGGGTGGCGGGTGTACCGCCAGAGCCCCTGGTCCATCAACTGGCCGCGGTTGGCCGGCACGCTCTTGAAACGCGCGAGCTGCCAGTCCGCGACGGATTCGAAGCCAAAGCCGACTCCCCAGAGTGCCACGCCGGCATAGTCGAGCACGGTAACGTCCCGCGGCGCGGCGATCGCGGCAAGCAATGGCAAAGAAATGATCCAGGCGAGCGTGCCTTGTAGCCCGAAGATCATGTACAGGCTCTTGAGGGCGAAGTTCGGTTCGTTCCGGCGGCGAATCTCCTGGTATCGGCGGTCTTCCGGTTCACCCCAGTTGCGCCAGGTTAGATAGCCGGCCAGGCGGAGCGCCCAGAGGCCGACGAGGACCAGGACCAGAGTAGTGCGCGGGCCCGCTTGAGATACCGTGGCGGCATACGTTGCAGCGGCGGCGAGGAACAACAGCGGCCACAGGCTGTCGACGATGCTGACGTCTCGTTTGAAGACGCTGACGCACCAGGTGGTGAAGCCCAATGTCAGAATGACCACGAAGCCGGTGAGAAAGCTGTTGGAATCGAACATGCCGCTGCCCGTTACCTGCTCGCGAATTGGCGCAGGTGATCGGCGAAGAACGTGGCCGGGTGGTCCCCCGCGAACGGCCACGCATACATGCCTGCTCGGCTCGCAGGAGATTGCCGCGCACCTGCTGTAATCTGTCCGCCGTTGCCCATCCGGATCTTTCCTCGCTGCTTTGTTAGCATCGATCACCCCTATTGTCAATTTTTGTCAGGATGAATGTTGACAGACGTCCGTTCGCGAGCTAACCGTTTGACTCGGTCACGCGTGCGGGCGCGGAACGGACTGGGAAAGGAACCGATGAGTCGCTTGTTGAATTTCGCGATGTTTTACCTCGGCTGGTTTGCCTGCGTGGTCGGTGCCGCCCGAGGGGCGCTCTGGCTGGGGCCGGCTGTGGTTGCCGCGCTCCTGTTCGTTCACTTGGCGCTGACGCCGAAGCGGACGCAGGAGACCCGACTGATCCTGGTGATCGGACTCTTCGGCTTCGTGGTCGACACCCTGCAGGCGTCCGCAGGCCTATACGCGTTCACACGCACGAGCGTGGCGCCGTGGCTGTGTCCACCGTGGATGGTGGCACTCTGGATGGTCTTCGCGACCACGCTGAACGCGTCCATGGCGTGGCTCACGGGACGCTACGGACTCGCGGCTGCGCTCGGCGCGCTCTGCGGGCCCGCCAGCTATCTGGCGGGCGCGCGTTTCGGCGCGATCGAGTTGCCGGCGAACGCGCTCGCGAGCCTCGTCGGCATCGCCATCACGTGGGCCGTCGCGATGCCCACGCTGCTGTTGTTCCGCGATTTGCTGAGCACGCCCAGAGTGCGCGTGCAGCTCGGCCGCCCGGCTCGCGCTCTCTAGCAGAAGGAGAGAAGGCATGCGGCCTAGAGCAAAATCCGGCCCGCCATCTCGGCACATCTTCGAGCACTGCACGGAAAGCGACGATCTCGTCTTGGTCCGCGACATCGAGTTCTCCGGCGTGTGCGAACATCACTCGTTGCCGGCAGCGGCCTCTGTCCTCCGGCTGGCATGGAGGATGATCATCGCATGAAAGTCGTCGTCACCGGAGCAACCGGTTTCGTTGGAACGGCAATCGTCAGAGATCTGCTGGCAGCCGGCCACACGGTCCTAGCGCTCACCCGCGATGTCGAACGAGCGGTGCGGCGACTGCCGGCACGCTGCCGAGCGCTGGCATGGAACCCCGCCGATGCCCTCGATGCGAGCGCGCTGCGTGGCGCTGACGCGGTCGTCCACCTGGCGGGTGAAGGCGTCGCCGACGCGCGATGGACGGCGGCCCGCAAGCGCGCCATCCGCGACTCCCGCGTCGACACCTCGCTCGCCCTGGTGCGCGCGCTCGGCCAGCTCGACGCAAGTGTCCGCCCTCGCGTATTGGTCTCCGCATCGGCAATCGGATGGTACGGCGATCGAAGTGACACCCCACTCGACGAGCACAGTTCACCCGGCACGGGCTTTCTGGCAGACGTGTGCCGGGAGTGGGAACAAGCGGTCTTCGACGCGCAGTCACTCAACGTGCGCACCGTGGCCGTGCGGATCGGCGTCGTGCTCGGCCGCGACGGCGGTGCGCTCAAGCCGCTACTGCCGATGTTTCGCCTCGGCCTCGGCGCGCGGGTCGGATCGGGTCGGCAATGGCTCAGCTGGATTCACCTGCACGACCTGGTCGGATTGCTGCGAACCGTCGTCGAGAATCCGCGTGCTGCTGGCCCCATCAACGGCGTCGCACCAGAGCCCGTGACGAACGCCGCATTCACGGCCGCACTCGGGCGCGCCCTGCACCGGCCCGCTTTCCTTTGGGTTCCGGCCACGATCCTGCGTGCCGTGTTCGGAGAGATGTCCGGCGTCCTGCTGGCCAGCCAGCGCGTAGAGCCGCGTGCGGCCCGACAGTTGGGGTTTTCATTCCAGTTTTCCACCTTGCGCAGCGCGCTCGATGACCTGTGCGCCGACACGAGTCACGAACTCATCACCGAACAGCGGCTGAGCCGCCCGCCGGACGAGGTATTTCCATTCTTCTCGGACCCCGCCAACCTCGAGCAAATCACTCCTTCTTTTCTCCGCTTCCGGGTCCTCGGGGCGACGACGCCCCATCTTGGCAACGGCACGTTGATCGACTATGCGCTGCGGTTGCATGGCATTCCCCTCCGGTGGCAGAGTCTCATCGAATCGTGGATGCCGAATCGTGCGTTCGTGGATGTGCAGACTCGTGGGCCCTACGCTCTGTGGCGCCATACCCACGAATTCGAAGCGGTTGACGGAGGCACCGTCATCCGGGATCGGGTGCGCTACCGCCTCCCGTGTGGCGCGCTCGGGGACCTGATCGCCGGCTCGATGGTACGGCGTGATCTCGAAGCGGTGTTCGATTTTCGCAGACAGCGTATAGAGGAGTTGCTTGCATGAAACGCAAGACTGCCACACGGCCGAGCCTGGTGCGGGTCATGGTCGGCGTGCTCTTGATCGCCGCGCAAACGGCGCAGCCGAGCTCCGGGAAGGAGTTGGAGGGCGTGCACTTCGCCGATCGGTATCGGTCCGGCGATGTCACGATGCGGCTGAGCTGCGTCGGGCTCCTACGCTACAAGTTCTTCATCAAAGCCTACGTGGCCGCCTTGTACCTCGGTGACGGAGCTGAAGCCGGCGATGTCCTCGCCGACGTCCCGAAGCGGATTGAGGTGAGCTATTTCTGGGGGATCAGGGGCTCCGATATTGGCACGGCGGGCGACCAAATTATCGCTCAGAACGTCGACGGCAACACGTTCGCGGCGCTGCGCCCCCGTCTCGACCGGCTCAACGCGCTGTACCGCGACGTCAGGCCGGGAGACCGCTACTCACTGACGTACGTTCCTGGAGTCGGAACCGAGTTGGCGTTGAACGGCAATCCGCTCGGTGTCATCGACGGGGCAGACTTCGGCGCGGCATACTTTCGGATCTGGCTCGGAGACCATCCCATCGACACCCGGCTGCGCGATCAATTGCTGCAGTGTCCGAGCCTAGACTCGGAAGACGTCCATGCCACCGCGCCGCGCACCGAACACGGAGTGCCCTGATCACGATCCCAGAAGCGGCGTAACACGGACAGTCGGCAAAGGATGTCGATCTGGGTCAAGGTCGTGGGCGACGATCGGATCGCGCGTGATCCGATCGGCATCGTCGGCGATCGGAGTCACCGGGCTCGCGCCTGCCGGGGGCCTCGTCGAGACAAAGCTGATCGCGCGTCTGGGAACGTGAGGCCGGGCGACTTCGAAGGCGGCTCAAGAGCTCAGCGAGGCCGCGGCGGCGGCTCGATCGTGTCGCCGCAGGTCGAGCCACATTGCGGGCAGACGTACTCGTACTTGTCGCCGTTCGGCAGAACGAGGAGCAGGCGTTTCCGCACCGGCACGGCCGTCCGACATTTCGGGCAGGCGAGTAGCGTAGCATTCATCCGCTCGAAGGACGCCCGCGGGGCTCGCTCAGTCGGCATGCCCACAAGTTAGTATAGACTTCGCCTTGCGCGCAACGTCCACGACTCCACGGCATGCCCGGACTCTTGCATTGGCCGATCAGGACCTCCAAAGTGAAGGCCAACGGATCGGAGGCGATCATGGCAGATGCGAAGGTTCCTGCGGGTATGCCCGGCTGGATTCAGAATCACGTGCGGCAATATCTCGAGAGTGGGGGCGCAGAAGGGCACATGTGGGACTCCTCGGTCGTGGGCGGACCGGGCCCACTGCCGACGCTCCTCCTCACGACGACCGGTCGTAAATCGGGCACGAAGCAGCTCGTGCCTCTCATCTACGGCAAGACCGAAGGGGGGGTCGTCGTGATCGCATCCAAGGGAGGCGCGCCCGAGCACCCGGGCTGGTATCGAAACCTCACCGCCAACTCGGAAGTCGAGGTGCAAGTGGGGACGGAGCGGTTTCGAGCCAAGGCATCGACCGTCGAAGGCCCGGAGCGAGCGAAGCTCTGGGACCAGATGGTTGGCATCTACCCGCCCTATGCTGCGTACCAGAAGAAGACCGAGCGGAAGATTCCCGTAGTGGCGCTGAGGCGGGCCGGGTAGGGGCGACTCGAGGTCAGGCGGTAGCGCAGCCTGTGCGGGCGCCAGGTCGAGGTGAGCTACGGCGTTCAGCAGCCCATCGTTCGTGCCGTCGCGACTGGTCCTCAAATCGGTGGTCGCCATGTGCGCGTCTGGCGCTGCCCGGCTGACGTGACCGACAGAAGGAAGGGGGACGTCGTGCCTGAACTTGCCTATGTTTCCGCCGTCGATCTTGCAAACAGAATTCGCCAACGAGAAGTTTCCAGCACAGAAGCGCTAGAGTATTTCCTCGCGCGCGTCGCCACGCTCGATAAAACCATCAATAGCGTCGTCACCATTGACGCCGATCGGGCGCGCGCTGAAGCAACTGCGGCCGACAAAGCCTTGGCACGAAGCGAAGTGCGCGGACCGCTGCACGGCGTACCGATGACCGTCAAAGATTCATTCCAGACCGCGGGGATGCGCACGACGTCGGGCGCACCGGAACTAGTGAACTTCGTGCCACAAGAAGACGCTTGGCCGGTTGCGCGTTTACGCCAAGCCGGGGCCGTCATTTTTGGCAAGACCAATCTGCCGATCTACGCCGGCGACCTACAAAGTTACAACGAGATTCTTGGGACGACGAACAATCCTTATGACGTGACGCGCACGCCAGGGGGCTCGTCCGGCGGTTCCGCGGCTGCGCTTGCATGTGGGTTTACTCCACTGGAACTCGGCAGTGATATCGGTGGTTCCATTCGCCTGCCGTGTCATATGTCGGGCGTTGTCGGGCACAAACCCAGTTATGGCATCGTGCCGGCGCACGGGCAGATTCCTGGGCCGCCTGGGACTTTAACCTTGGCTGACCTTGCAGTCGTCGGACCGATGGCCCGAACTGTCGAGGATCTCGAGCTGGGACTCAACATCATGGCCGGTCCGAATCGGTGGGAAAAGCCGGCCTGGCGCTTGGAGCTGCCTCCTCCCCGACGGGAGACACTCAAGCAATACCGCATTGCCGCGTGGCTCGACGATCCACGATGTCGTGTCGAGCCGGAGAGCAAGACTCTGCTGGAGAATGCGGCGCGCGCACTCGCGAACGTAGGAGTGCGGCTTGATACGGAGGTGCGCCCAGAGTTTTCTCTGGAGAAGGTTTCCGATACTTTCTTCGCGCTTTTGCAGGCGGCTATGGCTGGTGGAACGTCTCGAGACCGCATCGAAGCATACGCCGCTTCGACTGGTGATACGCCTCTTGCGACCACACGTCGCCTGCTCGCCATGCGACACCGCGAGTGGCTGAGCTATAACGAACGACGCCTCCAGCTGCGAAAATGCTGGGAAGCGTTCTTTCAGCAGTGGGACATCATCCTGTTGCCGGTCATGCCCTGCGCGGCTGTTTTTCACGACCATTCGGAGCCCCAATCAGCGCGACTCGCGTGGGTAGGGGGTGAGCAACGCCCGTATTGGGACCTGGCGACCTGGATGGCCCCAGCAGGTGCTTGTTACTTGCCTGCGACGGTAGTGCCGGTCGGGTGTCTGAGCAATGGATTGCCAGTCGGCATTCAAATCGTCGGACCCTATTTGCACGATCGCACAACGCTGGATGTGGCCAGACATCTTCTCGCTATTGTCGGCGGCTGTCCTCGGCCTGCCGGGTTCTAGCCTCGATCCGAAATTCTTCTGCGACCTGAACGCGGCGGGCTCGCGCCTGGCTT
>Ga0315273_10011100_pt1 | contig 11518 bp, 8 predicted proteins | sample YL17G02_0_MG_FD_205753 | JGI IMG/M metagenome (GOLD analysis project Ga0315273, IMG submission 205753) | Sediment microbial communities from Yellowstone Lake, YNP, Wyoming, USA - YL17G02_0 | ecosystem: Environmental > Aquatic > Freshwater > Lake > Sediment | place: USA: Wyoming | collected... | reverse complement strand
GGGCGACAAGATCGTCAGGACGAGGAAGCACTGCCCGAAATGCGGCCAAGGCGTATTCCTGGCTGAGCACAAGGACAGGGTCACCTGCGGGAAATGCAGGTACACCGAGTTCGTGAAGAAGAAGTGACCCTGCGGATCCCCGACGCCGTCCTCTACCGAGGCAAACGATTTCTATACCAGTTAGCCTTTTTACTCTTGCGCAGCGGGCCTGTAGTGTAGCTCGGATATCACTGGGGCCTCCGGACGCCTCTCGGGTCGAGGGGCGGATGAAAGTCCCGAACCTGGGTTCGAAAGAGTCGATTAAAGCTCCGAAATTCCCAGCAGGCCCGCCAACGACAGATAGGAAGTTGATGCAGGCATGCATCTGACGAAGGACGAGGAGAAGATACTTGACGGCGAGGAGGGGGAGACGAGGAGGAGAGCGATGGAGCTGCTCGTCGCCCTCGGAGACCTCGACAACGCCGAGAGGCTCGTCCCGATAAGCTCCGCCCAGATCTCTGGCGCTTCTTACAAGACCATCTCAGACGCCGGGCTCGACTTCCTCGAGGAGTTCTCGAAGGACGCCAAGACCTGCGTCAAAGCCACGCTCAACCCGATCGGAATGGACAGGGAGAAATGGGCGGAGATGGGCATCCCGGAGAAGTTCGCCCGCGCCCAGGGGAGGATCCTCGATGCCTACGATAAGATGGGCGTCGACCTGACCTGCACCTGCACCCCGTATTTCATCGGTAACCGGCCAAGAGCGGGGGAGGACATCGCCTGGGCTGAGTCGTCCGCGGTGGTCTTCGCCAACTCAGTCCTCGGCGCCCACACGAACAAGGAAGGGGGGCCGTCCGCTCTGGCGGCGGCGATAATCGGCAAGACTCCTTACTCAGGGCTTCATCTCAGGGAGAACCGGAGGCCGAAGGTCGCGGTCAAGGTGGATTTCAAGCTCACATCGGACGACTACACCCTGCTCGGACATGCAATAGGCAAGAGGATCGGCCAGGAGATACCGCTGATCACGGGGATCGACCCGAGCGAGGACGATCATAAATCGCTGGGCGCGGCAATGGCTGCGTCAGGCTCTTCGTCGATGTATATCGCTCGAGACGATTACAGCGCGTGCAGCGAATTCGACACAATCGAGGACAAGATATCGATTGATGAAGACTCACTGGACGAGTCGCAGAAGGCTTTGGACACCGCCGACGGGGATGTGGACATCATCACGATGGGCTGCCCTCACCTCTCCGTCAAGGAGATGGTCGACATCGCCTCGTTCTTGAAGGACAGGGAGCCGACCAGGAAATGCAAGGCTTGGTTCTGCGTTTCGAGGGACATTGCGAAGCGATGCCCGGAGGAGGTCAGGATCCTCAGGAGGTTCGGACAGGTCGCGTGCGACACCTGCATGGTCGTCGCTCCTCTTGAGGAATTCAGTAAAATCGCCGGGACAGATTCAGCCAAGGCCGGCGTCTACCTACCGACGCTCTGCAAGCAGAAGGTCGCGTTCAGGACTAGAAGGGATCTGCTGAGGATGATTTCAAGATGAAGATCAAGGCGAAAGGGATTGGGCACGGCCGCGCGAAAAGCAGCATAGTAGTCAGCCAGCTCCCGATCTCCTTCCTTGGAGGAGTGGACCCGGCAATTGGGGCGGTTGTCGACATATCCTCGGACATCAAGGGAAAATCATTCGCGGGCAAGATACTCGCCTTCCCGCACGGCAAAGGGAGCACTGTCGGATCCTACGTCATATTCCAGCTCAAGAAGTCTGGGACTGCGCCCGCTGCAATATTGAACCACAAGGCGGAGGCGATCGTCGCCACGGGTGCGATCCTGGCGGGAATCCCCATGCTGACTGGCATCCCTGTCGATGTTTTGAAGGATGGCGACCGGGCGATTATCGATGCCGACGAAGGCACGTTGGAGATGCCGGGCGTTGATGAAAGGACGGTCGTCACGGTGATCGTGAAGAAAGGCGACAAGGTGCTGATCCTCAAGCGGAGCGGTAAAGTCTCGACATACGCGGGAAAATGGGCAGGCGTCTCCGGCGGGCTTCGATCGGGGGAGGAGCCGCTCGAGGCTGCCAGGCGCGAGATGAAGGAGGAGACCGGGTTCAGCCTGGGGCAAAAAGAGATTGCCGTTCGCGGCGAACCGATATACGCCCGGGACAACGAGATGCTATGGGAGATCCACCCGTTCCTTGTCGACACTCAGGAAGAATCGATTACACTGAATTGGGAGCATGACGAATATCAGTGGGTCTCTCCCGGTGAGATCGGCGATTATCAGACGGTCCCAAAGCTCGACAAGGTCATAGAAACGCTTCTGAAGCAGCAGTCCTCAGTGAAAAAAAAGGTCTGCTGACCTGTCTATCCCTGGATCACTCCGTCGATCTCCCTCTCGAGCAGGTTCAGCTGGTGGCTCTCAAGGGTGGACGGATTCACCGCTAATATCAGGATCGACTGGTTGATCGCCACCTGGTCGCGCAGCGATTGGATGAGCCTGAGTATCGTGATGAAATTGTTGTTCGTTATCAGATACTCTATGCCGTCGAGAAGAATGACGACGCCTTTGTTCGCCAGGAACTGCTCGAGGGCGACGCTTAGCTTCTCGAGATCCTTCGGGCGTATCGTGTTGTCCTTCCCGACGTTGGACAGCCAGAAGAGCGGGATGTCCCCGAGTCTGAATCTCGCCTTGATCTTCGCGGGGTAGTTCCGAGTTATGCAGAAGCCTTTCATCCCGATGTTCAGTTGGTTCACGAACAGCTTGTAGGATGTCTCAGGGATGTCCTCCTCGACCAGATATGTGAACGACTTCTCCAGTGCAACTGTCGACGGGAGCAGGACCTTCTCCTTGGCTCCTCCAGTCGCAGCCGGAGCGGCTGCCGGTCTGATCTCGGCCTGAGCCGGTTGCACTTGCTGGACCGGGGGCTGAACCGGTATCTGGACGATTGCAGGCGTTGGTGCCATCGGTGTCGTTAATTCGGGCGGAAGGCTGACCGTTCTTTCAGGCTGAGGGATCGGCTGCATTGCGGGCTGTGGAGTCTGTTGAGGCGCTGATACGGTCTCGCGTTGGACGGCGGGCTCCAAAGGCTGCTGTGCAGCGGTTGGTCGAGCTGGCTGCTGCGCGATAGTCGCTTGCTGCACCGCTGCGTGTTGCGTCGGAGCGTTCAGAGGCGTGTATCTCTCGACCGCTTTTTTCCCGAGCAATGCTCTTATCTTTTCCAGATCCTCGTTTCCAATCCCTGGGACGTTGATGATCTGCGCATCCGTCGCAGCGTTGAGAGACTGCTGTGTCCTGAATCCGGCCCTGCTCAGCTTGAGCGCCTTGTCGAGCGGCAGGCCGTGGATGTCGCCGAGATCTCCGATCGTCTCCTTGATCTTGAGGCTCGTAATGCCGATCGAGACGCTCTCCTCCTCTATACCCCATTCCACGATGTAGTCGCCCTTCGGGGAGGGATCGAACTTGAGGCCCTGCGTCCTGGTCTCGTGCGTCAGGTAGTCTTTCCACTGGGTCAGATAGTCCTGCAGCCTGTCACTGCACGCCATCTCCAGGTCGATGAACTCCTCGACGTCCAGCTTCATGTCCTTCCTCATCTGCTGGACGCGCCTGACGCTCTCCCTCGCGTATCCCTCAGCCTCGAGATCTTCGGTCATCTCCATGTCCAAGTAGACTGTGCCGTGCGAGAACTTGACCTCGACAACGTCCGGCGGGAGCGATGATGTGAATGATACCATGTTCGGGGTGATCTTCACGAGCTGGCCCTCGATGCCGATCTGGTAATCGCCCTTGTCGACCCCGTCCTTGATCGACTTGGCGGGCCTGCTCTTCAGGAGGACGGCGATCTTGCTCTGCCATTGCCTGTAGACCATTCCGATTGCGCTCGGGTTCGGCACGACGGTGAGGATCGTTTCCTCCCATTCCTCCCCGATGGAGACGGTCTGCATCTCCTTTACGTTCGTCTGGATGAGCAGTATGTCCTTTAAGGCGGCGATCCGCTCCTGCGCGTCGTCCGCATCCGTCTTGAGTATGATCCTCTTGATGGGCCATCTCAGATTGACCTTTGCCGACTGCCTCGCCGTGGAGATCTTCTCGACCAGCTCCCTGACGAGCTCCATGCCCTGCTCGACCGAGTCGTCCGTGAGGCTGATATCAGAGGTCGGCCAGTCGGCCATGTGCACCGAGGGATGCTCGCCGTCGAGGTTCTGGTACATCTCCTCGGCGATATGCGGCGCGAACGGTGCGATCATCAATACGGTTTCGTCGAGGATCTTGTAGAGGATCGCGAATGCGCTCATCTTCTCGGCGCTTTCCCCCTCTATCCAGAGGCGGTCCCTGATCATCCGGACGTACCATCTCGAGACATCATCCGCCATGAACTTCTCGAGGCTCCGCGCGGCCTCGTGCGGCTCGTACCGGTCGAGGGAGTTCGTAATATCCGCCTTGACATGCTCCAGCCTCGACAGTATCCACCTGTCCTCAGGTTTCAGTGCTGAGAGGAAGAGCTTCACAGGGTTCCTCTGCGGTTCGAAGTCGTCCATCGTCATGTAAAGGACGGCGAACTTGTAGACATTCCAGAAGATATTGAGGAATCTGTTGGACTGCTTGGGGCCGTCCGGCTGGAACGCGAGGTCGTCCCACGGGGCTCCCGCGCCGAGGAGGTACAGCCTGAGCGAATCAGCGCCGGTGCTCCTTATCAGATCGATTGGGTCGACCGTGTTCCCCTCGCTCTTCGACATCGGTCGCCCGTCCTTGCCGAGGGCCCAACCGTGCATCAGGACGGATTTGAACGGAGACCTGCCGAACACCATCGTCCCGAGCACGAGCTGAGAGTAGAACCATCCCCTTGTCTGGTCGTGCGCCTCCGTGATCCATTCGGCCGGCCACCATTTCTCGAAGTCGCCTTTCTTGTCCGGATAGGCCATCGATGCCCAGGAACATGCACCGGAGTCGAACCAGACGTCCATGACATCTGGGACGCGCTTCATCTCGAGCGAGCATTTGGGGCATTTGAACGTGAGTTTGTCTATCCATGGTCTGTGGAGGTCCATACCTTCCGAGAATCCTGCGGCATCCTTCAGCTCGTCGTATCCAGAGACGACCTTCGTCTCCCCGCACGAGCAGGTCCAGACTGGAAGCGGGGTCCCCCAGTATCTTTGCCGGCTAATGCACCAGTCGCGCGCGTTGATTATCCAGTCCTTCTCCCGGCTGCTGCCCGCCCAATCGGGGTACCAACCGATCCCCTCGTTCGTCCGGAGGATATTCTCCTTTATTTCGGGAATCCGCAGGAACCATTGTTCCGTCGTCCTGTAGATGATCGGCGTCTTGCACCGCCAGCAGTGTCCGTACCTGTGTGTGATCGTATTCTCTTTGACTAAGAGGCCGCTGTCCTGCAGGTCGTTAAGGACGATCTTGCCGCCTTCGTGGACCGGCTTGCCGGCGTATCGTTCGCCCGCATCGGCCGTGAACACTCCCTTCTCGTCGACGGGGCAGAAGGCGGGTAGTCCGTACTTCTTCCCGATCTCGAAGTCTTCCGGCCCGTGGCCCGGCGCAATGTGGACAATGCCTGTGTTCTCCTTGACCACCGTGTCGGATGCAACTATCGTGTGCACGAACTCGCCTTGGAGGGACTGCTGGAAAGGTATGAATTTGAGGAGGGGATGCTCATATTTCCGTCCGATCATGTCCTTGCCGGCAATCTCGCCTATCACCGAATACTCGGGATATCCCATGCTCGGGAGAGCCGTTTCAATCAGACTCTTCATTACGATTAGAATTTCATTTCGGTTCTGACCGGTCTTGACTTCTACCGCCGCGTACATCTCGTCCGGATGGACAGCGGCGGCGATGTTGCCAGGAATTGTCCAGGGAGTGGTCGTCCAAACGACAATCGAGATATCTGTGTCCTTCGTCCAGACGAGTACATTCTCGTTCTGGTCGTTGATGAGAGGAAGCTTTATGAATATCGACGGATCGGTCTCGTCCCAATACTCGATCTCCGCCTCCGCGAGCGCGGTCTCGCATCTGGGGCACCACGGCAGGACCCTGTTCGCCTTAGTTATGAGGTTCTTCTTGTATGCCTCCCCCAGCGTCCACCAAACGGATGATATGAATGATCGGTCGATCGTCTGATACGGGCTGTCCCAGTCCATCCAGACGCCCAGCTGCTTGAATTCCTCGGTCTGCTTTTCCCGGAACTCGTTCGCGAAGGTCTTGCATTTCTCGATGAACTTCTCGACGCCGAAGACCTCGATGTCCCCCTTGTTCTTCGTGCCGATCGCCTGTTCGACCTTGACTTCTATCGGAAGGCCGTGCATGTCATAGCCGGGCTGGTCGCGGACATTGAATCCGCGCATCCGCTTGTACCTGATGAAGAGGTCCTTGAGAATCTTGTTCCATGCCGTTCCGACATGGACCGAACCAGTAGTATACGGAGGGCCGTCTATGAAGCTGAAGGGCTGGGCCGAGGATCGGTGCTCCTTGGTCTTGGCATAGGCTCCGCTATCCCTCCAAATCTTCCTTATCGACTCTTCGAGCTCCGATGCTCGGTAATCCTTGTCGACCTTCCTCATAAACTGCTGACCAATCGGACATATACAACCACCTTATAAAAAATCTGTTGGCTTCAGTATTGATATTGGAACACATTTCTAAAGGGCCTGCTCGGGAGCCCGATGGAGAACTCACAGCCACTTATCGAGCGATGTAGAAACCGACGGGCTCGCGATCCTCGGAATCCTGTCCAGTGCGGAGTTCATCCTGTCGACCGAGAAGCTATGCTTGTCACACATGAAACCTAGTATAGCTGGGCGCTGGACCTCACCCCAAATTGGTTTGGATGTCTCCTTGACTTCCGGTTCGAGGAATATCTCTCTCAAAGCCTCGAGGTTGTCTATCTGCGCGATCTTCCCAGCTTTGGCGATCTCTTCGATGCTGCCATACTGTTTGATGAGCGCGAGCGACTTCTTCGGGCCTATCCCCCTTATCCCCTTGTTGAAGTCCGTGCCTATCATTATGCCCATGTCCACCAGCTGGTTCCTTGTGACGCCGATCGTCCCAAGCACCTTGTCGAGGAGGACCTCTTCAGGATCGACGTTGACGAACTTGTTGGATTTCGGGAGTCTCCGTTTGCCGCTCACCGCCAGGTTCCGCAGGAGCCTCGGGCATCCGAAAAGTAGCGCGTCGAAATCCTGGGACGCCGCCGCATGAGCCTGCCCGGTCAGAACCATGTGGCTAGCCTGCGACTCCCCTTCAGAGGGTGCCTGGACCCATGGGATCCCCAGATACCCGAGCAATGTCCTCGAATCTTCAATCATCATGCCCGTCAGACGGCTTGACCTGGTCGCTTTCGACCACGCCTTCCGAGCGTCCCCTTCCGCAAGAGCTTCCTTCCATTGCACTTCGGCGTCGATCCTAGCCGCCGCCCGCTCCTCAATGGTCTCCCTCTTGAGCTCGGGGGGCTTGCCATCATAGACGAAAACCGGTTTTATGCCAGCTTCGAGAAAATTGACGCAACGATAGAAAAGACCGGAGAGATGCGAGGTGACCTCACCGTCCTTGTCCCTCAGTGGCGTCCCGTCAGGCTGCCTGATTATCGAGAGGAATTGATATAGAGAATTGAAGGCATCGATTGCGACGACTTTCCCCGAAAGCTCGCCCAGAGAGATCGTCCTGCCTTCGACCAGGTCAGAGATGTCGACGCCCATAATGGCGCCAACCAACTCTCGGATACAAAATGATTTGCGATTTCGAAATCTCATCCCGCGAGAAAATATCAATGAACCGATGGCAGCACTATTCAGGAATTCTCCTAAGAGCCATTCCTGTCTTGTGTCGAAGGAAGATAGACGAGCAGCAAACCGGCACCTATCCATGCGAATAGGAGCAGGAACTCAAGAATCCCTGCGCCGTAAATGACTGCGAAGATCATGAGCAGAGCTGGCATTAACAAAGCCAGATACAGGATGATGAACTTCTTGACCTTCTCTGAATCCATGATGGTCTTTCGGGAATAGGGTTCCTACATATAAATCCGATACACCCCAGTGGCTTCCATTATCATGCAGGTTCAGGGGACACGACTCTTCTTTCCGCAGAGGGATCGGAAATGACCTCATCATAGTCACTCTTCGGCCATCTGAGGGAATGAAATCCATTGCGGTCAGTTTATTCAGTACACAGGGCCGCCCTCGTCGTAGAGTCCTTCTTGGAAGCTCTTCTAACGAAAGCTAAGGCAAAGATTAGTTTTAAATCCGATTACCGTATTCGAAAAGCGTGAATGAAGGGATTGAGAGATTCTCAGCCAATATCTTCAACGTGCTAAACAGACTCGCGTTTTACGGTCGCGTGAGATTTTTTTCCTTGAGCGGCGAGAGCAGTGAAATTGTCAATTACGATGAACCGGAAGTGATGAGAGCCATAGTCAGGATTAGGCAGGAATACGACCTGAAGATGGAAAACTGCGAGGCATACATGATCTACTCCGCAGTAAAGAGCACCGATAAGCTATCAGGGGACACGGCGGAGGTAGGGGTCTACCGGGGCGGCTCGGCTAAAGTGATCTGCCAAGCCAAAGGCGATAGAAATCTTCATCTCTTTGACACGTTCGAGGGGTTGCCTCATGACAGCGAGGTGGACTGGTGGTTCTCGAAAGGCGATTATACTGCAAACTACGAAGAGGTCAAAAGAGAGTTCGCGAATGAGAAGAACGTTCACTTGTACAAGGGTCTGTTTCCCGGAACGGCAGGTCCGATAAGCGAAAGGACATTCTCTTTTGTTCATTTGGATGTCGATCTATACTCAAGCACGCTTGCATGCTTGACTTTCTTCTACGATAGGATGGAAAAGGGAGGGATAATAATATCTCACGATTACGGGTATCACGAAGGAGTCAAGAAAGCTTTTACAGAATTCTTCACAGACAAACCTGAGACTGTCGTCCGTCTTGCCGGTAGTCAATGTCTTGTCACAAAAGCATAGATTTCGAAGGTTGGAATCCGATTCAAAGCCGTTTAAGACTGTCGATAGCCGTTTTTCGATCAGTCGCACTGAAGATATAGCTTCCAGCAGCGAGGATGTCGACACCATGCTTCACGCATACCTTCCCGGTATCCTGGTTGATCCCGCCGTCCACTTCGATGAGGGTCGATAGCTCTTCCTCGTCGATGACCTTCCGCGCCTCAGCTATCTTCTTCGCAGCCTCCGGGATGAATTTCTGACCGGCCCATCCAGGATTCACAGTCATCACGAGGATTATGTCGACGATCGGCAGATACCTCTCGATCTTCGAGAACGGCGTCGGAGGGTTGAGCGCGATGCCCGCCTTCTTTCCTGATTGCCTTATCAGTTTGATGGCCTCGTCGACGTCCCCTTTCGCCTCGACGTGAACTGTGATGAAGTCCGATCCTGCCGCCGCGAAGCTCTCAACCATTCTCTCCGGATGGTCGATCATGAGGTGAGTTATGAACGGGACTGAGGTCAATTTGCGGATGGACTTGATGACGCCTGGCCCGATCGTGATGTTCGGGACGAAGCCGCCGTCCATGATATCAATGTGGAAGAAGTCCGCTCCGAGCGAAGAGATGTCCTTCACATCCCTGCCAAGATTAGCAAAATCGGCTGACAACAGGGAAGGTGAGACTTTTGCCATCGTTGATGGTATCCATGAATCCATTGATAACGCTTTTTGCGAGGGACGGGACACGATTGGGCAGGATTTATTACAGGGGAGTCCTTTTACAGGCCCAATGGTCGAACCGCATCACAGGATTGAAACCCAACAGCAGTGCGATGTCAGAGGGTGCAAAGAACCGGCAGAACGATCCATCGCAACGAAGAGGGCAGAGGGAGCCGGGCTGAGCCTTGGAGAGACGGTAGGGAAGAGCGCGCATCTCTGCAAGAAACATTACAGGGATTTCAAGAAGAAGACGAAGAAAGACCGCGAGCTCGATAAACTCGGCTGGTAGCGCTGGTATTCTCCAAAGTCTTATAGGCGACTCGCGAATAGCCTCAGCAGGCGAGAAGCACGATTGCAGCCAAGACATATTTTGCCCAGTTCATGTCGAGCGGGAGCCTCTTCGCAGCCAGCATATTCATACCGATTGTAATGCAAAAGGAGATGGGGGCGTCCTCCCTCCAGATCGGGCTCGTCGCAACGGGCTACACTTCCGCGCTGTTCGCTGCATCCGTCATCATCGGCAGGCAGGCAGACATCAAAGGAAGGAGGAGATTCCTCAGGATAGGCTTCGCGATCGCTGCGATTGCAACGATCCTGCAGATCTTCGTCAACGATTCCCTCTCATTGCTCCTTGTAAGGATACTGCTGGGAGCGGCAGCCGGTATGATCCAATCGGTCCTCGTCGCCTATTTCATCTACGAGAGCCACGAGAGCATGAAGAAGGTCGGGATATTCTCCTCGATCGGCGCGCTGGGCTGGGGGGCTGGTTCGATGATAGCCGGCGCCATCGGTGACTACGTGTTCGTGTTCGTATTCTCGGCCGGCCTGATGGTCTCGGCAGCCATCGTGATATTCACCCTGCCGGTTACGCAGGAGAAGACCTTCTACGTACCCCTCTTCCCGAGGCACGTTTTCAAGAAGAACGCTGCTGTGTATTCGTCAATTCTGATCCGCCACATCGGAGCGAACTTTGTCTGGGTCACATATCCTCTCTTTCTGATGAATGAACTCGGCGCCGATGCGATGTGGGTGGGGATCGTCTATGGGGTAAACGCGTTTGGCCAGTTCCTAGTCATGAGGCGGCTGGACCCGTTCAATTCCTCAAGTCTCGTGAAGATCGGGTTCATCGCCTCCGCGGTGACTTTTCTATGTTTTTCCCTGACGCGGACAATCCTTGAAATCATTCCGCTTCAAATCCTGCTCGCAATCGCTTGGTCTGCACTTTATGTCGGCAGTCTGAAGTATGTGACGGAAAGGAACCCTGAAAAGGCGACATCGACCGGTTGGCTGCAAGGGATGATCAGCATGGCTGGAATCATCGGGCCAACGGTCGGCGGAATCCTTGATATGGGGATCGGATACAGATGGACGATGATCATCGCGATGATCCTATCAATCGTAGGACTCGTTATATTCCTGATGTCAAAGGGTCGCGCTCAACCTGATCTATCTCCTTCCAGAGCCATTTAGAAATGCTTTTCCTGTCGGTTTCGAATTCCTTTTGCAATAAATGATATGCAGGTAGATGATTGATTTTGACCTAGGCATCAGAGGAGAGAGGGTGGGTTTTCAACGGGAGAGAGAAGAAGAGAGAGGCGCGGTAAGCGGAAATAAGAGTTTCTACAACGAATCAGACTTTCGCCTCATCGAAATGTTTTTCTGGAATGTAAGAGCATCCGCTTCCCATGAGGGTCGTCTTTCTCGGAACCGGCGGTACTTATCCTTGCACCGAAAGGAACGTCGCGGCTATTGCTGTCCAGACAGGGAAGGACGTCGTTCTTTTCGACTGCGGTGAGGGCACTCAACGGCAGTTCATGAGGTCCAATGTGTCTTTCATGAGCACGCGCTGGATCTTCATAA
>Ga0315273_10011098_pt1 | contig 11521 bp, 8 predicted proteins | sample YL17G02_0_MG_FD_205753 | JGI IMG/M metagenome (GOLD analysis project Ga0315273, IMG submission 205753) | Sediment microbial communities from Yellowstone Lake, YNP, Wyoming, USA - YL17G02_0 | ecosystem: Environmental > Aquatic > Freshwater > Lake > Sediment | place: USA: Wyoming | collected... | reverse complement strand
AAACTGTATCGCCCAAAAAGAGCGGTACGCCGTAACTTGTACGACGCCGTGACAATTTATGAACCCGGGCCTAAAGGCCCGGGTGAGGGAAGGACGGGACGGGGTTTCCCTCGCTTCGATGATTTGAACTCTAGAGTGGACTTACTTGAAGCGGTTTTTTCTTTTCTAAAATAAATTGATATTGAATAGCAATGCGGCGATCTTCCAGCTCATGGTAGTGGTTACCGGCATCCTTGCTGAAAATTGAAATAGAAAAAGCATGGGTTCCAGAATTGAGCTCCAGGCCAAAGGTAGGGTAGCCCAACTGCCAGCCTCCTCGAAAAGCATAGTCCTTGGCGAAAGCAAGTTCGAGTCCGGCGCCCAATCTGCCGAAAACCGGAATGCCGCTGGCGCCCAGTGCATCACTTATTTCAATTGAATAGCCCCAGGTAGCAGTCTGAGAGATTTTATATCGTCCACTGAAGGTGGTCTCAATCATCATCGGTTCGGAGGCGGGGACCCCCGGCGGATTGTCCGTAAATTGAATCAGACTGTGAGGGCTAAATTCGACTCCGAGCAAATTTCGGACCACCACATCTACTTGAGGAATGATTCGCCAATGAGTGGAGTATTCTAAGCCCACTGTGTGGGAAAAAGCAGAACCTTGCATCAAGTTTTCATTAAATGCCTGTGTAAGAGCATTAGCGGGAATCTCGTTTCTACCCGAGCCCTGGTTGACCCACTGAAGGCTATAGCCAAACCGTAAGGTGTCTTTGATGAGACTGAATCCTGCCCCGATCGCCGGAATGAGTTGAAGTTTGGCACTGTAGTAAAGGAGATTGTCTGAATAGGCTTGAGCCCCCGTGTCTGCTTTGAGTAAAGCTCCGAGTGCAAAACCTCTGAAGTTGAGGCCCATGAGATAAGCCCAGCCTGAACTGGTATAAAAGCCGGGGTTACTTGTTAAAGTAGCGATCTGAGTATCGAGGCGAAGGGATTTCTGAATGCCTAGCCCATTTAGACTGAAAAAATGATCATTTCCATAAAACAGCACGTTCATCGGTTCTACGCTCACCGTACGTGCAAAGTTAGATAGAATGGCGGGATTATAAAACAGAGCTGCACCTCCCTCAGTAGCACAACCGAAAAATTGGTCACCCATCCCCGCCGCTTTTACGGACGTATAGCGGGAACCCAGGATTGAAGAGTCATAGGCGAACACCGACCCCGAATCCAATAGTATGGCCAAAGGACATGCAAGAGACAGAACAGGGAAAATTACTGCAAAAATGCAATGCCGAAGTCCACACGGGAATCCTAACCGAATTGCCCGAAAACTCAAAGATGGGCGCATGAGGCATCCGTATAATTGAGTCATTTATGAATCGAGGTAAAATCCCGGCATAAGAAGTGTAAAAGCGCCTGGGTTTTAGGAATAAGGGAATTCAATTCTACAAACTCTTCCACAGTATGAAAGCCCGATCCTCTCGGACCCAGTCCATCGATCGAGGGGATACCTTCATGAGCCGTAGTGGCCGCATCACTTCCACCGCCGATCAGCTCACACTCTCCATCGCCCAATCCGAAAGTACGTTGGCAGTTCGCATATTCTATTCTTAGGGCTTCACTTGCGGCAGTTTTTTCCATGGGATTGCGGGCCGGTCCCCATTGCACGTCAATGCGCGTTCCGGGAACAGCGCTTTCTTTCGCAGCGGTTTGGATGCGAAGGCGAAGTGCTTCCGCCTCGCCCAGCGTGACGTATCTCATGTCCACCTGGGCCTCGGAGTGATCTGGAACCGTGTTTTTCCCCATGCCGCCTGAAATTTTACCCACGTTGAGAGTGGTCCCTTTTTGATAATCCGTAAAACTCTGAATTTGATCCACGAATCGAGCAATGGACCAGATGGCGTTGGCCCCTTCTTGATGTGCATTTCCCGCATGAGCGGCGCGACCGTGCGCGACTGCGGTGAAAGAGCCTGATCCTTTGCGCCGAGTAATAATCGAGTCTCCTGCGCGTCCAGATTCAAAAACAAGGGAGGCCTTCACACCCTTCGCCAGCGCGCGGAGAAGGGGGGTGCTTTCGGGAGAGCCGATCTCCTCCTCTGAGACGACTAAGCAGGAGAGTGCGATGGACGTTTCTGCCCCCGTTGTTGAAGCTTCCGTTGAGCCGAGGGTTGAACCCAAGAGGCCCTGGGTTTTCAAAGCCTGCAACGCGAAGGCCATAACGACTAATCCTCCCTTCATATCTAGCACGCCGGGTCCGTGTGCGAGTCTGCCGTCGGATCGATAACCGGAGAATTTTTCCTTCGGGAAGACCGTGTCAATATGCCCTAGGAGTAAAACCCCCGATTGGGAGGCCGGTCGAGTATTATGAAAAACGCTCTGGTCACCATAAATCGCGCTTGGAACGGAAGTGCAAGGCAGAGGTATTGCTTTGCGCAAAATGGCGCTTGCCGCGTCGACTCCCTTTTTATCGTGAGTCCAGCTTGACGCATCGACTAATTCACGGAGGAGTTGTTCCATGGCCTCTTGCTGGGAGGCCAACCAATGAGTTGCATTTTCCAGTTTCGTCATGCTTTTCTAAGTCTGCCGCAAATTATTCAAAAACCACAGTTTTTTTGCCATAATTCAAGATTCGATTTTCTACATGCAAGCGCACCGTGCGGGAGAGGACCAGCTTTTCCAGGTCCCGTCCCTTTCTCAATAAGTCTTCAATGGAATCTCGATGCGTGATGCGGGCTACGTCCTGCGCGATAATGGGGCCCTCATCCAGGTCTTTGGTCACATAGTGGCTCGTTGCACCAATGAGCTTAACGCCTCTCTCAAAGGCCTGATGGTAAGGTTTTGCTCCGATAAACGCGGGCAGAAACGAATGATGAATATTGATAATCTGATGTGGGTATTGGTGGACGAACTCAGGTGAGAGAATCTGCATATAACGCGCAAGCACCACTAGCTCGATTCGATTTTGCCGCAGAAGTTCAAGCTGCTGGTGTTCTCGCTCCAGTTTACCGGGAGAGCTGCTCTGGGCTGTTGGAGAAGGCAAAGAAAGCGAAGAAGAGGAGGGTGATGAAACGGAAAATGGAATTTCAAAAAATTCGACTGTTTTCTTCACCTCCGGGTGATTGCTTATGATTATTGGAATTTCACAATTCAGCTCCCCATTCCGGTACCGGTGGAGCAGGTCCACCAGGCAGTGATCATTCTTGGAGACAAAAAGTGCGACCCGAATTTTATCTTCAGAATAGGCCAAGCGCCATTTCATTTGATGCTGCACTGCAAAAGGTTGAAAGTCCTTGATGAACTCCTTCCGCGAGGCCGTAAAATCCGTCAGATCCCACTCCACCCTCATTAAAAAAAGACCTTCCTCACCGTCTATATGCTGATCTGCATGGAGAATATTGGCCCTGAAGCGGAGCAGGAAATTTGAAAGCCCTGCGACGAGGCCGAGCTGATCGGGGCAGGTGATTAACAATGTTGCAGTCTTTTTATTTTCGCTTGGAATAAGCATGATAGAATATATATCATGAAAAAAGCCGACCGGCAAAAAATAGACAGTCAAAAGAAAAACAGCCAAAATAAATACAGGACCACAAGACCTTGGAACACCGTAGTATTTACAACACTGGTGCTTGCTGGTGGTCTTTGTTCCTACTTCTATTTACACCGCACACAGAGGTCCCAGCCAAATTTCGAATCCGGTACCACAGCAATTGACGCAGGAGGTAAGTCCCCGGTCAATTCTTGCATGAATCCTCAATATGAAACTGAGCACCGGGAAATGAAAGACGGCACAATGAAGGGGCTCATCAATCCCGGTGACAAATATACGGTCACCCAGGGTTGGTACATGTGCAACCCCGTTCATCGGGGCGACATAGTCGATTATGTATACAACTACAATCTGCCTGCGGTGCCCCGACTCGTTCACGCCGTTCCGGGAGACTCCTTTCGATTGGTTAAAAATCCAAAAAGAAAAGCCTGGAATTTACAAGTCAACGGTCACCTCGCCACTCAGGCTCAGGGAGCAGAGCCCCATTATTTTGGGAATCAAGATGTTCCCACCGTCCTCTCGCTCTTTGAGAAATCCATGAAAGGCGTTCTTCCTGCCTCGTCCTTCATTATTTTCACGACCGTATCTCCCGGGAGGTTCGATAGTGAAATGGGTGTGGTGAATTCAGGGGATTTTAGGGGGAAGGTGGAATTGCTGAGGAAATGAAGACTCAAGAAAATCAAGTCTTAGAGCAAATCAAGACTCAGCCAAACCGAAGCCCACGTATTGGATAAAGTAGGCCCGACGCCGAGGTAATTGTTTATGAAGAGTGAAGCAGAGACTGTTTTCGTAAGATTGAGGCCGATGCCGTTCTGTATAAAAGGGGGCGGGTCATCCCACTGAAAACTCGTCCATGGCTGACTTCGAAGATTGGTAAACGGAAGCGTAGTGAAGTGCTGGAGGGAGATTTTCTGGCTTAGATCGTAACTCACCCAAGGCATGAACCAACCGTAGGCGCGCTGCCGCCCCTGCCCTGATGGATTTAAGTATCGCGTGGTGAATTCTTGCAAGAGCCCGAAGTTCCACCGCGTACCGGGAGGAGAATAGCTTGTATTCGTCCGAAACCCCACTTCAAAGGAATTCCCATCGGAGAGCTGGTTGTTGGCAATCCCCGGCTGAACATAAAGATCATAAGTCGTGTTTACATGGGGTACATCAAAAACCTGGGTCCGCCTCAACGCAAAACGGGGGTCCCTGCCAAATAAATTCAACCCCTGAAAACTGGAGTTCGGGGTGAGCATCAATAAAGCACGCTGGTGATAAAGGATCCGGTAATCGGGCGCGATCTCATAATCAATAGCCAAAATATTAAATAATGTCGCGGGGATATACTCCGACCCATCACGATTGGGGATTGAGCGGGTGCGCCCCTGGAACGCCGGTGTCATAAATTCCGTAAAATTTCGAATTCGAAACTTGGATTGAGCTTGAACTGCGACCGTCTGTTCGGGGAGCCGAGCCGTGGCGTCACTGATTTGCGTGAGCGGAGTCAGCTGAGTATTCGCCGAGGCCTGGGTGACCAGGCTGAGCGGCAAAACGGCTATTAACGGCATAATCAGGAACAAAAGCATGCGCTACTTTATACGCAATGCGGCATGAATGCAAATTGTTTTAGCTCTCCTAGTGCTTCGTTTTAACGCATTGACGCGTTAATGCATAGCAGAGGCGCGTTAATGCATAGCAGAGGCGCGCAGCTCGTCCACCACCTTCTGAATCAATGGAACCGCCGGGTCAGTCACGGGATTGGACTCCAGGTACCGGCTCCAAGCCCCCAGCAGCTTGGGTTTGACCGAAGGGTCGAGGGCGGCTTGCCACTGGTAGACTACGCCCAGGTTTTTGAATAATCGGGCTGAAGGGGCGGGGTTTTGGGCAATTAAGTCTTCGATGAGGGTTCTTGCCGATTGTAGGCCCCTGGCGTCGTTACCATGCTCAAGAGCATAGGTTAAGAATCTCAGAGCACGCTGATGGGGTGCGTCCCAGTATTTATCCCATACTGCATAATCCCAGGTGCTGGTGTCTGGAACGACTTCGGAGGGGCGGCTGAGGGGAGGAATGCGAATAATTTCCTCTTCATATGCGGCAAGCGTCAGGTCATGATTTTTTGAAGTAATGTGATTAATCAGGCCAAGGGGCCAGGCTGTGTAGGATTTTTCCCATTCTCGCTCCTCCCGGGATTCGGAAGTGACGGCGAAGATATCAAACTGGGAAATATTGCCGTCCAGAAAACTCTCGAAGGAATATCCATCTGTGCGGTTTACAAAAAAACGATAATGCCCCGGCGGGAATTGGACTGTTGGAAAACTCTCCCGGTAAAGTTTGGCGCCCCAATCATAGCCCATCAGGGTTCGGTCCATGAGCTGAACATCGGGCCGAAAGCCTTCACACACTTGGAGATAGCGGGTTAAATTGGTTTCTAGATCGCCGACGGTGAGGAGGAGTGTTCCTGCCGTGGTGCTTGTCTGCGGCGCAGGTTTCACCGGTATAGCTTTAAAAATATCTTCGCCGAAACGGTGAAAGGTCCAATTCCGGTGCTGATCGCACATTTGAAAGTGGGTTGCGGCTTGAATAATTACTGCAAGCACGGCGATCACGGCCACGCCATGTTTCCAGCGGGTTTCGATTGTGGGCGCAAGCGTGGCCAATCCTATCCCCATGGCGCAAAAAAGCAGGAGCTGAGGCTGCTGCCAGAATCGCATGAAAATTCCGAGCTGAATTGAATTATCCAGCGCAAGATTCGCGAACGAGAAGAAGACCACGAGATACGTTGCAAAGCAGATTGCCAGAGGTCTAACTGGCCGCCGCGTGAAACCGTAAATCGCGAGCGGAAAGCCTAGATAAAGCGAGTCCTTGACCGCCCCTTTTAAATAGAGGAACAGCCCTTCCGAAAAATCCGCCGACGTATTTCGCGCCCCGAGATGGAAGGTCCCGTACTCTTTTCTTAGAACATGGGTGAAAAAACCCGAAACCGTCGTGGGTGCTCCCCACGTAACCGCGGGGTGAGCGGGTTGCCCCGAGTGACCTGAGTGACCCAAGTGACCCGAGTTATGTGACGAAGCCGTCCAAGGAATCCACCCATAGGGCAAAAGCCCCAGCCCAAACCAGCCCCAAGACTCAAAAAGCCATGAACCGAGCGGCACTCCCTCACGCCTCCTAAGCCCCGCGAGCCTCAATCCTATTGGTATTAAATAGAGGACAAATAGATGATGATTGGACATGCCCAGGCCCATGACTAGACAGAGCGCTCTTCTGGTCTTCTGGGAGGCTTGGATCTTGCGTGCCGGGTGGGTTTCTGGGGGTGGACGGCTGAGAATTTCCTCGTAGCTCACCCACAGGTACAAGAGCAGAGAGATCAGCAGGTTGTTGAGCGGAAAAACTTCGGCTTGCGTCGCATAAGTCCACACGAGCGGTGAAAAGGCAAAAAGCCCGCCAGCCAGGAATCCGGCCCAAATATTCCGACTCATTTGGAAAACCGTGAGCATCAGCAATACTGCGGCCCCCGAATCACAGACCGCCGACAGCAGATTTGCCCGCCAGGCGATAGTGCCGATGGGAATATGAGTAAACAGCTGAGTCAGGGCCGAGAAAAGGGGATAGCCTGGGGGGTGGGGGACTCCTCGTGAATAGGCCGCGGCAATGAGTTCCCCGCTGTCGCCTCCGGAGACGGTGGGAAAAAGTGTTACCCAGTAGATTAAAAAGGCGAATATTCCTAAGATCGAAAAAACTGCGGCCCCACCCGTCCCTCTTTGAGTCACCGAGGCTTGCTGCCACTTCTTTTTCCATTTTTTCCCCATGCGTAGAACAAGTTTACGTGATAAAGGATCGGACGTGAATACTAAAAATACGTCGAATATGTCGAATACCTCCCAACTGCCGATCCTCGAGTTTGTCTTGAAGAACTATAAAAACTTCAATTCAAGGGCGACCCGGGACGCTACTCTTTCTTACTGGCGCCATATTGAAGGTGGCGGGAAGATGTTTTGGGCCGTGGCTGGCGCAATGTCCTCGGCGCAGATGGGTATTACTCTGGCCCCCGCGATCCGTGCGGGTTTGATTCATGGGCTCTCCGTGACGGGTGCCAATCTGGAGGAATCTCTTTTTCGGCTCGTGGCCCATCACGGGTACAAGGATTTTCCGGATTATCGGTATTTTACCAAGGACGACGACACTCGGATTCTTGAAGAACGGATGCGTCGCGTGACCGACACTAGTATTCCTGAGGACGAGGCGTTCCGCGCAGTCGAAAAGTACATCGTACCGATGTGGATGGATGCGACGAAGAATCAGACTCGGCGCTTTTGGCATGAGTACTTCTATGAACTCATCCAAAAGGTGGACCCGAAACTTTATCAGGGCAATCCAGATGAGTGCTGGCTCCTAGCGGCCGCTCGCGCCCAGTTGCCGATGGTTGTTCCGGGCTACGAAGATTCAACTTTTGGAAATATTTTTGCTTCTCACGTTAAAACAAACGAGTGCAGTGCCTCGATCGCGAAATCAGGCATCGAGTACATGGGGGCTTTATATGACCAGTACCGCGAGCTCTCATCAGGTGCCGGTGTGGGTTTCTTCCAGATCGGCGGCGGCATTGCAGGTGACTTCCCGATCTGTGTGGTGCCATCGATTAAGTACGATTTGAATGAACCGGTGAAACCGTGGGCGTATTTCTGCCAGATTTCGGACTCCACTACTTCCTACGGCTCCTACTCAGGTGCGACCCCGAATGAAAAAATAACCTGGGACAAACTCACCCGCGATACACCTATGTTCGTGATTGAATCGGATGCCACGATCGTGGCGCCGCTCATGTTAAACGCGCTGCTCGAAGCCAAGCAGAACCCACGCGCGGCAAACGAGCTTATAGCTAAGTACAGAGTTCAAGATAATGTTTTTGGGCCGGGGATCCAAATCTAAACGGCCCAAAAGACATTATTTGAACTCTTCTCTCCTAAAGGATTATCTTTAGATCTATATAGCGTTTAGTGTAGCATGGGGTCGGGGATGAGTTCCTGGATGAGTTTTCCACATCGGTCGCACCGGATCGGCGTGAGCCCCATCAGGGTCTCAATCGTGGGTCGAATGTCCAAGTGAGTGTACCTCGAAGGAGTCGATAGCTCTTTTGCTTTCTGTTTTGGGTCGGTGAGGAGTGGGTTTCTCCCATAAATCCAGATGTACTTAGATTCGGGGTTATCAGAGCCGTGATGAGTCCAATTTTCCGCGTCACCTCGACCGTGGTCCGTCGTAATAATCACCGAAGTGGCTCGGCCGTATTCGCCCATGCCATCGAGCGTAGCCAACAGGGTTTTTATTTTTTCGTCGTACCCCTTTAGTGTTGAAATATATTTAGGATATTCTCCCCGATGAGCGAATTCATCGGAGTCGTTGAGTGAGATGAATAGAAATCTCGGCTTATTATTTTTTAAATAATTCAGGGCATGAGAAAAAGTATATTCGTCTTTTCGTGCCGACCACGGGGGCAAGTCTTCGCCCTGTTTTTTGTTCAATTCCAGGGTTGTGGAATTCATCACGCCTTCCAGGATCGGCTGCAGACCTGCGTTAACGAAGGTACGGCCTTTTAAGTGTTCCACGGCGACGGAAATTTTGGACCAGGAGGCAATGGTCGCCACCGCAGTTTTTTTTAATCTGAGTTCGCGCTGGATTCGCTCTGGGAGAGTTTCCAGTTCAATTCTTCCACAGAAGTTGTTGCGACAGTCGGTCGTTTTCCCAGCCATGATGCTCTGGTAGGCGGGCAAGCTGAGCATCACCTTATTGGAGACCGTGTTAGCATCCCCTTTTTTGTGATCACCCGAGAGAAAGGCAGTTTTATCCAAGCGGGGAAAAATATTTTTAAAAATATTTGATTCATTCGTACTGGAGTCAATTATAGGATCAGGCCCATGGAAAATCTCCTGCCATCTGACGCCGTCTACCATGAGTAGGACGACGTTGGGAAGGGAGGCTACCCCTTCTTTGAATCTTGGAGAATCAGGTGAAGATTTTTGTAATTCTGCGGCTTCTATTGGCTCGGGCCGCCCCGCCTTGATCAACCCCGCTTGGGTAGGTAGCCCCGCGAAAATACTCCATAAAAGAGACACTAAGAGCCGATCTGCAAACCGCTTGCGTGACGAGGATCGCCTTGCAGGCTCGCGGCCGAGGCCGCAGGGGAAAAATGCGCGGAAGCGCAGCCAGAGCTGCGCTGAGCACATTTTTGCCCGAGAACGAAGGCCCCGAGCCTGCAAGGCGACCGCAGTAGCAATGGGTTTGTAGGTAGGCTCTAAGATGAACCCGAGCCTCTTCCACGGCAGGAAGCCCGAAAAGTTCGTCAGCCCCGTGGGCTGCCCAGGGTAGGAGCCCTTTGAAGATGCCGGGGTTTCCCTTGCTATGGCGATCGTTTTTCTAAGAGAAGGACTCACGCCGGGGCATTTTCTCCTATTTTCTTTTTCCCGGCAACTGCAAACAGGTCGAAGCCCCTATTATTGGAGCACTGGCGTTCGGACTAACCGGAAGCCCGCCTCCATACTCATCTCGCTCACTTCCATGCGGCCAGACGCCGCAGTAGGACAGAGATGGGCAGGGCTGCCATAAGAGCATCCTTTGGTTACGATGAAGTGCTCAAGACGATCTCTATATGGGAGATCATCCACGGACGCGGCAGTCTGGGTAAATTCAACAACATTGCCACAGGTGTCATAAAGTCCAAACGGATTTGCTTTCTTGCTGGCCACCGGGTGCGGATGAAAATCAGAATTAACCTCAAACCAACCGTAAGTAGCCAGCTCGGCCGCATCATCGCCAAACGAATAGGCGGTTTGAGTACCCGCGCTAGCCGCATATTCCCATTCCTCGGCCGTGGGCAAACGGTAGTGATAGCCGTCTTCAGTCATGTTTAATCTTTTTATGAATTCCTCTGCACTGTTTACAGAAACATTCAACATGGGTTGGTCCGGATTCAGCCCTATGAGTTCCCCATACTGATTGAGGAGGGTCACTCGTAAGTTCCGGCCCATGACGGTGTGCCACTGACGCCGGGTTACGGGAGTTTTTTGAATTTGAAAGGACTGAGTTTTACCCTCTTGGGTTTCGGGGCTGAGGTTCGGGGCTGCGGGTAATCTCAGCGATACGAATTCAAAGCTCTCGTATTTAGCAGAGTTAAAGAGGGTCTGTTTTTCTGCGTCAGAGTAGAGCAGTTTTTCAAGCGTGAACAAAAAGGAGGTTTGGTCTAATTTTGCTTCGATGGCCTCCCATTGATGCGCAGGAATTGAGTTACTAAAAAGTTCAAAAAGTCCGTTTTCGGTTCCCAGGTTAGACAAGAGGAAATCGGTTTTCTTTTTATAAAACGGATCCGGCGAGGTATTTTCCGACTTGAGCCAGGACTGGGCGGCTTCCACGAAATTAAAAGACCCGCCATGGGGCGCAGCCAAGGAAATTATTTCTTTGAAAGGAGCTAGGATCCGTGAGGTCTCTGAAGTGCCTGAAGCGCCCTCCTCAAGTGTCAAAAGCTGATTGCTCCAGCCCCGTTCAAATTCATTTGTACTGGTAAGTCCTTTGGCCAGTGCGCGGCCCAGGGCCGCCCCTTCATTAAGGTGATTGATAAAAGTAGAAAGGGAAGTGTCTCCAAGAGCATCAGACCCGCCTGCGGGCTGGATTTTACCCAGCAATGCAAATAGGTTATTGATATTATTGAGGTCGAACGATTCGGGATTCAAGAGCGTCTCAATTAGCTCGGTGGCTCTATGATCTGGGATTTCCGGGTTGTCCAGAATAAATTCACTCAACGCGGACAAATAGCCTGAGAGCGAAGGAGTGAGGCGGGCATTCAACAATGCGGTTCTCACTTTCGCATTGCTTCGGAAGTGAACTAATATTCTTGAGAAGCGTTCCCGTTCCTGGATAATCTTGTCTTTATGGCGAGGAGTGTCCAGAAAATTTTGGATGATCATCACTTGCTCGTTCCGCGGAAAGAAATTTAAAAGGTCAACCAGTCTTTGCTTTTCATAG
>Ga0315273_10011095_pt1 | contig 11522 bp, 10 predicted proteins | sample YL17G02_0_MG_FD_205753 | JGI IMG/M metagenome (GOLD analysis project Ga0315273, IMG submission 205753) | Sediment microbial communities from Yellowstone Lake, YNP, Wyoming, USA - YL17G02_0 | ecosystem: Environmental > Aquatic > Freshwater > Lake > Sediment | place: USA: Wyoming | collected... | reverse complement strand
CATGCTCCGCTCGCGAAATTCGTGGTGGACCGGCTGCATCTTGCCTTGCCGCCCAGCATGAGCCAGGAAGACCTTATCGGCCAGGCGGTAATCGGTTTGATCGAAGCCATTGACAGCTATGATCCCAGCCGCGGGGTAAAATTTGAAACCTTTGCCTATCACCGCATACGGGGCGCGGTCATGGATATGCTGCGGGAGATGGATTGGCTGCCGCGCACACTAAGGCGGAAAGAGCGCGCCTTGAGCTCTACTGCGGTGGAGATGGAAAAGCTGCTGGGACGCGCTCCCAGCGAGGCGGAGCTAGCCGCGGAGATGGACCTGAGCCTGGAGGAACTGGCGCAACTCAACTCCTCCCTGCGGCTGCAGGCGATTCAGTCATTGCATGAAGTGGTTGCCAGTGGCGACGGCGACCTGGTGGAGGCCATGGAGGTGGTGGCGGATGAAGAGGCCGCCAATCCGGACTTCTGCCTGGAAGAAAAAGAAGATAAACGGCTCTTGATCGCGGCGATTGAGGGCCTGCCGGAAAAAGAGAAGTTGGTGGTAGGTCTATATTACCAGGAGGAGCTGACCCTGAAAGAGATAGCCGCGGTGCTGGGCGTTACGGAGTCCTGGGTGTGCCAATTGCACGCCCGCGCGCTTTTGAAGCTGCGGGAAGAACTGGTTGTGAAGTAATACCGGAAGCGTCCGACTAGCCATACATCTCCTCCGCTGTGTCCAGGTCATCCTTATCCCGTCGAAGAGAGATCTTTCCATCACTTATCATTTCTCTAATTGCGGCCACTATTTTTTGCTGCGCCGCCACCACTTCACGCTTGCGCACCTTGCCCAAAGCGTCCAATTCCTCTTTCAAGGCATTTGTGGCGTTTTCCGAAAGATTCTCGAAGACCACAGTTTTAACTGCTTCCGTGGAACCCTTCAATGACATGGCCAAATCGTTCGTGTCTAATTCGCGCAAGGCAATTTGCAGCATGCGCCGCTCTATCTTGGGAAGGTCTTCGAGAATGAACATGGAGTCCCTGACCTCGTTGCCCAAGGCCGGGTCGGTTTGAGAGAGTGATTCCAAAATCGCCGTTTCCACATCAAGATCGGTATAGTTAAGTATCTCCACCAAAGCGCGGGCGCCGCCGACCTTTTCTTCTTTGGGCCGTATCTCGCCGGTGCCAAGGTCAGCGGTCTTGCGTTTCAGGACCGTCTCCATGCGGCGAATCGTATCTTCAGAAGGTTCTCCGGTCTTTACAACACGCTTTACAGCCTCAATCCGTACATTCTCCGGCAAACCCGAGAGCAACTCGCCGGCCTTTTTCTTCGACAGGTGGCGCAGAATTATGGCGACGGCCTGAGGCTGCTCTTCGCTCAATAATCCTGACAATTGCTTGGCGTTAATGTTTGAGAGAAAAGAGAAGGGCGGCGAAGTCCTCTTCGGGCGAACTTTCTTAATGATGTCAGCGGCCCGCGCTGTATCGTAGACGCGACCCAGCAGGCGTTCGAGGAAATAGGTTCCGCCTGAATAAGCGGGATGATCTCCTTCATCCTGATTGTATTCCTGCTCCAAGGCCCGCCGCGTCTCTTCATCCACCTCTTCCAGCCGCATGATCTCAAAGGCCAATCGTTCGATATCGCTTTGCTGCAATCCCGCATGCGTGAGCACCTCTGCGGCCTTCTCGGGGCCAAGCAGGATGGTTAAGATGGCGGCCTTTTTGGGGCCGGACAATTGCGAAATTGTTGCAATAGGCATAATTGACCCTCCCCTCCCCAATGAACTGAATAAACGAAATTTAGGACTCTTTCAAAGAAACGATTTCGATAATGCGCAAGCCGAATTTGTCATCTATCACGACGACTTCTCCGCGCGCTATCAGCTTGTCTTTGACCATCAATTCCACGGGTTCGCCGGCCATCTTGTCCAGATGCACGAACGAACCGGGGGCGAGTTTGAGAACGTCGCCAATAGTAAGATCCACGCGTCCGAGTTCAACCGACGCCTGAACTTTAATATCCTTCAGAAATTCAATCGGGCGACTTGCGGGGCCGGCGGGAGCTTCTTTTGCAGGAGCTTCTTTTGCAGGGGCTTCTTTTACAGGGGCTTCTTTTACAGGGGCCATCTCTTTGGGATAGGCCATTTCTTCCGCAGGCGGTAATAGCTCTTCTGTCTTTGTCTTCGCTTTTGTCTTAGTTAGCGTTTGTGTCATTTCGGACTTTCTCCTTCTAACGGGAAACTTTCAGGATTTCCACGGCCAACTTATTATCTATTAAGACGGGTTTGCCGCGAAACTTGGGAGAGTTGAGAACCAGAACATCCAGCGGTCCATTAACCGGCTTATCAAGGCAGAGAATATCCCCCAGGCTAAGGCCGGCAAGCGCCGCGGGCGAGATATCCAGGGTTCCCAATTGCACAGTGCAGGAAACCGGGATATCTTCCAGCGTGGCGGCAAGAATATCTCGCGTTGAGCGGGCATCCAAGTTGTCGCCATCTTCGGTATCTGACTGATTGCTCCCTCGCCCGCCTTTTATATTGTTCAAGCCGAAGGGCAGGATGGGCAGGCAGATGCTTGCCATACCGGCGATAGATTTGATATTGACATCGAAATAGCCCACCAGCATGGTGTCAATGGGATCGGCAATCTCTTCCGAGCGAGAGCTGTCAAGAATATCAATGAGCTTTGGACTAATAGAGGCAATTCGCCTCCAGGCGGTCCCGAATTCATTCAGCATCCTCGCAATGACGCCCTCAATAATTCCTTTTTCCATATCTGTAAAGGGCCTGGGGGTCTTTATAATTTCGCCGGTGCCGCCCAACAGACAGTCCAGCATCCAATAGCCGATAGGGAGATTGATCTCCACGACTGCTTTTCCCGGCAGCGAGTCCAATCCAAAAAGGCCTATTACCGTCGGGTCGGGAACGGAACGGCTATACTGGCCGTAGTTCATCTGCTCCAAAGACAATAGACTCAGCTGAATTTGCGAATGTAAATAGGAAGTAAGGCTGCTGGAAGCGGCATTTGCGAAGGCCGTAAAGATCGGCTCGAGCACTTTCATTGTGCCTCTGGAGGACCTTTCGCTTCTGGCGAAGTCATAAATTCTGGCCTCGTGAATTTTCCCTGTCTGCGCGCCAGATGATCTTTGGCCCTTCGCCTTTTCCTTATTGGTAGAGGCCAGGGAAGTAAGTAAGTTATTCAGTTCGTCCTGTTGAATAGTAAGTTCTGTTGGCATAAAACTCTTCTTTTACGGGCCGGTTGGCATCCCGGCGATTGCTTACTGGAAGGAGGCGGTTGCTTTTGAATGCAAGTCGCTGCCAATTTCCTTGTCGGATTCTTCCAAGGCCACATTGATCTCAATTTTGCCGAAATCGGTATAAAGCGGCACGACCAGCCCGGGCGTGGCTGTGGATATTTCGATATCTGCTCCTCTTATGAGTGCTGGCGGGGTGATGGCGCTATCATAACCTGCTTCGGAAAGCAGCGTTGTGGCATGACCGCTTATCATATTTCCCAGTTCCGAAATGGCGCTGCTGGCGAACTCATCAAACGCCATGGTTGGAACCAGCGACATGGCCGCGGCGATCTTGGTGGCGGTAACCAGAGACAGCCCATAGACCACCTGCCCTTCGATGCCTCCGGTTATGCCGATAACAATTGACAATTGCTGGGTCGTAAAGGTGGCGCTGCGGACGGCCAACTGTCCTTGCTGCGGTTTTGAGCCAATGATCGTCTTAAGCACATCGATACCTGCGACGACGAATGGATTGATAAACTCAACTTTCATCTATTAGACTCCTCAATAGGTTATATGACCAGCTCTTGCGAAAAAAGCAAAGCTGGCTTTCTGCAATTGCTAACTTCGGCTGATCGCCTTGTTCACCGCGTCAACCACCTTGTCCGGCTTGAAGGGCTTTATGATGTAGTCTTTTGCGCCGGTTTGAAGTGCTTGTGCGACCACGCGTTCCTGCCCAATCGCGGTGCACATGATGACCGTGGCATTGGGATCAAGCTTCATTATCTCCTCCAATGCTTCCAGGCCGGTTTTGACCGGCATGGTAATATCGAGCATCACAAGGTCGGGCTTCAATTCCTCATAGCGTTCCACCGCCAGCTTGCCGTTTTCGGCTTCACCCACAATATCAAATCCTGCATCTGACAGGACTTTCTTTAAGGTGGCGCGCATGAAAAGAGTGTCATCCGCCAATAGAATCCTTGCCATCTAAGCTTCCTCCCTGATACGTAATGTCGGTTTTCGGTAAAAGAATGGACTAATAGACTCAAAGCCTATCTTTCGCGCATCACGAATTTGCTCGGTGCCACCGGTTAGTAAGATCCCACCGGGCTCGAGACTGTTGAAAAATCTCCGATATAAGTTGATTTTCGCATCATCGGTGAAATAGATCACCACATTCCTGCATAAGATAAGCTGAAAGCCATGATCGAAATTATCCTTTAACAGATCGTGATAACGAAGCTCCACGAATTGGCGGAGATCGTCATTGGCGCGGTAGCTATCTTCGCTGACGGTAAAGAACTGCCTGCGTCGAACGGCATCAACATTTTTCATATCGGCTTCGCTGAACAAACCCTGGCGACAGCGTTCCAGCATCTCCTGGTCAATATCGGTCGCCAGAATGCGGGCGCGGACTCTGTCGGTGCCCAATTCTCGGAGGAGTATGGCGAGCGAGTAAGCTTCCGCGCCATAGGAGCAGCCCGCGCTCCAAATGGATATACGCCTCCATTTTGCCAGCAACGCGGGCAGAATCTCTCGCTTCAGTTCCTCAAACTTATCGAGATTGCGGAAACATTCGGAAACATTAATGGTGATGCGTTTGAGCAGCACCTCCATCATTTCCGGGCTGCGATCCAGCAATTTAGAATAACTAAACAAGTTGGACGCGCCGTATTGTTCCGCCAGGGCGCGCAACCGTCTTTCCATTTGCGGCCGCCTATAACTGGTAAGGTCAATGCCGGTCTTCTCCTTCACATGTTTTTGGAAAAGGTTATAGTCCAGATCATCTTTAGTTGCTACAGTTGACTCGGTTAACTTCATCACGGTTTAACTAAACCTTCCTCAACGCGGCGCGCCGACCGCCGATAATGCGGGCGCATTGGATTGCCTTCTATTCAAGGATGAGACAATATTTCCGGCGATACGATCGAGCGGGAGAGACTTATCTACGCCGCCCTGTTCGACCGCCGCCCGGGGCATTCCATAAACCACACAGGTTGATTCATCCTCGGCGATAGTTACGCCTCCGGCCTGATGTATGGCGGCGATGCCATCGGCGCCATCCCGGCCCATGCCGGTAAGTATTACACCTAAGGCGGAGGCCCCGAAGATCTTCGCCGCAGAAAGCATCAAGATATCGGCCGCCGGCCTTACCCCCATAATCGGAGGATCGTCGGTGGTGCTGACGCGGCTGCCCGACCTGACCAGAAGATGCTTTCCTCCCGGCGCAATCAGTACTCTACCATCTATAATATCGTCTCCATCGGCAGCTTCCTTAACCTCCACCGCGGAAAGCGAATTGAGTCTTTCCGCCATGGCGGCGGTGAAGCCGTGGGGCATATGCTGTACCACGAGAACACTTGCAGGCAGGGCCGCGGGAAGCTGCGGGATGATCGTTTCAAGCGCGCGGGGGCCGCCGGTGGAACTGGCAATGGCCACCACCCATTTTGAGGAAGCCTGCGGTTCCTGCCTTAACGGAGCTTTTTTTATCACTGGGGGTTTGGGGGTGGCATCTTGTCTAAACACGCGGGCGCTTGCTGCGATGCGCAGTTTAGCGCGAAGCAGCAGCTTCACTGCCTCGATATCGAGAGAAACCGAACCGGAGGGCTTGCAGACGAAGTCCACGGCGCCCAGTTCGAGGCTGCGCAGGGTTTCCTTCGCGCCGTGAGTTGTGTGGCTGCTTAACATTACGACCGGCGTTGGAAAGCGCTTCATGATTTGTTCGAGCGCCTCCAAGCCATTCATCACCGGCATTTCAATATCCATGGTGATAACATCGGGTTTCAGCGCGGCAATTTTCTCCAGGGCTTCTTTTCCGTTTGTCGCGGTGTCAATTACGCAGAATTTGCGGCTGGACTGGATAATTTCCGTAACCATGCGGCGCATGAATGAGGAATCGTCCACGACCAGTACGCGAATCTTATCCATGGCCATGATGGTCTCCTAATTTGGCGGCGATTACCTCGCCGTCGCGAAGAGTCTTCAAGGTTACCTCTCCGCTGGCAACCTTCAGGCGCACCGTACGGCTGTAAGTGCCGCCCACATCATGGGCAATAATAGGGAGCCCCAGTTTTTGCAGGGCCGCCCTTACCGCCGCGACATTTCGCGTGCCAATGTCCAGCGAGGTGTTGCCGGCTAAGGAAGTGAGGACATTAGCGCCCCCCAGAATGGCAATCTTCAGGCGCGCGCGCAGCACTCCCTGCTGCAACATTTCCTCAACCAATACGGGCACTCCCACATCTGCAAATTTTGCCGGCGCGGCAGGTTTGTCGTTATTCTTGCTGGGCAAGACGACATGAATCATGCCGGCCAGTTTCTTAGCGGGGTCATAAGCACACACGGCCACACAAGAGCCAAGGCCTAATGAAGCCAGCACATCTTCAGGCTTCATGCTGATGGCGAGTTGCCCCATATGTACCAATATCAAACGTTCATCCATGTTTCGGTTTGCCCACGGCCTTGAGGAGGCGCGGCAGCGCCTCAACATTCGGAACCAGAATCATGCGCCCCCAAGACTCCCGGCTGCTATCGCCAAAGCGCGCCTCTATGGAAATAATATCGGAACCGGCCTCATGCAAAGGTAATAGCGCGCTGGTGAGAATGCCGGCCGCCATATCTACCACTACTGTCGGCGGAGAATGTTGAGAGAGGATGCCGGATATTTCATCAAGCGCAGTCAAATAGGCAGAGGCCAGAATGTTTCCCACTTCGGAGATGGCGGACAGTTCCATTTCACCGAGGTCCTCAATGGTTTTACCTTCGGTCCCGGTCAGAATTCCGATAAGTCGAAAGGCATCCTGTAACGGAAAGACTACCATAAAACAACCGCTGAAATCACCGGTTGCTTCCAGCACCGCCGCGACGACGGTCTGCTCCGGATCTCCCATTAAGACAGGCACATTTTCAATGGGGAGGACTGTGACGTGCACAAAAAAGCCACCAATGCTCTTCCCGGACAAGGCGCTAAGGGACTCGGCCGCTTTGTCCGTGCCGCTTTGTCCGACACGCTCAAGCAAATCCAAAGAATTTTCCTGTACCACGGCGTTTTTAGTCATTTTAGTTCTCACTGAATATATTGAACTGCCTCTTCCGCATCGCTGCCAACAAATTTCCAGGCCTTAGTAGTGGCCGCATTTATTCCTGTGTGCTCGATCAGTCCAGCAACATCTACCACCATGGCGACTGTCCCATTGCCTAGTATGGTAGCGCCGGACATGCCGGCAATATCGCCCAGGGCCGTGCCCAGGGGCTTCAATACTATCTCCTGCTCGCCGAGCAGGTTATCCACCATGATTCCCATGTCTTTGTTGCCGCTGCGGACAACAACAATGCGCACCTGGCCGCCGCCGCATTCTACGACGCCGCTGGTCCGGCCCAACACCTGGTTCAGGCTCACGAGGGGGAGCACTCGGTCTCTAAAAGTTATAACATGGCGTCCGTTTACTGATTTCACGGTATCCCTCGGCACCCGCGTTGTCTCCACCACATATACCAGGGGAATGGCCACCGTGGCGCGCTCCTCGGCCACCAGCAGCGCCTGGGAGATGGCCAGGGTAAGGGGCAGACGAATCGCCAGGGTGGAGCCCTTGCCGGGCTCTGTTTTGACCCGCACCGTGCCATGCAGGCGCGTGACATTGTTTTTTACGACATCCATGCCGACCCCCCGCCCGGAAAGGTCGCTGACCTTTTCTGCGGTGGAAAGCCCGGAGGCGAAAATAAGCTGCAAAGTTGCCTCCTGGGAAAGGGTTGCGGCTTCAGTCTCGGAGATGACTCCCCGGGCCAGGGCCGAGGCCTTAATCTTCTCTACATCCATGCCTTTCCCGTCATCCACCACTTCGATAATGACATGGTTTTCTTCCTGGCGCGCGACCAGTCTGATATTTCCCTTGGCTGTCTTGCCCGCGCGGAGTCGTTCCTCCGGCGACTCGATGCCGTGATCAATGGAATTACGCAGTAGATGGCTGAGGGGATCAACCATTTCTTCAATCACGGAGCGGTCCAGTTCGGTATCCTCGCCTTCCAGGACAATGTCAATGTCTTTGCCGACTTTTTGCGCCAGGTCGCGCACCATTCTGGGGAAACGGCGAAAGAGCTGGGCAATGGGGAGCAAGCGGGTCTTCATGACCTCTTCCTGCAGATCGCCGACGATTCTTGCCATGTGCCGAGCGGTTTCACGGAGCGAATCCACTATCTCTATATTTCCATATTTTGCCTCAAGTTCTTGCCCGAGTTGTGTAACTCGCGTTCTATCTATCACCAACTCGCCCACCAGATTCATGAGGCTGTCGAGACGGGAAACACTGACCCGAATAGTTTGATCGCTTTCGACTTTTTTCGCCAACGTGGATATTTCGCCGGGCGTTTTATCGCGGGCGGCCGGACCGGCATCCTTAAGCCGGGGATCCGACTCTATTTCATAGCTATCTATTTCCGAAATATGGCTGAAAATGTCGTGCAGCAAAACCTCGCCGCCTCTGACGGAGACAATCACGCTGAACTCGCGGCCGAGCCAGTTTTCCGAGATTTCTTCTCTCGACGGAGTAACTCTCAAAATCTTGCCGACTCTTTCCAGCGCGCAGAAAACCACCTGGGCGCGCATGGACTTCATTTCACAATCCGCGCTCAGACAGATCTGCACTTCGTGGATACTCTCCTGGTTAGAGGGATCGTCCGTTTCACGCTGTGCTGCCGTTGATTCAGGCTCTTGTATAGGCTGTTCGACGACCGGCGCATCTTTCGGCGCGGCGCTGCACGCGGATTGCAACAGGCTAAGCAGGTCGGCGATATCATGCTCATCGCTCTGGCCGCTCCGAATAGCATCCTTGATGCTTTTCAGGGCATCCACCGCGGTGAGCAGCGTGTCAATGACAGCGGAATCCGGCATCATCTCATCGGAGCGTATTTTTTCCAAAATATTTTCCGCCGCATGGGTAAGCTGCGACATAGTCGTGAAGCCCATGGCCGCGGAAGCGCTCTTCAAAGAGTGGGCCGCGCGAAAGATTTCTTGTATCAGCTCTTTGTTGTCGGGGTCTTTTTCCAGGCGCAGCAGGCCGTCGTCCAGGACTTGGACCTGCTCTTCCGCCTCATCGAGGAAGACTCCCAGATACTCTGACATGTCGCTCATGTCTTGCACCAATTCCTTTGAGGGACTTCTCTCACAGGCCGTTGGCCGTCCCGTAAGCGCTTGCAGTAATAAGTTTTAGGGAAGGCTCCGGGAAGCATAGTAATTGCTCCCGCTGCCTCTTATGATTGCACCCACGCGGCTGGCTTTCACGCCAACTGCTACTTTAGATATTCGGCTGTTTATCCCCTTAACTTAATGGTAAAAAGGGGAATTTACATAGCATAAAATTGCTTACCTTCGCGATGAAATTCGCTGATACTTTTCCACCTAAAAGCGTCCCGGTAATGCGCATCTTTTACCCTTGTCAGGTAAGGGCGGACAGCTATTGATTTGGCACCAAAGGTTATATGCGGCAGCGCTCACAGGCCGACAACCGGCCTGTGAGCATTTCAAAAACGAGTTTTAAAGGAGGCTCTGGGAAGAATGGTAGTCATACCTTTACTGTCCCGGAGCCTCCTTTTATTTCACATCTGCGGCTGGCTTACACGCCAACTGCTACTTTGGCTTTCGCCCCCTTGGATTTATGCTCCAGGAGGGTATAGCCGTCATCCAGGCGGAAGGTGGATACCAATTGCTCCAACTCCGCCGCCAGGCTGGACATCTCTTGAGCGGAAGCGGACATCTCTTCGAGCGAGGCATTCTGCTCTTCCGCGGCGGCGGCGACTTGCTCGGCGGCCGCGGCGTTTTCTTCACTGATGGCGCTGATCTGTTCGACCGAGCGCGTTACTTCTCCGCTGTTCGCCGACATCTGTTCGGTGGCCGCGGTGCTCTGTTCAATGATAGAGCTGATGCTCTCCACCGCTTTCACGACTTCGGTGTTGCCGGCGGACATTTGCTGCGAGGCCGCGGAGACTTCCTGCGCCTGCACAACAATCGTGTCGATGCCGGTGGTTATTTCATCCAGGGCCTTGCCGGCTTGTTCGGACAGCGCGGTGCCCTGTTCCACTTCCTTGGCGACCTGAGCCATGGAGGTAACTGCGGCATCCACGCCTTCGCGAATGCCCTTGATATGGCCGCCAATTTCCTTGGTGGCATTGGCGGAGCGTTCCGCCAGTTTGCGCACTTCGTCTGCGACCACGGCAAACCCCTTGCCGGCGTCGCCGGCGCGGGCCGCCTCGATAGCGGCGTTCAGAGCCAGCAGGTTGGTCTGTTCGGCGATATCCGTAATCATGTCAACGATCTCGCCGATCTGTTTGGAACTGTCGCCCAGAGTCTTGATTTTGGCGCTGGATTGGGTTGTGGCATCGGCGATTTTCTTCATCCCGGTGCTGGCATTTCTGACTGCTTCACCGCCGGTCTTGGCCGTGCCGGCCACCTGGTTCGCAGTGGTGACCGTGGATTGAGCATTCTTAGCCACCAGTTCAATCGTCTGGGAGATCTCACTCACCTGCTTGTTCGTATCTTGCGCGTTCGTGGCTTGCGACTGAGAACCCTTGGTCACTTCATCTACAGCCTGATTAAGCTGTTCCATACTTCTTGCCGTAACGGTAACGGCCTGGGTCTGCTCATTGACGCCCTTGGCCACTTGCTGAATGGTCTGCGCAATTTGCTGGCTGGCCTTCCCGGTATCTTCGGCCGCTTTGGCCACCTGCGTGCTGCTCGTAGAGACCTGCTGGGTTGACTTAAGCACATTGCCCAGCACTTCCTGCAACGATTCCGCGGCCGTATTCAGGTTGTTCTTTATGAGGGCCAAATCTCCCGCATAATCACCCACCACGCGGGCCGTCAAATCTCGCTGCGCCAGTTTCTCAAGCACCGCACCAGCTTCATTGAGAGGCTTGATGACGGCATCGAGGGTGTCATTGACGCCCTTGACGATCTTCTGGAAGTCGCCCTGATGCTTGGTAGCATCGGCGCGGGTCGCCAGCTTGCCTTCTATGGCCGCCTGGGACAACACATTGGCATCGGCAGTCAGCATGTTTACTGCATCAATGCACTTGTTCAGGTTGTTCTTGATCTCATTGAAGTCGCCGTTGTAGCTGTCGGTGATCTTCGCCGGGATGTCGCCGTTGCTGATGCGGTCAACATACTCGGCCGCCACATTCAACGGGCCGATGACGGCATCGAGGGTGTCGTTGACGCCCTTGACGATCTTCTGGAAGTCGCCCTGATGCTTGGTAGCATCGGCGCGGGTCGCCAGCTTGCCTTCTATGGCCGCCTGGGACAACACATTGGCATCGGCAACCAG
>Ga0315273_10011094_pt1 | contig 11522 bp, 7 predicted proteins | sample YL17G02_0_MG_FD_205753 | JGI IMG/M metagenome (GOLD analysis project Ga0315273, IMG submission 205753) | Sediment microbial communities from Yellowstone Lake, YNP, Wyoming, USA - YL17G02_0 | ecosystem: Environmental > Aquatic > Freshwater > Lake > Sediment | place: USA: Wyoming | collected... | reverse complement strand
AATAGACGAAGAGGTAACTAACGCCGCACAAAGTCACCACCGCTATTCCCAGCAGCATGGCGCGCGTTGCGTTGGCGGGAGTAAGAAAGGGGCTCACCAGCAGGTAAAGCAACATGGCGGTGAGCGAGTAGGAGCCGACCACCAGCCCGCGCAGATCGGCAGGTATCCCGATCGTCTGCAGGTAATTAAAGAGATTGTAGAAGACGGTGACATTGCAGAAGGCAAGAAAGATCACCACACACAGGCCTAAAAACTCAAACGTCAATATTTTGCGGGGTTCATGCATTGTGTTTCAAGTCTCTCCGTTAAGCGCCGGTTACTGTATCCTGATTGAAAAAGTCAAGTCAAGAGCAACAAATAAACACACGGAAACCGAACGGCAGCACCCGGCAGATTCTGCAGCCAAATTGTCTTGACATACGGGAACGCTTTCGATTATGTTTCACACAAACAGAGGCCAGCTCCTGCCAATGTAATCAGCAGGGCGAATGGTCCCAATTCAATTAACGGATCGGCACACATTGCAGAAACAGGCCTGCATGCCGGAGAAAAGGAGATAAAATGATATGAAAAAAATTCTTGTTTTGATCGTTGCTGCAGCTTTTATTTTCAGTGTGACGAGTTTCTGCTTGGCCGCCTATGAATTTTACAGAGGGACAATTACCAAGATAAGCGGCGACAAGATTACGATACAAGACGACAAGGGAAAATTGAGGATTATCAACAAATCGTCTGCTTGTGGCGGTTGTAGCGCTACAGATCTTAAAGTTGGCGATAAGGTCTCTGTCGAGAATGGCAAGATAATAAAAGGTTCAGGCGGAACATCGCTTAGTCCTAATCTCAATCCGCAGCCGGATCCGCCGATGAGACCGACTCCCGGAGTCTCGCCACCTGCTCTCAAATGGGACCGGTCGCCGAAAACAGCGCCCGGAGTTTCGGTACCTGATCACAAATGAAAGTGACGAGGGCATGTGGTAGCACGTCTGGCTGCCACAGCACGTCCGGTATAGAGTCGATGCGAATTATCCAGGATTTTTTATGATAAATAAGTCTGCGTTCCTTTTCCCTTGACATGCGTGGGGCCTAATCCTATAGTTGAATCGCTTAGAAAATGATTTATTTTCAAATACTATGACCAGTAAAATTCCTCGTTCCGAAAATGATTATACCCGGGAGATGGCAGTTGAGCGGCAGACGTTTGTGCGGGAAAAGACCGGCCTTGAATTGAATCATGTGCGCAGTTATTCCTTCGATCCCGGTATACTTAAGGGAAACATTGAGAATTTCTTTGGTGTGGCTCAGGTTCCCATAGGTCTTGCAGGCCCGTTACTGATCAACGGCGAGGATGCGAAGGGGGAGTTCTATGTACCTCTGGCCACGACGGAAGGGACGCTGGTGGCCAGTTACAACAGGGGAATGAGATTGATACATGAGTGCGGGGGAGTGAAAACGACCGTTACTGATGACGCCATGCAGAGGGCCCCGGTGTTCATCTTCGACGACGCAAGGGCTGCAAGGGATTTTGGGAAATGGATCGATACAAATTTTGATGAAATAAAAAAACAGGCCGAGAATACCACGAGCGTGGGAAAGCTCAGAAACATTGAAAAATACCAGATGGGAAAAATCATGTATCTCCGTTTTAATTTTACCACTGGCGATGCTGCTGGGCAGAACATGGTCGGGAAGGCGACCTTCTTCGCTTGCAGGTGGATCCTTGAGCAGAATCCATCAGTCAGGCGGCACGCGCTGTCCGGAAACATCGATACTGACAAAAAGCACTCCCAGTTAAATACGCTGCACAGCCGTGGAAAGCGGGTAACCGCGGAGGTCGTCATCCCTCGCGACCTTCTGCAAAAACATCTCAAACTCCTCCCCGAACAGGCACTTCAGATGAGATGGGTCGCTACCATGGGCAGTTTTATGGCAGGATCGAACAACAACGGCCTGCATTCTGCGAATGGCATCAGCGCGCTCTTTATCGCGACGGGACAGGATGTGGCGAATCTCGCTGAGTCATCCGCCGCTCTTCTATATGCAGAACTTACAAAGGATAACGATTATTACTATTCGGTTACGATTCCTTCACTTATCGTAGCAACTCATGGCGGAGGGACCGGACTTGCCACGCAGCGCGAATGTCTTGAAATGCTCGACTGCTGTGGAAAGGGGAAGGCGGCGAAATTTGCAGAAATAGTTGCAGCTACCGTAGTGTGCGGGGAACTTTCTCTCGGCAGTGCCGTCATGTCTGGAGATTGGGTTTCGAGCCACGAGCGATTGGGAAGAAACAGGTGATTAGCCGGCACATCTGACTCCACATTAACGAAATTGTCTCAACGCACTCGTCAATTAATTGCCCCAAGGTAAACCGCGGGTCTGCCGCGGGGACTCCCAGAGTTTGACAATTCCGGGAACATGAAGTTAACACGCACTTATCATGCAAGATGCGTTTGTCCTACTCACCCCCTTTATAAAAGGAGACTGTGTCATAATTCTCTTTTTTGTCATTTCGACTGAAAGGAGAAATCTTTTCTCCTTCTCACCCCCTTTGTCAAAGGGGGCGAAAAGCAAGGACGGTGCGTCTGGATTCCCACTCAAAACCACTGCGGGAATGACAGGTGTTACAAGAACCTTGACGATGATGTTTTTTGGTTTTCGCTCGCGATCAGGCCCCTTCGAGGGGCCAGCAAGCGGAAAGCCTCCGGCTTTACCGGCCATTAAGTAAATCCTCATTAGATGAAAAAATCTGCGCAGCTGTTGTGCCGGCTGCCCTGTTGCCGATTATTACACTTTCCACAGAACTAATTATATTGGATATTTAATGCAAAAGGCACTTCGTGAATACCGAGTGCGGATAAGAAATGATGTAGGATGAGGTATCTGCCATGGGAATGGATAAGAAATGGGGATTCACCAGGCTTCAGGCTATGTTCAAGGAGGTCTTCGGTCTCGGCCGCGCAGCGACATTAAGCGCGGCGCTGCTGACATTTGCAGTTATCGCACTCGGCGTATTTCTGTTTTTCCACCTTGCGCCCCCTAATAAAATTATCATGACGAGCGGTCCCAAGGGTAGCACGTTCGAGAGATACGCAGAAAAATATGCAAAGATACTGAAGCAGAAGGGTGTGACTCTCAGTATACTTCCGTCTGGGGGTTCTGTTGAAAACATCAAGAGGCTGGCTGATCCTTCGTCAAAGGTTGATATAGGATTCGTGCAGGGCGGTGTGTATAAGGACATAAAGACCGACAATCTTGTGTCGCTGGGCAGCGTCTCCTATGTACCGCTTTTTGTTTTTTATAGGAGCGGGTCTAATATGGCGCGCCTCTCTCAACTGGCCGGCCAGCGCATAGCTGTTGGCGAGGTTGGAAGCGGGACGCATACTCTCTCCCTCGTGCTGCTGGCGGCCAATGGTATAGAACCCGGAGGCTCCACGAAGCTGCTGGAGACAGAGTCCGACGAAGCTGCGAAAGTAATTCTAAGCGGCAAGGTTGACGCGGTATTTTTGATGGGAGATTCTGTCTCCACAGATCTCATACGCCAGCTTCTTCATACTGACGGCATCCGCCTTTTCGACTTCGCGCAGGCTGATGCTTATACGCGCCGCATCAAATACCTCAACAAAATTACTCTCCCGAAGGGATCAATTGATTTCGGCAAAGGCACCCCTGCGCATGATGTATTTCTGCTTGCGCCGACGGTTGAGCTTATTGCGCGAGAAAATCTGCATCCGGCCCTGTCTGATTTATTGCTTGAATCTGCGGTAGAAGTTCACTCAGGACCGGGGCTTTTCAGGAGCAAGGGCGAATTCCCGGCGCCCATCGAGCAGGAGATACGTATAAGCAATGACGCGAGCCGCTTTTATAAGTCCGGCAAGAGCTTCTTCTACCGATACCTTCCATTCTGGCTCGCCAGTCTCGTGAACCGTATTCTTGTGGTGTTGGTTCCGATGATAGTCCTGTTGCTGCCCGGAATGCGCCTCATACCCGCCCTATACAGGTGGCGTTTCAGATCCCGCATCTTCAAATGGTATCGTGCACTGATGGTGATAGAGCAGGAACTATTGACACAACTGGCATCCGACAAGCGCAAAGAGCTGCTGGAAAGGCTCAACAACATCGAGGCAGAGGTGAACAGGATGAAGGTGCCGGCCTCGTTCGCGGATCAGTTCTATGTCCTGCGCGGGCATATCACATTTGTGCATACAAGGCTGATGTCGGAAAACCATCCGCACTGACAGAAAAGATTTTTGCAAATCCAACAACTTCGGTTAGCATTCACTTCGTGAAATATCTTTACTGCCCGGTATGTCTCCGGTGGAAGCGGTCCGGGTTTGTGTGGGGAAGAAAAAGGGCCGCCGTATACTCATTCATATAAGACGGGTCCGTTGTGAGCTCCAGATAGGTCATCCGCCGGGCTTGCTGGTGTTGCCTTTCCCTGTGCTTCTCTGATACGAGGGCCATACGAGTCCCCGCAAGAGAAGCGTTACCGATAAAATGAAACCGGTCCCGCGGCAGATTCGGAAGGAGGCCGATCGTTATGGCAGCATCGAGTTCCAGGAATCGGCCAAAGCCACCGGCGATGTAAACTTTCCTCAGATTGTGGAATTCCATACCCACCTGCGTCAGCACGAGCGCACAGGCGGCATATAGCGCGGCCTTCGCACGGATGACGTTTTCGATATCCTTCTCGTCGATGGTAATTGAGCGACCGGTGGCGCTTTCCTTCGCAGAGACCAAGGTATAGGAGGCCTGACGACCGTCGATTTGGATAGCCTCCGACGGTTCGGAGCGTTTCAATTTTCCGGCGGCGTCAATCCAGCCTGTTTCAAGAAGTTGAGCCAGGAGCGATATCATGCCGGAGCCGCACACGCCGCGAGGCCTGACCTGGCCGATGGTCTGGCAGGTCGCCAGTCCCGTTGCCGGATCAACCATCACTTTTTCGATAGCTCCGTCAGCGGCTCTCATGCCGCATTTGATCCCGCCGCCTTCAAAGGCCGGTCCGGCCGAGCAGGCGCATGTCAGAAGAAATTCCCTGTTGCCTATAACGACTTCGCCATTGGTGCCGATATCCATAAAGAGACAGACGTCGTCGCTGTCGTTGCATAAATCTGTGCAGAGAATGCCCGCGGTGATGTCTCCGCCTACATAGCTTCCCACGGCCGGGGAGATCATGACGGGCGCCGGGGGATTGATTGCGATACCGACCTCCGATGCGGTGAAGAAGGGCACATCGAGAATCGTCGGCGTATATGGTTCGAGCCGGATGTATTCAGGGTTCAGACCCAGGAGCAGATGGATCATCGTAGTGTTGCCGGATACCACGGCGCAGGCAATTTCGGAATGTTCCACCTGGTCGTGACGGGCCGACTGCTGAACGAGACGGTTGATAGTCCGGAGCACACGGTTACGAAGCTCCTCCCGTCGGTCGGGCCGGCGTGCATAATCAATACGGCTGATGACGTCGAGACCGCAGGCAAGTTGGCTGTTATAATCGGTGCACGTGGAAAGGACTTTCATATCGGAGAGATCAACCAACTGCACAGCCACCGTTGTCGTGCCCACGTCAATAGCGATCCCATAGTGCCTGCCTGTAGTATCCTTCGCTTCGAGGGCCGTGACCCGGTATCTTCTGCTTATGCCGGAATTGTATTCTGAGGGGGACATCTTCACGGATGGGGTTTCCGTGATTAGCGTGACGGTTACATTCCCGCCGCCGGCCCGCAGAGCGTCGGCTAAATGACGGATGACCGCGAGCGGAACAATGATCTCCTGTTTACCAAGCCGCTGCTGGAGTGTGCGTATGAGACGGTCGAGATCCGACAAGCCGTCGGCTTTCTGGGGGGGCGGAACGGAGATGTTTATCTTTTCGGTCAAAGGCCGGCAGTCCTCCGGAGTGGGCAGAAGCGCCGCATCGATAAGCTCCAGACCATCATCGTCGCTGAACTGACCGCCGAAACGTCCCGCCTGATCGGGCACCTCAACGACAACATCGGAATCCTGGATGGATGTCCGGCAGGATGGAACAAAGCCCTGATCGATTTCCGCCTGAGTGAGAACACCGAGGCTTTCGCAGTCGACGCGCCCGGAGACGATGCGCACGGCGCAATTGCCGCAGGTACCCTTACCGCCGCAGGGGGCGTCGATTTCCACACCGGCACGCCGCGCCGCGTCCAGCAGCGTTGTATCTGCTTGTACGTCGATTATGATCCCTGATGGTTGAAAAGTTACCCTGGACATATGTTCAAGTCTCCCTCTTGTTCCTTGCCTTTTGCATTCTGACAAAGCTTTCTATGTCCGCTGCGTCCTGGGGGCCGACGAGGACCTTCCAACCCGGCAGGTTTTCTTCCAGTTCACCGCTGATCTGGGCGACGTAGCCGGGAATGACGATCTCGCGCGTGGATACCTGGTTTTCCAAACCCACCTCCTTCACGAATTTCGCGATGGAAGCGCCGGAAAACTTTCCCGCTGCCCAGGCCGTAAGAACACTCATTCCCTCGCAGTCCGGGACGACCAGCCAGCCGCTGGTACCGCTGTTCTCGATTTCACCTGAGACGGTGAAATAAGTGAGGGAGAAATTCGTTGTTACGAAAACCGGAGAGTCGGGACGGGGTTCCCCGATGGGATAGACCCGGGGCTCTACCTGGATGGGCTTCTGGGGATCGGTGTAGATATTGAGGCGGAGCGTCATGAGTGTGGCCATGAGGGCCGGATCGAAGACGGGCAGAACGCAGATACCGCCGTATTTGTCGATTTCCGTGATTGCTCCGGCAGCTATTTCCAGCAGATCAGCGCCCTGGTTCAGAAAGCGTAAGAAGGGATAACCGAGGGGCTTGACAGAGTCCTTCAGGGCGGCACGGCGAATAGCAGAGTTCGTCTGGAACTGTTCGGCCAGAGAAGAAGCTGGAAACTGAAGCAGTATATCCTGAAAGCCGGTCTTCCGGAGCTTTGCGGCACACCGGAAGAGGCTATCCAGGTCGGGCGCCGTCACAGCGAGGACGTGGTCATTTTCCTCCGCGATATTCAGCAGCTCATCCAATGTTTCCGGTGTGGCAGCGGCCAGCACGCTGCGTGATCCTTTCACGGCAATTGCGGCAGCCTTCAATGCCGCGGGGCTCTCGCTCCGGAGCACCAGGGGCCGGCCGGTTGTTTCCCAGGCCTTTACGGCAAGCGCTGCAAAACCGTTCACGTCCGCGCCTCTCTGGGTCACTGCCGCCATGTCGATTCCGAATATCTCCCCAACCCGCTCCAGCCGGTAATCGCGGACGGCCGCGAGCGTTTCTTCAATCATGCCGGAGGAATCGGTATCATTGATATTGACGGCAATGGCAGTCTGGTGGAAGAAGGTCTTTTCGTGCCGATAAAGGACAGTTTCCTCGCCCAGCTTCAGCATCCGGTCGGGCCCCAGCGCAATTCCGCGCACCGGAGGCTCGCTGGCCGCGCCGAGTACCTGGATGGCCTCTTCGGAGGCGTAAGGGCATTCGGCGATCTCAGCCTTCTTTGCCGCAAGCTTCATGGCAAAGGCCATGCACGTATTGGACCCGCATTCTTTGCAATTGGTCTTGGGAAGCAGTTTCTGAATCTGCAAACCAGTCAGAGCCATAAGAACCTCAGGATAGTGAAAAAGTCAAAAGTAAAAAGTCAAAAGTTAAAATGCAAAATAACCTGACCTGTACTTCACTTAACATATGGCGCCAAAATAATTCCTGCTTCGAAAAAAAGATATAGCACCTACAAAGTTACCCCTGGCTGCATCACTGAAAATCAATGATAACCGTTCGTACTGTTGAATATGCCATCATCTATTTTCTATCCAGCTCCTTCTTTACGGCCAGCCCCAGTTTCTCGATGACATAGGGCTTTCTCACATAGGCGCCCGCACCGAGGGCCTGGGCGGTAATCACCCGATCCGTCTCCGAAAAACCGCTGACGATTATCGCCTTCTGTCTCGGATGTATCTCAAGGATGCTCCGGTAGGTGTCCAGTCCATCAATGCCTGGGTCCATAATCATGTCCAGAATTATCAGGTCGAATGTTTGATCCTTTAGGTACTCTATTGCCTCTTCACCGCTGGGAACACTCGCTACTCTGTAATTCAGCTTCTGGAGCATCGTGGCCGCCAGATTACGCTGCCCCTTTACATCATCCACCACCAGAATGGATTCTCCCTTTCCTATGTATTCGGAGATTGATATGGCAGCAGCTTCAGCAGAGATGTCTTCCCTCGTTACAGGAAAGTAGAGGGTAAAGGTGCTTCCTTTTTCCTCTACGCTCTCCACGTTAATGTATCCGTTGTGATCCTTCACCGTACCCCAGACAACGGCCAGTCCCAGGCCTGTCCCGCTTCTCCCCATCACCTTCTTCGTGTAAAACGGCTCAAAGATGCGTTTCAGATCAGCCGCCGATATGCCTTCCCCTGTATCGGTTACGGAAAGAACAACATAGTCCCCTCCCAGGACTTCATCATATCCATGAATCGGCTTGTCCAGGTACTGATTGGCTGTTTTGATGGTCACAATGCCGCCCTTCGTCATGGCCTCGCTCGCATTGGAAACCAGGTTGAATAAGGTCTTGCCAAGATGTACGGAAGAACCGGAGATGTTCAACAGGTCCGGTTCGAGATCGGTCTTGATCTTTACGAAGGGATGGTAAGAAGATAGTTTCTCAAATTCCGGTGTCTTTTGACAATCAGCGATGATGTTATTCAGATTGAGAACGTTTCTGCTGGGAACGCCTCTTCTCGCCAGGGTCAGCAGATCATGCACAATCGCGGCAGCCCTCTGGCCCCCGTCCATAATGGTCACGAGGCTGGGTCTGATCGGGCTTGACTCATCCACATCCATCAGGAGCAGTTCCGCATAGCCGACGACAAGGCCAAGTACATTGTTGAGATCGTGGGCGACGCCGCCTGCCAGGGTCCCCAGGGACTCCATCTTCTCAGACCGTTGCAGACGTTCCTCCAGGCTTCTCTTTTCCTCCTCTGCCTGCTTGCGCTCGGTGATGTCTGTCACAAAGTTTAGTGTGGCTGGATGACCTTCCCATTCAATTTTAACGCCACTCATTTCAATCCATATTATGCTCTTATCATTTTTCAATATTCTGAGAGGATATCTGGGGTCAACCGCTTCCCCCTTCAGGCGTTTCAGGTAATTGTTTCTTGCCAATTCCCTGTCGTCGTGATGTACAAGTTCTAAAAACGGAAGTGAAATTAGTTCCTCTTCGGTAAGACCTGTCAGTTCCAGCACCATCGGATTAACAAACTTCAAACTGGCGCCTTGGGCAACAAAAATACCTTCGCTGGCCGTTTCGATTAAAAGGCGGTATCGCTGCTCACTTTCATGCAGTTTATCCTCAGCCCGCTTGCGCTCGGTGATATCGATGGTGTAACCGGCCAATAAGGTTTTATCTCCCTGGACGATAGGGAACTTGATAGTGGTATAGCTCCGGCCATTCAATTCCTCATCCAGTCTCAGCACATCACCCCCGGAGACGACAGCCCAGTCGTCACCGGTAATCTTCGCGGCTAATTCGGGCGGAAACAGTTCCGTCATGGTCTTGCCGGCCATCTCAGAACCCGGGATGCCGATCATCTGTCCAAAATTGTCGCTGGCTTGCAGCACGAGGCTTTGGGTGGGAGTCACCTCTTTGATGTAGGTGTAAATAGGTGAGTGACGTATAAACAGCGAGAACAACTCACTGCTTGCCTGCAGCGCCTCCTCCGCCCGCGCACGGGCTATGGACAAGGCGGTGATAACCGCGGCAATAAGAATAAATAGAATAACACGGATTACAGCATCCCGGATAATCATTGGATCGCTTGTAAATGCAATGATGAGAATGAAATAAATGCACGACAGGGTAACAGAAATGGCAAACCCCTGTTTTTTATAATAATAGCAGGCGACGATGATGGGAATATAGAAAAAGTTCTGGAAGACGATGAACCACCCGGATTTAAGTGAAAAGATGCTGATCGCGATGCATAAAATGGATGTGACAGTCACTGCAATGAGGGGCAGTCGCTGTTTAACATTCATGGAATTTTACCTCTCTATAATGTATCTGGCGCTGATCTTGCCTTGTTATTGTTTGATCATTCATAGGGTTGCCCCCTGTGTTTAGATGATCTGTGAGGTTGGAAAGGTTAAGTATTGGTTACGAGACCTGTAAATTAATGACAAAGCTAATTGAAACTTATTGAGAAGTCAAACGCAATATAGTCCATCAGGCGCTGTTTACCACTTGATATGAGCAACTTTTCCTGTCTTATGCTGATTATTGAGTACAAGAAGGAGCTTGTTGGGCAGCTATTCTACCGTTAAGTGTCCCAGATCACTGGTCGGTGCTGCGTAAGCGCGCCATTAACGTGTGCAATCTCAAAAATGTGGATCGGTAAGCAGCGTTATGGAAATAAATGAACCGGAAATAACAGGACTGTTAGCAACAAATAGAATTGTCCGGTTTTGTAGCAAATGAATTGTCCACTTTTCTGTCTTGGGAGAGTTGGTGTTGGTAGAGCACGAAGCATCTCACACGAGACAGAAGACGAGCGGCGGACCTACGCTGCCTTTTTCTTTTTTATTTCTTTCAGTTGTCCTTGTTTGTCATAATCAGACAGCTTGCGCGGACCATGGAAGATGGCAAGTGAACCGTCCACGTACCGATGGACCCGCACCCTGACCTTGACGTAATGGCATCGATACCTGTCAGCAGGGATTTGCAGTGTTTTTCCCTCAAAGCTGACACAGTTGTCAGCAGTCACTGTCCGTTCATGCTGTTCGCATAGGATATCGTCGAGATTTGCACCAATCCACTTTACAAACGCAGTCCCCTCCTCTGCCGCCGGCTGCATGAACTCGGCATTGAATGTCGGCAGATACACGTCGGACAGATAACGGTTGGCAGCATCCATCGTGATGATGCCATGCAAGGCCAGTTCCTTGGGGAGTCTCTCCTGGTGTGTACTGAAGTTCCGTTCGCTCCGACCCCTTGCTTCCGCAGAATAGGCGGGGATCATCTCAATCCCCAGGTGCTTCATGGCCCTTCCAAACTGGGTAAGCTGCGTTTTGCTTACTTTGCCTCCTGTCTCCGGAGTAAACCAGTAATGACTCCCACGGTCGGTATAAAGAGAACTGCATAAACCATCATGAACAATGACCTCCCTGATCCCCTGAAAACTGCTGACCGTTCCCTCCTCGGCAACAAAAAACATGGAATAATGCTCGCTGGTCGCGTCATCCATCGTCACGATCAGATCCCACTTCTTGCCAGGAACCCACTCATGATTGCTCCCGTCCTGATGCAGCATCATGCCGGGAATGGGGGCTCGTTCCCGACGCTTGCGATGGGCACCCCGTTTCCTGGCTCTGGAAACCAACCCGGCCGTCTGAAGCGTATTCTTCACCCAGCTGTAGCTCCGCTGTCCACCATCACGCCGATACCACCCATAAAAATGCTTCACGTTCCAACCACGGTGTCGCCTCCTGTACAAATCTGAAACAGCCATCACCTCATCCACGGGGGCA
>Ga0315273_10011093_pt1 | contig 11522 bp, 13 predicted proteins | sample YL17G02_0_MG_FD_205753 | JGI IMG/M metagenome (GOLD analysis project Ga0315273, IMG submission 205753) | Sediment microbial communities from Yellowstone Lake, YNP, Wyoming, USA - YL17G02_0 | ecosystem: Environmental > Aquatic > Freshwater > Lake > Sediment | place: USA: Wyoming | collected... | reverse complement strand
GGTGATGAGCTTCTCGGCGTAAGGCCGAAGCTCCTTCGCCTTCGCGACCGTGGTCTCAATGCCGCCATGCAGCATCAGGCTCGTGGCCATGTTGCGCATCAGGGCCCGCCGGTGTTCCGAGGTGCGGGAAAGCTGGCGGCCCTTGGCCTGATGTCGCATCAGCCCTCCTCGCCGGCGTCTACGGCGATCCGGGTGCTCGGCGGGATTCCGGGATTCACCACACGGAGATCGCCATCGATCTCCTCGAAGCGCATGCCGAAGTTCAGTTCCTGTGCCCGCAGCAGGTCGGCGATCTCCTTCAGCGCCTTCTCCCCGACGTTCTTCACCTTGAGCAGCTCGTCTTCGGTGTAATGCACCAAGTCGCTCAAGGTGCGGATATTCGAGTTCTTGAGTGAGTTCAGCGAGCGCACCGAGAGCCCGAAATCATCGATCAGTCGGGAGAGCTTGTCGCGCAACTGACCGAGCCCCTGCCCTGCCGCCGGGACTTCGGGGCGGCCCATGGGGACCTTGCCGAACTCGACGAAATAGCGGAAATGCTCCTGGGCCAACGCCGCCGCGTAGGCAATGGCGTCCTCGGGAGTGATGGTCCCGTTGGTCTCAATGCTTACGGTCAGCCGGTCGTAGTCAGTCCGCTGGCCGACGCGGGTCTCCGCCACCGCGAAGTTGGCGCGACGCACCGGATTGTAGATGGCATCGATGCTGATCAGGTCGACCGGCAGCGAGCGGTCCCTGGGATGCAGCTCGGACTCGACGTAGCCGCGGCCCTTGTTCACGTACAGCTCGCCGTTCACCTCGCGGTCGTCCTGGACCGTGAACAGCAGGTGATCGGGGTTCACGACGTGCACCGAGCCGCTGGGGATGATGTCCCTGGCGTAGACCGGACCGGCACCGTCCTTCTTGATCTTGAGCACCGCCTCGTCCACCTCATCTGCGAGGACGATGGTCAGGCCCTTCAGCCGCTGGATGATCTGGTGCACATCCTCGTGGACACCGGGGATGGTTTGGTGCTCATGCACCACCCCGTCCAACCGGAAGGCCCAGACCGCGCTGCCCCGGAGCGAGGACAGCAGCAGGCGGCGGAGAGAATTGCCCAGCGTGTACCCGAATCCGCGCTCCAGCGGCTGCAGCCGGAACTCGGCCACATTCGGGTTGTCCTCCCGCTTGGTCATCTCGACAAGGTGCGGGCGGACCAGTCCGGTCAGGTCAATGGTCATGGTCACTTCGAGTAGAGCTCGACGATGAGCTGTTCCTGCGCATTGAGCGGGATCGCGTCGCGCGTGGGCCGCTGGGTCACCTTGCCAGCCGCCTTCTCGGCATCCACTTGGATCCAGGAGACTGGCTGTCCGCGGGAGGCGAACTCCTGCGCCGCCTTCACGGTGACGAGCTCACGGCTGGCGGCCGCGAGGCGGATTTCCTGTCCCGGCCGCACGTTGAAGGAGGGGACATCGACCTTGGCGCCGTTCACCTCGACATGGCCGTGGCGAACCAGCTGGCGGGCCGACTTCCGGCTGGCGGCAAAGCCCATGCGGAAGATGATGTTGTCCAGCCGGGATTCCAGCGCGATGAGCAGATTGGTGCCCTTCACGCCCGATTCGCGGGAGATCCGATCGAAGGTGTTGCGGAACTGGCGCTCGGTGAGCCCGTAGATGCGCTTCACCTTCTGCTTCTCCCGCAGCTGCTTGGCATACTCCGATGCTTTCCGTGGACGGCCACCGCCCGACTGGCCGTGCTGGCCGGGAGCATACCCGCGGCGCTCGACCGCGCACTTCTCGGTGAGACAGCGCGTCCCCTTCAGGAACAGCTTGGTGCCTTCCCGGCGGCACTGTCGGCAGCTCGGACCGGTATAGCGCATGGCTCAAACCCGCCGCTTCTTGGGAGGACGGCAGCCGTTGTGCGGGATCGGCGTCACGTCACGGATGGACACGACCTTCAGCCCGACCGAGGCCAGCGCCTGGATCGCCGACTCGCGGCCGCTGCCCGGACCTTGCACTCGCACATGCACCCGCCGGACACCGAGATTCATGGCCTCGCGACCGCAGTTCTCGGCCGCCACTGTCGCGGCGAAGGGGGTCGACTTCTTGGAGCCCTTGAATCCCGCCTTCCCGGCCGAGCCCCATACCAGGGTGTTGCCCTTCATGTCGGTGATCGTGATCAGCAGGTTGTTGAACGTGGCGGAGACATGGGCCACGCCCTCACTTTCCACGATCTTCTTGCCCTTCTTCGCGGCCTTGGCCGGGGCGGGCGCGGCCGGGGCGGCCGCAGGCGTCACGGGAGTCGTCATCTTACTTCTTCGTCACCTTCTTCTTGCCCGCGATGGCCCGGCGCGGGCCCTTCTTGGTGCGGGCGTTGGTATGCGTGCGTTGCCCTCGGACCGGCAGGCCGCGGCGGTGCCGGATGCCGCGATAGCTCCCGATGTCCATGAGCCGCTTGATGTTCATGGCGACCTCGGTCCTGAGCGCACCTTCGACGCGGAGGGACCGCTCGATGAACTGGCGCAGCCGGGCGACCTCGGTGTCCGACAGGTCCCGGACCCGGGTCTCGGGGCTTACCCCGGTTTCTCCGAGAATCCGGTTGGAGGTCGGACGGCCGATACCGTAGATGTAGGTGAGGGCGATCTCGACCCGCTTCTCGCGTGGCAGATCCACGCCTGCGATACGCGCCATCGCTTACCCCTGCCGCTGCTTGTGCTTCGGGGTGCGCTTGCAGATGATGCGCAGCACGCCCTGACGCCGGACCACCTTGCAGTGCTCGCAGATCGGCTTGATACTCGAGCGAACCTTCACAGACTTTCCCCCAGGAACCGGGTTGCAGTAGAGCACGACAATGTAGCCGTGGCTTAGGGGTAATGCAAGGGAACGGCGGGGGTTAGCCGGCGTCTTCGGACATCGCCCGAAAGACGGCTGTGGGGTCGGCCGCCTGCAGGATGGGACGGCCAACAACGAGGTGGGTGGCTCCGGCCCGGGCGGCCTCTGCCGGGGTGGCGGTTCGGACCTGATCACCCGCCCGGTCTCCCAAGCGCCGGATCCCGGGGACCACGATCCAGCCCCCGAGGGCGACGTGGGCTCGGACCGGCTCGACCTCAAGCGGGGAGCAGACTACCCCCCTGAGCCCGGAACGAACGGCGGCGCTGGACAGCCGGCGCACTTCATCAAGGACGTCCACCGTGGACCGGCCGACCGCGGTCGCGTAGCTCTCGGCGCTGTGCGAGGTCAGCACGCTTACGCCGACAACGCCAAGATCGGGACCCGCAGCCCGGGCCGCCGCGGCCATCATGGCCTCCCCGCCGAGGGTGTGGACGGTGGCCATCGAGACCTGAAGTTCGCGCGCGGCGCCCACCGCCTCCCCGACCGTGTTGGGAATGTCGTGCCACTTGAGGTCGAGAAAGACCTTGAGGCCGCGGGCCACCAACTCGCGGATCAGGGCGGGGCCTTCGCGCAGGTAAAGGATGGAACCGACCTTCACCCAGCGTGCCTGTGGCAGCCGGTCGAGCAGCCGGCGGGCGTCGGGACCGGGCAGGTCCAGCGCGAGAATGAGCTCAGCCACCGTGACGTTCCAGCTCCCGGACCACCCGCTCCGGGAGGCGAGGATCCACCATGGCCGCGGTGCCGATCGCGACCAGTGCCGCACCGGCCCGCAGGTACTGTCGGGCATCCGCGACGCCCCTGATCCCACCGACGCCGATCACCGTCATCCCTCCACTCTTCTCCATGATCTTGCGCACCGCCAGCACACCCACCGGCAGGAGGGCCGGGCCGCTGACACCGCCATTGCCATTGCCGAGGCGCGGAGCGCCTGCCGCATCCGCGAGGTAGCCGGGCATCGTGTTGACGACGGTGACACCGGCCGCTCCGGCGCCCTGGGCGACGAGCGCCATGGCGGCGATGTCGGGCAGCGCCGGCGAGAGCTTCGCGATCAGTGGTTTCCGGGTCCGGGCGGCGCAGCGCTCAAGCACCCGGGCGACGGTGGCGGGGTCCGCGCCAAACTCGAGTCCGCCGGCGTGGGTGTTGGGACACGACAAGTTGAGCTCGAAGGCGGTGATGCAGCCGAACCCCTCGAGCCCGGCGACCACGTGCCCAAAATCGTCCTCGGCGAATCCGACCACGTTGACCAACACCCGCGCGTCCCGGAGATTCCGCTCCAGCCAGGGCAGTTGCTCCTCGCAAACTCGCTCCAGGCCGGGATTGGCCAACCCAACGGAGTTGAGCATTCCGGCCGAGAACTCGGCGACGCGGGGCGCCCGGTTGCCGGCCCGCGGCTCGCGGGAGACGGCCTTGGTCACTATACCGCCCAGTCGATCCAGATCGATCACCCCCGCGACCTCACGCCCGAATCCCGCCGTGCCCGCCGCCAGCAGGACCGGATTCTGGAACCGCTGCCCGAACACGGTCCGAGACAGGTCGGCCGGCACTAGTTGTCCATCGGCTGTCGCGGGGTTGTGGGTTGCTGCGGCTTGGGGCGTGGTGGCTGCGCGGGCCGCGGCGGGGGGTTCTGAGCCTCGGGCCGGTGACTGGCGACGAATCGTCGGAGCGAATCCTCCAGCACCTGGTAGGCCGGCGCATCGCTCCCCTGCGCCATGGCCACATAGGGGCTCTCACCATAGCGGGCCAACACTGCCCGCCGTAGACTGTCAGCGTCAGCGTCTGCGTCTGCCAGATCGATGAGGGCGAGCATGGCCTTGGGTGCGAAGGGCGACTCGAGCCACTCGGTGGCGACGCGACGGAACTGGCTGGCGGCGAGGCGCTTAGCGCCGAGGGAGTCCCGCGCGAGCTCGCCAGCGAGGAACAGCCGCAAATCGCCGTTGGGGGAACCCGGTGCCACCGAGTCCGACATCAGCAGCACCTGCCGCGCGGTAAACCCGAGTTGGGCTCCCTGGGCGTCGTACGATCCTGGCTCTTCCGCGACATCGTCCAGGCGGTCCGTGGCGGCCCGGAGCTCCGCCATGGTTGTGGCCCGCCCGACGAGGGCACGGGCCTGATGGTAGCGCACCTCGGCCTGGACCGGGGTTCCCTTCCCGATGCGCTGCGCCTGCTGGAAGCGAAGTTCGGCCCGGCCGGTATCCGTGGCCAGCCAGCGCTCGCCGTCCGCGAGCAGGAGCCGGGCACGGAGAGTTGCGGGGAAGTCCGCCAGCGTCGCGATCCGCTCGGTCAGACCCGCCGCCCCTTCGGGATCGCCGATCGCGAGCGCGGCCAGCAGCGCTTGCCAGGGCGCGGCGGAATCGCGCTCCACCAACAGACTGTCCGCGACCGCGAGAGCCTCGACGGACCGCCCCAAGGCCGCCAGGGAGGCGGCACGCTCTCCTCGGGCCCGGGGATGCCGGGACTCGTTCAGCTCGACCAACGCCTCCTCAGGGTTTCCCCCGATGCGGAGCGCCCGACCGTGTTCCAGGAGCGCCAGCGAGCGCCGATCCCGGTCGCGGCTTTGCAGCAGGAGGGCATAGGCGGTGCTCGCTCCCGCCGGATCGCCTTGCTTGAGCCGACAGTCCCCCACCAGCATCGCGGCCTCCTCGGCGAGGTCCTCATGCCGGGAGGTAATCATGACCGCTTCCAGCGGCTGGAGGGCCCGGTCGCAGTCGTTGATGCGCGCCAGGGCCGTGCCGTGCAGCAGCCGGGCCTCATCGGACCAGCTCTTGGCCGGATGGCGGATGATCACGGACTCGGCCTTGATCGCGACCTGACCCCAGAGGCCCTGCGCCTCGTACGGCCGCCCCTCACGCTCGGCCTTGCGGGCGCGGCCGGCCAGTCGCTTGACGTTGTACATACCGTTGTAGTACGCGCAGCCGCCCACGAGGAAGAGCAGCAGGGCGAGTGTACCGCGTCTCATCGGCCACCTCCCCCAGCGGGCCCACCCGTCTTGCGCTGGTATTCGAGCAGATAAGCGACGATTGCGTCGGCGACAGCGGTGGCGAGCGCCTGCTGGGACTTGCGCCCGGTGAGGAGGCGGGCATCCTCGCGGTTGGTGCTGTATCCCATCTCCACGAGGATGGCGGGACGCTGGGCGGTGTTGAGAACCGCGAGGCGGTTCGACTGCTTGACACCGCGATTGTCCCCGGTGTGGACCCGGTCGATCTCCTGCTGCACCAGCTCGGCTGCGCGGGCGGATTCGCGGAGGAACTCATTCAGCTGGAGGTTCCGCAGGATGAATCCCAGATCATCCCCGGGTTTCGGCGATTGCTCGCTCTCGTAGCGCAGGGCCTCGTTTTCCATCTGGGCGATGCGATCGGCGTCCTCGGTGTTCTCTTCGCCGATGATGATCGTGTGGAAGCCGCGGACCTCTCCGAAGCGGGCGCGGTAGCGGGTGTCCAGGGCATCGACGTGCAGGCTGACGAAGAGATCGCACTCGTCGGTGCAGTAGCTGGTGCGGTCGAGAAGACCGATGAGCGTGTCCAGCTGCCGAGTCATGACCACTTTGATGCCGCGCCGTCGGAGTTCATCTCGCAGCAGCAGGCTCACCTGCAGGGTTACGTCCTTCTCCCGGACCCCGCGCGGGAAGTAGAGGCCGGGATTCCCCGGATCGATCCCGCCGTGGCCCGCATCCACGGTGACCACATGCCCCGGCAGAAGTCCGTTGGGCAGCTGCTCCGCCCGGCGCGTGGGAGCAGGCGGGGTGGCCGGGACCGCTGGCCCCGTGTCCAGCAGCCGCCCCCGGATCGCGTCCCAGGCGTAACGCTCCGCCAGCACTCGGGGGAGGATCTCCGTCACGAACTGGAGCGGCAGGAACAATGAATCGCGCGCGCGGTAGGCCCATCCGGCGAGCGGTTGCAGCCGGTCGTTGAAGCTGTAGACCGCCGCTCCGGTCAGGAACCGGAAGGTTTGCCGGGCGAGGGTGATCTCTACCCACGGCTCCTGGAACCGGATCGAGCCGTCGAGGGCTCCGACCAGGGCCTCGCCCGGCAGGACCGGCCCGGCAAGGGAGTCCATGGTGATCGGCAGTCGGGAGGATCCGCGAGGTGTCTGGACGGTAACCAGCGCCGGGAGCCGGTGGCGGAGCGGCGGCGGCGGCGGCGCGGCGGGAGCAGCAGCGAGTGTCGCTCCGAGCAGCAGCGTGACGGCGGCCGGAAGCGGAATCACTCGCGACCTCGATGACTTAGGGCGCGAGCGACTTCCCGTTCGGCATCGCGTTTCTTGAGATCCTCACGACGATCGTGGTACTTCTTGCCCCGCCCCAACGCCAGAGTCACCTTGGCTTTCCCCCTCCTGAAGTACAGCTCCAAGGGGACGAGTGTCAGCCCCTTCTGTTCGACAGCACCGATGAGGCGCTCGATTTCACGCCGCTTGAGGAGCAGCTTGCGGGTGCGCAGCGGATCGTGATTGTAGCGGTTTCCCTGCTCGTAGGGCGTGATGTTCACCCCCTCGAGAAAGACTTCTCCGTTGGCAACGCGCGCGAACCCCTCCTTAATGGACGCCTTCCCGTTCCGCAGAGACTTCACTTCCGTCCCGGTCAGCACGATGCCCGCCTCCCACGTCTCGAGGATGTGGTAGTCGTGGGTCGCCTTGGGATTCCGGGCAACCGGAAGCTTTCCGTCCCCGTCCGGGGCGGCCTGTCGGGCACGTGTCGTCACGTAACCCGAAGATAGGGTGGGGGTTGGGGTGATGGAAAGGCGGTGGGGCCAAGGCATGCCTCGGTCCCACCGCCTTTCCAGTGCCGAAGGGGGGACTCGAACCCCCACGGGCTTGCGCCCACTGCGCCCTGAACGCAGCGCGTCTACCAGTTCCACCACTTCGGCGTGGGGGGAGAAAGTACCGGGGGGGGGATGGGAACGTCAACAGCATTTGCTGAGTCTTCTGCCCTCCACTGTCCGCCATCACGCACCCGACGTCCTGCCTCGGTCCTCAATCATGAGGCCTCGGGCTTCAGGCGTCAGGCCGTTACGATGAGCCGATCACTCATGGCTGAGACTTAATACCGCGGCATGGCGGGATCGACTTCCACGGCCCAGGCATCAATGCCACCCGCGAGGCTGCGGGCGTGGCTGAAGCCCGCCCCCCGAAGCAGTTCCACGGCCTGCAGCGAGCGCACCCCACGGTGGCAGATGACCACCAGATCGGTTCGGGGATCGAGCTCTGCGAGCCGCGCGGGGAGTTCCCGCAAGGGAATGAGTCGGCTGCCTGGGAGGTGGGCGATTTCGTGCTCGTGCGGCTCGCGCACGTCGAGGAGTGCGACCGGCCGCGCCTGCTCCAGCGCCTCCCGCAGTTCGCGCGCCGTCACCTCGGGCCCGCGGTGCGAGGGTTGGGCGCCGACGCCACAGAAGGCCTCGTAGTCGATGAGGCTGGTGATGCTCCGCTTTGGCCCGCAGAGCGGACAGTCCGGATCCTTGCGGAGCTGCAACTCCCGGAACCGAAGCCGCAGCGCGTCGAAGAGCAGCAGTCGGCCGATCAGGGACTCGCCGGCGCCCAGCACCAGCTTGATGGCCTCGAGCGCCTGCAGGCTGCCGATCACCCCGGGGAGGACCCCGAGCACGCCGCCCTCGGCGCAGTTCGGGACCAAGCCGGGAGGCGGGGGCTCGCTGTATAGGCAGCGATAGCAGGGGCCGCGATCGGCGTCAAACACGGACAGCTGACCATCGAAGCGGAATATGCTGCCGTACACCAGCGGCCGGTGCAGGAGAGCGCAAGCGTCATTCACCAGGTACCGGGTGGGGAAATTGTCGCTGCCATCCACCACGATGTCGAACCGGCGCAGGACCTCAAGGGCGTTCCTCGAGGTGAGCCGTTCCGGAAAGGGCTCCAGCCGGACGTGGGGATTGAGATCCCGCAGCCGGGATTCCGCGGACGCCACCTTGGCCTTGCCGACCTGACTGGTGCCGTGCAGCACCTGGCGCTGCAGGTTGGTCAGGTCTACCGTGTCGAATTCCACCAACCCCAGAGTGCCGACCCCGGCGGCCGCCAGATACAGGGCCGCGGGCGAACCGAGCCCACCCACCCCGACCAGCAGCACACGGGCGGCCTTCAGCCGACGCTGGCCCTCCACGCCCACCTCCGGTAGCAGCAGGTGCCGGGAATAGCGGAGGATCTCGTCGTGGGAAAGCGAGGGCGCGCTCATGGGGTCACCGACGGCAACGCCCGGCCAAGGGGGCCGGGCGTGAAGGAGCATCGGGTGGTGCGAGGGATCCGTCAGCTGACTGGCGAGATCGCCACCAGCTCCTGCACCCGGGTTTCGTGCTGCATCAGATCCATGAGCGAAATGCCGGCGAGCAGTTCGTCCACCCGCTGCTGCAGCGCCTGCCAGACTGGCCGGATGCTGCAGGGGCTCCCGGGGCTGCAACGCTCGTCGTCTACAGGGTGCGAGGCACAGTTCGTCTCGAAGGTCTGGTGCTCCGAGGCAGTCATGATATCCCGCATCGTGATCGCCCCCGGCTCCTTGGCGAGGAAGTACCCCCCCCTGGCGCCGCGCACGCTTTCGACCAGACCCGCCCGGCGGAGCCGTAGCAGAATCTGCTCGACATAGTCACCCGGGAGGCGTTCCTGCTCGGCGATCTCACGAGCCGCTACCGGGCCCCCTCCGGCCGCCCCACGCTTGGCCAGGTGGAGGGAGATGATCAGGCTGTACTCAGTCCAAGTCGTGATCCGCATGGGGGAACAATATGCTCGGAATGCTTTCCTTGGCAAGAACTCCGCATCGAAGCCTGACCGGAGTTCTCATGACAGTCTTTTCATCCGGAATTCCCTAATCCTGCATGGGCCGGCTCACCCGCCACCGGGCAGACCCACCCCACCGGGCACCCCGATTTCGGTCATCGCCCGGAGATCGAGGACTGCTTCGAGTTCCTTGCCCTTGAGCAGGCCCTTCTTGATGACCAGTTCCCTCACCGTAAGTCCCGTGGCGATGGCTTCCTTGGCGAGTTTGGCGGACTCAGCGTAGCCGATCTTGGGAGCCAGGGCGGTGACCAGGGCGGGGCTTCGCTCCAGCCAGTAGGCGCAGAGTTTTTCGTCCGCCTCGATGCCCACGACGCAGCGCTCGGCCAGCACGCGGGTGGCATTCGCGACGATCGTGAGCCCGAACACCATGTTGTGGGTGATCACTGGCATCATCACGTTCAACTCGAGCTGTCCCGCTTCCGCCGCCAGCGCCACGGTGGTATCGAGGCCCAGCGCCTGGTAGCAGACCTGGTTGACCATCTCGGCGATTGACGGGTTCACCTTGCCTGGCATGATGCTCGAGCCCGGCTGGACTGCCGGGAGCAGGATCTCCGCCAGACCGGTCCGCGGCCCGGAGGCGAGCAGCCGGAGATCGTTGGCGATCTTGTTGAGATCGAGCACCCACGCGCGGAATACCCCACTGAAGGTGGCAATATCTCCCATCGATTGCATGAGTTGAATGCGGTCTTCCCCGACCTGCAAGTCGAGACCACTCACCTGCCGGAGGTGCTTCACCATGAGGGTGGGATAGGCGGGCTCCGCGTTGAGCCCCGTGCCAACTGCGGTGCCGCCGATGCCCATGGCCCGGAGCCAATCGGCGGCCTGGGCCAGCTTCTGGCGATGCCGCTGGACGGTGTGGCCGTAGGCGGCGAACTCCTGTCCCAAGCGGATCGGCGTCGCATCCTGGAGGTGGGTCCGGCCCGACTTGATCACCTGATCGAACTGCATCCCCTTGGCGTGGAAGGCCGCGGCAAGTGCGTCCATGGCCTGCAAGAGGCTGGGCAGCGTCGCCAGGGTGGCAAGACGCATCGCCGTCGGGATCACGTCGTTGGTGCTCTGCGCCATGTTGACGTGATCATTGGGATGCACCGGCGCGTAGTCACCGCGGTTGCCGCCGAGCAGTTCATTGGCCCGGTTCGCCAGCACCTCGTTACAGTTCATGTTATGCGAGGTCCCCGCCCCGGCCTGATAGACATCCACGACGAACTGGTCCCGATGCCTCCCGCCAAGCACTTCGTCGGCTGCGCGCACGATGGCATCGGCGAGCTTGGTCTCGAGGCGCCCAGTCTCCCGGTGAGTCAGGGCGGCGGAGCGTTTGATCCAGATGACCGCGTCGACGAAGGCCGGGAGCGGCCGAAGGCCTGAGATCGGGAAGTTCTCGACCGCTCGGACTGTCTGAATGCCGTAGAGAGCATCGGCGGGGACGGGCTTTTCGCCGAGCGGGTCTTTCTCGATGCGGGTGGTCATCGGGGGTGGTAAGCGGTAAGCGGTGAACAGTGAACGGAGGTCTGCGACAATGTCCGAGTGCTTTGTGAGCGTCGCCGGTCGCGCGACGTTTGATCCGACGCGGGGGACCAAAGCCGACCTCTGGGTCGGCGGCCGGCTGCTCGTCGGGCTCAACTGTTTCGAGCCGGGGCAGTCGCAGCCGGTTCACGCCCATGCGGGCGCCGACAAATTCTACTTCGTCGTATCCGGAAAGGCGAGGATGACAGTGGGCACGGAGACCCGTGAGGCTGCGGCCGGGGATCTCGTCGTTGCGCCGGCGGACGTGCCCCACGGCGTCGTTGAGGCGCTGGAGCGCACGGTCATGCTGGTCGGGATCGCCCCACCACCCGCGCCACGGCCGCGATGATCGGGCGGAACCCGAAGGTGGCGACCGCCAAGACC
>Ga0315273_10011092_pt1 | contig 11522 bp, 7 predicted proteins | sample YL17G02_0_MG_FD_205753 | JGI IMG/M metagenome (GOLD analysis project Ga0315273, IMG submission 205753) | Sediment microbial communities from Yellowstone Lake, YNP, Wyoming, USA - YL17G02_0 | ecosystem: Environmental > Aquatic > Freshwater > Lake > Sediment | place: USA: Wyoming | collected... | reverse complement strand
CAAATGGCAAGATAATCGCGATCAACATTTCCGGAGGGGACCTCAAGGAAAGATCGCCACAAAAAAGGCAGGTCATGGCTGATTTTGCCTGGATTGGTCCATCCTGAAACTTGGCTTAAAGCTATGTCACCCTGAAGAGCATGGAGATTGGTACCCAAACCGGACTGGAGCATGCGCAGTTGGTGATGGTGGAATACCTCCAGCGACAATACCGCTTCTCACCCAGGTCCAGGATGGCCAAAAATGCCTGGGAGGTTTCGACTGTAGGAGGCAAACCAAACAAAACAATCAACAACTTTATGTACTAAAATTTAACCCCAGCGGCGCCCGAGAAGCCATCATCCTTTTACCGTCAAATTCTCCACCCCCGTCCAATCCGTAGGAACGCCGTGCACCATGTGGGTAGCGCAACGCGTAAGATAAATCCGGGCGGCCTTGTCTTCCGGGTACTTTCCCAAAACCTGGTTGAATTGGACGCTGGCCTCAGCGAATTTTCGGTCATAATAAAGGCGAAGTCCCTCTTCAAAATTCGCCTTGGTCTCAACCTTTAATCGCACCACTTCCGGTGGGTCCCCATCAAAGATCTCATAGACGATAACCGGGATGTCTTTCCCTTTAAGCCTCACCTTATCGACAAATCGGCGGTTATAGCTATCCGGTTCCTTCAGAGAGGACAGAATTGATTCGCTGACTGAAATCGAAGAGCCATATATCCGGGTTAACCCTTCCAGGCGGGCCGCGGAGTTCACGACATCCGCCACCACCGTACCCTGCAGGCGGTCTTCGCTCCCAATGATTCCGAGCATCAGGTCGCCGATATGCAGTCCTACCCCGATGGCAACGGGCTGAAGGCCATTTTGTTCCCGCTGGTTATTAAAATTATCGATGGCGGCATGCATGGCAATGGCCGCCTGGACCGCATCATCGGCGGTCCCGGGGAACAGTGCCATCACCCCGTCGCCGTAAAATTGATCAATGAACCCATGGTGTTCTTTGATCACCGGACTGACCCATTGGAGATAGGCATTGATAAAATTAAAATTTTCCCGTGGCGACATGCTTTCAGATAACGTGGTCCAGCCGCGCACATCAGCGAACATCACGGTCATTTTCTGCTTTATCTGGTCGCCCAAGCTAATTTCCAAGATGCTCTTTTTCCCCAGGAGACTCAGAAACTCACGGGGTACAAAGCGCTCGTAGACGGCATTCAACGCGGTCAATTCGGTGGTCCGCTTCCTGACCCGTTCTTCCAAGATATCATTGGCGGTCTGCAGCTCGTGGTTTTTCTCTGCCAGGTCCCTTTTCAAACTGCTGATGGTCAGGTGGGTGTTGACACGGGCGATCACCTCTTCCGGTTGAAAAGGCTTGGAGATATAATCCACCGCCCCCAGGTCCAGCCCTTTCACCTTATCCTTGGTGTCGGTGAGGGCCGAAAGAAAGATAATCGGGATATCTTTCAGTTCCGGGTCGCTTTTCAACTGCTGGCACACCTCGTACCCATCCATCTCCGGCATCATAATGTCCAGCAGAATGAGGGATGGTTTCGCCTTTGCCGCAATGGCCAAGGCGCTAGCGCCGCTCTTGGCCACGAGCAGTTTGTATCCGCGGCCATCCAGAGTTTGATGCAATACTTGCAGATTCGTGACATTATCATCTACAAGCAATAATTGTTCCGGTTGCTGGTGATTGGTGGCCGATGAGGTCAACTCATGGGTCATATGCCTCTTCTCCCTTTAACTGGTGGCAGCCTCGTCCAGTCGGCTGGCCAACTGCAACAAGCCATCGAAGTCAAACTCCTGGGTCAATCGCTGAATTTCCGCCCCGTAACCGACGGCACTGTCAGTCCGGGCCGTCAAGGTCGCGGCGATGTCGGCCAGTTCCGTCACATCTCCAGCCGCAACGGCGTCGCGCAGACGCGGCGCCACTTCCCTGGCCAACTCCGGCGGCAACGAGGCGGGGTGATCCCCGCCCGCAGGCAATCCCGGCGGCTTAACTTCCTGCAAAGCCTGAAGCGATCCCAGCACTCTCCCGAGTGCCCTGGAAAAATCGCTATACGCGGGCTCCGGCAATCCCTGGCCGCCCCCCTTGAACCATCCTTCTAAAGCAGCGGCAGTCTCTTGTAGCTCCGGCGCGCCAATATTACCAGCGGCCCCTTTCAGGGTGTGGGCCAGCATTGCCGCCTCTTTATCCTTACCCTCGAAAGCATATTCTTTGATGGTCTCGGCCGCCCCCTGAGACGCCTTCCCGAACTGTCGGAGGATTCTCAGATAGGTTTCCTTGTTGCCCAAGAGCCGCTTGAGACCGGCTGCCACGTCGATGCCGTCCAGTTCGGGCAACTCTTCGGCCTCTTCAGGGATAATGGTTTTGGCAGCCTCTTCATCCGCCGGTCCCGCCTCCGCCTGGCTTGCAGGCCGGCTAATGTATTGTCCCAAGGTGCGATACAGTTCGTCCGGATCGATCGGTTTGGTAACATGGTCATTCATACCGGCTGCCAATGATTTTGCCTTATCGCCAGCCATGGCATGGGCGGTCATGGCGATGATGGGCAGATCGTGACGGCGGGGGTCGCGGCGGATGACCCGGGTGGCCTCGTACCCGTCCATGATCGGCATTTGGACGTCCATAAGCACTGCATCATAATCGTTTTCACTCAGTGCCTTGATGGCTTCCCGGCCGTTATTGGCCAAGGAGACCTCGACACCCGCCCCCGCCAGGATCTCCATCGCCACCTGCTGATTGATCTCATTATCCTCGACCAACAGCACCCTGGCTCCCTGGATAGTTTGCCGCACCCCGCCCTCCACCGCGACTTCCCTCTGGAGGGCGGGAGCCCTGCCAGGAACACCCTCTCCGAATGCCTGCATGATGGCGTCAAAGAGCGTTGAGGGGCTCACCGGCTTGATCAGGAAACCGTCCAGCCCGGCGTTTTCAGCCTGACCCATGATCTCTTCCCGGCCGTAATTGGTAACCATGATAATGGCGGGGATCTTGCTCAAATGGGGATGAGTCTTAATGATTCTGGAGGCTTCGATGCCGTCCATACCCGGCATCTTCCAATCCATGACCACCAGTTCAAAGGGGTGGTCCGCCGAGGCTTTCTCGATCTCGGCCAGCCCCTCTTCTCCTGAGGCAGCCTGGGTGACCTCAAAGGTAAAGGATTCCAAAATTTCCTGCAAAATCTGCCTGGAGGTGGCATTGTCATCCACCACCAACACCTTCATGCCTCGCAGGGACCGGGAAGGCACCAACGCCTTTTTCGCCTTTTCTTTTCCCAGGCCGAAACTGGCGGTAAAGATAAAGGTGCTCCCCTTGCCGGGGTGGCTTTCCACCCAGATTTCCCCGCCCATAAGTTCCACCAGTCGCTTGCTGATGGTCAGGCCCAAGCCGGTGCCGCCGTATTTCCTGGTGGTAGAAGTGTCGGCCTGGGAGAAGGCCTGGAAAAGTTTGTTTATTTGCTCCTGAGTAAGGCCAATACCGGTGTCGCTTACCGAAAATTTCAGGGTTACCCGATCCTGGTCCCGGGAAACCACTTCCGTGGAAACCACGATCTCGCCGGACTCGGTAAACTTGACGGCATTGTTCGTCAAATTGACGAGAACCTGCCCCACCCGCAAGGGGTCCCCCACGAGGAAACGCGGCACGTCCGGAGACGTACCGAACAAGACCTCCACATGCTCTTTTTCCTGGGCTTTCACCGTGACCAGGGTGGCCAGGTTATCCAGCACTTCATCCAGATTGAAGTCCACCAACTCCATGGAGAGCTTGCCGGCTTCGATTTTGGAGAAATCCAGGATGTCGTTAATTATTCCTAAAAGGGTATTGGCTGCGGTGTGGGTTTTACTGATATAGTCATGTTGTTTGGGGGTCAAATCAGTCTTGAGCGCTAAATAACTCATACCGATGATGGCGTTCATCGGGGTGCGGATCTCATGGCTCATGTTGGCCAGAAAATCGCTCTTGGCCTGGGTGGCGGCCTCAGCCGCAGTGCGAGCCTGCTTTAACTCCCGCTCGGCCCGGTTCCGGTCGACCGAAACGGCAATGGTCTTGGCAATGCCGCTGAGGGTATGCACCGTATCCGGATTCAGTTTCGTCCGGGAGAAGAACGCCATGACGCCCACCACCCGGTCCTCCACCACCAGGGGATGACCGACAAAACCGACCAGGCCGTTTTGTTCCACCCATTCTTTGTCATCGACATCAGGCTCTTCGCCCACATTGTTGGAAAAGCGAGGCCGGGCTTCCTGGGCGATACGACCAATTTTGTATTTACCTACAGGTATCTGGCTACGGGTGCCATCGGTTTGGGTGTGAATCCCGGCACTGGCTCGCATCTCCAGCAGGCCTCCCGCTTCATTGACTATCCAGATCCGGGCCAAGGCCGCGTCCAATTGATGGACCAGGGCTTCGGCGCACAATTGGAGCCTTTCTCCCATGGGTTTGAGGGCGGTTAAGGCATCACCCACTTCCGAGCCCAGGTGCGCCAATTGTTCTCTTTGCTTGTTGTCAGTGATATCCCAGCAGGTGCCGATCATAAGCCTGGGTAGGCCGCCGGCATCGTGCAGCACCGTGGCCCGCGCCGCCAGGACGTGCAGACTCGCATCCGGCCAGATCACCCGGAACTCCGTGTCATAATCAGCAGTTCCGGCGATGGCTTGGCGCGTTGTCTCTTTTATCCGCTCCAGGTCGTCAGGATGAATTCGCTGCAGAAAAATCTCGCCGTAGTCGGATAACGGGGCCGCATTATATCCGAAGATCGCCTGCGTGGCATCATCCCAAACAGATGTGTGCTGAACCAGATCCCTCTCCCAGATGCCGATGCCCGTAGCACCCAAGGTCAGATCAAGGCGCTCTTTGTTTTCCCTAAGGGCCGCTTCGGCTCGCTGACGCTCCTGGTTGGCATACCGCAAGCGCTGCCGCCAGGTGAGAAAAACAGTACTCAGGATCAGCATCAAAACGCCACTTGTCAGGCCAATCAGGGTCCGCCGGGAGGCTGGCATTAATTTATCGAGGTCGCCCAGCAGCACTAGCGTCCAAGGGCCATTCGGATCGTTCCATTGCAACGTCGTCCGGGCAACGGCATAGCGGTGATTTTCAATGCTGACGATGTCGCTCGTCAGGTCGAAGGGCAACGTCCTGGGTGTGCCGCTGTCGAAAACCTTGCCGAACTGTTTGAGCGTCCGGATTGCCTTGAGCCGTTCCGGGGTGCATTGCCCGGCCAGACACTCGATCCATTCCTCGCGGGTGCTGGCAAAAACAAGCTCTTGGGGAGACAGCAGGAGCGCCGGGCCAGACCAGGCTCTCAATACGGAGTCGACCCGTTCGAGCCCCAGGCGAGCAACCACGGCGCCGATAATTGGAGCATTGGCCGATACTTCGCCATACAGGGGGGCGGCAAAGTACAGGGATCGCAGACCAGTTGTCGTGCCGATGGCCGCATAGATATTCATCTTGCCCTGCATGGCAATCTGGAAATAGGGGCGGAACTTTACGTCCACCCCGGTTAGGGGTACTCCAACCGTGTCCCAAGAGGATTTGATTATCCCGTCCGGGTTCACTAAATAAACCCCGTTGGCCTCATAGGACTGGCCGATTTCCTGCAAGCTTTCCATGACCACCGGAGTATCCAGGGGAATCTCTCCGCGTGCGACTCTCTTGATCAGCTGATCGACCAGCCCTAACGCGGACACCGCTCCCATCACATTGCCGTTCATCGTCTGTGACATTACTTCGAAGCCGCGTCGAGTTACCTCGGTTTCCAGATCCTCTTTGTAATCGTGTTCAAGAGAGAGGCGCGTTGCCTCTATGATGCCGAGTGCCACCGTAACCGAGAGCAGGATGGCGCCTATCCAGGGCAAGAGGCGGCGTGAAGATGGACTAATTTTCATGGTAGGTTTCCTATGATTTATATTCACCTGCCGAAAGATAGTGAGATTCACAACATGTTTCGTATATCTTCTCGATGCTGCCCGTCAATGATGATGGGCGATGCTGCGTCGGTTATGCCGTTCTTGCACTGGTACAGGGTGAAGTCGTGGCCTTCCTTAAGTTTCAAGGCCAATTCGGTGTCGCTCTCGATGCAGCGTTGGCAGAAAATCTCGCAGACGCGGTGAAAATCGTTGCAGGTCCGCTGCCAACGCGCCGCAGCCAAGCACGTTGCCCTTGAGGTCAATGATGGCCTAGGCTATCCCCACGAGATCGCAAAAGTCTGCCAGCAATGACTTTAGCTGGTCAAGGTCCAGCAAGTCGGAGATAAGCAGTTCTTCGACTCCGGACCCAGCGCCTTCCTCCGACTTCCCGGCCGGCGGTTTTTCCGCCAAAGAATGGTCCAGTTCATTCATAGCGCCCTCCGAAACTTCTCCTAACTGTCGCCTGCACACTGGCAAAATGGTAGGAGGCCTCTAAAGTCCCTCAGTAGGTGGCCAACGAGAGGAATCTTATCATGGCGGTGGCCAGGAACACAACGCCGCCGCCAAATGCCAGGGGTAAACCTGGATGACTGCCTGCAATGCCGGGGTTTACCCGGCCAAGAATGAGGCTGGGGGGGAGTATCTGCAGATACGCTGCCCTAATCCGAAACTTATCAACCGGCTGAAAAACCAACCTATCTATTCCATCACGACACATCAAGCTCATCACCAAGGGCGCCAGTCTGTAAAGGTCTGGATAGCCCTTCCTTTGGTCAGCCCCACCCAGTTCTTATATCCAAATCAAACCTCGATTTTTTCCGCCCCAGCGATAAGTTAGGAGTTTGGCAAGCTTAGCGCCAAGACCTTGTGCATCGATCTCGAGACATTGAGGGACTACAATGCCATTTACGGTGAGGGGTCGGGTGCTGCACCAACAGGTAGGGGAAAACATTAAATTGATTTTAGGAATATAGTGCTTATTAGAAAGGGACCGCTTAAAAGGGCAAGGAGTCCAAAATAATGCCGCAGGGATTCTTGGAGAGGATGACCCTGCCCTTGGGGGTTTCACCGGACTCATTATGGGTTTTTCAAAGAGTGTTGATACCGAAGGAACGAAACTTACCGAGCGGTTTACCGAGCTTTCCAAACGCTCGGGCCTTTTGGCAACCCACATAAAATCTGTCCATCGCATTTCATTCAAGACCCAAAGGAGGTCTCTATGAGAGTCTACCCATTTATCGGCATGCTCCTTCTTTTCTGGCAACTTGTGGCAGCGCCGGTCTTAGGCGCCGAACCACCGAAAAAAGCCAAAGCTCCGGACCTCGAGCCCAAGGCCGTGGAAGTGCTCAAGCAGATGTGCGATTATCTAAAAAATCTCCAGCAGTTTTCCTTCCAGGCATCAATCACGGAGGACGTGCTGTTGACCTCCGGTCAGAGAATCCAGTACGCCAGGAGTGTGGAGGCTTCGGTGCGGCGTCCCGACCGGTTCCGGGCTGAATCCGTGGGAGATTCGGATAATCGGCAGATCATCTATGATGGCAAGACCATCACCCTCATGGACAGGAGCAAGAACTTTTACACCACCATTCCCGCTCCCCCGGAGCTCGATGCCGCCCTGGAGCATGGCGTCCAGGCCTTTAATCTCAGGGCTCCCTTGGCTGATCTGATCTATACCAAGGCCTATGAATATCTCACCGAGGGAGCGCTTTCCGGCTTTTACGTGGGACTGAGCAAGGTTCAGGGTGTCTCTTGTCATCATCTGGCCTTCAGAGACAAAGATATCGATTGGCAAATTTGGATCGAAGACAGTCAAACTCCGGTGCCCCGAAAGTTTCTCATCACTGACAAGACCGCCCAGGGGCTGCAGTTCACGGCGGTGTTTACCAAATGGAACACCTCGGCCCAGCTGGAAGACGGCCTGTTCACTTTCGTAGCTCCCGAAAAGGCCGAAAAAATCGACATTCTGCCGGCGGCAGCGCCGGCTCCGCCTAAGAAAGGGCAGAAGAGATAGGTAAGGAGGATAAAACCATGCAGATTACTAAGCCTAAGGCGATTATGCAGAAGGTATTGCCACTGTTCTTGTCCTTGGCAATGATGGGAGGACTTCTCCAAGTCTATCCCCTGGAAAACCTACTAATAAACGACGCTGAGGCTCGGGTTGCCGCCAGTGGCCCCCGAGGCGGGGCGGCGGTGGCCGGTCCCAGGGGAGCGGCCGCGGTTGGTCCCCGGGGCAATGCCGTGGCTGCCACCCCACGGAATTATGTGCACACCGGGACTGCCTCGGTGGCAGCGGGTCCCCGCAGGGCTTACGCCGAAGGCCCCCGGGGCGGAGCGGCTTATGTGGGTCCTCGTGGTGCTGCTGTTAGAGGCCCCTACGGCGGCGGCGCGGTTGTCCGTACCTACCCTGCGGGTGCCAGGGCACTGGCTATCGCTGGGGTCACCTATTACGTGGCTAGCGGCGTTTATTATCGTCCGGTGTATCAGGGTAGTGAGGTGGTCTATCAAGAAGTGCCGAACCCGGAGATGCAGTAGCGCGGCAACCGCAGGGGTGAATTGAGAGCCACCGGAAGACAGTGAGAACAGAAATGGGACGTGAGCACCAAACATTAAAGCCCCGTCTCTGGCGGGGCAAACCGGTGCGGCGTATGCACGTGATGGTGAAGCCGACGGGGCCGCTCTGCAACCTCAGTTGCACCTATTGCTACTACCTTACCAAGCAGGTCCTGCTAAACACGGAAAACAACTGGCGCATCACCGACGAGATCCTGGAGACCTTTATCCGGCAGTATTTCCAAGGCCAAAACTGCAAGGAGGTGGTGTTCTCCTGGCAGGGGGGAGAGCCCACCCTGCTGGGCCTGGACTTTTTCCGCAGGGTCGTGGAGTTGCAGAATCGGTACTGCCCGCCCCACGTTCGCTGCGAGAACGACCTCCAGACCAACGGGACGCTCCTGGACGAGGCATGGTGCGAGTTCCTGGCGGAGCACAATTTTCTGGTGGGCTTGAGCCTCGACGGCCCCAAAGAGCTCCATGACCATTACCGCAAGGACAAGGCCGGGGCGGGGAGCTTTGATCGGGTCTTCCGGGCGGCCCGGCTGCTCAGAAAACATCAGGTCAACTTTGCCACGCTGAGCTGCGTGAACCGGTTGACCGCCAAGCAGCCGCTTCGAGTTTATCGCTTTCTCAGGGATGAGGTGGGCGCCAAACGCCTGCAATTCATTCCCATCGTTGAGCCCGTAGGCTTTTGGTATACGGCGCCGCAGTACTGGGGGCGGTTGCTCCTGCCGCTGGACGGTTCTCCCCAGGCGCGGCCCGGCCACCCCGAGTCCATCGTGGAAGACTGGTGCGTCGATCCAGATGACTGGGGGGAATTTCTTTGCCGCATCTTCGATGAGTGGTACCGGAAAGACCTGGGCCAGATCTATGTCCATTACTTCGAGGCCGCGGTGGAGACCTGGATGGGGCACGTCTCGCCGCTGTGTACCCAGAGCCCCATGTGCGGCAAGGGGCTGGCCCTGGAGCATGATGGCTCGGTATATGCCTGCGACCATTACGTCTATCCCGAATACGCCCTCGGTAACATCCTTACCCTGCCTCTGGCAGAGATGGCTTATTCAGAGCGCCAGGAGCGCTTCGGCAAAAGCAAGGAGGGGACGCTCCCCGAGTACTGCCGGCGGTGCGAGTATGAGTTCGCCTGCTTCGGCGAATGCCCCAAGAATCGCTTCCTCAAGACGCCCGACGGCGAGCCGGGACTGAACTACCTGTGTCGGGGCTGGAAGCGTTTCTTCTCCCATATCGATCCCTATATTCAGAAGATCGTCCGCAGCCTGGGCGCTCCGGTGGTGAAGGAAGCCCGAAGCCTTCCGGCGGAGAACTGGCGCCCAGAGAAACAACCATGAAATGGAAGATGGTCAGCCTGGAAGACGGCTACCGGCAGGTGCGCGTGGAGGCCCCCTGGGAAGAGATCGCGGCTGACTACGACAATATCCTCAGAGATTATGCGCGTCTGCGAGTGCCGGGATTCAGACCGGGCAAGGTTCCCCGTCAGGTTATAGAGCAGCGGTTTCGGCGGGAGATCTCCGAGCATCTATCCCGCCGGTGCGCCCCCCGCCTCTGCCGTCAGGCGCTGGAACTGGCGCAGGCGGAGGCCGCCGGACCCGTGGAAGTCTCGGAGATCGAGTGGGAAACCGGCCAATCCCTCCGGTTCACGGCGCGCTTTATCCCCTACCCGGAATTCGAACTTCCGGATTACCGGTCCTTAAGGCCTGTGGAGGCAGGGGTCGGGGATCCCCAGGGTGAGCTGTCGCTACGGCTGCTTGAACTGGTGAGTTTCCCAATCCCCGATGCGTTGATCCGGGTTGAACTTGCCCCGGACGACCTGGCGGAAAGTGAGCCGGGCAGCGAGCCCTGGCAGGCCGCGGCCCAACGGGTCAAGCTCATGCTGATCCTGAAACGCATCGCCCGGGAAGAGGGTGTCGAGGTGGAAGAAGCAGACGTTGATCGGCGTATTGAGGAGAAGGCGGCGGAGTTCGGGTCCAAGGCCGACATTTTAAGAGCCGAACTGGAGCAAGGGAGTGGCAGACCGCGGCTCAAAGACCTCCTGCTGGCCGAGAGTGTCCTGGACTATTTGCTGGAGAACACGCAAAAATAAAGAAAAATAGCCTTTAAGGAAGGAGGAGCACATGGAGAAACGAGTACCAACGAAGGGGAGCAAGGCGCGCCGGTGGGCTGCGGTCGGCGGCGTGCTCGCCGCGGCCACCATCATGTGCGCGGCACCGATGGCGGGCAAGGCGGCGGAGGCTCCCAAGGCCGCCAAGAAGCCCAACATTCTCATCATCTGGGGCGATGACATCGGCCAGTTCAATGTCAGCGCCTACAACCAGGGCATGATGGGCTACAAGACGCCCAACATCGACCGCATCGCGCAGGAAGGAGCGCTATTTACCGACTGGTATGGCCAGCAGAGCTGCACCGCCGGTCGCGCGGCGTTCATTACCGGGCAATCGCCCATCCGCACCGGCCTGACCAAGGTCGGACTGCCGGGCGCCCCCGAGGGAATGAAGAAGGAAGATCCGACGATTGCCGGCTTGCTCAAGGGGAAGGGTTACATGACCGGCCAGTTCGGCAAGAATCACCTTGGCGACCGGGACGAGATGCTGCCGACCAACCACGGGTTCGACGAATTCTTCGGCAACCTCTACCACCTGAACGCGGAGGAGGAGCCGGAGAACCCGGATTACCCCAAGAACCCCGAGTTCAAAAAGAAGTTCGGCCCCCGGGGGGTCATCCACAGTTTCGCCGAAGCCAAGGGCGGCCAGAAGATCGAGGATACCGGGCCGCTGACCAAGAAGCGCATGGAGACCATAGACGAAGAAGTCACCGCCAAGGCGCTCGACTTCATGGAGCGCGCCAAGAAGGCGGACAAGCCATTCTTCCTGTGGTGGAACTCCACCCGCATGCACGTCTTCACGCACCTCAAGAAGGAGAGCGAAGGCAAGACCGGGCTGGGCGTTTATGCCGATGGGATGGTGGAGCATGACGGCCACGTTGGCCAGGTGCTGGCCAAGCTAAAGGAGCTGGGCCTCGAAGACAACACCATTGTTATGTATTCCACCGACA
>Ga0315273_10011091_pt1 | contig 11523 bp, 10 predicted proteins | sample YL17G02_0_MG_FD_205753 | JGI IMG/M metagenome (GOLD analysis project Ga0315273, IMG submission 205753) | Sediment microbial communities from Yellowstone Lake, YNP, Wyoming, USA - YL17G02_0 | ecosystem: Environmental > Aquatic > Freshwater > Lake > Sediment | place: USA: Wyoming | collected... | reverse complement strand
TCCTCGAGCGCTCTCTTGCAGTCCATCATCCCGGCGCCGGTCTTTTCTCTCAGGTCCTTGACTGTCTCGGCGCTGATAGCCATGTGTCTACTCCTCCTCTTCCTCGTCGACGGGCGCGACGACCTTCCGGACCGTCTCGTCTTCCTCCGGGAGATCATCGGGTTCGGCGAGCATCACGAGGTCCTCATCGGCGATGGCTTCGACCGGCTCGGGCTTCTCTTCTTCCTCCTCGGCGTCTTCGATCTCCTCGCCGACTTCCTCACCCTGGGCCTCGGTCTGGCGCATCTCGGCGATCGCGTCGGAGATCTTGCCGGTGATCAGCTTGATCGCGCGGATGGCGTCGTCGTTCCCGGGGATGACGTAGTCGACTTCGTCCGGATCGCAGTTCGTGTCGACGATCGCGACGACGGGGATCTCGAGCTTCCGAGCCTCAGCGAGGGCGATGTGCTCTTTCTTGAGGTCCACGATATAGATCGCGCCGGGGAGCTTCGGCATGTTCTTGATGCCGCCGAGGACCCGCTCCAGCTTGTCCATCTCCTCGCGCAGGAGGGCTGCTTCCTTCTTCGTAAGCCGCTCGAAAATGCCGTCGGCTTCCATCTTGCGCAGTTCGGCGAGACGGTCGATCCTGAACTTGATCGTCTTGTAGTTGGTCATCATGCCGCCGAGCCAGCGCTGGTTGACCCAGTACATCCCGCAGCGCTGGGCGGCCTCTTCGACTGCGTCCTGCGCCTGCTTCTTCGTGCCTACGAAGAGCACGACCTCGCCTTTCGAGACGACATCCTGGATGAACTGCCTGGCGACATCGAATAGCTTGAGGGTCTGATGGAGGTCGATGATGTAGATTCCGTTTCGGCCACCGTAGATGTACCGCTTCATCTTGGGGTTCCACTTGCGGGTCTGGTGACCGAAGTGAACTCCTGCTTCGAGGAGTTCCTTCATGGTGAGTGAACTCAACTGATTCTCCCTTCTGGTTTATACCGCCCCTCCCATCAGTCCTCGGTTCCGACCTGGCTTCCGCCAGGCACCAGCTCCGAAGTCCGGGAGGGTGTGTAGTGTTCCGACTCGCTGCCGAATCGGACGTTGCAGTATATCACAAACCGCCGGCAGAAATCAACACTTTTTGGAGTGCGGGGTGCATTTCCGCAGAGTGGGTTAGCCTCTCGATATGTCACCAGAGTGGCTACTCGAGGAGAACGGTTGGGATGTCTGCCAAGCTTCCCACCGTTGGCCTCTCGATATGCCACCAGAGTGGCTACTCGAGGAGAACGGTCGGGGGGTCTGCCACGCTTCCCAGGCGCCAAACCCGTCTAGTCTCGAGTGGGTTTCTCTGGAAACCATATCGAGAGACGGTCAGATCTGGTATCGCCATCCACTGAACTCGAATGCACTCCATAGCGGAGGAAGTATCCGGCGCATGTTGAACATGTATAGCGCCGCCCGGCTTGGCGGCGAAATCGTGACTAAGGAGCAATTGCGATGGCGCAACTGGCGATAAACGGCGGAGAGAAGACCCGCACGAAACCATTCCCGGGCTGGCCGGTCTTCGATGACACAGAAGTCAAGGCACTGGAGGAAGTCGTCCGGTCGGGACACTGGGGCTGCCTCACGGGCGGGAAGATCGACGAGTTCGAGAAGAAGTTCGCCGCGTTTCAGGACGCCGAGTACGGCGTCTGCGTGACGAACGGCACGGCGGCGCTCGAAGTCGCTCTCCGGGCGGTCGGCGTGAAAGCGGGCGACGAGGTGATCGTTCCGCCGTATACGTTCATCGCCTCCGCCAGCGCGGTCCTGATGGTCAACGCGATCCCCGTCTTCGTGGACATCGACGACGATACATACAACCTCGATCCCGCCAAGATCGAAGCCGCGATCACTCCGAAGACCAAGGCGATCCTCGCGGTACATATCGGCGGCGGTCCGGCCGACATGGACGGCATCCTGGCGGTGGCGAAGAAGCATGGCCTGAAGGTGGTGGAGGATGCGGCTCAGGCCCACGGCGCGGCATGGAACGGCAAGCGGATCGGCGCGCTCGGCGACGCGGGCACATTCAGCTTCCAGTCGAGCAAGAACCTGAACTCCGGCGAGGGCGGCATCGTCGTCACGAACGACCCGAAGGTTTACTCAGCCGCATGGTCGATCCACAACTGCGGCCGCGTGCCCGAGGGGAAGTGGTACGAGCACCACGTCCTCGGAAGCAACCTGCGCATGACCGAGTTCCAGGGCGCGATCCTGCTCGCCCAGATGAAGCGGCTCGAGGGCCAGATGAAGACGCGCGAGGAGAATGCGCTCTACCTCGACAGCCTGCTCTCCGGGATCGAGGGCATCAAGCCGCTCAAGCGCGATCCCAGAGTGACGACGCACGCCTATCATCTGTACGTATTCCGCTACATCGCCGGCGCGTTCCAGGGCGTCCCGAGGGAGAAGTTCCTCCAGGCGTTGAACGCCGAGGGCATCGGATGCTCCGCAGGATACGTGCCGCTCTACAAGGAGCAGATGTTCTATTTCGACGGCTGCCCGATCGAATGCAGTTTCGCCGGCCGGAAGATGGACTACGCGAAGGTCTGCTGCCCGGTCGCGGAGAACGCCTGCGCGAACGAAGCGGTCTGGCTCACCCAGAACCAGCTCCTCGGCACGAAGTCGGACATGGACGACATCGCCGCCGTGATCGGGAAGATCAAAGCGAACGTAGGTGAATTGCTGTAGAACACAGATCACACAGATGGAAAAGCGGATGGAACAGATGAAAGAGGCACTGCAATAGCGAATACGCATTCCCTTCCCCTTCATCCTCTCCAATCTGTGTCATCTGTGTTCTAGGGTTCTGGACAATGAACGAACTGAGTTTCTTCGACTGCAATGCCCAGATCGGGCGGTACGGGGTCAAGCACCCGGAGGCCTTCACGACCGCGGATGCGCTCGCGGAGGAGATGGCGCGCGTCGGTATCTCCGAGGCGCTCGTGATGCATTCGATGGCGAAGGAATACGCGCCCAAGGTCGGGAATTCGATGCTGCTCGACGAGATCAAGGGTCGAGATGCGATGCACCCCTGCTGGGTCGTGATGCCGCATCACACCGACGAGATGCCGAGGCCGGACGACCTCCTGGCGCAGATGAAGCAGGCGGGGGTCCGTGCCGTCCGCGCGTTCCCGGTCGCACATCAGTGGCGGCTCTCGGACTGGTGTGCGGGCGATCTGCTACATATGCTCGAGGCGAACCGCATCCCGCTGTTCCTCGATATGGATCAGACGAACTGGGAGGATGTCGCGGGCATCCTCAGGGCGCATCGGAGGCTCAACCTCTGCCTGCTCGGGACGTCCTACCGGTGCGACCGGATGATGTACCCGCTGATGGAGCGATTCGAGGGCCTGCGGATCGAGACGGCGACGTATGCCGTCCCGTCGGGCATCGAGGAGGTCACCAGGCGGTTTGGGGCAGGGCGGCTGCTCTTCGGGACGGGACTCCCGTTCACGGAGGCCGGTCCCTCGATCGCCCAGATCACCTACGCCGACATCAGCGACGCCGACAAGCGCCTCATCGCCGGCGACACCCTGCGCGCGCTGCTGGCATGGTATAGCTGAGAACACAGATTACATCCGCCTTTCCATCTGTGTGCTCTGTGTTCTAAAGGTTTAAGCGACATGTCTGATCTACAACAAAAGGTTTCGCAGGGCATCCCGCTCACCGATGAGCTGGTGATCGACGCTCACTGCCACATGGGGTACTATCCGAACTTCAACGTCCCGGCGCCGAGCGCGGCCGATATGGTTCGGTGGATGGACCGCCTCGGGATCAGGGCATGTGTCGCCGCACATCACGCGGCCATCGCACCGGACTTCCGATACGGAAACGACGAGGTCCTCCAGGCGATGGCCAACTTCCCTGGGCGGATCTACGGTTACGCGACCGTCAATCCGAACTACCCCGAGTCGGAGTTGATCGCGGAACTGGAGCGCTGCATCTCTGCGGGCATGGTCGGCGTCAAGCTTCACCCGGATCTGCATCAGACTAACGTGGACGACGACAAGTACCGTGCCGTCTGGGAGTGGACCAACGAGCGCAGTCTCCCACTCCTCTCGCACACCGGCATCGGCGGCCGGAACCCGATCAAGACCTTCGAGAAGCTGGCGGAGATGTACCCGAACGTCTCGATCCTGCTCGGGCACTCGGGGTTCGGCTCGGAAGGCGCGGATCAGTCGATCGCGGCGTGCCTGAAGTATCCGAACATCTACTGCGAGATCACCGGCTCCGTCATCGTCTATGGTACACTGGAACGCATGGTCAACCAGCTCGGAGCGGATAGGGTGCTCTTCGGGACCGACCTGCCGTTCCTCGACGCCCGACCGCAGGTCGGGCGAGTGGCATTTGCCAAGATCAGCGACGACGACAAGCGCAAGGTCTTCGGCCTCAACGCCGCGAGGATATTCGGAATACATTAGAACACAGATGGAACAGATGAAACACAGATAGCACAGATGGAATGCTGAACGGGATTGTGTGAGTGGGGGATCCGGATCTCCCGATCTCCCTTCTCTCCATTCTGCGTGATCCTCCGCAATCTGTGTGATCTGTGTTCTGACTGAGAAGACATGAGAAAAGCACTAACTTATCTGATCATCCTGGTTGTGGCGGTTCCCCTCGTGTGGTGGGTGATGCAGCCGAAGGTGCGGGAGGAGTATGACCACGGGCGAGTCGTCATCGAGTGGTACAACTACGCCACGCCGGAGTTCCTGGAGCTGTACGACAAGTACCTCATCCCCGAGTTCGAGCGCACTCATCCGAACATCAAGATCCGCCTGAATGTGAGCATGGGCGATACCGGTTACGATGCCAAGCTGCTCACCCTGGTCGCCGGCAAGATCGCGCCGGATATCGTCCACATGACGCAGCAGAACTTCCCGTTCTATGCGTCCAAGGGGCTCCTGATGGACCTCAATCCGATCATCGCCAGGGATCGGGGGTTCAACGTAAACGATTATTTCGAGCAGGTGCTCGACGGCCTGCGCTACCAGGACAAGCTCCTCGGCCTCCCGAGCGATTTCTCGACAATCGCGCTCGTCTATAACAAGAAGCTCTTCGACGAGGCGGGCGTCCCGTATCCCGACGAGACCTGGGACTGGAAGACATTCCTGGCCGCCGCGAAGAAGCTCACCAGGGATACCGATCACGACGGCACGATCGACCAGTTCGGCTTCGTGAATATCAACTCGTACAACCGCTGGCCGGCATGGGTCTGGGCGAACGGCGGCGACATCCTCTCGAAGGACGCGAAGAAGTGCCTGATGGACGACCCGAAGTCGATCGCCGGCCTGCAGTTCTACGTCGACCTCTCCCTTAAGGAGCACGTGGCGCCGACCGCCACCCAGAACCTCGGGCAGAGCTTCGAGGAGATGTTCATAGCCCAGCGCACGGCAATGATCCCCGACAGCCGGTACGCGTACAAGATGTTCTCCAAGGGCCTCGAGTTCCCCTGGGATGTGGCCCATATGCCGAAGGGACCGGCAGGCCGCGCGACGACCTTCATCTGGGGCGGCAACTGCATCCTCAAGACGACGAAGCATCCCAGGGAGGCCTGGGAGTTCCTGAAGTTCCTCTCGGGCAAGGAAGGCGCGCTCCTGAATGTCAAGGCGGGGAACGCGTTCCCGGCATACAAGAAGGTCGCCATGTCCGACCAGGTGCTGAAGTCGCCGCTCTCACCGCCGAGCGATAGGATCTTCCTGGAGGCGATCGAATACGGGAGGCAGGCCCCGTTCCCGCCGCAGTTCACGGAGTTCAACCAGGCGATGACGGTATTCGAGGGCGCATGGCTCGGGTTCGTCCCGGTCGATCAAGCCTGTCGGGAGTTCGCAAGAGACGTGAACGCCGCGATCGGCGGCGAGGTGTGGTGATATGAAGAAAGAGAAGACTTCGAAGCTGCAACGCATGGAGGCGATCCAGGGCTTCCTGTTCATATCGCCGTGGATCGTCGGGTTCCTGGTGTTCGCGGCCGGGCCGGTCATCGCCTCACTCTGCATCAGCTTCTGCAAGTGGGACATCCTCACGCCCGCGAAGTTCGTCGGATTCGGCAACTACGCCAAGATGATGGAAGACCCGCTGATCCGCAAGTCGCTGGTGAACACGCTCTACTACGCGGCGTTTGCCATCCCTCTCGGGATGGTCGGCGCGCTTTCGACCGCACTCCTGCTCAACCAGAAGCTCAAGGGTATGCGCATCTTCCGCACGCTTTTCTACGTGCCTTCTGTCACAGCGGGTGTAGCGACGATCCTGCTTTGGAGCTTCATCTTCAATCCTGAACTCGGGCTGCTTAACCGGGCCCTCAGGCATCAGATCCCCTGGATCACCTGGGTGCACGGTTTCGCCGTGAGCCACATCCCCATTGTGGCAGATCCGCCGAAGTGGCTCGGCGACCCGCACTGGGCGATGCCCGCGCTTATCATCATGGCGCTCTGGGGTGTCGGCGGCGGGATGATCATCTACCTGGCGGGCCTGCAGGGCATCCCGGACGAACTCTATGAGGCGGCGCTGCTCGATGGGGCGGGCAACGTTCAGAAGTTCCGCTATGTCACGATCCCTCTGCTCAGCCCGACGATCTTCTTCAACCTGATCATGTCGATCATCGGCGCGTTCCAGGTGTTCCAGACGGCGTTCATCATGACGCAGGGCGGACCGATGAACGCGACTCTGTTCTACGTCCTGTATCTCTTCCAGAACGCGTTCATGTACTTCCGGATGGGCTATGCGTCGGCGATGGCATGGCTGTTGTTCATCATCATCATGACGCTGACGCTGTTGCAGTTCAAGCTCGCGCACAAGTGGGTGCACTATCAGTAGGGAAGGTGTTAGGGTTGGGTGTTGGGGACCGGAAATGCAGGGAACGTGCCGCCGTGCCGTTCCGCTCTGGTGCAAACCTGCACTAACGGAACGGGACAGCGCCGCGTTCCCTACTTGTGCTGAAAGGTAACTTGTGGCAGCAACTGTCGCTCGGAGAACTAAGGATCCTCGGATCCGTGTCTACAATATCGTGAAGATGGCGCTCAGCTACATCGTGCTGATCGGGCTGTCGCTCGTCTTCTTGATCCCGTTCCTCTTCATGCTCTCGACCTCGCTGACCGATAAGTCGAAGATCATAGTCAAGGACCGGTCGTGGATACCGTCAGTCCAAGTAACGGCAGCAATCAACGGGACCGAGTATCCCCTTTACCGAGTCTGTAATCACAGCAGGCCATACCAGATCTTCTGGCACACGTTCCTCCGCTCGGCGCGGGGTGACCTACTGGTAGCAGAGGTCGAGAGTTCTCCCGATGGCCGCAAGACGGTACGCCGTGTTGCTGGTGGGAAGACGGTACGACAGGTCGTTGATGGCAAGATCACATGGCGGTTGGTAGGCAGCAGGCTTGCGGCAAGACCAGCGACATATGCAGACGGTGGACTGATTGAGGTCACCAGAGTCGCTCTTGTCTGGAAGAACTACGCCGATGCGCTCACCGTGCTGCCGTTTGCCACATTCCTGAAGAACACGCTGATCATCACGTTCGCGTGCATCATCGGGCAGGTGCTCAGCGCGTCACTGGTCGCGTTCGGATTCTCGAGGATGCGATTCCCGGGCAGGGACGCGCTCTTCATCCTGGTACTCTCGACGATGATGCTCCCGGCGCAGGTGACTCAGATCCCGACGTTCATCATGTACACTCACCTGCAGTGGATCGATACGCTCAAGCCGCTGATCGTTCCGGCGTTCTTCGGAGGCGGCGCGTTCTTCATCTTCCTGCTCAGGCAGTTCTTCATGACGCTGCCGAAGGAACTCGAGGATGCCGCGAAGATAGACGGATGCGGCCCGCTCGGTATATACTGGAACGTGTGCATACCGCTCTCGAAGCCCGCGCTGGCTACGGTGGCGGTGTTCAGCTTCATGGCCCACTGGAATGACTTCATGGGCCCGCTGATCTACATACAGTCGATGGAGAACAAGACCCTGGCCCTCGGCCTCGCGTCGTTCAAGAGCCTTCACGGCACGGAGTACCACCTGATGATGGCCGCGTCGATCGCGGTCCTGATGCCGGTGCTGATGATCTTCTTCTCAGCGCAGAAGTACTTCGTGAAAGGCATCGTGATGTCGGGGATAAAGGGGTAGCAGAATGGAGTATTGGAGTGATGGAGTAATGGGGTCCAAGACCCCAATCCCCCAACACCCAATACTCCATTACTCCAATACTCCATCACTCCAAGGAGGCAATCATGATCAAAGCCGGAGTCGGCAGTTCGGTAATCACACCGCCGGTGGGCACGTCGCTCGCCGGGTATTTCCACGATCGGGTATCCACCGGGGTACGCGACGACCTGGAGGCCAAGGCCGTCGTCCTCGATGACGGCGGCATCAGAGTCGCGTTCGTCGTATGCGACCTGTGCCGGATGATGCGCGGAGAGGTCGATAGGACCCGGGAGATCGTGTCGGAGGCGACCGGCATCCCGGCGGAGAACATCTGGATCTCCGCGACGCACACTCACACCGGCCCGGAGACGCATCCGAACAAGCACGTCCCGATCAACCAGGCGTGGATCGGACGCCTGCCTCAGATGGTCGCCGATGCCGTCATCCGCGCCAATGCGAACCTCCGACCGGCGACGCTCCGACTCGGCGAGGAATACGAGGAGCGGGTGGCATTCAACCGGCGGTTCCGCATGAAAGACGGCACCGTCAAGTTCAACCCCGCGAAGTGCGACCCGAATGTCGTCGGCCCGGACGGACCGATCGACCCTCAGGTGAATGTCCTGCGCATCGACGGCCCGGACAAGCAGCCGGTCGCCATCATCGCCAACTACGCCCTCCATCCGGATACCATTGGCGGCGTCGAGATCTCGGGTGACCATCCCGGTGAGATGTCGCGCATCGTCAGCTCGCTCTACCCGAACCATCCGCTCGTAATCTTCATGCAGGGCACGTGCGGCAATATCAACCACCGGGATATCGATGATCCCGATCAACAGTCCAACGAGGCCGAGATGGTGAGGATCGCCCGGGTGGTCGCCGGCAAGGTGTTGGCGGCGTCCGAGTTGTCGAAGCCGATGGAGTGCGACAAGCTTGGGGTATCCGCAGAGACGCTCGATATCATGTACCATCCGATGACTCAGGAACTCCGCGAGCGCGCTGTCGAGATACGGAGGCAGGAGAAGCCGCACGAGTTCGACGTGGCTCAGGCGATCCGGATCGAGGAGTACGACCTCGACGGCCAGACGGCGCAGGCGGAGGTGCAGGCGATCCGAATCGGCGATACGGCGTTCGTCGGAATACCGGGCGAGTACTTCGTGCAATACGGGCTGAGCATCAAGGAGTGGTCGCCGTTCGATCAGACCTTCGTCGGCGAGCTTGCGAACGGGACATTCGGCTACATCCCGACGCTCGATGCGTTCTATCCCGGCACCTACGAGACGATGCCGATCCTCTCGGCGACCCTCGAGCCCTCCGCGGGAGTACGGATTGCCAATGCGGCCGGTCAGCTTCTGCGGGCGTTGGCAGACTAGCTGTCACGTAGTGGAAGGGGAATCCCACAGGTGCTCAGACTATTGACACCAGCTGTACTGGGCCTTATTGCTCTGGCCATGGCGCTGCATACTCGGTTTGCCAAGATGGATGATGGCAGAGAGTATGGCGCTTTCTGGACAGCCGGTTTCGCACTCGTGGGGATCGGCTTCTGGGTGATGGCTCTACGCAGGGTGCTGCTCATATATACAGGACAAGCTGCTAAGCCGTTGCTCATAGCGGGCGGCTGCTTGGGCGTGGCTGGTGTCGTCTGCCTCTTGCTTGCGATGTGGTAGTCTTCGCGACTTGGCTCTCCGCCGAAAGGCGATTGATCAGGGCCGGGTGACTCCGGAGCGCCAATTCCCCCATCCAAACAGTTGGGGCGGGAGTTGGACTCTCGCCTCGTTGTCTCAGCGGAGCATTGTGGTATAATAAAAAGGCGACTTACTGCGTTAACTGAGGTCCAAAGACGATGACATTCAAGGCGATTATCCACGATGCCGAAGAGGGTGGCTACTGGGCGGAGGTCCCGGCGCTGCCCGGCTGCGTGACTCAGGGCGAAACACTCCAGGAGCTTCACGATAGCCTGCGAGAGGCTATTCGCGGCTGCCTGGCGGTCCTGAATGACCGCCAGGGTTCCCCCGAGAGGGTGCGCGAAGTCGTGGAGATATCGGTGTGAGAGCCTACTCCGGCAGGGAGATCATCAAGCTGCTCAGTGCCCATGGCTGGGAAGTAGCCCGCATAGAAGGCAGGCCATCACATCCTTACCAAGCCGGGGCACGACGAGACGATCTCAGTCCCGGTGCATGGCAATCGGGACCTGAAGAGTGGTATGTACACTATATCCTCAAGGTAGCCGGTATCAGATTGAATTAGCGGCGGGTGATCCGGCCACGGCGTAGCGCTGGATGAAGCCATGGGGGAATATCTGCGAAACGTTGGGGCAGGAGTTCAACTCCTGCCCCAACTTGCATTCACTTCCGTAAGCAGTTTGCAGTCCGCTCACGGACAGACAACAATCACGTTCGTACCGTCATAGACATGCCGCTCGGTGCCCTGATCAATCACACTCGGTCCGGCCGATTCATATAGCAGATGACCGTCGATACTCCACAGTTCGATGTAGAAGTAGTTGTCATAGGGGAAGTTGTCGGCTCTGACTTCGTAGTGAACGATCTTCGGAACGCCACCGAACACAGCCCGTCCCGTGCCCAGGAACAGCACGCTGGTGTAGGGAGGGGGGCCTATCTGGGGCGTGAACAGGGCGTATTCATAGCTCTTCGCGACGAACGAGACCGCTCCAAGCGGATTGTCGTTGTCATAGTAGAGTATGCCGAAGTTCTTCCCCGGATTGAGCTTGTCGATTATCGCAAACGTTGCCTGGCGTCCCGGTGGGAGTTCATGCTGCACATTCGGCGGAACGCCATAGCTCAGGAGATGCAAAGCTCCCCCGCCCTGTAGTCCACAGAAGTTCTTGGGGTTGAAGCGCGACACCGCCACCGGCGGCGAAGTAGGCCCGGTGCCGTTCAGTTTCGCGTATGCCGTGACTGTGTAGATGTTCTGCGGCCAGTTGGCGCTTCCACACGCGATGCCGAGCACATTGGTGTTAACCGGACCTGCCTTCACTTTGATCATGTAGGGCGTTATGCCCGTGAAGGTGACCGGTTTGGCATTAGCCCATGGTGTGAGTTCCGCGCACAAGTTCAGCGGAGTCGGCATGCTGCCGAAGAACGATCCGGTGACTTCGACGGTGGACATGAAGGCCTGAGCAGCGCCTGCCGCAATGATGAGGCACAATGCCATCAACGTGAATGAGACATACCTGCGTAGCATATTTTTCCCTCCTTGGACCTGGCGCACCTCGGCGCCAGTACTGGGAGCACCCTTATTAGATTTGGGAGTCCCGTCAGCCCGCTGATTCCTCAGCTAATTCGATGCAACTCGCATTGTCTTGGTGCCAATACCCTGTTTCTTGGTATCTCAACCACTCAGGGCATTGTCCCTACAGTCTG
>Ga0315273_10011090_pt1 | contig 11523 bp, 7 predicted proteins | sample YL17G02_0_MG_FD_205753 | JGI IMG/M metagenome (GOLD analysis project Ga0315273, IMG submission 205753) | Sediment microbial communities from Yellowstone Lake, YNP, Wyoming, USA - YL17G02_0 | ecosystem: Environmental > Aquatic > Freshwater > Lake > Sediment | place: USA: Wyoming | collected... | reverse complement strand
AGCGGCCCCTCGCCCTCGGGGCCGACCTCGTCATGCACAGCCTGACCAAGGCCCTCGCCGGCCACAGCGACGTGATCGGGGGCGCCCTCGCCGGGTCCCGGGCGCGCATAGACGCGGCGCGGGCCACGATGAAGGTCCTCGGCGGCTGCATGGACCCGCACGCCGCCTTCCTGGTCCGGCGCGGGGTGAAGACCCTGCACCTGCGGGTCGAGCGGCAGTGCGACAACGCGCTGGCGCTCGCCCGGCGCCTGGAGGGGCACGAGGCGGTGCGCCGGGTTCTCTACCCGGGCCTGCCCTCCCACCCCGGCCACGAGATCGCGCGGCGCCAGATGAGCGCCTTCGGCGGGGTCGTCACCCTCGTCCTCGCGGGCGGCCTCCCCGCGGCGGAACGCTTCTACGATCGGCTGCGGCTCGTGGCGCGCGCCGCGAGCCTCGGTGGCGTCGAGTCGCTGGCCAGCCTGCCCGTCCACACGTCCCACTACGGCCTGCCCGAGGACAAGCTGCGCGAGGCCGGCATCGACCCCGGCATGGTGCGGCTGTCGCTCGGCGTCGAGGACGCAGCCGACCTGATCGCGGACGTGGAGCAGGCGCTGGGGGCGGACTAGCCGCCGCATGCTGCCCCCTCTCCAGCAGCAGCTTCTCGGCCTCGGCCTCCTCGGCCTCGGCCTCTACTTCGCGGTTCAGCTCGCGCGCGGGAGCGCCGGCTACCTCCGCTACCGCCGCGTGGCGCCCACGGCCGTCGTCACCTGGCCGGCGCCCCGGCCGGCGCAGTTCCCCTGGCTCGTGCTGCTCGGCGCGATGGGCGCGGCCACCGCGGTCGTCAACGCGTGGATGCAGCGGCCGGTCCACCACGTCGTGGGGCTCTTGCTGATGGCCGTCTACTTCCTGGGCCTGGTGCCGCTCGCCCGGCGCATCCGTCTCGGCCTGTACCGCGACGGCGTGTGGGCGCACCGGGGCTTCCTTCGCTGGGAAGAAGTGGCCCGGATCGCGTTCGTGGAGACCCCGGAGATCGTCCTGCTGCTGCAGCCCCGGCGTCGCGGGGCGTCCTTCAAGCTGCCCGTGCCCGGTGAGGAGTACGGCAGGGTGCGCAAGCTGCTCGAGGACAAGGCGCGCACCGGCCGGCTGCAGCTCGAGCCGGTGCTTCCGAGAGTCTGAGGCCCCGCCCCCTCCGAGCACGCCCGGACGGCGGACGCCGATGAACGTGCCGAGCCTCGGTAGCTCCGTGGGTCAAGTACGCGCCGTGGCCCCCGCGAGCAACCCCGCCAGGCGCTCCCAGGGAGGCTCGGCGGGGGTCCACTCCATCCGGTAGACCGGCACTCTCTGGACGAGCTCCGCCGCGACGGCGAGAGCGCGTGACCAGAGCGGGGGCGCGAGCGGCACGGGGGCCGAGGCCAGCACCCGCCCCGCGGCCTCGGCCGGGCGGAGGCGCGTCAGCCTGAAGGCCGGCCCCTTCGCGAGATCCACCAGCAAGGCCAGGGGTGCGGGGCCGCCACGGCCGCTCTCTCGCCCTTCTCCCCAGAAGCCCGATCGCACGAGGTCGAACGGGCTCGCGGCGTTGACCGCCACGAGCTCGTCGGAGAGCACCGGGTAGGGAGACGTGGACGCCACGGTCGTCTTCCCGGCCCCCGACGGCCCGAAGAAGATGACGCCCCGGCCCTGGACGACGACGCCGGCGGCGTGAAAGGGCAAGCCGCCGACGAGGGGCAGCCGCGCCATCATCGCCGTGCGGATCACCGCCTCCAGCGCGTAGGCCCGCTCCTCGCGGCGGAAGAGGAGCACGCGCCCGGCGAAGGGGTCGATCTCGGCGGTGAAGCTGCGGTGGCTGCAGAGGAGCCGCTCGCCGACGCAGCGCTGCACGGCGGGCCCCTGTGGGTAGAGCGCGGGGTCATCGCTCGTCCAGGGAGCGGAGTCGGTGAGCTCGATGCGCACGGATGCCTGGGCGTCGTCACCCTGGTCGGCGTCCAGCCGCTCGATCGCCTCGCGCTCCACCCGGAGGAGGGCCGCGTCCGGCTCCACGGAGAAGCGGACGCCGGCGGCGCGGAACCTCACGCGGAGTCGACGCGGAGGCGCTCGGCCATGGTGGCCCGCTCCCGGTGGCTCTCTTCCACTCGCAGGGGGTCGCCCGTCCGCTGGAGGGCGAGGGCGGGGCAGAAAGGGAAGGAGGCGAGCGCGCCTCCCTCCGAGACCAGCCGCTCATTCGCGGCCTTGGCGACGGCGGCGGCCTCGACCCGCTCGGCCGACCCCGCCCACATCGAGGGCAGGGGGGTCTCGCGGACATTCCCGAGCGGGGCCCGCCGCCACTGGATACAGGGGAACACGTTGCCCTCGGGGTCGACGGCCAGCGTGCTGCGGCCCAGGCCGCAGTTCGTGCCGCCCGACGCCCGCTCTTCGTGCGGCAGGCGGCCGACTTCCTTCAACAGCCGGTACATCCCCTCGACTGCCCCCGCCGAGGCCCGGTAGGCCAGCGGCCCCGTGTCCCCGTCGTCGCGGGGTGTGAGCACGGGGTCGAACCGCCAGGGCACTCCACGCTCCTCCGCGATCCGCCGGATGCCGTGCGTCTCCGCCTCGTTGAAGCAAGTGAGGGGCGTCTTGAGCACGACCCCGACCTTCCGGGCGAGGAGACGGTCGAGCCCGCGGAGCATCGCGTCGAAGGAGCCGGGCGTCGCGGTGGCGCGGTCGTGCGTCTCGGCCTTTTCCCCGTGCAGGCTCATCTCGACGGCCATCGGCCGGAGGGCGGCGATCTCGTCGGCCATCGCGTCGGTCACGAGCGCGCCGTTGGTGAAGATGCGCAGAGCGAAGGCGCGCTGCCGCACACCGCGGGCGATGGCGAGGAACTCCGGGTGGGTGAGCGGCTCGCCTCCGGTGAGCGTGAGGTAGAGCGTGCCGAGCTCGCGCAGGCCGTCGAGGACGGCGAGCCACTCGGCGCCGGAGAGCCCCCGGCGATCGTGGTGGCGGGGGTTGTAGCAGAAGACGCACCGCCAGTTGCAGCGGTAGGTCAGCTCGAGGCTCGCGGAGAGCGGCTGCGCCCGCTCCCGGACCACCTGCTTCAGCCGCGCCGAGGGCGCCCAGTCGACCACCATCAGACGTCCACCACGAGCCCGCGCTCGCGTAGCAGCGAAAGGAACTCGCGGACGTCCTCGCGGGCCCGCGCATCCTCGATCGCGAAGCGCTCGAGGACAGCGGCCACGAGGCCGTCCTCGTCCCGCTCCTCGAGCAGCGACCACACGACGGCCCCCGTGGGGTTGAGACCGAGGACACGGCCCTCCGGGGCAAGACTCATCAGGACCGCCTCGTCACCGATCCGTTGCCAGGCGACGTCGGGGTGCCGGCGCAGGGTCACACTCAGCTGCTGCCCATTTCGACGTTGCACACCGGGCTGGCGCCACCCTGCTTCTCGCAGCCGCTCATCAGGCTGGGCTGCACCTCGAGGGGTTGCTCCCAGGTCACGGCCGGCTTCTCGTACGGGAGCCGGCCGTCCTGGCCGCCTGCCGCCGACTCGGCCACCGGGTCCCTGCCTTCGCTCATCCTGCACCCCTCCCGGTATTCCCTGAGTGTAACCGGGCCGCGGGCCCGCCGCCAGACCCGCGAGCCGGCGTCAGAACGGCACCTCCACGCCGTAGAGGACGCCCGACTCGCTGCCGACGATGAGCAGCCGGGGGCTCACGCCGGTGTCGAGCGAGGGCGCGCCGATCCGGCCCTTCCCGTTGCCGAGGGTCAGGGGCTTCGCGAAGCTCAGGTGTCCCGGAGAGAACGCGAGGTTCAGCTGCCAGAGCGTGCCGCTGGAGCCGCCCACGTAGAGGTAGCGCTGCTCTCGCCAGAAGAGAACGAGGGAGGGGTTCAGCCCTCCCGCCCACTCCCAGATCTTGGTCATCGGGCTCCCGTCGAGGTTCTCGTCGGCGACCCTCCAGACCTTGGTGTTGCTGGCGAAGAAGAGGTCCTTGCGGTCCCGGTCGGGGAAGACGAAGCCTTTCACCGGCCCGTCGCCCTCCGTCGTGGACGTGCGGTCCCCGCCGCCGTTGTCCGCCCTCAGCGAGTAGACGTCGCCCGTGTTGTTCGCCACGTACACCCGCCCGTTGAGGAGGACGGGGCTCGAGTCGAACTCCCCGAGGTCGCCGCGGCTCCACACGTGGGAGAAGGGCTCTGGCGCCCCCGTCGGGTTCACCCGGACGCACCAGATGTTGTCGCCGGAGCCGAACCGGTTCGACGTGAAGTAGACGAGCCCGTTCGCGTAGTCCACCGACGGAGAGCCGAGGACCGGGCCCAGGGGGTTGGCCGGGTCCCCGGGGTCGCCGCTGAACGACGGTGCCACGAGCGACCCGTCGTCCACTTTGAGGCCGAAGAACTCGCTCGGGTTCGCCGCGTTCTTACTGCGCGAGCCCACGAGGACCAGGTCCCGGACGCCCCCGTACTGCTGCAGGATCGCCCCCGGTGCGCCCGTCATCCTCGCCGTCCCGGCCGAGGGATCGACCCCCGTGAATGAGGGACCCGTTCCCCAGAGGGCCTGGCCCGTCTCCGTGTCCACGGCCTGCGCGATGCCCTCGTCGTCGGCCACGAACAGGACGGACTTGCCCCCGACCGTCAACAGACCGCTGCCGAAGGGCACGATGGGCGAACGGGTGTGCACGACGCCGCTGAGCGCCTGCGGCATCCAGCCTCCCGGCCAGATCCCCCCGGTGCTGCCGCCGCGCGTCACCGCGTGGACCGTGCGGTCGTTCGACACCGCCACGATACCGAACTTGCCCACGCTGGGCGGGACCACGGCCGTAGCACCGGTGGAGTAGGCCCACTTGACGGCGCCCGACGCGTCGAACGGCCGGGCCTTGACGAGGCGCCCCTGGGACCACCCCGGGGGCGCGGTGTTGTGGACGAAGACCGCGTAGCAGTAGTCCCGGTCGAGGGTGAGGCCCACATGGTCCCACGAGGCCTTCGTGTCTGCCGTGAAGCTGACGATCCGGTGCCAGCCGGGACCGTCCGTACCGGTGGTGGGGCAGTCCCGGACGAGAGGGAACGTGCAGGTCGAGGTGGGGCTCGAGGCCGTGTTCCAACGGATGCAGACCTCGTCGGGAACGGTCGAATAGACCCACTGCAGCTTGTTCTCGTCGTTGCGCGCCGTGACGGCCAGGAACTGCGCCTCGCCCCCGTCGACCTCGGCCAACACGGTCACCTGCCGCTCGAGGGAGACCACAGGAGTCGAGGGGCACTCGACGGTCGAGGTGACCACGACCCAGTAGCTCCCGGGGCCGGGGAAGTCGGTGCCCTTGAGGGCGTAGGTCTGGCCGGTCTCGCTCGGGATGGGGACGATGGTGGACGACCCCGATTGGGTGCGGTAGCCCCATTGGCGTGACGTGATCGGGCCCCCGCCCTTCTCGGTTGCCGTGAGGGTGCCGCCGATGCAGTCCACGCAGACGACGACTGGACCCGTCGCCGTGACCGTCGTTTCCACCCAGACGCCGGCGAAGATGCCTCGCGAGGCAGGCGCCTCGCAGCCGTCCACCCAGGTCGAAACGCCCAGCGTGCGGAAGCCCGAGAAGCCCTGGAGGAGCACGCTCGGCGTGAAGGCGAAGGGCGGGGCCACCGGCGGAGCGAGCGTCCAGCTGTACGCGTCGTAGCTCCCCTCGGTGGTGTAGCTCGCCGAGGTGCAGAAGGCGGCAGGGCCGAGGATCTCGAGCTGCGCGCCCAGGGTGAAGCTCTCGCTGTTCGCCGGCGGAAGCCCCGGCAGCGAGAACTGCAGCCGATAGCGGCGTCCCGGCCGGTCGATCGTCAGGGACTTGCCGTTCGGCAGGGTCGTGAAGGACGCGACGCCGGAGACGAGCGGCAGGCTCGGCAGCATCGGCGGCAGCGGGAAGCTCGGGCCGGAGAGGACGGCGCCCAACGCCCCGGTGTCCGGGGCGATCGCGGCCGTGACGTCGCCGACCGTGCACGCGGCCAGGTTGCCGCCGTCGTCACGCGCCTCGACCACGGCCTGCAGTCTGTAGAGGGGCAGGCCGGCGCCGCACGCGGGCGGTTGCGCGGTGACCTCGAGGCGGCGGGCCTGGCAGGCGGTGCTCAGCAGGATCGACACGTCGTCCGACCCCCCGTTCACGACCGCGACGTCGGGCCAGCCGTCGTGGTTCCAGTCCGCCACGACGGCGAAGCCCGGCGCGAGGCCGGCCACGACGTCCTCACCCTTCGCGAAGGGCTCGGCGAGCGCCAGGGAGCCGTTGCCGCGCAGCAGTTTGAGGCCCATGGCGGCCACCGCCAGGTCGACCTTCCCGTCGCGGTTCAGGTCCGCGGCCGCGGCGAAGAGCGTCAGGTCGGGAGCCGGGATGCGGTCCGGGGCGGCGAAGACGCCTCCGTTCTTTTCGAAGACGGCCACCGTGTCGCTGGTAAAGAGGCCCGCCGCCAGATCGACGTCTCCGTCCCCGTCGAAGTCGGCTCCCGTCAGGGACACCGGGGTGTCTCCGACGGCCAGGGAGAGGAAGATCGGTCCGAAGAAGGACCCCAGGCCGTCCGCGTAGCGCACGGTGACACCGTCGACGGCGGTGTTCGCGTCGTTCGCGACCGCGAAATCGAGCCAGCCGTCCCGGTTGAGGTCGGCCACGAAGAGGGCCGTGGGCGCCTCCCCAACGGCGTAGACGTCCGGCACTCCGGGAGCGGCGAATGCGATGGACCCGGCGGCGGCCGAGGTGTTCTTCAGCAGCGTCACGGTGCCGGCCCCCAGCTGGTTGGACACCAGGAGGTCGACCTTCCCGTCGCGGTCCACGTCGGCCGCCACCAGGTCGTCCGGGAGGGAGCCGGCGGGGAACTCATCGCGGCCGCCGTATGTGCCGAGGCCGAGGACGAGGCCACGCCACACCGCCACGGTGCCGCGGGTGGGCTGGGTGGCCGCCAGGTCGAGGATCCCGTCGCGATCGAAATCGGCGGCCACCACGACGGTTGGCGCGCCCGGCGCCACGAGAGCGGAGCCGAAGGGAAGGAACGTCCCGAGGCCGTTGTCGTTGGAGAGCACCGACACGGAGTTGGCCGCCGTGTTCGCGACCGCCAGGTCGAGGTCACCGTCCCCGTCGAGGTCCGCCGCCACGGCGCCGAACGGCTGATCCTCGACCGCGACGCGCGTCGCTTGCCGGAGGGTCGGGGGGCGCGTGAGAAGCACCACGACCGCGTCGGAGGTCTTGCAGGGCACGGCCACGTCGAGGAGACCGTCCCCGTCCGCGTCCACGGGGACGACGGCCTGCGGGCTCAGGCGAACGGGGTGGTTGCTCCCCGGGGGCGGGAGCACGAACCCGGTCCCGCTGGCGCCGTCGTCGAGGAGGAGGTTGACGGTGTGGTTCTGGGCGGTCGAGACCACGATGTCGGGCCTGGCGCTCCCCCCCACCTGCAGGAGCGCCACGCCGGTAGGGAAGCCGTCCACAGCGTACGAGGCGGGGGCAACCGGCGGGGGCGCGAACGTCCCGGTGCCGCTGCCCAACCGGACCGAGACGCGACTCGCCCCGTGATCCGCGGTCACGAGGTCGGTCGTGCCGTTCGCGTCGAGATCGCCGGCGGCGATACCCCAGGGATTCGCCCCGACTGCCACCGGGATGGGGTCGACGGTGAACGAGCCGTCGCCGTTGCCGAGGAGCACCCAGACGTTGCCGCTTCCCGAGCAGGCGACCGCGAGGTCGAGCCGGGTGTCCGCGTTGAAGAAGCCGGCGACGAGAGCGCGGGGAGCGGCTCCGACCAGGGTGGCGATCGCCGGGCGGAACCCGCCCAGGCCGTTGCCCGGGAGGACGAAGACCTGGTCCGAGCCCTCGCTCGCCACCGCCACGTCGGGGCCGCCGTCGCCGTCGAAATCGCCCACCGCCACCGCGGCCAGGTTGTTGCCCAAGTCGATGGAGAAGCCGCCGGAGTCGTCGAGGAGGCCGGTGCCGTCGCCCGGAAGCAGCTTGACCCGGCCAGGGTTGGCCCCGGTGACCGCCACCACGTCTGCATTGCCGTCGAAGTCGAAGTCGGCCGTCGCCACGCCGCGGGGGGCGGGGCTCACCGCGTAGGTCGACGGGGCGCCGTACCCGCCGGGGGCGGCTCGCAGCACCGCGATCGTGCCGCCCAGGTTGTTCGCGACGACCAGGTCCTGGCGGCCGTCCCTGTCGAAGTCGGCCGCCGCCCCCGCCTGCGGCCCGTCCCCCGCCGGGTAGGAGCGGGGAGCGTCGCCGAACGACGAGAGGGCGCAGGTCGAGCCGGACTCGTTGCGGACGACCACGACCGCGCTCGAATCGTACCGCGCGGTCACGAGGTCCACCCGTCCCTCCGACGTGAAGTCGCCGGTCGCGAGGCCCCGGGGTAGGGTCGAGGTCCCGAGCGCCACCGGGTAGGGCGCCGTCCCGAAGATCGAGGGAAAAGTCGCGTCGCCCTTGAACGCCATCAGGCGGGGGCTGAGCGCGGTCTCGTCCAGGACCACGAGGTCGAGCGCGCCGTCCCGGTCGAGGTCCACGACGGACAGGCGGGCCGGCTGGCCCACCGCGGTGACGGCATCTCGCGGGGTGAAGCTGGCCCCGGCCGCGCCCTCGAGGACGGAGACGGTCGCGGTGGGGCCGGCGTTCGCGGTCACGAGGTCGAGCCATCCGTCCCGATCGAGGTCGGCGGCGAAGACGTCGACCGGGGCGACTCCCACGGAGACCGCGGGTTCGGGTGTGAAGCTCGCGCCGTCGTTGCGGAACACCTGGACCTCGCCGCTGGCCTTCAGGGCCACGGCGAGATCGAGGTCGCCGTCCCGATCGAAGTCCCCGGCCGCGGCGGCCACGGGGTCCTGTCCCGAGAGGGGAATGTCCGCGATGGGCGTGCCGGTGTCGAAGCTCAGGTTGCCCAGGCCCCGAAGCACGAGGACGCGGTCCGCGTCGTCGCTGACCACGACGAGATCGAGGCGGCCGTCGCGGTCGAAGTCGGCCAGGAGGATGCGGCTCTGCTTGACGAGCACGTTGGCGAGCGAGCCGGTCGTGAAGATCGTCGTTCCGTTGCCCGCGTGCACGGTGACCTGCGTCGCGGTCCCACTCGCCACGACGAGGTCGAGCTTCCCGTCGCGGTCGAGATCTCCGGTCGCGACGTCCACCGGGCTCGGGGCGGAAGTCGCCGTGGAAGGAGCTCCGAACGCGCCGTTCCCGATCCCGGCCAGGACGCTGATGGTGTTCGTGGGGAAGCCGTTCGCGGTGACCAGGTCGAGCCTTCCGTCGTGGTCGAAGTCGCCGACGGCCACGGCCACCGGGTCGGAACCCGTGGCACCGGACGTCTGGCTGCCGAAGCTCAGGGTCGTGCAGCTGTCGGAATCGGCGGGGCCGGGAGCGAGCAGCCAGGCGGCGCAGAACGGCACCGCCAGGCGGCGCCAGGCAGTGAGGGGCCTGCAGGCGCGTGTCATCGGCACTTCTCCTATCGAAAGGGGGCCGCGATGGACTCCCGTCTAGTTGCGAATCGTGAACCGGCCGACCGGCCCGCAGGGCTCCGACCGGTCGTCGAGGTACGCCTGCACCGTCCAACTCCCGTACAGCCCGCCCAGGGTGATCGAGGTTCCGGCCACCGGCAGCAGCGTGCTCACGCCGTAGTGCGTGCGCGTCCGGCTGTCGCCCGCAACGGGGACCAGCCTCTGCACGGGCAGGGGCCGCGGGTAGCCCCGAACGTAGCGGGGCGGAGGCGGGGCCGGAGCGCGCGCCGCCGCGCCCGAGCGGGCCCGCGCCGCCCGTTCCGCGGCATCCGGCGCCGGCGCGGCGCCGACGAACGGCACCGTGATGACCTGGTAGAGGAATCCACCCGGGGTGTGGACCTTGAACTGCAGCAGGTGGTCGCCCTGGAGATCCTGCCGGAGACGGGCCTGGAACTGCAGGTCCAGCACCTGCCGGCCCGAGAACGTGAGGTCCCGCGGCTGGGTGGCCAGGTTGGGGGCGGTGACCCGGATGCCCGCGCACACGGGATAGCTGCGAGTGAGCGGCGCGGCTTGCGCCGCGGTCCCGGCAGCCACAGCGAATAGGAGAAGGGCAGGGAGCGGCATGGAGCCTCCTAGAACGGGACCTCGACGGCGTAGAAGACGCCGTCGACGCTGCCGACGTGGAGCAGCGCCTTCGGGGTGGCTTGGGAGTCGATCGACGGCGCGCCGATCACCACATTGTAGTTCTCGAGATCCAACGGCGTGAGGGTGCCGTCGTTGAGCAAGAGCTGGAAGACGCCACCACCCGCGCCGGCGTCCTCCGTTCCGACGTAGAGACGGTTCGCCGCTGTCGAGACCAGGGGGGTGGACGGGTTCGAGGCCCCCGTCTTCCACTTGGGCCCCAGGCCGGTGGCGACGTTGTCCGTCACTGCCCAGATGTTGTCCCCCGGGGCCGTCGTGACGAAGTAGACGTCCCGGTTGCGCCGGTCGGGGAACGGGAAGCCCTTGACGTTTCCGCCGAGGGACTCGGCGAAGGAGCTCAGGATGTTCCCATTGACCGGGTCGATGGACCACAGCTGCCCCAAGGTGTTGCCCACGTACAGCCTCGTGCCGTCCAGGCGAAGTACGGGGCTGCCGTCGATCTCCCCGAGGCCGGGAATCCCCACCGTCGGGGTGTCGTTGTTCTTCTGGTGCGCCCAGCCGAACTGCAGCGCGTCGGACGGCGGGCCCAGCTTGAGACACCAGAGCGAGTGGGTCGGCCCGTTGAACGTCGCGAAGTACACCTGGCCGCGGGCGTAGTCCACGGTCGCCATGGCGGTGACAGCGCCGATGCCGGCGACCCCGACCGGGTCGCCGATCTTTGGGTAGTAGTCGATCACGCCTCCCGTTTCAGGGTCGAGGGCGTAGAAACGGTTGCCCGAGGCCTGGCGCGTGCCGACCAGGATGTAGCTCCACGCGCCGCCGTAGCCGGTGAAGATGCCCGCGGGAGCCGCCCCCGCCACGGTCCCGATCTGCGTCTCCCAGATCTTCGCGCCCGTGCGGGCGTCGATCGCGTGGACCCAGCCGTCCAGCGTGGTCAGGAACATCCGCGACACGCCGGCGATCGTCACGATGGGCGAGCGGGTCTGGGCCGGAGAGCCCAGGTTGACCGGCGTCCAGACCGGAGGGCCCGTCGGCCAGGTGCCGCCCGTCGCGCCGCGGGCCATCGCGTGGACGCGGAAGTCGTTCGACGGCACGAGGACGCCGTACGGGCCGATGGCCGGGGCGGCCAGGGTCGACACGCCCTCGCCGATGAAGTACTTCCACTTGACCTTCGCCGCCAGCGAGGCGTTGAACGGCCGGCCTCGGCCCTTCGTGCCCTTGGACCACCCGGCGCCGTGCTGGAGATAGACCGTGTAGCAATAGCTGCTATTCAGCGTCAGGCTGAGGTATTCCCGGCTGCTCGGACAGGTTGGCGAGCAGGCGAGGTTTTCTTCACCGGAGGCCGGCGCCGTCTCGCTCGCCGGATCCGGGTGGGTGCAGTCTCCCGGGTCCACGTTCCACTTGATCCGAACGGTGTTCGGTTCCGGGCTCACAGTCGGATTCACCCACTGGAGGCGGTTGCGTCCGCTGGTGGGCGAACTCGACCCGTCCGACACCACGGTCAGCTCGCT
>Ga0315273_10011089_pt1 | contig 11523 bp, 8 predicted proteins | sample YL17G02_0_MG_FD_205753 | JGI IMG/M metagenome (GOLD analysis project Ga0315273, IMG submission 205753) | Sediment microbial communities from Yellowstone Lake, YNP, Wyoming, USA - YL17G02_0 | ecosystem: Environmental > Aquatic > Freshwater > Lake > Sediment | place: USA: Wyoming | collected... | reverse complement strand
TTATCGATTTCTTCAAGAAGTTCAAAATAAATATGGGGTTCCCCAATGTATTCGCCATGGACAGTGCCAATGGCAATTGCTAAACAATCAGTTCCAGTTAGTTCGGCAAATTTTTCTGCCTGATTTGGTTGGGTGAGATGAGCTCTTGCTTCATCTTCCAGAAGATATGTTCCTTCTGCTGCCATACCCACATGACCGATTTCGGCTTCAACCGAGACATTTGCAGCATGAGCAATTTCCACAACTCTACTTGTGAGTTCTACATTTTCATTAAATGATTTTGCGCTAGCGTCGATCATAATTCCAGAAAAGCCTGCTTCAATTGCTTCTTGGCATTCTTCAAAACTAGTTCCATGATCAAGGTGCAAACAAACCTCGACGTCATATTGATCACATTCATCAAGAATAATCTGATTCCACTTTTCCCATGATTTTACTGGGCACAAGGATCGAATGTGCTTTGTATAGCTTAAAATTAGAGGAGCCTTGTATTTTTCTGCTACCTCAAGCTGGAAGCGAACTGATTCCATCGAGGTGTAGTCAGGAGCAACAACGGCATAATTACCCCTGTCCGCTTTGTTTAAAATATCTGCTAACGTAACAAGCATATCTGCCTCTAAAAAGATAATAATTGATTGTTCACTCTCTACTTTTGAGTAGTATAACTTATAAAGTTAGGATTTACGCAGTTCGCAGAGGAATTGCCGAAATAAAAAAATAGGGCTTCTCTCATTCAACTGCGTAGCTTCAAAAAGTAAAGTTCCTCTAAAAAACCATTGAGAAATAGACAATTGGGACAAAGCAGAAATTTTGCCCAGCCATGCAGAAGTCGCGACACACAAAAAGCTAGATAGTTAATCTCTGATAGAAGGCGAAGATGGCGTATCGTATTCAAAGTTCATGACTTAAGTCACTTGACTTATACTCACAAATCTATAAACTTGGAAGAGACGATTTGTCGGTAAAAGTTAAAATAATAGGCGAGTAAAGTATAAATAACCTTTGATAAACCTTAATAAACTTTCAATTATTGAACTATTCTGGTCGTGAAGGCAACCAGAACCATGCCTTCAGTATTTGCAAAAAATTTCCTTCGAAGTTCTTCTTGATTTAAAATTCTATATTATGAAAGGAGGTTTGTGGCGTAATTTTCGTTAATATCGGTAGGTTCAATCAGAATTAAAAATCATAAACCAATAATTTAAGGAGAAGAGAATGAAAAAGAAAAGCTTGTCAGTCCTTTCTGTCCTGGTCATCATGGCGATGCTAGCCGCCTGCGCCCCTGCAGCGACCGTAGCCCCTGCAGCGACCGTAGCCCCCGCAGCAACTGTCGCCCCCGCAGCAACTGTAGCCCCCGCAGCGACTGTAGCCCCCACTGCAAAACCAGAAAAACAATTGGTCATCGCGAGCGTGGTGAAAGGCATTTCCTACAACTGGTTTCAGCGTTTGGAAACCGGCATTAAACAGTTCGGTATCGATAACAATGTCAAAACCTTCATGGAAGGCCCCTCTCAGGTCGACTCGGCCGCACAAGTTGGCATCATCGAGGATTTGATTGCCCAAGGTGTGGATGGGATCTGCAATGTGCCTTATGGTGTCCCCGAAAATGAACCTGCCACGAAGAAAGCCATGGATGCCGGCATCGTAGTGGTTGGCCATGAAGCCGCCACAGCCAAAGGAGGCACCATGAATTATAGCGTGGAAGCTTTTGATAACAAAAGTTACGGCGAAGAAATGATGAAAGAAATGGCCACACGTATGGGCGGGAAAGGCAAATATATCCAGTTCGTTGGTTCTTTGACCAACGCTTCCCATAACGAGTGGACTGACGCCGCCAAAGCATATCAGGAAAAGAATTACCCCGATATGAAGTTCGCTGGAAAGTTCGATTCCAAGGAAGATGCAGAAGTCTCCTACAACACCCTCAAAGATCTGCTGAAAACGAATCCTGACATCAAGGGTGTGCAAGGTTCTTCCGGGAACGATGTTGTCGGCGCTGGCCGCGCGGTCGAGGAAGCTGGCTTGGCTGATTCGACTACCGTCATTGGTACCAGCATCCCATCCATGACGAGTAAATTGCTCACAACCGGCGCCGTTGACCTGATCATGGCTTGGGATCCGGCGTTGGCTGGTTATGCTTGCAACAAGGTCATCTACAAGATCATCAAGGGTGAACCGATCACTGATGGTATGGACCTGGGTGTCCCCGGCTTTGAAAAAATTAAACTAATCACCGGTGTCAATGGCCTTCCAGTGATCTATGGATCTGCCTGGCTCAAGATGGATGCCAAGAACATGGATCAGTATAAGTTCTAAGCTAATCTAGAAAACAGTAAGATCAATGGGCGGCTGAAATTTTTAGCCGCCCATTGTTGATCAATCATTTTCCTTTCATAAGGTTTTCTAGCAATGGCAGAAGAAATACTACATGTCGAACATGTCAGCAAGCATTTTGCGGGCGTGGTCGCTTTGGAGGATGTCAGTCTTACCGTTTATAAAGGTGAAACCCTCTGTCTGGTGGGCGAAAACGGTTCGGGCAAATCCACCATGATCAAGTTGATCTCGGGTGTGTATACGCCGGATCAAGGTGATATTTATATTAACAGTCATCACTATAAAAAACTCACCCCCATTGAATCCATGCGCGAGGGCGTTCAGGTGATCTACCAGGATTTTTCGCTTTTCCCCAATCTGACTGTATCGGAAAACCTGGCATTGAATGAACAACTTTCCAGTGGCAAGCAGTTGGTAAACTGGAAGGGGTTCAACCAGATTGCCGCCAAAGGATTGGCGGAAATTAATGTATCCATTCCATTAGATGCCGTGGTGGGTACGCTTTCCACCGCCGACCGGCAGTTGATAGCCATCACCAAAGCCATATTGGCTAAAGCGAGCATCATCATCATGGACGAACCGACTACTGCATTAACCCAGAAAGAAGTTCACTCTCTGTTCACGATTATTAATAGTCTGAAGAATAAAGGGATTAGTACTTTATTTGTCAGTCATAAACTAAATGAAGTGGTTGAGATAGCTGACCGAACCGTAATATTCCGAAACGGCAAGAAAGTAATGGACCAGGATGCCAAGGGTCTGGATGTAAAGACCATGGAATATCAGATGACCGGGCGAATTGTCGATACCAGCAAGATTCAACACGGCAAGGTTGATGAAAAAGCCGAAGCACTACTCAAGGTAGAAAAACTATCCTTGAAACATGGTTTCTTTGATGTCTGCTTTGAATTAAAACCAAATGAGGTATTGGGCATTACTGGTTTATTAGGTTCAGGTCGAACCGAATTAGCGTTGGCTATGTTTGGCGAGCTTCCCGCAAATTCCGGCAAAATCTACATCAATGGTAAGGAAGTCAAAATCAAGAGTATTAAAGATGCTGTCAATTATGGCATCGGTTATGTGCCTGAAGACCGCATCCGTGAAGGTCTTTTCCTGGATCAATCCATTACCAACAACATTGTTGTCCGTATTATTGATCAATTAATTAATATAATGCGTTTACTGAATATCAAATACAAAAATTCGATATCAGAAAAATGGATCTCTCAATTAGGAGTAAAAACGGCCTCCAGCCAGTTGCCTGCCAAGAGCCTTTCAGGTGGCAACCAGCAACGCCTGGTGTTAGCGAAATGGCTGGCCGGAAATTCCAAGATCCTTATCCTTAATGGTCCGACAGTGGGTGTGGATGTCGGGTCAAAAGCCGAGATCCATGAGCTAATCCGCAGTCTGGCAAAGGAAGGGATGGGCATCCTGTTGATCTCTGATGATATCCCTGAATTGATGCAGACCTGCAATCGTATTCTTTTAATGCGCCACGGAAAGATTGCTGCGGAATTTAAGCGGGAAAAAATTTCTGAGGACCAACTTAATAAAGAGCTGGCATTCAACAGTTCAATGAAAATGCCGTTGAAAGAATAACTAAAGGGTAGAACTGTGCTGAACAAAATTGTAAAGAGTAATGAATTCATCACTTTCCTAATCCTGGTGGTTTTATCGTTAGCTATCGGGCTGAAGACCCCGGCTTTCTTTTCTCTTGCGACCGTATTTGATGTGTTGCGTTCTTCAGTCGTCTATTCCATCATGGCGTTTGGCTTGCTGCTGATAGTCATCTCTGGCGGAATAGATATTTCCTTTGCCGCCATTGCAGCCGTGGCTGCTTACGCGACGCATAATTTCCTGATTAGCCGAGGATATGATGGAGGTATCCTGCCTTACTACCTGATCGCTTGCAGCATTGGCTTATTAGCAGGTCTGTTAAACGGTTTTATCATCTCGCAATTCAATTTGCCGGTCTTTAATGTTTCATTGGCTACTATGACCATGTGGTATGGATTTTCCCTGTTTTTTCTGGGACCACTCATTAAGATGAATCTTCCCAAAGGCGCCAGGGATTACTCTACCAATTTCATCACCCAGGTCCAGGATCCTTTCGTGGGTAGAGCTGGGCTCCACGTATCAATTCTTTATGTGATTATCATCGGTTTGTTTATCTGGTGGCTGCTGAAATACACTACCCTGGGACGCGGAATCTTTGCGATGGGTGGCAATCGTGAGGTAGCAGTGCGTTCTGGTTTTAATATCAAGGGTATTACGCTGATTATTTTCGGGATTTTGGGTGTTCTATCTGCGATCGCCGGAATCACCCAAAGCTTATTTCTCCGAATTTTCAACCCAGCCTTGTTTATCGGCCAAAGCCTGGATGTGCTCGCTGCGGTCATCCTGGGCGGAGCAGCTATTACCGGCGGACGCGGTTCGGTGATTGGTACGTTTATGGGAGTAATACTGATTCAATTGATCAACCGTTCTATGATCCTCACTGGGATACCGGTGGAATGGCAGAAATTTGTGGTCGGTATAATTCTGATCTTCTTCATTTCCATCCCGGGTATTCGTGACCTCAGAAAACAAAAATCCAGTCACACCACCGAATTGGCAGAAGAATAAAACACAGAATGGCAAAAGAAAATGAATTCAATTTTTAGAAAGACAAGATTAAAAGAAGGAATTTCCAGCCGTTTAGGGAAATTTCACATTGGGAGCCAGACCCTTCTACTACTTGGGATTTTTGTTATACTGGTGGCTTTTTTCGGCATTTTCGAAGAAAGTTTTTTAACCATCCGCAGTATCACTTCCATGGGATTCCAGTTGCCTGAAATTGGGGTGTTGAGCCTGGCTATGATGGTGACCATTCTCATTGGGGGCATCAACCTTTCGGTGAATGCCACCGCCAACCTGGCAGCCGTGATGGCAGGTTCCTTTTTGGTTAAATTCCTTCCTCAGGCGGCGGATTCCAATCTGATCACACTTTATATCGTTGGCGCCATACTGATTGCCATTCTGGTTGGCCTCATCACGGGCGTCATCAATGGCTTTTTGGTCGGGTATATTGGCGCGCCGCCAATTCTGGCAACCCTGGCCACCCTCACATTCTTCACCGGCATTTCAGCTGGGTTCACCGGAGGCCGCACAGTGACCGGGTTCCCGGATCAATTTCAATTAATCGGCAGTAAAACTTTATTGGGTATTCCCATTCCCTTCCTCATTTTTGTAGCCGTAACTATCATTGTATATATCGTGCTTGATCACACAACCTTTGGTTTCAAAGCGCGTATGCTGGGTTCCAACGAGACAGCCTCCAAATTCTCGGGTATTGATAATAAAGATGTCATTATGAAGGTTTACATTTTAAGTGGAATAGTGGCATCTATTTCAGGCATACTGATTATGAGCCGCACTATGTCCGCAGCCTATGAATATGGTACGTCTACCTATGTGTTGCTGACCATTCTGGTTGCGGTATTGGCGGGTGTCGAGTCTGGTTTTGGAAATGTCATCAACGTTTTCATCACTGTTTTAATTTTGCAGATCCTCTCCACTGGTCCTCACATGTTATTGGCGGGTGTGCGTGGCAGTTCCTTCTTCAAAGATTTTTCTTGGGGAATTCTGCTAATTATGATTTTTGTGATTAATTACTACGCGCGCGGCAAGAAAGCCAGGGAATAATCCGGTTTTGTTGATTCTTAAGGGAGAGGGTGATCGCGGTTCAAGCTTATAACGGCCCCATTCATATGTTAAAAATCTTTTGACTTTGTGAATAAAAATAATCTAAATAATCTAGGAGGATTGATCAATGGACAACAGATGGAAGCAGATAGGTGATTTATTAGTGAATTATTCCATGCAGGTGAAAGCGGGTGAAAAAGTGATGATCGCCATGGGTGAATTAGAATCTTACCCACTGACACTTGTCCTCTACGAAGCCTGCACAAAAATAGGTGCATTCCCGCAGGTGCAATTCCTTTCGGAAGAACTGAACCGTCTAACCATGAAATATGGGAATGATTCCCAGATTGGCTGGGTACCGGAAATTGAGGCTTACGGCATGGAATGGGCAGATGTCTATATTGGGCTGCGAGGCGCGCATAATCTAAATGTCCACTGGGATATTCCTGCCAAAAAGCTCTCCCTTTTCCGCGAGGGAATGGGCAAAGTTTCCACTTTGCGTTGGCAAAAGACCCGTTGGTGCCTGTTGAGAATACCTAATGCTGCATTGGCTGAACAGGCCAATGTGGATGAAGAAACCATCACAGATATGTTTTTTAACGCCTGCTTGTTGGATTGGCCCGAAGAAGCTAAGGCCTGTCAGAAATGGGTGGATGTCCTTAACAAGGGCAAATTGATCCGGGTGGTGGGCAAGGAAACTGACCTGAGTTTCTCCATAGAGGGACGTACCTGGGAGTATTGGGGTGGCCGTAGCGGTAGTTTTCCGGCTGGGGAGATTGCCACAGCCCCTGTTTGTGAGACCGTGAATGGTTCGATTTATTTTGATTTTCCTGGAGTCTTGGGCGGTCGTTTAATCCATGATATCCGTTTGAAATGGGAAAATGGCAAACTGGTTTCGGCCACATCCTCCACTAACCAGGATTATTTCCAGTCTATTGTCAACACTGACCCTGGGGCGAGCCAGATCGGTGAATTCGCCTTTGGCACCAACAAGTATGTCACCCATTTTTGTAAAGATATTCTGCTGGATGAAAAAATTGGCGGCACGATCCATATTGCCCTTGGCCGTGCCTATCCCAAAGAGGGCGGCACCAACCAATCCGCCATCCATTGGGACATCGTCAAAGACATGCGCCATGAAGGTCAAGTATATCTGGACGGCAAGCTGATCTTTGAAAAAGGTAAGATGCTTTTATAGCTGCAGCTAAAAAACCCCTTGTTCTTGAATAGAAAGGAAGACCCCTTTGGCTAAACAATACTTACTGGGTGTGGATATTGGCACTTATTCATCCAAGGGTGTGCTGGTGGATGTCGATAGCGGTGAAGTGTTTGCTTCGCATGTGATCGAACATGGGCTTTCAATGCCCAAACCCGGCTGGGTGGAACATGATCCGGATAAGATCTGGTGGGGTGAGTTCGCGGAAATCTCCCGGCAGTTATTGGCAGTCACAAATATCGATCCCAAGCAGATCAAATGTGTAGGCACATCCGCCATTGGTTCGTGCGTTCTGCCCATTGACGAGGATGGCAACCCGCTGCGCCAGGCCATTTTGTACGGAATTGACACTCGCGCTTATGAAGAAATTGAACAACTTGAAAAAGCTATTGGAAGAGATAAGATCTTTATGCAGAGTGGATATCATTTATCCTCCGTGGCGAGTGGTGCCAAGATCTTATGGATTAAGAACAAAGAACCAGAAGTCTATGCCAAAGCCAGATGGTTCCTGACCAGCCAGGCCTATATCGTCTACAGGTTGACCCGCCAGCCAACTGCAGATATGTTCATTGCGGGATTTTTTGCCCCTTTGATGGATGTAGAGAAGCTTTGCTGGCTTGAAGATGTTGGCAAGCTTATTACCCCCATTGAGAATATGCCAAAGTTGTATTGGAGCTGCGATGTGGTCGGTACTGTAACAGCAGAAGCAGCCAAAATAACCAGGCTGGCGGAAGGTACGCCGGTGATCACTGGTACCTCTGATGTCGCGGCTGAAGCTATCAGCGCGGGATTGGCTAATGTTGGTGACATGTTGATGATGATGGGAAGTAGCACTTGTTTCCTCATGAAAACGGAGAAGCTGGTGCGGACTGAACATTACTGGACTGCCAACTGGATGGAGCCCAACACTTACAGTTTCGTTGGCTGCACGACCACCTCTGGAAGCCTAACTCGCTGGTTCCGCGATAATTTAGCACCTGTGGAATTGGCTGCCCAAGCCGCCGGGGGGGGAATTGCTTATGCTGCGATGGCTAAACTACTGAACGATTCACCACTGGGTGCAAAGGGTCTGATTGCCCTACCGTATTTTGAAGGCGAACGCACCCCGCTGCATGACCCGGATGCCAAGGGAGTATTGTTTGGGCTAACTCTAAAACATACCCGTGCCGATATCTACCGCGCCCTCCTCGAGGGTGTTGCGTTGAGCATCCGCCACAATATAGATGTTATGCAGGCGGATGGCGTGACGGCGCAACGAATCTTATGCGTGGGTGGCGGCACCAAGAACATGGAATGGATGCAGATGATCAGCGACATTGCCAATATTGAAATGATCATCCCTGAGCAGCAAATCGGGGCTTCATACGGTGACGCCTTTATGGCGGGTGTAGGTGTGGGTATTTTCGAGAACTTGGGTGAGATCACCAAATGGGTTCGCGACAAATATCATGTCAAACCCAACCACGATAACTGGGAAAAGTATGACCCTCTTTACAAGATTTACCGCAGTTTGTATGAACAGACAAAGGGTTTGATGCATGAACTTTCCGCCATGTACCGAGGTTAGGATCGACAATAATAACTGGAGTGATTGAATGAGCAAATACTGGACTGAAGAAATTATTGGCACAAAGAAACCTATTATCGCTATGTGCCATTTTTCTGCGCTGCCCGGCGACCCGGGTTATGACAAAGTCGGTGGGATGAAGCAAGTCATCGACTGGGCTCGCAAGGATCTTTTAGCATTACAAAAGGGTGGTGTAGATGCAGTGTTATTTTCCAACGAATTCAGCATGCCTTACATGACCAAGGTGGAGGCAATCACCACTAGCTGCATGGCGCGCATTATCGGTGAATTGATGCCCGAGATCGAAATACCCTTTGGCGTCAATGTAATTTGGGACCCGACCGCTTCACTGGACTTGGCAGTGGCAGTCGGCGCAAAGTTTGTGCGCGAGGTCTTCACCGGTGTTTATGCCGGGGATTTTGGCTTATGGAATACTAATTGCGGCGCAGTGGTGCGCCACCAGCATATGATTGGAGCGGAAAATGTAAAGCTTCTGTTTAATATTGTCCCTGAAGCCTCCCACTACCTGGCAGACCGGGATGTGGTGGAAATCGCCAAGTCCACCGTGTTCAATACCCACCCGGATGCGCTGTGTATTTCAGGTTTGACCGCTGGCGCTGAAATAAATACACAGACACTTAAGAATGCAAAGGAAGCCGTTCCGGATACGGTTGTTTTTGTTAATAATGGATTGAAATTGGAGAATATGATTGAGCAGCTTCGCATCGCCGACGGTGGTGTGGTGGGCACGACATTCAAATTCGAAGGTAAATTTGAAAACCATGTGGATGAAAGCCGGGTGAAAGCATTCATGGATAAAGTGAAAGCATTTAGAAAGAACTAATCATCCCCTACTAATGGGGTAAACAAGAAGGCCCGTGCGAGCGGGTCTTCTGGAATAAAAAATAATGAACACCTTGGCTGTAAAAAGAAGTTGCGAGCTTTAATATCTTTAGGAGTTACGCAGTTGAACGCGAAAAGACCGAAAATTGGGATGTGGGGCGGGTATACGCCCGCCCCACATCCCAATTTTCGTCAATTCCTTGGCGAACTGCGTCGGTCATAATCTAATAATAGAATTCGATAGAGGTTTTCTTGCCATTAAAAAGAATGAACCTGATCATTCATTAATAAAATTGAAGAATACATGGATCATAAACAATGGATAAACGTTGGACTCAACTGGGTGATATGCTGGTCAATTATTCCATGCAGGTGAAAGCAGGCGAGAAGGTGGTGATCGCCATGATGGAAATGGAATCCTATTCCTTGGCTCATGCGATATACGAAGCCTGCATCAAAAATGGCGCATTCCCTCAGGTTCAATTCCTTTCGGAAGAACTGAATCGTCTAACCATGAAATATGGCAATGACAAACAAATCGGATGGATTCCAGAAATTGAGGCTTACGGCATGGAATGGGCGGATGTATATTTTGGTTTGCGCGGCGCACATAATCTAAATGTCCACTGGGATATTCCCGCCAAAAAGCTCTCGCTTTTTCGGGAGGGAATGGGCAAAGTTTCCACTTTGCGTTGGCAAAAGACCCGTTGGTGCCTGTTGCGGTTGCCTAATGCAGCTTTGGCTGAACAGGCTAATGTGGATGAAGAAACCATCACAGATATGTTCTTCAATTCATGTCTACTGGATTGGAATGAAGAAGCCAAAGAGTGGCGGCGTTGGGCGGATATTCTCAATAAAGGCAAGATGATCCGAGTGGTGGGCAAGGAAACTGACCTGAGCTTCGCCCTGGAAGGACGCACTTGGGGCGTATCCGCTGGTTATAATAATATGCCGGATGGTGAAATCACCACATCTCCTGTTTGTGAGACCTTGAATGGTTCGATTTATTTTGATTTTCCTGGTGTCTTGGGTGGTCGTTTAATCCATGATATCCGTTTGAAATGGGAAAATGGCAAACTGGTTTCGGCTACATCCTCCACGAACCAGGATTATTTCCAGTCTATTGTCAACACTGACCTTGGGGCGAGCCAGATCGGTGAATTCGCCTTTGGCACAAACAAGTACGTCACCCATTTTTGTAAAGATATTCTTCTGGATGAAAAAATTGGCGGCACGATCCATATTGCCCTTGGCCGTGCCTATCCCCAAAGAGGCGGTACCAACCAATCCGCTATCCATTGGGACATTATTAAGGATATGCGCCAGGAAGGTCAAGTATATCTGGACGGAAAGCTGATCTTTGAAAAAGGTAAGATGCTTTTATAGCCGCAGGTAAAAAATCCACATTATTCAGATTACCTGTTTTGAGCAGGTGGCGGGCCCTATGGAAATGAAACTATTGATTTCCGACAGCAAAATCTCGCAACAGACCAGAGAGATGCTGGAATGAGGGGAAGTGAACGCCAGGATTGTTTAAGGATTCGAATGTAAGTTTTACTCCTTATTTTTTCGAGACAATGAATAAACAAGAGATCGCATATCATTAGGATCAGGAGATTACCAAATGAAGAATTGGACTGTTGACGTTCTCGGTACTAATAAACCCATCATTGCAATGTGTCATTTGCAGGCGATGCCCGGCGACCCGTCATATGATAAAAGCGGCGGGATGAAAAAAGTACTCGAGGCTGCCCGCAACGATCTGCGAGGGTTGCAGGATGGCGGTGTAGACGCGGTGATGTTCTCCAATGAATTCAGCCTTCCTTATCTGACCAAAGTGCGTACTGAAACCGTGGCGGCGATGGGAAGGATCATTGGT
>Ga0315273_10011087_pt1 | contig 11524 bp, 10 predicted proteins | sample YL17G02_0_MG_FD_205753 | JGI IMG/M metagenome (GOLD analysis project Ga0315273, IMG submission 205753) | Sediment microbial communities from Yellowstone Lake, YNP, Wyoming, USA - YL17G02_0 | ecosystem: Environmental > Aquatic > Freshwater > Lake > Sediment | place: USA: Wyoming | collected... | reverse complement strand
AAACATAATCAGAATAAAGACCACGACTCCAGAAGCTAATGTGACAAACATCATCACTGGCGTCGTATCAGGATTCATCAACATCTTTTCAGTATCTTGTCTTAATTCATATTTTTTCATTTTTAAAACACAAACTTTATATTGATTTTTGTTATAACACTCTACGAGTGTCACTATGGATGACCCTGTAGAGTCGTGGCTGGCAACATGCTCGCCCAACACAAAGACATGCTACACAAGCTACTTCAAGCTCTTCGAAAGTTTCATAAAAAAGTCAGGTTCAGAAATGATTGTTGAAGGTCGCAAATACGCGATAGACCCAGAGAAGATAGACTACTATTCTCTGAGGGTTTTTGAATTCTATCGTCATCTGCTCAGCGGAAGAGTCAAAGCAAAAGTGATGGGTTCAGTTGAAGGACGCGCTGGAGGATGGACAGGACGTTACAAGGACAAGCCTTTGTCTCAGCATACTGCTCGCACAGCAGTCTCTGCTGTTCGCAGTTTCTTTGCATTTCACAACTTGCCCATCAACTTGAAGAAGTTCACAAGAAAAGACGCTCGCATGCGTAAACCCCAAGTTGAGAAAAAGAAACATCAGCTCGTAGCGGGCGAGATTCACTCACTTTTCAGAATTGCAGACGCAAGAGACAAAGCGATCCTGGCACTTGGTCTAATGGGTCAAGATGAGAGCACTGTAGCTTCTCTTCGATTAGAACAGTTTGACGGAAAACTTGCTTGTGAGAAACTTGAATTCATAGACACATTGCGCCAGAAGACAAATGAACAAACAAAGATACTCTTGACTACAGAAGTGCAGAACATTCTTGTCGACTATATCATTTCTATTGGAAAACATACAGGCTGGCTGTTCCAAGGATACAAGAAATCGCACATCACAGAGCAGCTATGCAATGAAATCTTCAAGAGATTATGTGAACAATCCGAAATAAGGGACAACGGAAAACGCTTGAGCTTTCATTGCTGCAGAATGTGGTTCAGCACCCAACTTCGAAACAAAGTCTCAGACGACATCATTGACCTATTGACAGGACATGAAGTCAGATTCGGCGGCGCATACCTAGCAGATGATGAAACAAAGCTTCGCCAGTTGCTAACAGAAGCAAATGTGCAAGATTTGCTTCAACTACAGGAAGGCTCTCACAATGGACTCTCCAAAGAAGTTGAAGAACAGAAAGCGAAGCTTTCGGAGCAAGCCAAAACAATCGAGAGCCTCCAAGAAGAGCTGACAGCATACAAAGCTGACATGGATGCTCTACGACTAAAGTTTCCATTGACTGAGGAAGAGCGAGCTCGCGCTAAGCCATTTCCCATACAAAAAGGTGCCATGAAGATCCGAGAAGTGAAAATCTATGAGCCGAAAAAGCCCCCTGTCGTGCTAGATGCAGTTCTCAGAGAAGCTTCACCAAACGTGCATGATGAAATAGCAGAGCTTCGCCGAGAGATTGAAGCTCTCAAAAAAGCTCAGAAAAGCTGACGCTTCAGCGAAGCTGGCTGTTGCAAGGCTTAAAAGGCTTTAGCCTGCGTCTTTCAACATCGTCAGTTTAAAACAAAAAGAAGAACAAGCTTGAAGTTGCAGACTAGGTGTATTCTTCCTCTATTTCTCTGATTGCTTGTTCTCTCGTTTTTCCCTGCGCGGGCTATTTGAGCACGTCTGGATAGGACTCTATAAATCGTGTGACCAGTTGAGTAGCGCGGGCGCTTTCTAGATCTTGGAGACTGTTACTGTCTTTACGATTGGATACGATGTTGCTCTGTTTCCTGCTTTATCGGTGACATAGATTTTGATCGTATACGTCCCTAAAGATACTATGATGTTGGAGCTGTCTCTTCCATTCCAGACAATACTATTGAGACCGCTGGCTTGTAGAACCCCGTTCAGAAGTGTTCTTTTCAACGTTCCTGTGCTGTTGTATATTTTTATGGTGACGTAGCAACTTTCAGACAACGTGTAGTTTATTCTTGCCGTTTCCCCGACGGTTGGTTTGAATGATGATGGAGTGACTGACACACTGGTGACTGCTGGCGGTTTCGTGTCGACTGTAGCGGTTTGGGTGATTGGGTAGGGTGTTGCCTTGTTTCCTGCCTTGTCGACGACGTATATCTTAATCGTGTAGGTTCCGAGTGGCACAATGCTGTTTAAACTGTCCTTTCCGTTCCAGATAATGCTGTTTAGACCGCCAGTTTGAAGCACACCGTTCGAGAGTGTTCTCTTCAACGCGCCAGTGCTGTTATAGACTGTTGTTGTAACATAGCAATTCTCAGAAAGCGTATAGTTCATTCTTGTCGTCTGCCCGAGCTGTGGGTTGAACGACGTAGGAGACACGGAAATTCCCGTGACTGCTGGCGGTTTCGTGTCAACGGTAACCGTAGCTGACTTTGTTGTGAAGGTGACCCCCAGCAAATCTGTTCCGCTAAGGCGCACCGTGTAGGTGCCGTCTGGAACCCTGAAGCCCGTACTGTTCAACCCGTTCCAAAGGACAGAAAGGCTGGTTCCAGTTCCCGTCCAGGTTCGCAATGTCGTGCCTGATGAATTTCTTATCTGAAGGTTCCAGTTCACTGCGACATTGAATGCTGCCTTGATCGTTGTGTTGTCTTTTGACCCATCACCATTCGGACTGAACGGATTTGCCGAAATAGCAAGCGAGGTCACAACAGGCTCAGGATCAATGTACGCTGTGGACATTCTCACGCAGTCACAATAGGCCGTTGTGGGTCCACAATAGTAAACGGCTGCTAACCCGAAACGTACCGTGGTGACATCTCCGTAGAACGCCGTGTTCTTGCCGCTGATTGAGCAGGTCTTTGCTCCGTTGATCCACATGTCTCCCTGACCGTTCACAACGTCCTTCTTCCAGTGAAGCTCCACGCAATACCAGGTGTTGAGTGCCGGAGTCGAGGCGCTGTCGGCATAGAGTAAACTTGACCCATTTCTGATCGACAGATACCATTTGACCACGCCGCTGACGTTCCTCCACCCTGCATATGCAACATTGATATTTGAACCGCCTGCGTTGAGTTGCATCAGGCAGATGCGGTCGCCGTTTTGGGCGATTCCAGAGGTTGAAACGTAAAAGTATGCTCTAACGTAGAGTTCTCTTGAATTTACGATGTTCTCGTAGCAGTACGCCCACTCAGTTCCTCCTGTGCCATTCGATGCGAATCGGGCACTGTAAGTGCCGTGATGTGGAAGCGTTTTTGTTACGGTCGCAATCTCTCCAGAGGAGAGTTGTGTACTGGTCCACCTGCTGAAATTGCCAGACTCAAACCCATCACACATGTAAACAGGATTCCACGGGTTCATGAGTGGATATCGATCTAGATTGTATGGATTGATAACGTATGGAGTATCCCCTATACCATCGCTGTTGGCGTCTGTACCTACATAATCACTCCAGTAGTTGCCTCCAGAAGGATAGCCATCGTCCCAACTGTTGTCAACTCCTTGAAAAATGTAATATGTGTATACTTGTTCGTTGTTGTTGACTACATTGTTATGATAGAATCTGTTGCCTGTGAGAAGATTATTCATTACAATCCCGAAGCTGTTTCCTGTAATATTATTCTCCAAGAAAGTGTTGTTATAGTTCGGTAGGCTTAGACTGAGGGCTTGTCCACAGTTAGTTAGGGTGTTGTTTCTCATAATTGTGTTATTTGCGTAATCGAAACCAATGCCGCCAAGCGTGCCGCCTTGTGAACTCCCATCTATGTAATTGTTTATTATGAGGTCGCCAGATGTCTGAATTAGCCTTATTGCTTGCCAATTGTGGATGTATATATTGTCAGAAAAAGTCAGACCATCAAAGCCATAAATGTAGACGCAACCGCCAGCACCAGAAGGGCTGTCAGCCCAGAGATTCTTAATTGTGAAGTTACTTATTCTAACATTATTTGCATAAACCCCTATGTACCAATCCTTTATGAATGTCTTGCTTTTGTTTTCGCCAAGCAGAGTCAATGCCTTATTTATCTGAATAGGTTCACTATACGCTCCTGCTTTGACGAACACAGTGTCTCCGTCGCTTGCAGCGTTTATCGCTGCTTGAATAGTGTTGAAGTCTGCTGGACCATCGTCATCGACAACCCATGTTCTGGGACCTGAGCCTCCAAGTTTTATCAGCCAAACTTGATAGCTGCCATCACCACTGAAAGAGTTCGTATACCCAGCTACCGCATATCCATTATCGTCGGTTTGAATCACAGAGCATCCTCTATCGTATCCTGCTCCACCAAATGTCTCGTTCCACGCTGTATTTCCATTAGAGTCAGCTTTGATTAGCCAAGTATCTCCGTTACCCCAGAAGTCTGTCTGGCCAGCTATTGCATATCCTCCTTCTCTTGTCTGAACAATTGAACCCGCACCGTCAGCGTTTTTTTTATCATACGTCTTGTCCCAAACCAAGTTGCCTGTGACATCAGTTTTCATAAGCCAAGCATCTCCGCTGCCAAAAAAGTCAGTCTGACCGGCTATTGCATACCCACCTTCGCTGGTTTGAATCATTGTACGCCCATAATCATGACCCGCTGTTCTGCTGTAAGTCTTGTTCCATTGCATGTTGCCACCAGAATCAGTCTTAACGAAGTAGGCCTTGGTTTTGCCAGAAGAATCAAAAGATTGAGTTGCTCCAGCCATTGCATATCCTCCATCAGAAGATTGAACAACAGACTCAAACTGGTCGTTGCTTGCTCCTCCGTAAGTCTTATACCACTGCATGTTACCGGCAGAATCAGACTTCATAAGAATACCGTCATAACCAGCACCGTTGGTTATGCCAGCCATTGCATATCCTCCATCAACTGTTTCGGTGATGGAGTGTATTGTGTCTCCATTTGTTGTTCCTAATGTTTTATTCCATTCCACGTTTCCATTCAAATCGACCTTGACTAACAATGCCAGACCTACGTCAGGTTCGTCACCTATCAGAGCAAATCCGCCATCGCTTGTTTGAACGAATGACCAAAGCCTGTCTCTTTCTGGTCCTCCATATGTTTTGTTCCACTGAACAATTCCATTTGAATCAGTTTTTATGAGCCAGAAGTGCCAGATTCCGGGCTGTACTTTGTCTGTAGAACCCGCTATAGCATAACCGCCGTCAGCAGTTTGTCTAACAAGATATGGCAAACCTTCAAACACGTATGAAGTCGCTCGAGCGTATGTCTTGCTCCACTCTATAGCTGGAGCACCTGATGCTGTTGATGCACCGGGCAGATAGTGAGCATATGATAAGAAGAAAATGCTGATTGTTATCAGAACAAGCGCTCTGTTCAACTTGATCTCCTTCTAGAATGTAAATGAGTTGAAGGCCCAGATAAGCCTTATGAGCAAATCCTCTATGACATCGTTGCTGATAAAAGTTTGCCCTCAATAATTCTCTAGAAGAGAATTCTAGATCACCCTTCTATTACTCTTTAAATCCCAGATTGTGCAAGATGGTCACAAGGAGATATCCCGAATGAAAACGGAGATTGCGGAAGACGTCTCCTTTGACTGCGGAAATGGGGCAACCCCGCCCAGCTTTGCCTTGATCTGGCAGTCTTTTTTTGTTCGTTGTTTTCCTTTCTTAGAGCCGAGAAGGTCAAACAAAGCAATCCAGACAGAAAAAAGGGGTTGTTCGGGAGATGTCGCCACCTAGCTGTGGAAATGGGAATTTACTACCTAGTTTTGGCAGAAGCGCCTTATGGCAAAGCTGGAAAGTACGCCAGATGTAACAAGTGACTTAGCGCGCGAATTCCATCTGAATGCTTGACAATGCTGAAGCACTCTTAAGTTTTAGAGTTCATTATTCTTATGAGTTCTTTCGGCTCTGTGATGCATTTTCCGCATTTCATGCAAGTTTCGGCTTTTACGGGGGCGTACGTTGGAATGAACGCGTTGACTTTAGGGTCTGAAACAGGCTGTTCAAGAAGAATCTTCTCGACTTCAAACCTGTTCCAATGTCCACAGCTTCTGCACTTCATTCTGAGATAAGGCATCGCTACCAAACTAGACTAGAACCCACCGCCAATAAGTAATTTTAGTTGCGCATGCTGAAAGCAACAATGTTTAATCGATTGGGAGTGGAGACGTCACCAGCACAATCCCCTCTTTTTTCTTTTAGACCAGTCGGCTTTTCGACTCTGTGGGCTTTCGGAAGGCGTGTTGAGTTTTGAATGGTCCCGTATAAGTGGCAGTTGGAATCCGGGCTAAACTTGGTAGCCCTGGAACCGCAAACTGGGCACCTTACATTTTTGTCTATTCTGTTCTCCGGTCGACTAATTCGTTTCCTGAAGTCAGATATGAACTGGACCGTCGCAGGGTACTGTTAAGTTAAGTTACCCAACATACTGAAATCATTTGTCATGAACCCATATTATGCGTTTGGTCGCAATGAATGTTTTCGAATAATATGAAACAGTATCTGTTTTTAATTGAAGCCGTCGGATTTCAGATATAGTGCTATCTTGTCTGGCCAATCACAGGCAATATCAAATTTCTTCTTTATTTGTGCCGTTACTTCCCCCTCTGAATCGCATGGTGAAAAATGGTAGTCTGTTGAGGCTAAGTATATCCTTATATCTGGATTGACTGTTTTCCGATAATAATCTAGAAGACAGATTGCTTCACACAAGATCATTTTGTCAGATTCCTCGACTGGTTCGTTCTTGAGTTTGAGAAGTTGTTTGTATCGTTTCTCGTACTGTTTGTAGAATTCATAGCGTATTATTTGTCGGTATCTAGAGGTCACATTTGCGTTTATGACTTGATCTATGTCCAGGTTCTTAGCGGTATTTCTGAGGTTATTATACATGACTGCTACATCTGGATAATATCGATCTTTGTCAGTTTGAGAAACAGGTTCCCTCTGCAAAATCGAAAGATTTTCTTGTAAATGAGCAAGACATTGATCAAAGAAAACGGCATGGCTCTCAAATAACTTGGCTCTTGATTCAGCGTCTAGAATTTCCTTGGCTTTTTCTTCTAATGCGTCCGTGACAGCCTTCGCAATAGTAGCGATTGCCTGGTTCTCAATCGTGGAAGTAATTATTCCAATATGCTTGTTCACATGTTTTTTGATAATTTCGAAGAGAGCGATAGTCTTCATGTAGAACTTGTGTTCTATCTCGACACCAAGATCTTGGTAAGAGGCATAAACCGACGCCGAGACTACAACACAGGTATCTAGAAAAACTTTAGACGTCGTTGAGGAGATTGGATGCGACAAATTTCTTGTCCAGCTCCATAGCAGTCTCTCTGAGTAGGTTCTTGTCGGTTCGTTTTACTTCCTCATCAAGTGTTGGAAGTAAATTAACCTGTCTAGCGGTTGTTCTTAGAGTATTGACCAATTTCAACATTTCAGTCGGAAGAAATGGACTCAATCTCTGTTGTTCCTCAGCGGCTCGAGTTGCTTTCTGGAATACTTCAGAAATGATGGGCATTACTAATAAAGAATCACAAGCAATGCCCGGATTGTCATCAGTTTGATGAGCCTTGTTAAATCTATCTCGCATCTTGTTCAGAACAAGCCCTGCATTATGCATCGCTGAGTAGAACATAAACGCAGATCCAACAGAGACCGCTTTTTGGTCTGTCCAGTATTTTTTCATTTTGACAAGTTCTAAATCTAGAACATTGATTTTTGTCACAAAGGAACGATCAACAGAACCTTTAGCTTCCATTCTATTGAGATCAGAACGCATATCATTGATGTAACTAAAAACTGATTTCGTACTCACATCTCTCACCTGGCCAGTTACGCGAATATTGCGTTACTTAACGTACCTCCTATTAGTTCTTATGAATTGACACTCACGATGAGTAGGGCAGTTTCATATATATATCGACGTCGATACCTGTTTCAACCATTTCAACATCTATGCGATGACCGCATCTCGTATAGTAAGACGTACTATACAATAATTTAAGCGTTTTGCTAGACCTTTTCTCCTTCCTCTTCAAATTACTTAACATCAAGCCAAACATAAGTGTTGTGGAACAATCTTCTATTGCCATCGATTCTGCTTACTTGATTTTTACTTTTTCCATGATTCGCTTTTCATATTCCGCTTGCGTCAATATGCCTTTTTCCTCTAGCAACTCAACAAGGCTAGAGAGCATCGTGTCTAGAAGGTCTATTTCCTCAGCAGGTTCCCGCTTAACTTTGTTTTTCTTCAATTTTTCCACCTTTGGCGAGATAACCTTGCTCAGACAACCAGTTCATGATTATCGTGCGCAAAGTGTCGGATCGAGTTTGTCCGACTTTACCTATCAATTCAGTGTCTAGGGTTTTAACCACTCCGTCAGGAAGACTAACTAGGATTTTCTTCATTTACTTATCACCTTCAACTCTTGTTTTTCCTCTCTTTGTTTCATAGCCCTAACAAGAAGCTCTGTTTCTTGCTTAGTTGCGTTGTCTATCAAACCCCGCCAGTTGCTAGGCACTTCCATTCTTGCAGCTTGCGCGGGAGTCTTACCGCCTAAACTCTGGTGAGGTCTCACACAGTTGTAGTGAACCGCGTAACCTTCCAGAAGCAACTTTGCTGACTCAAAGGATTTGAGTCCTCGCATTGTCTTTGTTCTGTCTTTGAGTGTGCCATGCAACCTTTCGACTATATTGTTTGTTTCTCTAGCCCTTATGCCAACTCTCTGCACTAACTCGGGTCTTGTGTCCTTTCTCATTGTGTAGAATACTTTGTTGAAGGCACCACTGTAGACGTGAGAGCCGTCAACGAATACTGCCTTGGGTCTTACTTTGCTTTGGTCAGATCCTTTCTGGAAAATCGCTATCGTGTCTTCCATACTTCTTGTTCCAGAGATGTGAGACGCAACCATGAATTTTGTGTCTTCGTCTATCATTTCCCAGAACCAAATACTTCGACCTTTGCATTGGAGCATTGTTTCGTCTTCATGCCACAAGCCTGAGAGTTGAGGAACCTGAGTAATCATGTATTCTTTTACAAGTCTTGAGTATTTCTTGAGCCAGTTCAGAATTGTAACCTGAGAAACTTTCTCTCCGAAGATTTGCTCTAGGTTTCTCTGTGCCTTTCTGGTGATAGGCCGTCATAGTAGAAGTTCAATGCTGCAACTACGATGTTTTTGTCGTTTCTCATTCTTGAGAATTTGCCATTCGCTACGAAGATATGACCGCAATTCTTGCACTTGTAAGTTTGCTTGCCATGTCTAACGCCTTTCTTTGTGATGTTTTCGGAGTTGCAGTATTTGCAGTTCATTGGTATTCCACAGGAATACTATAGGATAGCTACAGTATTTATATCTTGTGGCGCCTTCCAATTATGCTTAAAGTATAAATAGCACCTAATAGTACAAGATATGTTAAACATAACTGGAAGGTGAATGATAGTGAAGTTGGAGTTACCGCAAAGCATGACCTCGCCCGAAGACCTAAAAAATATGAGACCGAAAGACCGAGACGAGGCTGTCCAAAAACTACTCTTACAAGTTTTAGATTTAAACACACAAGGAGTCACCATCGGAGAGTTAGAAGACCAAACAAGAATTTGCCGACCAACTTTAGCAAGTCACATGAAAACGCTCGTCGCAACAAGAGAAGCCTATGAAAACAAAAGGGGCAAACTTTCTTTCTTCTATAAAAACGGCAAAGTCGTTCACGCCAGAAGTACAGAATGCAGATTCAACGACAGGTTTTACAAGTTTTTTAGATTAAAAAATGACCAAGGGAAATTTATCTATATTCAAGAAAGACAGATAGACGAATTTCGTGCAACAAAAGTAAACGGTGGAATAATGATAAACGATGGAGATTTTCTTAATTTCCTAAAGGAATTACAAAAATTTGGAGCAGAAGTGAGTGACCATGAGTCAGAACATAGTCGTTAAAACCCTACAAAATGACAGGTTTGCTAGAACAACAGAGGTAACAATCAACGATAAGGTTATTCAAACACCTAATTTCTGCACACTAGTTCAGAATGAAACTGAGCTGGATTCACTAATAAACTTGAACATGCTCTCTGAAACAAAACATTTGGGTACCTACACCGCGAGAGTATTTGATGTCCCAAAAGTAATAATTCCGCGGTTAGAGAATAAATTCCAAGTTAGTATCGCGAACCTAAAATCAGTAGAAGAACCGTTTTTAAAGTTTACCAGAAAGAATATTTTGATTATAGACCCTTCGTTAGAGTACTTGCTCTATGAGTTCCATGCCAACAAATTTGCTAACGCAATAAAACAATTGAGAACAGAACCAAAACAACTTGATGTACTCTTAAAATACCTGGAAGAACGTGACGCTAAGAAGGAGAAAATTAAGGAATCTGAGTATGAAAGCTGGAAAAAGGCATTTCACAAACAATTCTGGTTTAATTTAGACCGAGACCAATCAGCCAGAAACAAGTTTGCTGGAGACTACTTAGATTTAGAAACTATTTGCAACACCGAGGTAATTTTGCCACCTGTCCCAGTCGTTGATTCTGAGGGTATGTTCGACATAGCAAGAAGCATTAACAGTTTTGCCAAGACTATTGCTCCGAGAACTAAGCCTTGTGCAACCTATCTTTTGTTCCAAAAAACCATGCTTAGCAACGATTCGTTAGTTGCTAAGGTAGTTAATTACTTAGAGAATGACCCAACACAACTAACTATCATCAAGATAAAGAACCTTGACATATGGACGGCTGGTTGCGTTCGCCAAAGAGAGAACTACAAGAAACTTATGGATGTAATGTTTGAAGCAAGAAAAAGAGACCCTGAAAAAATATTTATGGCGTTAGAAAGCTGGTATGTAAGCTATGCTTCAGCGTGCTATGGATACAACATTGTCTCTACAACAATGACTGGTTTCGACCGAGATAGCGAGTTCGGCTCGAACACGTTTGGTTCATGGTTTGACCCTGACTGGATGTACTACATATCATTTGACGAACTGAAAGAGAAAGTTCTGAAAAATACTAACCACGTTATGCCTTGCTATTGCTCTGTCTGTAAGAAAATAAAAGACCTCTCCGCAGTTAGCAGAGATGATTGGTACAACTTTAGGCGAGAACATTACGCATTAACAATGAACGAATACATGAGACAAATCAGTCAAGCCATAACCGACAGAACAATAGAACTTGCAAGAGATAAACTCGCAAATTCTCAACTTGCCTTGCTTCAATCCTTAATACCGAGGCAATAGAAACAAAAATTAGCAGAGCATGGATAGCTTAGTTCGGACAGTAGCACCCGCCTACTAAGCGGAACGTCGTGGGTTCAAATCCCACCCCATGCGCCACACATATTATGTAACATCTTAGATTCTTAAGGTTTGTGACGTTTTGCTATTTTTGCTTGACACTATGTATAGCTTGGACATATTCAACAAAGGATTGAAGTCTTTCGCAAGTTCGGAACTCTTTGCTTTCGCAGAACTCTTTCTTATCTTCTTCAGTTGGCTTGTAGGCAAGACTTGTTGCTGGTGGGATTGCATGACAATTTGTTCCATCAAAATAGACGCATCGCAACCTAAATTCTCCTGTCTGCTAGTTGAACGGTTACAGGGATAAG
>Ga0315273_10011086_pt1 | contig 11524 bp, 6 predicted proteins | sample YL17G02_0_MG_FD_205753 | JGI IMG/M metagenome (GOLD analysis project Ga0315273, IMG submission 205753) | Sediment microbial communities from Yellowstone Lake, YNP, Wyoming, USA - YL17G02_0 | ecosystem: Environmental > Aquatic > Freshwater > Lake > Sediment | place: USA: Wyoming | collected... | reverse complement strand
CCGCACGACGATCACATCCTCGTTCTCGCTCGCCATGTACAGTTTGCCGTTGGCCCCGACTGGCGACGACTTGAAGTTGTAGGTCTTCGGCAGACGGACCTGGTGATAGTAGGGTTCGCCGGTTCTGGCGTTGTAGCAGCTCAGCATGCCAGTATCGGTCAGTGCGTAGAGCTTGTTGTCGAAGATGACCGGCGACGGCGTGTAGGAATTTCCCTTCGTCTGCGTCCACACGATCGCGTCAGAGCCCGTCAGGTCGCCCTCCCGCCCGAGGCGGATCGCCTGGAGCATCGGGTTGCGGTATCCCGTCATGACAAACACCAGATCGTCCTGGCGTACCGGCTGCGGAATGGTGTTCGCGCCGAGCCCGGCGCATTCCCAGATCACCTTCCCGTCCTCGAGGTTGTAGCTCCTCGTCTTTCCGCTTCCGGCGACGATGACCTCAGTGCGGCCCTTGAACTGCACGACCAGCGGAGCCGCCCAGTTGGTCTTCTCCGGCCGACTTGCGCGCCACACTTCCTTGCCTGTGGTCTTGTCGAGCACGGCCATGAAGGAATCACCTTCGTGATCGAATACGAGGATGAGTTTGTTTCCGGAGAGCACGGGCGCCATCCCCTCCCCGAAGGCCATCTTCATGCGCATCTGGACGCCGAAATCCTTCTCCCAGATCAGCTTGCCGTCCAGGTCGTAGCAGTACATGCCCCGCGATCCGAAGAACGCGTACACAAACTTACCGTCGGTCACCGGCGAATTGGGTGCGAAGCTGCCGTACTGGCTGTGGCCCGCTTCGTGTGGCACGGCCGTCTTCGCGGTGCGCTGCCACAGGATCTTGCCCGTCTTCCGGTCGACACACAGCACGTCGAACTTGTGCTCGACCAGGGGGCCTGACGGCCCGTGTGGATTGAATCCGGCCGACGGTGCCTGCGCTGCAACGGTCGCGCCGCCCGTCGAAATCGCGGTCGTGAGGAAGATGCGATCGCCCCACACGACCGGACTGGAGTGACCGAGGCCGGGGATCTCCGTTCTCCACGCGACATTCTGGGTGTCGGTCCATTGCAGCGGCGCGTCCCCAACCGCCATGCCGTCGGCTGCAGGCCCACGCCAGTACGGCCAGTAACGCTCCTGTGCGGCGAGCCCGCCGACCACGCCCGCAACGAGGATCCCGAGCCCGATGATGGCAACGCAGCTGACCTGACCGGACCTCACAACCAACTTCATGATCGGCCTCCAATAATGGTGATCCGATTTCGCACAAACAGAACGGTCGATCACTTCGGAGTCGCTGCCCGCTTGCCAATACAGTACAGGTGCTGTGTCGTCCGCATAAACAGCTGTCCATCCGAGACCGCAATCGACGACAACGTGTAGTCAGCCAGATCGTTCTCCGCCAGCACCTTGAACACCGGCCCCGCCTCGAGCACCGTCGTCAACCCATCCTCGCTGGTGACGTAGAGCTTCCCATCCGCCACCAGTGGCGACGCACTGTAGGTACCTGGCCGAACACGCTGGTTCCCCCAGATCTCGGCCCCCGTCTTCGCGTCGCGGCACCAGAGAATGCCGCGGTCGTTGAGGATGTAGACGTACTTGCCGTCGGTCGCTGGCGTCGGTACGTCTGGGCCCTGGTCGGTCGACCAGACCAGATGTGACTTGGACACGTCGCCCCGCCCGCCTGCCCGCAACGCGATCAACGGCCGGACGCGCGACGATACGAAGATCATCCCGCCGGCGACGAATGGAGACGCCACCACTCTGTAGTTCCTATCCTTGTTGGGATTCAGCCCGCCAGCACGCCACAGTTCCGCCCCCGTGGCGAGATCGTGTCCGGTGACGTAGTCGCCGCCGCTGACGACGATCTCTTCTTTGTTGTCGTACCGAAGCAGCGCGGGCGTCGTGTACGCATCGGGCGATTCGGAAATCGCGTCGGTCGGTCGCTCGACGCGCCAGCGGGTCTTGCCAGTGGTCGCGTCGATGGCCAGCACGTACGAAGGGTCGTCGGTCTTCATTCCGTGGAGCACCTCGACGTAAAGGACGCCTTTGTGGAGCAGCGGCGACGAGGCGTAGCCCCAGTTCAGACCAAAACGGCCATACTCCTGCTGAATGTCCCGCGCCCACAGTTGCTTGCCATCAACGTCGAACGCCTTCAACACGCCGGTCCCGGTCATCACCCACACCAGCTTGCCGTCGGTCACCGGCGAGGGCGACGACATGTTCTGCTTGCGGACCTTCGCATTTCCGGTGCCCAGGTGCTGCTTCCAGAGCTCGACGCCCCTGCTGCGATCGACCGACAGCAGGTGGAGTTCGGTCCCCTCGGCAACATGGAGGAAGATACGATCGTTCCAGACGATGGGCGTCGATCCGGAGAAGTCCGGCAGGGCCAGCTTCCAGGTGACATTCTCAGTCGTGCTCCACCTGAGCGGCAGATTGGTCTCCGCGACAAACCCGTTCATGTTGGGCCCGCGCCACTGCGGCCAGTTGTCTCCCAGGCACACGACCTCGAGCAGGACCACCGCGCACGCGATCAAGGCCAGTCTGCGCACCACCACCTCCGCTGTGACGCCGCCCATCTACCCCACCACAACCCACTACGGTCCCGAACGTCTCACGCTCCGGCGCAGTAGAGCATAACGCGTGTCGAAAAAGGGGTCGGACCTATTTCCCGCGACCACGGCCGGAACACAGGTCCGACCCCACTACTTCCGCCGCTGCCTACTCAGATCGCAGCGCCCCGACGAGCGGCGTCCGGAAGGCCGCCGCCACCGCAACCAGCGACGAGAGCAGGCCGACAGTCAGAACCGTGACCAGCAGCAATAGGATCATCCCGGTGGGAAATGCTCCGCCTCTGGCGTGAAGCGCCGGCGCGGCCGCAACGATTGCCGAAACAGTGCCGCAGGACAGGCCGACGATCATCAGGATCGCGTTTTCCGAGACGATGACGAGCGCGAGGGCGAACCGCCGGTAGCCGACGGCGCGGAGCAGCGCGAGTTGCTTCCGGCGTTCCAGCACGTTGCGAAGCAGGACCACGGCCAGCCCGATCGTGCCCAGCACGAGTCCCAGCGCACCCAGTGATTGGAAGGTGGAGAGGTACGTGTTCTCCACCTTGTGGTATCCCGCGAGCACGTCGCCCGAACGATCGACGGCAAAGCCCCAGTCGGCCAGCCGGTCCTGCAGCGGACCAACCAGCGATCCGGCTGACGCCGGCGGGACGTCCAGCAGAAAGAACCGGAAGCCTTCCGCAGCTGGAAACGCGCGGAGAAACTGCGCATCGGCGACGACCAACTCGCCCTGCAGCATGCTGTCGCGCAACGCGCCGACAAGTCGGAGGCGCACCTTCGCCCCACTGCTGCCGCCGACGGTCAACTGGTCGCCGAGGGCGCGATGCAGAATGTATTGAATGGTGTTGGCGTCTCCGATCGCTGGAACAACGCCGTCCGGAGACGCGGCCTCGAGCAACTGCCACGGATTTCGACGCTCGTCTGCCGTGGAGGCGAGAGAAGACTGAAACGAGAAGCGTCCGGCGGCCACGAACGCTCGCGACGCGCCCAGGATTCGCGGCTCCTTCGGCGCGTACAGATTCACGCAACTCGCATCGTCTCCAGCGCTCACGCGAAACGGCACAAAGGTCACCTGCGCGAGTTCCGGCACCTCCGAAACCGGAATCCCGAGAGCGTCGCGCCCCGCCGCACTGTTGGGATCGACGACGACCGGCAGCGACGAGTGTGCGACAAGCGCATAGCCGCCCGTGCCGGAGCCAGGCCCGAGGTCGGCGCCGGGGGCTTCTTTTCTGAATGCCTCAACCGACACGATGACAAACGTCGCCGAGGCGACGAGCGCGATACAGAGAAGGCTTCGACCAGGCCGACTGGTCGTGTTTCTGCCACCGAGCCGGGCCAGGGCCAGCCATCCGTGCCCTGAGATGGGATGGCGAGCCTCGCGCCGCAGGATCACGATCACGAGGCACAGCATCGACGCCAGAATCAACCCCCCTGCGCCGAAAAAGGCCCCCGCCGCGGAGACGATTCCGACGGCCGAACCCGCCACCAGAGCGCCCGCCAGCACGCACGAGACGAGGGAGATGGCTCCAAGGAGCCAGGGGCGTTGACGCTGGTGCGGGGCGGCGTCGCCGACGCCCGCCAGAAGCGCGCGAGCAGAATGGCGTCTGAGGCCGTGTAACGTCCAGGCGATGATCACCAGCGAGACCAGCACTCCGCTGGCAGCCCCCAAGCCGGCGGCGGCGAGAGACAGGTGCAACGACAATTGGGTGGTTCCCACCGCTCCGATCCACCACGTGCGCAATCCCGCCATCATCGCGCCGGCGTAGCCGATCGCTCCGAGCGTCCCCAAGAATCCCCCGACCACTGAGAGGACCGCACCTTCGAAGAAGAAGATCTGCCGTACAGCACGCATGGGAATGCCCACTGCCAGCAATGTGCCCACCTCGCGCATCCGCTGTTCGACGCTCAGCCGAAAGAACAGCGCCGACAGCAGCAGCGCCGATCCAATCAGGAACGCGCTGAAGTAGACGAAGTACTCGCCGAAGTCGGTCGAGCCTTGCGCGGCTTCGATGCCGCGCTGGCGGACCGCCGTAATCGTGAAGCCCGCCTGCTCCGGATTCAGGTGGCGCCGAAGCGCTGCCGCCACGCGCTCGCCGGTGACGCCTTCGATCCGCACCGAGGAGAGTCGCCCAAAGCGAGATGCCCAGAGCTTCTGTCCCGCAGCCAGCCCAATCACGGCCTTGGGTGTGGATCGGTAGCGGCGCCAGTACTCCTCGTCCTGCGGGCGAATACGCCCTAACTCCAGCGGAAATGGCGGGTCCCACCTGCGGATGCTCTGTGCCTCCGTGACGCCAGGAAACGAAGGCGCAAAGGTAGCATCGAAATCGCGCTCAGAGGCAACGCGGGCGCCAAGTCTGAAACGGGCCGTGCGGGTGATGAGACGTCCGTCCTCCTGCCAGTGAAAGTAGTCAACCTCGACACTGTCGCCCTCAGACACCCCCAGATCGCGCCATGCCCACTGGTTGAGCCAGATGGGTTCGACGCCAAGCGGGTCGGCAGCGCTCAGGCCGGGAGTTCGAGATTCCACTGCGGAGATGATCGAATACGGAATCTCCCGCCCCCTGGCGCGGATGGCATTCGCGAGGTAGCTGAACACGCCCGACGCCGGCACGCCCAGTTCGGTTGCCGCCTCAGTTACGGCAGTGGCGAGGGCGTCTTCAAGAAAGATTCGGACGCTTTCAACCGCTATGCCATCGGTCGCAGGAAGCGGGCGCAACCTCACACCCACGTCATCCAGCGTGAACGTCGCCTGCATCGCGGCTCGGACCTGCTCGACCCCGGCGGCGGCCGTCGACGTCAGCAGCACGGCGTTTGCGCGATCAGGCTCGTCGAGCACCTGCTGCAGCCGGCGCAGCGGCACGAACAGCGCTCGGATGGTCGCCTGGTTCGGCTGCAACGCGAACTCTCCAAGCTGATTGGCCGGAAGGATCTTGGCGCCGGCGAGCCGGATGGTCCTGCCGGCGTCCTCCCGACGCCCAAACAGCGTTTCGCGTGGGACGTCGCGACGTGTCTCGATTCGCAGCAGGAGATCGTCACCCTCGCGGAAGTCGAGACTGCCAGCCAGGCCAGCGCCCACCACCACGGCTGATTCGTCCTGCCCTGCGGGGTTGGCCCGCCCGTGGAATCGCCAGAAGCGTTGGTCAATGCCATAGATGTTGACGCCGTAGGCACGCTGGCCCGTGCGGTCGAGCACGACGACGCCCTGGAGGACAATGATCGGGCACACCTCAGCCGTCGTCCTCGTGCCGAGGCCTGACGACAGGCGGGCGGCCAGATCTTCGGGGAAGAACCGGTCGGCCGCCACCACGAACTCAGTGGAGCCCAACCGCTGCACGAGCAGGTCGCGCAAACTGCCGCGCATCGAGTCGCCCACCAGCAACGCTCCAGCCAGCACGGCCACTGATGTCGCCACGCCGGCGACCACTGCCGCGTTGGTGCGCCAGTAATACACGAGGCTGCTCAGCCACAATCGGCGCCCCGTCGCCTCCGGCTGAACACGGAAGGATGGCACTCGCGTGCCGGTCGGTGTGGTCACGGAAGTAGGTGGAGGCGGGCGTTGCTGAGCCGGTATCGCAGGCCGAAGCGCTGGGCAAGATCGAGATTATGGGTCACGGCGACCAGGATCGTCGGTTGTGTCTGGTGCAGCGCAAGCAGGAGCGACGCCACTTCTTCGGCCGACTGCGGGTCGAGATTCCCTGTGGGCTCATCACAGAGCACCAGCTTCGGGCGTCGCATCAGCGCCCGGGCCACAGCCACACGCTGCTTCTCGCCACCCGACAACTGGTGCGGGCGGTGCTGCATCCTCGGGCCGAGACCGACGCGATCGAGCAGGTCACGGGCCCGCTCGAGCGGCGCCCCGTCGGCATCGCGTGTCAGCAGCGTCGGGATGAGAACGTTTTCAAGCACCGTGCACTGGGGCAACAAATGATGATCCTGGAACACGAAGCCAACCTGGAGATTGCGAAACGTGGCGAGGCCCGCATCGTCGAACGCGTACGGGTTCTTCCCGTCGAGCACGACGGTTCCCGAGGTGGGCGGATCGAGCGCACCCAGAATGTAGAGCAGGGTGCTCTTGCCGCTGCCAGAAGGACCGACGATCGACGCCGAGTCTCCCGTCTTCAGCGTGAGATCGACCTCGGACAGCACGCGGAGCGGCCCGGCAGGCGCGGGATACTCCTTGGACAGGCCTCGTACCTCAAGCACGGAGTGACTCCACCTCAGACAAGCCGAGCCGCGACGCGGGCCGGGCTGGAGCCCGGCGATCCCAGGCAACGCCGTTGGTCGGCCCTCCCGAAACCCGAATCCCGAATCCCGAGGTCATCATTCGCCTCATGGCCCCAGCACTGATCGGTAAACCTCTCCCGCTCTTTCGGCCATCGCCGCCGCGCTGTAGTGCTGGCGGACGCCAGCATATCCTCTCGCGCCGCACTCGCGTCTCTGGTCGCCGTTCTGCCAGAGCGCGCGAATCCCGTCTGCGAGTGCGCCCGCATCGTTCGGATCCACCAGGATGCCGCCTCCGGTGGTGCCGACGATTTCGGTTGCCGCTCCACGGCGCGGCTCCACCACGGGAACACCGCTCGCCATGGCCTCCAACAGGAACAGGCCCTTCGGGTCGGCGTACGACCCCGGCACCGAGAACACGTTGAGGCGGCTCAGAAACGCGAGCTTCGACGGCCGATCGAGTTCGCCGTGATAGCGCAGGTGCCCGGAGAGTCCTGCCTCGTCCATCTCGGTCTGGATCTGCGCGAGATAGCCGCTGTGCTCTGGGCCGAGATACCCGGCCGCCCACAACCGGCTCGGAGGCAGAGCGGGATCGGATCGCAGCCGCCGGTACGCGTCGGCCAGCACATGCAGCCCCTTTTCGGGCGCGATGCGGGCGAAGTACCCAATCGTAAACGGCTCAGTCGTGTCATCGCTGCGCGGCTGATATCCCTCGAAGTTGATGCCGAGCGGCACGACGTGGATGCGGCCAGCATCGATCCCGAGATAGTCCGCCATCATCGAGCGGCCGAAATGGCTCACCGCGACGAACGCATCGACATGGGCTGCGTGCTCGCCGATCAGTTGTATGGACCGGCTGCGAAATGGCTCGCCAAGGCTGTCGAGAAACAGTTCTTCGCCCTGCAGCGTGCAGCAGATCGGCACGTTGAGCGTGGCCTTGATGGCCGGCGCAAGCCCGATGAGCAACGAATTTGGAAGGGTGACGATGTCGGGCGTGAATTCCGTCGCGAGAAACTCGACAAGCTTCTGGATTTCCTTGCGCTGGAAACCCTCCGGCCCGAGCAGCATCGACACCGTCATCGCGCCGAGTTGGGCGGGATCGACACTGACACCCCAGCGCGTGGCAAGCCGAAGCAGCGGCGCGAAATCCAGCAGGCGATCCACCATCCACGGCGTCTTGCGAAAGAGCGCCAGCCGCTGCTGGAGAAACATGTTGATGCCGCCGAGGAAGACGCGGTCCTGGCTCACGTTCCGCTCGTCGATCCGCGTCGGGGTGTAGGTCGGAATCAGCAGCACCTGGTGCCCTGCGGCCATCAGCGCGGCTGCCAGTGTGTTGTCGCGCAGGCAGCTGCCGCAATACATGTGACCGGCGCCAGCGGTGATGTACGCGATCTTCATCGGCAGCGCTCACACTCCGAAGCAATACAGCACGCCGTCCTGCGACCCGATCACGAGCCTGCCAGCCGCCACGGCCGGCGAGGCCGAGAGCGGCGCCCCCGCCGTGAACTCCCAGAGTTTCTTGCCGGATGCCAGAGCCAGTTCGTATAGCACACCGTCGTTCGACCCGACGAAGACGCGGTCGCCCGACACGAGCGGTGAAGACTCCACGCGCGCACGGGTCAGAAACGTCCAGATCGCCTTGCCGGTCGCGCTATCGAGGCAGTGCACGAGTTTGTCCCGCCCGCCGAGGACGATGCGGTCGGCGGTCACCGCAGCCGAAGAGTAGAACGGAAAGCTCCGGGCGGGATGCCGATATGTCCATCGGACCGCGTGCCGCGCCAGGTCGATCGCCAGCACCTCGTTGCCGAACGTACCGACAAACGCCTTGCCGTCGCGCACGGACGCCGAGGCGCCCGTGTAGGCGCCAAGCGGCACCGCGTAGCGCTGGCGGCCGGTCGCGGCATCAATCGCCCGCAACGTCTCGTCGCATCCGGAGATGTACACCACCCCGCCGTCGACGGCAGGCGTGCCGTGGACGGGGCCCTCGGTCGTGTACTTCCAGATCACTCGACCGGTCGAAGCCGACAGACAGTACAGATTTTGATCGTATGAACCGAAGTAGACCCGATCGTCGACTACATTGGGCGAAGACCGAATCTCGCCATCCGTCTTGAACGTCCAGCGGAGCTTGCCCGTCGCGGCGTCCACGGCGTGAAACACTCCGTTCACGTCACCGACGAAGACGACCCCGCCGCGAACAGACGGCGACGATTCCTGGATGGGGCCTGTGGCTTGGTATTGCCATCGAAGCTGACCGGTGAGCAAGTCAATGGCGGCGAGCACGCCGTCCATCGATCCAACGTACACCACGTCGTCTGCAATAGCCGCCGACGATTCAATCGAGTCCTTAGCCTGGTACTTCCATTTCAGGCGCAACTGTGCCGGGAGCGGGCTGGTCGCGAGCCCCCCGAGCCAGGCCGTCCCGCGGAACATCGGCCATTGCTCTGGACCAGGAGGCCCTTGCGCGGTCGCTACCCCTGCGACACCGGCGACGCCAATCGTGACAACAGACGCCAGAGCCCACGCCAGAAATGGGGTCTGACCCCATTGTCCGCCTCTCACTTTGCCGATCCTGTTCTGGGTGCGTTGATGGCGAACAGCATCGACCGGTGCATGACGTAGAGCACTCCATTTGCGGGCACTGGCGTGCCATACACCGAACTGCCCATATTGAACTCAGCGAGCGTCTTCATCTGCCGTGCGGCCTGCAGCACAACCACATCGCCGTCTTCGTCACCGAGGTAGACCTTGCCATCGGCCACCAGTGGCGAACCCCAGACGGCGGCCAGCGTGTCGTAGGTCCAGTAGGGCGCGCCGGTCTTCGCGTCGAGGCAGTGGAGGAAGCCGCTGAAGTCCGAGATGAACACCAACCCCTCCACGACGGCGGCGGTGGAGATGGAGCGGCGGATCTTCTGGTAGTGCCAGACGCGTCCCGTGTCGGTGATGTCCCCGGTCTTCGTGGGATCGATGGCATACAGGTGGCCGACACCCTCGCCGTTCTCTGGATCCTGACCGGTGGCCAGAAAGACCCGGCCGTCCGCGAAGACCGGGGTTGCGATGCCGTCGTTGCGCGTCTTGGGCCAGACCGCGTCCTTCGGATTCAGGTCGAAGCGCCAGAGCTTCTCGCCTGTCCGCGCGTTGAAGCCATACAGCCAGCCGTCGCCACCGGGGAAGAACACCTGCATGACGCCGTTGACCTCGCCGAGCGCCGGCGACGACCACTGCCCGTGCAGGATGCGATCGCCAGGGGAGCTATCCTGCCAGACCACCTTGCCGGTGAGCTTGTTGACGGCCAGAAAACTTGGCGCCTTCGGCGACGGCACCTTCTCGTGGCTGTCGTCGCGGCCGTTCGACGTCTCGACAAACACGAGGTCGTCCCAGACGAGCGGCGACGAGTTGGCCATGTTGTGCTGGAACACGCCGAACTCCTTCATCATGTCCAGCTTCCAGATCACGTCAGCGTCGCCTGGCCCCGCGTGGGTCTCCTGCTGGTAAGGTCCATCATTCTTGCCGTCGAGAAACCCCTCGGTGTCGAGCGCGACCAACTCGCCCCTGCTCGTCACGTAGTACAGGCGCTTGCCGTCCACCGCGGGGCTGGAGCAAATCCCCTGTTCGGGCCAGTCGTTTTCCTTTCCTGATTCGAGCTTGTCGGTGACGGCCTGCCAGAGGAACTTGCCGTCCGATTCCCGAAAGGCCATCAAGATGCCCTTGTCCCCTTTCACCATCGCGTCGCGTGGGTTGCCGTTGTTGGTCCCCACGAACACCTTGCCGTCGGCGACGACGGGATTTCCGTAGGAGATCGTTCCTAACTCGGCCTTCCACTTGATGTTGGTCCCGGCCTGCACGTCCCACGACACTGGCAGGTTCTTGACCGACGACACCATGTTTCGTTGCGGTGTTCCGCCCCACATGGGCCAATCTTGGGCTGCAAGCGTGGCGCTCGCCAGAATCAGCCAGACAAGGCCGTGCGGGCCGAACGCGCGAACCCGGGCTGCGCTTGTGGGCCGGGACCACTCAGAATGCGTCGCATGTCGGTTCATCGTGTGCGGGCTCCGCATTTCTTTCCTACTTCGCCCGCACGTCGTATGCGGCAAGCACACCCTGATTCCGAATATAGAGCACGCCGCCGGCGACGACAGGATGCGCCCAGCTCGGCCATCCCTGGTCGGCAACCTGGAAGCGTCCCTTCTCGACATAGGCAGTCGGACTGGCGTCGGCGAGGCCAACCGTGTTGCCCTCCCCCATCAGAAACAGAAGTCCGTCAGCGGCCGTCAGGGTGCCCTTTCCGACGCTCCGGTCTCGCCACATGACCTTGCCGGTGGCCAGCTCCATGCACGTCAGGATCGCATTCGAGAAGCCGTACAGGTAGCCGTTCATCAGCACGACACCGCCATGGTGGTTCATCATCTCGCGGGTAAAGTAGACCTCCTCGGCCTTCAGCCCGCCTGCCTCCGCCTTCAGGCGAAGGAGCGCCGCGCCGGTGTTGTATGCCGAGGTGTAGAAGACGGTATTGTCGGAGAGGACGGGGGTGGTGACGTTCGCCGTGTCGTTGGCGACCTTCGGGTACCGCCACAGGAGCTTGCCGTCACTGGCTCGCACCCCAACCCCCGCCTGAGACGTGAGCTGGATGATCGTGCGCACACCAAGGACGTCGGCCACGATGCAGGAGGAATACGCGGCCGGGTCGCTCAGCTCAGTCGCCGCCCACACATTCTTGCCGCTGGCCTTGTTGAGCGCGACGATGCCAGAGCCGT
>Ga0315273_10011085_pt1 | contig 11524 bp, 16 predicted proteins | sample YL17G02_0_MG_FD_205753 | JGI IMG/M metagenome (GOLD analysis project Ga0315273, IMG submission 205753) | Sediment microbial communities from Yellowstone Lake, YNP, Wyoming, USA - YL17G02_0 | ecosystem: Environmental > Aquatic > Freshwater > Lake > Sediment | place: USA: Wyoming | collected... | reverse complement strand
TTCTTTAACGAGATTTTTTTGATACTGAGGATCGGTAATATTGTCGCTCACATCCAAAGACCTCAACTTAGTGTTTGAAGTATTGGAAAGATTTTTAACGACAATTTTTACATCAACAGCATTATACTTCTGTTTAAAGTATTCTTTTACTCGTTTAATTCTTTCTACAGTCAAGTTTTCGGGGGTGTCTTCCCATTCGACCTTAATAAAGGGATTTTTGTAATTCATCTCGTTGTTCTTTTTAGTTCTTTTAACCTAGCATTTTGTTTTTCCTCTTTTAATTTTTGACTTTCTAAATACATTGCGGCACATTCTTCTTTAGTTGGGCCCCAATATTTTCCATTTAGAACCCATTGTCCATCTGGTTGTTTGTTATATGTTTCAACAAATTCTTCCAGAATACAAATCCAGTCTTCCGCATATTCACCAAAATTAGCCCATCTATTTAATACGAATCTTCTTTTGCTCTCATCTCCTGATAAAATCGTAGATGCTGAAACTAAACATATTTGATCTTCCTGTGTGTTTAATCGCCAATACCAATTTTTATTCCATCCTGGATCGTGACGACCATACCATTTTTTCGCTTTCGGTTTATCTGATAATTCCTGTAAATTCCAATAATGCCATTTTCTATCTTGAATATTAAGGGTTTTTGTTCCTCTTATAAGAAAATCAGCCTGCCCGTTATCCCATCTATTTCCACACCATCCCGCATTTTCACCTTCTGCTCCCATATTATCCTCGCCAATCAAATCAATTCCTCCTTCTGTTCCATGCGTGAAAATTATTCCTTTAACTTGTTTGAAAAAATCTATTCCGATATCTCTCATTCTTTTATCGTTAAACGGACTTAATTTTTTTCCATTTTCAATTCTTACATACTCGTTGAGACCCATTTTATTAGTTATTTAATTCTACTTTCCTCGAAGAACTCGACGAAAGCGTTTATGGCCCAAACTGACCCAGCAGTTAACATCCCATCAAAGAAGAATGTAAAATTGCCCGTGTCAAAATATGCGTTAGTGAGCCCACCCAACGCAAATGATAAGAAAAACCCACACCATGTGGATATACAAAGCACACAGGTCATAAATGATCCCCAGAATGATGATTTACTAATCACCCATTCACGAGGTCTATCGAATATATGTCCGTAAACAATAATTGTTGACATTCCATATGCTATCAACATCCATAAAATTAATTTATCCATTATAGTAATATTTTATTATTTTTAACAAATTCTTCAATATTTTTCTTCAAACTGATAAGAATATCTTCTCTGCTTGATTTATAACGATCTTCTTCTCCCATTTCTTCTTCTATACCGTCATATATCTCCCTGAGAAATTCGATGAGTTCAGTTTGTTTGTTATAATTCATTTCGAATGTCAGATCTATTAACTTAGTTTTTAAATCTTCATTTTCTGCCAAGAGCTTTTCATATTGTGATGGATACTCCATAATGATATATTTTTCCAATAATAACGAAAATTTTCGAGAAAAAGAAAAAATTTTCCACTTTACTCATCATAAAGGTTATTTTTGTCCACTTTTTCTATTTTTTTTAACTCTTCTTCTGTGAAAGTATAAATCGGTTTACCATAATCGGGATGTCCAGGTGTGTCGATTTCATGACGAGCCTTTTCTTTTAACTCTTTTAATACTTTTACATTGACAGATGGGGTTTCCCCATATTTTAAAATTGTGAAACCTCGTTTAAATGTTTCATGAGCAAGTTTTTGAACATCCTCAATATGGTTTAACTCACAATATCGAAGAAACTCATCATCCAAGATTAACGAGTTGTTCACTTTCGGTTTCAATGTCTTTAATGTCATTTATTCTATAATGTAAAAATGGTTGATCATTTGGTAAATCACGAAATTCATATTTCTTAGTTTCCATATCGAAAATCCCATATCCGTGATGTTTAACATTCTCCCCGAAGTTCTGCTGGATTGCCGAGCCTATTTGTATAATAGGTACCTTTTTTATTAATTTAATTTTTTTTCCCATTCTATTAAATGTTTATACATGTTTTTATTTTCCACATAATCAATCGTATATTCTAACCCATTTTCTTTACAATATTTTTTTGCTGCGATAATCTTTAACTTATGCTGTTCTTCGTCTTCCACATAACCTTTAATTTCTTCAAGTTGTTTTTTTCCGTTTTTATACTCAATATAAAAATCAGGTAAATAATTTCTCATAGAGGTTTTATAAAAATACGAAATATGTATTCCATGTTTTTTAGTCCATAAAATAATATTATCATCTTCGTTTAATTCGATCATTCTATTCATCTCCCAAGATGAATGATAAAATTCGTTTTCATTTGTTTTACAATTAAAAATATATCCCTTAACACAACTTTTATATGCGAAAGATGGTTCATTATTTTTTAACCTCCTGATATTTGAAAGCGATATTTTTTCTCTATATTCTTTTGTTTGCCAGTCCATAGATCCGTCATCTAACCTATGTCGATCAATACCCTCTAAATGCTTTATCATTCTACTATCTCTGTTCCAACTTTCTTTCACTTTTTCTTTTATTATTCTTTTAGCTTCTTCAGAATGCTTAAACATATTTGGTTTTCTATTTCCGAAATTTGGGTTATCTTCTCCACACATATTTTCTTTCTGCCACTTGACTTGACATTCTCTCGAGCATAAAAATTGTTTGCTACTGGGATAACATTCAAAAAAATTCGTACATCCAGATAATTCACATTTTCTTATAACTTTATTAATTCTTTTATCATTACCGGAACATTTTTTAGAACAACATTTTTGTTTTAGTCTGTGAGCGTTATACTCATTTCCACAATATTTACATATTTTTTTCATACTATTGTTTTTTTGGTGATATTCTATAAATATCGCCAAAAAATTAAAGTTTCACTTCCCAACCATCATCAACATATTTTTTAAGATCATTTTCATCAACTTCAATCTCTTTATCCATATATAAAACGCTTCGTTTATGAATGTCGCCACACAACACCAAATCACACCCAACAAAATTAATTTTATCGTAAGCGTCATCAAATGTGAATCCCAAATCGGTTGACATCCCCTGTATTGGCCCGTGAAATAAACCAACATAGAATCCATCTTCTTTCTTAAAATCAGGTCTTACATTATGTTGATATAATGAATAAACAACCCATTTTATGTTTTCATCCTGATACACTCCACTATCTTTATAATAATGTACTTCACCAGGCTTATTTAATAATTCCACGACGGGAGTTATACTATCCAATCGTTCCATGTTGTTTTCCAAGAAATCATGGTTACCAGGAATGATAACAACTCGGCCTATATCAGTTAATCGATCAATAAACCAACTTGCCAACATAAGCTGTTCATTGGAGATGTTGATCTTCTGATGAAAGATATCACCTGTAATTACAATTCTAAAATCAAATGAATGTAAATCCTCATTATCGCCCCCACCATAAAACTCAGTATTTAATTGATCTAAAAGTAATTCGAATTGTTTCTTATATAAATCATGTAATTGATTGGTACGGAGATGAATATCCGAAATGTGCGCTATTTTTTTGATCATTTTAAAAAAGGTTTTAAATCCATTGACAATATTGTCGTGGTAATCGGTTGTGGGACTTTGTATTCTACGAAAGTAGCATCTTCTTTCATTAATGCAATGACACCTCCAAGAAATTTTTTATCTTGAAATTTAGTCCCATTTAACATTCTCAGTAATAGTCTGCCATACAATGGTATTTGTAAATAATAGTGCCCCAATGTGTTATCGTGGAATTGTTCGAAAGGGCTATAAAGTTTACCTGTATAGGGAAATACTTCAAAGTTTTTTGGTTGCCCACTCTTATGATCGGTTATCACAAACCCATAATCTGACTGATCTTTATTCATCATTAACCATATATTATCAGGGGACCCAACGAATCCTTCTTCTGGATTTCCTAGTATGGCTTCTGTATCAAGAAGAACACCCCCTCTATCATGCATCAATTTAATAAAATCTTTTCCAGCTTGAATCATCTTATCGCTTTTTATTCTCTGTTCTTCGGTGATAACGAATTCGGGCTGTCTAACTTCTTTATAGTTACCATATTGATCAATTATATATTTTTCTAACTCATAGTGAACCCTACTACCAAGATTAACGGAATCCTTTCCAGACTGAGCCCACTCTGCTAATAATTGTTTCTGTACTTCTGGATCGCCTTTGGCCATTTTCATCGATATTCCTTGAGCATCGAATGGCTTGAAAAAATTCTTAATTACTTTAGATACGGAAGGAAATCCACTTCTCATTTTGCCCTCCGAATCCATCATATAGTAAATATGTTTGGCTTCTACGAAGCTTATCCGATGTTGTCTTCGGTTTTCTTCTAAAATCGTTTTGATTTCTTTCGATATTTCTTTTAATTCCATTTTATAATATTTTATTTGACTTTTTTAAGTTCTCGTTTGCCCATAAAGGCTGTAAATTTTTATGATAATGTTCTTTTTGTTTTTCTAAAATTTCTTTACGATTTTTTTCTCTGTACAATTTACTTTCAATATTATGACAGTTTTTACAAATTCTACCATATCCGTCATTATTTCTCGTATCTTTCTTAAACTCTATAATTTCTTTTTTGTTTCCACATTTATTACAAATTTTTGTTTCCATTTTCAATATACTTCTTTAATAGTTTATTTATTAGAGAAGATGTATTAATAGATTTTTCTTTTAATAAAACAATAATCTCAGGATCTATTGAAACCGAAATTTTCTGTTTCTTTTTTCCATCATCAATCTTAATTCTTCCCATATTATATAAATATCTATCTTTTTCTTTAAAGTGGTAATTTTACCACTTTTATTAATCTAATCTTATGTATCGATGACCATCAACATAAACGTTATGTTTTGGTTCTAAACTATCTTTATGATCTTTAATGTAGACCCATTGAGACCACCATGATTCAAAATGATCTATAGTTGGTATGTTGTTTTCATCTCTTGTGTCTTTCCACATTTTAAATGCTAAATCTTTTGCTGTTTCCATTTTAAATAAATTGATATGGTGAATAATTTGTTAAATCTCCGCATAGGTCGGCTATGTCTTTATCTTCAGGAAGTTTAGATATCCAAATCTTCCCAAAAAGACGACCACCATTGAGTTTATGATAAAGTTTTTCAGCATCAGCAAACGCATCCCCATCAAGTACTATAATAACTTTCTTTGCCTTCTCATATAACATATCGAATAATAAGTCACTCAATTTCTTCCCTAACATTGGGATTGAATTAGGCACAAATATAGAGTCAAACACACCTTCCACCAAGTATATTGGTTCATTCCAATCAATAAGATATTCATTAAAGATTATTATTTGTTTCTCTGCCTTGGGGTTATCATATTTCCTGTATGGCCGCGGCTCAATTGATCGGGCAACGAAATAATTTAATATCTCATCACTATCATATGATGGGACTATTATTCTGTTTGCATACTTACCTTCGTAACAAAAACCAAGCTTATATCTCTTAATCATCTCATCTGTTACATTTCGTTGTTTGAGATAATTGTATGCTTTTTTATAATAATGGGTTAATTTTAATCCCGCGCTTGCGGTTTCAAATAAAATAAATTCTTTTGGCAATCTTACTCTTTCATACGTTTTCTTTTGTACTTCGCCTGGATCTTCGGGCATTAACAAGTCAAATTTTTTGAGTTGTTGACGACTTCCATATTTTTTTATTAACCAATATAATCTTCCGTGTGTGTCGTGGGTTTCTCCGCATGACCAGCAGTGATATATTCCTTGATGATAATTTATTTCAAGATTTCCTTTTGAATCGCTCTTATCAAGCCCTTTTATGTCATAAGAGCACACGGGGCAGTCTACTGAAATCTGTCCATTATATTCATTGTGGTTCTTGAAGTTCCCAAAAATATCGATTATTATATCAACTATCGGTTCATATTCGACCATGGATTCTGTCATAATATGACAATAATAAAGAAAAAAAACGAGAAAAAAAAATCGGAGACATAAAAAAAGCGGAAAGACACCAACTTTCCGCTCTTTAAAAAAATATCAGATTATCCATCATAAATAAAATGATAATCAAATATACACTATTTTATTATAAAAATCAAGAATTATGATTTTTTTATCATATTAATATATCCTATTATACAGGTAATTGAATCAGAGATATCGAAGTTTTCTTTTTTTAGCTTCCCGTTTTTATCATATAACCAATTAACTTCTGGGCAAACGGCATTAACATGTTCCCATATTATACGCTTCTTATCCGTATCGACAGGAAATCCACCGAATAATACGAGTTTTCCTTTATTATTTTCCCTGAATAAATCAGGAAAGGCAAACTTTCGGGCGTTATATGTGCTGATGAATGACGGAACAACATTGAATATATCATAACACATTTTTAAAATCATCGCGTTGTATCTCATAAGCGTTCCAACGGTATAAATATTGTTAGCCTGCAAAAGAGGTTCTTCAATTATCACTTTAACTATAGAATAATCCTTATATTTTTCAAGATGATGTTTAAATGCGTCTGCCTTCTTAATTAATTCCTCAATCTTATCTTCAGGAAGAGGCTTAATTTTTGGGGTGAAATGGGATGCTTCTAATAGTGTTGAATTATTCATATCAAATATCGCCCATCCGATTGTCTTCGTTGATATGTCGAGACCCAAAATCTTTGGCCTATTCTTCAATTTTAATTCGTTATCCATTTAATTTAGTATATAAATCAATAGATAATGAATATTTTTTGTTTTGTAAAGGGTTAGATGTCAATTTTAACTGCCACCACTTGTGTGCCCAATCTAATTACAGGACTGGATGTCTTTGCAATGACCAATACGTTTTTATTATCATCTAGCAAAGCAATCTCGGTAAATCTTTTGGGTTTACCTGAAACATATGAAGGATTTTGGGTTGTGGTGAACTCAGTTTCGGGTAAATTAATCAAATATCTTAATACTTCGATATCGGACGCTCTTACTAATTTAACACTACCTGTAAATGGTTGTTCATCACCAAATTCAGGTAAAACAGATGGCTCATCAGGTAACAAACCTAGATAGTTTTCTAAGTCATATCTCGTACCATCTTCATAATCTGTATTTGTTATAATAAATCTTGCGTTTTGTAAATTTGTGGGGTCAATAATACCGCCAGGATGATTAGGTATTTGACTTGTAAAATCGATGATTTTCCACAATGTAGGATCTGGCTGTTGACCCGTAACAACTTTTTGCGCTAAAATATTAAATGTGTCCGCAATATACCCTGTTGTCGCCCCAGCAAACGAAGTTTTCATAAATGTAAAACAGTTATCACTAAATTTAATTGATACGTCTCCTGTTTGTTCCGTTCCTACAATTTTGGAATAGTGATTGCAATGTAAACCAGTTGATTGCATATCAGGACTATATTGAAGAAGATATGTGATAAAAACGGTATCGTCCGTTCCATTTAATAATGGAGTCATATCTTGGTTTTCATCACATTTTGAATCTGTTGGGACTAAAGATATTCTAGGTATTGGTAATGTATATCTTCTGTTTGATTTATAATCTAATACCGCAACTATTTCTTGATCGTCAAAGACAATAACTTTATGATTCACAAATATTTTACCAACTCTATTATTGTTTTCATCCAATAGATATCTATATTTCATTTGATAATTTCGTGTATCTACAGCTGATGAATTAATATAATAATCAGCCGAATCCATTAAAAATAATCCGCCAATGGTCGTCCCCGTATTCCTGTCATAACACATAAATGGAATATAAATTTGAAAATATTCAATATCGTCGGCTGTTGAATGAGATATATAATCCTCATATTTAAATGTTAAATCCGGATCAATTAATATATCTCCGGGCTTGGAGAAATGTAAAATACTTAAAGAATGTTGTTCTTCTGGTAATACCATAATAGCATCTCCAAAGGAATTTGTAATAGTCGTTCCAGTATTGGATGTTTGGCCAGATGATGAATTATAACCAAAAAATTCTTTTGTTGATACAAAAACATTACTTGTATATCCACTTAATCTCTCGTCTTCTGTTGGGTAATCTAATCCTGCTGCTTTCGCACTCCACACATTTTCCAAATTCCATGATGCTTGTTGATCTTCATTTACTGTAGTCTCATCGCATACAAATGTGCTTCCCGAATATTCATTACTTATGACTGTAACATTTTTATTGGATAACGATGACAAATTTGGCATCCCTCTGTCTAATGTCAACACATTATCAACAACACTTACTATTTTATAAACTAAAGATGTTGTGCTAGCTCTAATTACATCATTCATACCTAATCTATAATCCATTATGATTGTAATGTACTGTGTGTTATAAAATATTGAGCCATTTGGAACTATTAATGAATCGGTGCCATTTATTGCCGATATATCAACTACTTGGTGTGGCGTTTGAACTGATGTGCCAGACGCTATATATTCTGAAACATACCCTGCTGCCCCCATATTATTTGTTACTATTTTTGTTTCCGAAAATTGTAATGGAATTCCATATGTTGTTCCAGTTAATGTCGATTCGGAAACTTTATATGGATATTTTACTTGATTATCTTTATCAAGGGGCATAAGAACTTTTTGTGGCGGATTTGTTATTCCATCAAAATCGGAAAATCCATAATCAAATTCAGAATCACCTATCTGGAAATACGATATATTAAAATTACCTTGGGCAATTTTTTTTCTACCATAATTGGTAATTCTTGCTGCTAAAATTCCTGAAATATTTGCTTGTAAAAAACTCATATCTTATAAATATACATTAAACATTATTCCAGTTATTATTATATACACAGAGGGCCCCTGCCGTATCACCCGTCCATGCTGCGTTACCAGTTATTTCAGGTATTGTTGATGTGTCATTGTATTTCGTCTCAGCGAGATTTATAGTAACCCATTCCTTTTTTGTAACACCGTCATCTATACAAATTGTGCTATAGATCTTACCATCATTTCCAGTATATGACCCTATCTGTCCGTGAGTAAGCAAAGTGGGATTCTTTACTAATCTGACAGGCCATCCCAAATTCTTTTCTTGTACCGAGTCGTACCAATCTCCACAGCACCCATAAAACTGAAATGTCTTCCCATATCCAGTATAACTAGGATATGTGCCTTCCTCTGCGTTCCAAAAATAAGACATATACAACTCCGAAAATATCCCCAATGCGTTTCTATGTCCACCTTTTCCTATACTTAAACCTAGTTCATTCGTACACAAACCAACATCATCATAATCGGGCCATGTCAAGGGATCAATCAATTTATAGGCTTGACTAGTTCCAACATAATCATACAAATCTAACCATTCCACATTCGTGCTAACATCCCATCCTGCGGATGCAAGCATTCCAGTATTAATAGCATACCAATTATATAAGAGTCCATATCCTCGTGTTGGACACGATGGATAACTTTCAATAATTCCATTATTAATATAAATTACTGTATCTGGTGATGATGGTGGAAATGGATTGGGGCCAATTAAATAATATCCCGTTGGTAAAGGTGTGAGATCTACACTACCTGGTGGATTATAATATACATTCTCACCAATAGATAGACTTGCGGCTGCACCAGGTGTGGTAGAATATCCTCGACCTTCAATATTAATTACATTTAACGCATCACACGCTCCTGTTAATGATCCATAAAAAACTGTACTTCCTGTATCTGGATTACTATTATATTGATAACAAAAATCATAATCAGTTAGTCCAGATGGCCTAAATAATGACTCTAATGTTACTGAAAATGATCTAGCGGGTGACAAAGATGTGCCAGTAAAACTAACTGCTACGGTCTCACCAGTAAGAGTATTACCCGTAGTTATAAAAGGCGACACGGAGTCACTATCTATAACCGTAATCTTATAAGATAGATTATATAATTCATTGTTTTTAATTGTTACACTCATTGTATCGACAATTGGAACTTCGGCGTTAATATGATGATATGTTGAGCTGCCATCATTTTGACCTGGAAAACTGAGAAAAGTATTTGATCCGAATGATGCTGCGGTCATTTGAAGATCTCCAAAAATAGGATCGGAATTATTTTGTAATTTAATGTTTGAGAAAAAATGTTGAGTTTCCCCTGTGACGCATCCAAGATTACGATCCGTATTATTTACTAATATAAATGAATATGCGTTTGGATATGATATTAAATCGAATATATATCCTGGCGCAATTAACCTTGATAATGAGACATTGGCTTCTATTAAAATACGATTACTTGGGTTTTGATTTCCGTATTCATCATAGTCAAGTTGATAAATATCAAAACTGCCTGCGTTTGTATTTATTGGGGTTAATATTATTGTTACCTGATCCGCCATAATCTTTTAACTCTTACTATATAAATACTCATCAGCATATATATTTTATTCATCTGAACTCTCATATACTATTCTATATTTTTACATACATGGCGCATTTTCATAATAAATTGTCATACCTAATGAGGTGTTGAAATAAAATGTTTTATAACTTTCATATAATGTCTCCAAGCAATCATTAGGGGGAGGGGATTCTAAAATTCTTATTCTCTCACCAATTGATGGCCCGCTAAGAGTAACAATAACCGGATAATTCGTTCCATATTGTAATGTCGACCCAACTTTCTGTTGACCCGATGAAACGGGATATGATATATCGGTAACAGCTATACCATTTACGCTTACGCCAATAATATTATATATTCCATTAATATTTGTTACATCCACCATCATGCCATTCCTTGATGGTGTTCTACTCGGCGTTCTCGTTGGATTCGGCGTTTTCGATGTTGTCGGCATCGGCGTTTTAGATGGCATTTTCGATGGCGTTATAGTCGGTGTTAAGCTTATAGATGGAGATGGCGTTCTTGATAAACTTCTTGATGGCGGCGGTGTTTTAGATACCGATATCGATGGCGTTGTTGTTGGGGTGATGTCTAAAAATGATTGGTATATTATTGAACTATTTATTACGATATTTTTAACCATCCATCTTTCTTTATGTACCACTTCTTCTCCCATAATCCAATACTGCTCCCCATAATTAAAATCACCTATTAAATCTATCGTTTCTGTTCCTCCACTAAATACATCGCCATAATCCGTATATCCAGTATCAAAAGGATATGGCGTACTACCAGATTTATATAATATTCTGAAGTTGTTAGGTATTGTAATTTCGGTGACTTTTATTTTAATATTTCCCATTATATTTAAATTTTTTCATACGCGCCTATTTCTGGGGGAGTTCCAATAGACACTCCATCATAATCTGTACTAATAAAACTGAGACCCACATTTATGCCATTATTTATTGCGGGTGACCCATTCTGTAAATGAAAGTCAGATGTGGAAACAAATAAAGGATTGCTCGTTAAATTATTATTCGCTGTATAATTTGTAGGAATAGTATTTCTAAGAATTACGTTATTTCCA
>Ga0315273_10011083_pt1 | contig 11525 bp, 10 predicted proteins | sample YL17G02_0_MG_FD_205753 | JGI IMG/M metagenome (GOLD analysis project Ga0315273, IMG submission 205753) | Sediment microbial communities from Yellowstone Lake, YNP, Wyoming, USA - YL17G02_0 | ecosystem: Environmental > Aquatic > Freshwater > Lake > Sediment | place: USA: Wyoming | collected... | reverse complement strand
GCCAGACCCAGCAACAGGATCCAGGCGATGACTTCCAGGACCTGTCCGACCGTGTTCGCCCCTGTCCGCCCGTAGGTGAGCGTCACGTGGCTCTGGGTCGGGATGACCATCATGAACGAGGGCGACGCCAGGTAGGGACCCTTCGCCCCCTCCACGTGCCAGTTGGGGAAGTACGAGATCTTGATCCAGTGGGGCTGGCCGATCGCCGTGGTGTCGAAGGAGAACTTCTCATTCTCCATGAGCTCGCCGGTCACGTGCTGGTCCGTCTGGATCGGCACGACCGGCGGAGTTGACGCCTGCTCGGGAATGATAGATGCGAACTCCTGGAGGGCCGGGTCGCCGTTGTCCCACACGATCGGGGTGTCCAGGGCGTCCATGTTCTCGTACCAGTCCACCGCCATGTCGCGCCATGCGCTCTGCTCGACGTCGATCCGCACCGGCTGGTTCTTCATCACCTCGACGTAGCCCGTCGTGCCCGATATGCGGAAGACGTTGTAGTCACCGAAGGTGGCGAGGAGCTCCGCGCGCGTGTCCGCCTTGGTTGCTGTGGTCACTTCCTCGGTGCAGGTGAGGAAGTAGGGGATGTTCATCAGTTGGAGGTGGGTGATGCCGTTCGGCACGTCGAGGGTCGGATACTTGACCCCGATGATCGCGTTGCTGGCCTGCTTGGATAGCTCCGCCTGGTTGATGAAGTGGAAGGGAGCGGTGAAGGAGGCCTCCATGAGGGTGCCCTCCATCGTCGGCAGGCCGGTCCAGTAGGGGATGATCTCGAAGGCCCGGGGTGTGCCGAACTCGTCGATCTTCGTATTGTGCTCGACCATGACCCGGCCGGGCGAGAGCGTCGCGATGAAGTTGTTGATCTGCTGGTACTGAGGCCACTTTGGCTTGCCCTCGTACCCGGAGTAGTTCCACTTGATCCAGCCGGCCGCCGTGCTGCTGGTCGCGATGACTGCCACGCCGATGACCACGGCCAGTAGGGGGACGTAGACACGCCGAGCATTGATCCCCTTGGTGGCAAAAAGGTCGTGCACCATCACGGTGAACGGCCGGATCAACCAAGTAGCTCCGTAGGCGGCCCACATATGGAGCGAGAAGTACCAGAAAGGCACGATCCGAGCATTCCACAGCCGTCCGTTTGGCAAGATCTTGTAGACCAGGATGGTGATGAAGCTTATCCAGAGCAGGGGGAGCAACTTGCGCTCTCGCTTGGCAACGGCGAAGGCGGCGCCGATGATGGCCAGGAAGGCGACCGGATAGAGCGCGGGGGGAAGGAGATCCTTCCACCCTAGCTGGTCCCAGGCCATGTGCGCGGTCCACTCCAGGTTGGCGATAAAGGGTAGCGACCAGAAGGCCGTGAGCGCGAACCCGGCCAGGGCGACAGCGGCGAGGTATCCGAATGAGCGCCAGCGGGGGTTGACAAGCAGCAGCCCCGGCGAGATGAAGACCAGAGCGATCGTGGGCACGATATGCGAGAGCACCAGCGCCATCAAGATAAGGCAGTTGAGCACGAAGAGCATGTTGAAGTGCGGCTTCTCCATGCCCCGGAACATCGTCCCCAGGAACAAGAAGACCAGGGCGAAGCTGAGCATGTAGCCGAACTCGCCCGCCAGGGTGCTCTTGACGTTGCCGCCGTAGATGGAGTAGCTCTCCATGAAGAGCATGGCCACCGCGAAGACGGCGGCCAGCATGGGGAACGGTCGCCGGACCCGCCACAGGCGGCCCATCGCGTAGGCGGCCGCCGGCAACGCAAAGACCCCCAGGACCGTGACGAGTTTGAACGCGATCTGGTAGGGCAAAATCCAGTTGAGGATGGCGATCAGGAGGAAGGGGAACGGGAAGTAGAATGTCAGCATGGGCATGCCGGCGTACCAGCCCGGCGCCCAGCCGGTCAGTCTGAAGTGGGGCAGCAGCTCCTGGATGAGGTACTGGGCGGGATAGTGATGGGCCCCGGTGTCGCCGCCAGCGGTCGTGGTCAGGCTGAAAAGCAGGTTGGGCCTGTAGAAGATGAGAAGAACCGTGTAAATGACGAGGAACGCGATGAGGGTGGGAACCCAGTCCCAGACATTTCCCTTTTCGACCAGGTCCTCCCGCTCACGAACCCGCATTCTTCTCCTTCCACAAGATAAGCCGCAACCGGAGTAGCGCCCGCATGGTGCGAGGTATGCGACGTACTATAGACGAACGCGCCTTCCTTTTCTCCTCCACCGTCACGGGGATCGCCGCCACCTTCACCCCGCCGCGCCGCGCTCTGATTATCAGCTCGGTGTCGAAGATGTCCTGCCGCGTGACCGTCTGGGGCGCGTATTTCTGGACGACCTCCCGGCGCAGCGCCTTCATGCCGTGAGTATCGTCCATACGCGGATCGAACAGGACCCTGAGGATGGTGGTGAACCCGTAAGAGATGAAGTGACGGGCCGGAGAGCGCTTGTCCTCTGCGCCCTCCATGAGCTTGCTGCCCACCACGATCCCGGCGCCGGTGTCGAGCAGGTCGCCGGCGGCCAGCATGAACGGCACGTCGTGGAAGTCGATGTCGAAGTTGACGATGAAGTCGCCGCGCCCTGCAAGCATCCCGGTCTTCATGGCGTAGCCGTAGTCGGGTATGGGGATGCGCAAAGCCTGGATGCGGGGATTGGCGCCGGCGAGAGCTAAACACATGTCAGGCGTCTCGTCGACGCTGCCGTTCTCCGCCAGGATGAGCTCGTAATCGACACCCCGGGCCTCCATGTCGGCCACCAACTCGGCGACTTCCGCGCTCAGGCATGCGGCCTCGTTGTGGATGGGGATGACTATCGAGTAGCGGGGGGCAGCGCTCGACGCCTCGGCCGCAGGAGCGCCGACGTCGGCCGTCGCTGCAGCTGAGTCCAGAGGCCCACCGATAGGATCAGGCATTCTTGTCCGTTTCCAGCGCTTTCTTCTCCATAGCCTTCTCTTCGACTCCCCCAGCCACCGAGTCGGTTTCCGCAGAGTCGTCCCTTTTCAGCGCAGTATGCCGGAACGCAAGATACCGGCTCCCGAGGAAATTCCAAACTACCGTCACCACGGCGGCTACGAACGCCTTGCCCTCGCGTGCGGCGAAGGAGCCCGAAGTAGTCCAGAACCCCAGTAGGCTGAAGACCACGATGTTCACGATGAGCGGGGCCATGTTGACCAGGAAGAACAGGCCGAACTCGCGGCCGGTCCGGCCGGAGCCCTTGGCGCCGAACGTCCAGTACTTGTTCCAGACGAAGCTGTTGCAAATGCCCAGGATGTACGAGATGGTCTTGGCGGCTATCTCCGGCATGCCCGGGATCAGCGTCAACAGGTAGAAGGCGCCCAGATCGACGACGGTATTCAGCAGCCCGACGACGAGGAAGCGCACGGCCTGGCCGGACGCGCGGTCGCGGCGCAAGAGCCGGGAAATGACGGAAGGTATACGGATGGAAATCACGAGCTATATGCTAACATCCGTCGCCCATGGCAGCCCCTCCCGACATCCAGACAGGGCCCGGAAAGGGTTCGATTCAGAACGAGGGCACGCCGGCAGGCTGCGATGGCCGCGAGGGAGGCAAGGACGCAGGAAGCACTCGTAGCGGCGCTACGGGTGCGCCCGAGGACGATGCATCGCGCCGTCCAGTGCGGACTCGGCGGCCGCGGCTTCGTTCTGAATCGAGCCATAGGACCGTGGCCTTCCGCACCATCGGGTGCAAGCTCAACCAGTGTGAGACTGCTCAGATGCAGGAGACCCTCCTTTCCGAAGGCTACCGCCTCGTCGACTGGGATGGGGCCGCCGATATCCGGGTTGTGAACACCTGCACCGTCACCGCGAAGAGCGACCGCACCTGCCGCCACGAGATCCGGCTCGCGAAACGCCTGGACCCCGACTGCGCGGTGGTGGTGACCGGCTGTTACGCCCAGATCGACCCTGAGGCGGTGGCGGCCATTCCCGGCGTCGGCCTGGTTCTGGGGAACCTGGACAAGCTGCGCTTGGCCGAGCACCTGGCCGCGATGGCGCCGCGCCGAAACGGCGGCGCGGCGGCCGGCGGCGCGGACGCGGCTTTGCGCGGCGGCCGGAACCGAAGCGAGGCGACGCACGCCGCGGTCCCCGCGCGCCCCGCCCTTTCCGTCTCGCCCTATCCCGAGCATCCCGAGTTCGAAGGCGAGTTCTTCACCCACTTCTACGGCTACACCCGGGCCTTCCTCAAGATCCAGACCGGCTGCGACTCCCGCTGCGCCTACTGCATCATCCCGCTGGCGCGCGGACCGGCGCGGAGCATGCCCAGGGCCGATGTGCTCCGGGAGGTGGAACTGCTGGCGGAACGGGGCTTCCGTGAGGTGGTGCTCACCGGCATCAACCTGGGAAGCTGGGGCCGCGACACCGGAGAGGGATCGATCGCCGACTTGCTGGAGGCGTTGCTGGCCACGGGATGCCCCAACGTCGGGCGGTTCCGCTTGAGCTCCATCGAGCCGCTCGAGGTCGACGAAGCCCTCTTGGAAGTTGTCGAGCAGGCCGGCGACCGGGTCGCCCGGCACTTTCACCTGCCCCTGCAGAGCGGCAGCGACTCCGTCCTTCGCCGCATGAACCGGCCCTACACGGGCGCCGAGTACCTCGCTGTCGTGACCGAGCTCGCCCGCCGCTTCCCGGACGCGGCCATCGGCGCCGACGTCATCGCCGGCTTCCCGGGCGAGACCGAGGCCGAGCTCGTGGAGACCCTCGCCTTCATCGAGCATGCGCCGCTCACCTACCTGCACGTCTTCAGGTACAGCGACCGTCCCGGGACCCAAGCTTCTCTCGCGAAGCCGAAAGTGCCTCCGGAGACCGTTCACGAACGTAGTTTGCGCTTGCGCGCGTTGGGAGAGCGTAAGAATGCGTCGTTTCGCGCTACGCTGAGGGCGACCCAGCAGCGAGTCCTGGTCCTCAAGAAGCGGGACACCGCCGGCCGCCTGCTAGGCATCACGGGCAACTACGTGGAGGTCCTCCTGGACGGAGACGACGACCTGATGAACGGGTTCGCACAGGTGCGGCTCGAGGAAGCCGGGGAGAACGGCCGCTGGACGGCGACCCTGCTGGCCGTCGAGGAGCTTGCCGCGCCTGGAGCGCCGGCCTGATGCGGGCTCTGCTGCAGCGGGTCCGGCGCGCCTCGGTCGAGGTAGAGGGGACGATCGTGGGCGAGATCGGGCCGGGCCTGCTACTGTTCGTGGGCGTCGGGAAGAACGACCTCGAGGAGGACGGGGGCTTCGCGCGAGCACGTGCCCTGGCCGACAAGGTGGTGAATCTGCGCATCTTCTACGACTCTGCGGGGAAGTCCAATCTGTCGCTTCTCGGCACGGGGGGAGCCGCTCTGGTCATCAGCCAGTTCACGCTCTACGCCGACTACCGCCGGGGCCGGCGGCCGTCCTTCAGCGACGCGGCCGACCCGGGGCCGGCCGAAGCCCTGGTCGAAGAATTCCGACAGGCCCTTGTGCGTCTCGGCATCTCCACCGCCTCGGGACGCTTCGCCGCCCACATGATCGTCTCGCTGGTGAACGACGGCCCCTACACCATCCTGGTCGATACCGACGAGCTGGAGTCTCCCCGGCGGGGAGCCTCGCGAGACTCGGGGGCCCCGGCGGCGGCGGCTCCGCCCTTGGCGCCAGCCAGGGGCGACTGACATGCGCCTGCCCGACTATCACACCCACACCGCCCGCTGCGGCCACGCCCGCGGCACTCCCGCGGAGTACGTAGAGGCGGCCCGCGCGGCCGGGCTGCTCGCCATCGGCGTCGCCGATCACCTCCCGCTCCTGCCCGAGCCCGACCCGGGACTGTCGATGGAGGCCTGCGAGCTCGGCGATTACGTCGGTGAAGTGTTGGAGCTCAGAGCCGCCTTCCCCGGTTTCGTTCTCCTGGGGATCGAAGCCGACTACCGGCCGGACACCGTGTCCGAGGCCCGCTCGCTGCTCGAGAGCCAACCGTTCGACTACGTCATCGGGTCGGTCCACCATCTTGGGGACTGGGGGTTCGACGACCCCCGGCAGATGGAGGGGTACAGTTCCCGCGAGATCGACGACGTGTGGGTCGACTACTTCGAACTAGTGGGCGAGGCGGCCGAGTCGGGCCTCTTCACCATCCTGGGGCACCTCGATCTGGTCAAGAAGTTCGGCTACCGGCCCACGCGCGCCCTGGACACCGAGCTCGACCGGGTGGTGGAGCGTATCTCCCGAGCGGGAGTGGCGATCGAGATAAACACCGCCGGGCTGCACAAGCCGGTGAAGGAAGCGTACCCGTCGCCCGCGATCCTCCGAAAGCTGTGGGCCGCGGATATCCCGATCGCGTTCGGCTCCGACGCGCACCGGCCCGAGGAAGTGGGACGGGACTTCGTCCACGCGGCCGACCTTGCCCAGGCGGCAGGATACCAGGAGTTCGTCACGTTCGAGCCCGACCCGGCCGGCGGGCGGGCGCATGTCCGACAGACACCCTTCCCGGCGGCTTCGGCGGCCGGCCCTCCAGAAGCGCCCGAGCATCCTGCGGAACAGGCGCCCCGGCCATGAAAGCCGCGGTCATTTTCAATCCCTCCTCTGGACGAAGCCGCGCAGGCGCCATCGCCTCGGCCGTGGAACGGGGGCTGACCAAGCGGGGTCTGGAGTGTGAGCTCCACGCCACCCGCCATGCCAAAGAGGCCATCATCCTCGCCGAGCGCATCGCCCCTGGCACCGATATCGTCGTATCGATAGGGGGAGACGGGACCGTCAACGAGATCGCCAACGGCATGGCCTGCGCCAGGGACAAGGCCGATCCCGGCACCCCCCAGCCGCTTTTGGGGATCGTGCCGGCCGGGACGGTCAACGTTCTCGCTCTCGAGCTCGGCCTGCCGTTCCAGGTGGAACGAGCCTGTAATGTCATCGCCGGTCTCAAGACCATCTCGCTCGACCTGGGCAAAGTCAACGGCCGCCGCTTCCTCCTGATGATGGGCGCAGGGGTCGACGCGCTCACGGTCCGGAACATCGACCCCCGGGCCAAGAAACGCTTCAGGGAACTGGCCTTCGTGAGCACGGGGATGAGGGCAGTGCTGTACCAAAAACCACAGGTCTTCCTCGTGCGCGCTAACGGCGAGGAGTATCGGGCGACCTTCTTCGTGGCCGGGAACAGCCGCTACTACGGCGGGCGCTTCGGGATCACCTCCATGGCCGACCCGACCGACGGCGTCCTCGATCTGGTCCTCTACACCGGCACCACCCGGGCCGGGCTGGCAGCCTTCTGGCTGGGAGTGCCGAGCGGCCTGCACGTGCGCAACAAGAACGTGCTCTACCTGCACGCGCAGAAGGCGGAAGTGCTCCCGTTTGAAGACAGCGAGCCGATCTGGTTCCAGACCGACGGCGAGTTGGCCGGCCGACTGCCGGCTACCGTCGAGATAGATCCGCATGCCATCGAGGTACTCGTGCCGTAAGCGCGCCCGCGCCTCCCCTCGCCGCCTACTCCGCCGCCCGCGGCATCGCCACAAGCCCCCGCTGCAGAGCTATGGCCAGGACGACGAGGCCCCCAAAGACCTCCAGCAGCGGCAGCCCAAAGGTGAAGTGGGCCCGCCCCACGAAGTACACCGCCACCACCGTCACCACCAGGGCGAGGATCGCCCACATCGCCAGCCGGAGGAGGACGAACATGAAACTGAACCCTGTAGTGTCGAGCGCAGCCACGTTGATCAAGTTCGCCGATACCCGTCCTCCGCGCCGGGCGGAAAAGGCCGCGGCCAGGACAACCACCAGAGATAGAGGCATCACGAGGAGCATCATCGTTCCGAAGGCGCCTGCGGTCACGTACCCCAGGGCACTCGCGCCTGCCACGGCGACGACTCCGGCCGCCACGACGATCGCCGTGGGCAACAGGCAGTGCAGCCACAGGACCTTGTCGAACGGCCAGGGTAGGAACAGGCGCGCCGTCGCGGGGGAGTCGACTTCGAGACGGAGGGGCTCGAGCAGAGAGGTCGCCGCCAGGTAGAGCGCCACCGCCCCGGCCCAGAGCGTTCCCTGGCCGGTCGGTTGCAGCGCCAGAAGCACCATGCCCGCCCCTGCCAGCATGATGCCCCAGCCAAGCCGGACCGGGGATCGGAGCAGAGCGACGGTGCTGTGCCAGGGCACTATGAGGATCTGCCGTCGAGGCAGGCGGATACGCAGGCGCGCCTGCCACGTCCGGGCCTTCGACCCTTTGCTCGCCAGTCCGGCGGTGCGGTAGTCGAGGGCGTGCAGGCTGGCGACTACCTGGGAACGGGTCCGCGCCCGGCCGCGAAACTCTTCTATCGGGCAGCTTCCGGCGCTGCGGAAGAGGCTGATCCCTGCCGCCAGCGCCAGACCGCAGAGCAGAACAAGGCCGGCGATGCCGTAGGTCGCGCCGCCGGAAGCGCCGCCCGAGGCCACCCCCAAGATTCCCCAGCCCCAGGGACCGGACCATAGCGCGGCCTGCCTGGCGGCCGACCCGGCGCCCTGGGCAAAGCCGAGAAGGATGGTGAGGCCGAGAGCCGGCAACGTCAGCCGCAGCACCCACACGGTGGCCCAGCGCAGGCGCTGCACGTGCCAGCTTCCCGCGACGACCAGGACTCCCAGGGCGAAACCGGCGAGCGCCGCCTTGCCTATCCGCCCCCCGGATTGCGTCGCTCCATGGGAGATGATCGCGACGAGAGCACCGGTCAGCGCTCCGGCGACCCCGACGAGAATGGCCGCCGTCCCGAGCCGGGGCAGCACCAGGTCCTTCCTGCGCAGCGGAGCGGGCAGGAGCAGGAGGCAATCAGGCTCCGAGAACGAGACGAAACCCTGGACGGTGCTGTAGCGAAAGGCTGCGAGAAAGACCAGTACGATCGCCGGCGCCCCCCAGGCGAAGTTGTAGAAGCCGGCGACGTCTATGAGGAGAGTCCCGAGCCGCTTCGAGAGTCCCCAGAACAAACCGACGATCATCGCGAGTGTGAGCGCCGACACGTAGAGGGTCCCGGCACGGGCGCTCCAGGACCGGCCGGGCCGGAGCGAGGCCAGCAGGGCCAGCACGCCGCGGGCTTCTACGGGGGAATAGGCTTCGTCCCCGGAGGTATCGGGAGCCAGCAGGACGCCGCGTAGCGACGGCCTCCTAGGCATCGAGGATGCGGCCCTCTGCTATGTGAAGCACACGCGTGGCGACCGAAGCCGCGAACTCCTCCGAGTGGGTCATGAGAAGGACCGCCTTTTGCGCGGCGATCGACTTAAGAAGCAGATCGCGCAGTGCGTCCATCGACGCGAGATCCAGGCCGATGGTCGGCTCGTCAAGCACCAGCAGGGAGAACGGCCGGATGACTCCACAGGCTATCGCCGTCTTTTGCCGCATCCCCCGGGAGAGCTGGGAGGGGAAGAAGTCGGCGCGTTTCTCCAGACCGAGCGAACCAAGCAACTTGTCGCACCGCTGCTCGAGGCCGTCCCCATCCACGCCGTGGGCCGCGGCCACGAGATGAAGGTGATCACGGACGGTCAGATCCTGGTAGAGGTAAGGGCTGTCGGGAACATAGCTGAGATGCTTGCGCGCGGCGAGCGCCTCCGCTTCGTGATCGAGAGAGAAGCCGGCGATCCTGACCCAGCCCTTGGTCGGCTCCTGCAGGCCGCTTATGAGCTCCGCGGCGGTAGTCTTGCCGCTCCCGTTCGGGCCCATCAGGGCGACGCACTCGCCGGCGGTGATGGTGAGGTCGAGGGCCTCCAGCGCCGCGACCGGGCCGTAGTATCGACTGAGATTGTCGGTCTCGAGCAGGATCTGTGCGGGCTGCTTGGCCGTCTTTGACTCCCTTCGGCTACTTCGGGTCGCCCCGGCTCGTATTCAGGTACTCAGGGTACAGCAAGGCGGCGCGGGCGGTGGCGCGGGAACCAGGGCAGAGGCGAGCCCGGCGGGCGATTCGTGGTCTGACGTGCCGCTGAGGGGCTTGCCTGTCTCAATCCAACGTCGCATGCCCGCCTGGGATACCCCAGCGCAGACTCAGGTTCGAATCATGAAGAAGCGCGATGTAACTCAGCGGTGTCCGCAGTACTTGGTGGTTACGGACATTTATGTACTAACCTGACTTATATCATTATGGGGGCTATAATGGACGCATACTGTCTACCACCGGAGATTCCGATGCCAAGCCTCCGTATCGGCCGGCGAGGCCAGATCACCATACCTAGTTCCCTCAGGCGCGAGCTACAACTGGAGGAAGGCGCGCACTTGATCGCCCAAGTCCGGGACGGAGCGTTGGTCCTCAGGCCGGCCGGGCGCTCCATATTCGCGCTTCGGGGCAGTGTCGCCGTCGACGGCCCTCAGGACTTTGAAGCCATCAGAGCGCAAACGATCGACGAGCGGGTCCGGAGGGTGGTCGATGAGTCCCGCTGATCTCCGTGGTGGTCGCCAGTTCTTCGTCGACACGAACGTCTTTCTCCGGTTCTTCACCAACGATGTACCCGAACAGGCTGCCGCGGCAGAAGCGCTTTTCCTGAGGGCGGCGGTTGGCGAGATCGAGTTGGTCACCAATACGATGGTCCTTGTCGAACTCGTCTGGGTCTTCGAGTCCTACTATCGCCTGGCCCGCGCGGACGTGGAGGAGCGGGCGATGGCGGTGGCATTGATGGAGGGACTGGCACTGCCCGAAGCCGACCTCATCACCGAAGCGCTCTCGTCCTACGTGGAGTCGAACGTCGATTTCATCGACGCCTTCAATGCCGCCTGGATGAGGCAGCGAGGAGTGCAGCGCGTGATGACTTTCGACGCGAAGCACTACTCCAGGCTGAATGGGATAGAAGTCCAACCCTTCTGACCTGTCGCATCACCCGACACGACGTCCCGGATGACGAGGTCCGGGGTCAAGCCTTCCAAACCTCCACAGTCACCGGCAGCCCATTGACCTTGAGCGCCTCCCGATGAGTGCCATCCAGCGCGGCCGTGCCCGTCTCCTCGCCACTAGTGGTCACTTCCAGGGTCACCGCCAGCGTCTCCCTCTTCACCCAGTCGCCGTGGACGGCCAGCATCTCGGCGATCTCCGCCGGGCCGGCGATGCGCAGGTGGATGCGGTCGTCGATCTGAAAGTCGGCTGCTTTGCGGGTGTTCTGGACGTGGTGGACCAGCTCGCGCGCCAGGCCTTCGCTCAGCAGTTCGGAGGACAGGGTGGTCGAGATGGCAACGGCGATGCCGCCTTCCCGCTCCACCTTGAAGCCTTCGCGCTCGTGGGTCTCCACGACGAAGTCGTCGGGGGCGAACTCGTATTCGCGGACGGGCGGCGCCATCAGGCCGTCGGGCTCGCCCGGCCCGACCTCGATCGCCGACGGCACGAGGACGATGACACACCGCCCCGCGGCCAGCCTATCCCCGGTCTCGTCGGCCGGGAGGGCGGCTACCGCCGCCGCGACCGCCGGCATGTTCTTGCCGAACTTCGGGCCCAGCGCGCGGTAGTTGGGCTTGATGACGTAGCTCACCAGCTCGCTCGCCGATTCAACGAAATCGATCCTTTTTACGTTCAGCTCTTCGGCCACCACGGCGGCCAGGCTCTCCACCGCGGCCCGCTCGCGGGCGCGGCAGGCGACCACGGCCACCTCGA
>Ga0315273_10011081_pt1 | contig 11526 bp, 8 predicted proteins | sample YL17G02_0_MG_FD_205753 | JGI IMG/M metagenome (GOLD analysis project Ga0315273, IMG submission 205753) | Sediment microbial communities from Yellowstone Lake, YNP, Wyoming, USA - YL17G02_0 | ecosystem: Environmental > Aquatic > Freshwater > Lake > Sediment | place: USA: Wyoming | collected... | reverse complement strand
GCCGCGTGAGCCGCGTTGCGACCAGAATGGGTTGAATGCAAGGAAGGGCGACGAAGCCGCACCGGAACGGAGGTGCGGCGAGGAGCCTTGACGCGGCAGACGCCCATTCTCGTCGCAACCCGAAGGGACGCCGCGTCCTGCGTCGCATGCCGGCGTTGATCGAGCTCGACGGCCCGGTTTCTGGGCCGTCCTCGCCCTCGCGCCTTGGCCTGCGCCGCAATCCGCGGCGTCGCGGCCACGGGTCATCCTGATAGGGACTCTTGAGACCTTGGGTTCTGCGGAGGAGGTTGGGTGTATAATCGTTGCGTTCGCCGATTACCCACCGTGGGATCGTCAGGTGAGGCATGGCCAAGTTCCCGGACCATTTCATCCAGCAGGTGGCGGCGGCCACCGACATCGTTGACCTTATCGGCCAATACATCGCGCTGAAGAAGCGAGGGCGCGAGTTCGTGGGCCTCTGCCCGTTCCACGATGACAATAGGCCGTCGCTGAACGTCTCGCCGGCCAAGCAGATCTTCAAGTGCTTTGCCTGCGGCGCGGGCGGCGGGGTCTTCCAGTTCATGGAAAAGTACGAGAAGCTCAGCTTTCCCGATGCTGTGCGCACCTTGGCGCAGCGGGCCAACATCCCCCTGCCCAAATCCATGCAGGAGGCCCCGGAGGAAAAGGGTCTCGCCAAGACGGACCTGGTGAGCCTGATGACCTTTGCCGCGAAGTTCTATAGCCAGCGGCTTCGCAGCCCGGCAGGGAAAGCGGCGCTGGACTATGTCCGCAAGCGCGGGCTGACGGAGGAGTCCATCGACCGCTACGGTATCGGACTTGCCCCGGATGCCTGGGACGCTCTGACGACGGCCGCATTGAAACAGGGCCACACCGACGCACAGCTCATGGCGGCTGGGCTGGTCGCCAAGAGCGACCAGCAGCGCGGCTGCTATGACCGTTTCCGCAACCGCCTGATGTTCCCGATCGTCAATCCCTCCGGGGAGGTGATCGCCTTCGCCGGCAGGGCGCTGGATGTCTCCGAGCGGGCCAAGTACATCAACAGCCCCGACTCGATTCTCTTTGACAAGTCCTCTCAGCTCTACGCTCTCAACTGGTCGCGCGAGGCCATCGTGTCCACCGGCCGGGCGGTGGTCGTCGAGGGCTACTTCGACGCACTGCTGCCACTCCAGGCGGGCGTGGGTAACGTCGTCGCCACCATGGGCACGTCGCTGACGGATCGCCATGTCAGGCTGCTGTCTCGATACGCACGGGAGGTCGTTCTGGTCTTTGACTCCGACCTGGCCGGCGCCAACGCCGCCGAGCGCGCCTTGGAGCTTTTCCTGGTCCAGCAGTTCCACGTCCGCGTGGCGACAATCCTGGAGGGCAAGGACCCCTGCGACTTTTGCCTAGCCCAGGGCGCCGAGGCGTTCCGGGCGCTGGTGGAGGCCGCGCCTGATGCCCTTACGTATGTCTGGCAGCGACGCCTGGAAACCGCTCGGGCCTCCGGAGGCGACCTGGCCGGGCGGAGGCGGGCGGTTGAGGACTTCCTCCGGCTGGTGGCATCCTCCTCGGCCTATGGGGCCATAGACGCGGTGCGACGGGGACAACTGGCCCAGCATATCGCCCATCTGCTCAATATCCCCGCAGCCGACTTGCAGGAGCACATGCAGCGGCTTGTTCGTCGGGTTCCGCGGCGTCCTGCCACGGGTGTCCATCGCCAGGGGACGCCGCTGGGTGATCCCCAGCGGGAGATCATCGATGTGCTGCTGAATCGGCCGGACCTGTTTGATGTCGCCGCCGAAGGCGTCGGACCGGAAGACTTTAGCGACCCGCACATGCGGGAGATCGCCGAAGGAATCTGGGAACTGGGCCGAAGGGGGCACCTGCGGATGGAGGACCTGCTGGCGCGCCAGGAGATGTCTATCCACGCGGCGCTGCTGGCGGAACTGGCCGATTGGGGCGAACGCCGCGGCAATTACGAGCAGACCCTGGCGGGAGCGATAGAGCATCTGCTGGACCGCAGGAGAAAACGGGAATTGCAGGACATGAAGGCCTCGGGACTCGACGACGACAAGCTCCGCCGGCTGGATGAATCTCTTCGCCAAGCGGACCCGCGGAGACACCCCAAGATCAAGTGAAACGTGCGAAGATATGTTCGGACAATCGGGCAGTCTTAGAGTCCCTATCAGGATGACCCGTGGCCGCGACACCGTGGATTGCGGCGCAGGCCAAGGCGCGAGGGCGACGACGGCCCAGAAGGCGGGCCGTCGAGCCCGAGCAACGCCGGCATGCGACACCAGATGCGGCGTCCCTTCGGGTTGCGACGAGAATGGGCGTCTGCCGCGTCAGGACTCCTCGCCGCACCACCTTTCCGGTGCGGCTTCGTCGCCCTTCCTTGCATTCAACCCATTCTGGTCGCAACGCGGCTCACGCGGCATCCTGATAGGGACTCTTAAGTACCGAATTCCAGGCAGCGGAATTCAGGTGAGTCCCCAAGACGCAGGGCTTCCGTACGGTGCGGGTTGCTGTTGCCGCGGTTTTTTTTCCTGGAGTCCGATGTCTGGAGTTGCTGAATCCGTCAACGACCAATGTGTGAAGGTTTTCACCGGCAGTTTAGGGCTTCGGCGATCGAACCCGCTGGCGACAGGGGGCCGGGTATGCGAGTAGGGGTGTTGACTTTTCATGCGGCACTGAATCCTGGAGCGTTTCTGCAAGCATACTCCACCGTGGCGGCCCTTCGCCGTCTGGGGCACGATCCGGCCGTTATCGACTACATGCCCAGGCGTCTGCGGCCCAGGCCGTACCGAAAGTTCCTCTCGCTGCGGGCCATTTCTCCGGAGGGTTTCCGCAAGTGCATGGACAGGCTTCGTCTGTACAAGGCGTTCCGGTCCGCCCAAAGGCGTTTGCCTCTGACTCACCGTTACCGCAGCCGCAGGGGCGTGGCTGGGGAACGCTTTGACGCGGTCGTTATCGGTTCGGACATCGTCTGGAATTTCCGATCGAGGCACTTCGGGAGGGACCCCGTGTATTTTGGGGACGGCCTCAACACCGGCAAGCTCATCGCCTACGCCCCCAGTTGCGGGGTATGCACATTGGACGACAAGATTCCCACCTATGCCCGCGAAGGGCTCGCGAGATTCGCGGCGATCTCGGTTAGAGACGAGAACACCCAGGCGATCGTAAGAGCCGCGTGTGGGCGCGATGTCCCAGTCGTGCCTGACCCCACGTTTAGTCTGGACGTCGGCGAATTGGGACAAAGGCCCGACATCAAGAACTACCTGCTCGTGTACGCGTTCCATCCGTTCGATCCATCCCAGGCGGAGGGGATTCGCCAGTACGCTCGCGTCCGAAAACTCAAGACCATCGCCGTCTGTTACCGGCAGGACTGGTGCGACGAGAATCGCATTGCGGTTGGGCCTTTTGAGTGGCTTGGCCTGATAGAGAATGCGACCTGCGTTGCCACCGCGATGTTTCACGGCACGGTCTTCGCTATCAAGTATGGCAAGGCCTTTGCCGTAGGCATGCATCCCGCGATACGCAACAAAGCGGAGCCTCTGTTGCGTGAGTTGGGGCTGACCTCTCGAGTCATGTCGGATGGGCGTAGCTTCGAGCGAGTACTCGCCGGAGAGATCGACTATGCACCGGTGCATCAGAGGCTCCAACAGATGTCCGAGGCAGGCTTGAGGTGGCTTGAGGGCGCTTTAAATGCCTGAGGCCGAACTGTCAGACTCTTCCACGGTGTACGGCAGCGCCAATGTGACGACTTCGCCGGTGGTAAGGGAGGGTTTCTGTATCGGTTGCGGTGTTTGCGCGGGGGTATGCCCGTCCGGGTCCTTACTCATGGAGATTCAAGGCGTCGAGTATAGGCCTGTTCTGCGCGGCCTCTGCCGGGAGGGATGCGGCGTGTGCTTGCGGGTCTGCCCTTTCTTGGCATCCGGTGAGAATAGCACGCCGCCGGCGGGGGAGTTGTTTGCCGACGAGGCAGGTCTCAAGCAGGATGCGGTCCTGGGGAGATATCTGGGCACGCACGTCGGCGCCGTCAGCGATGCAGCCGACCGGGCAAGGTCGGCCTCCGGCGGGGCGGCCGGCTTGGTCCTGCGAGCCTTGCTTGAAGACCGCAAAGTGGACGCCGTGGCGGCGGTCGTTCCCACGGGCAACGGACGGCCCTGGCATGCCTACCGGATACTGACCTCCGTGGAAGAGGTGGCCGCTTCCGGGGGGTCCGTCTATCAACCGGTCCATCTGGCGGACTTGCTGAAGAGCATTCTGGCGGGGCCAAAGAGGCTGTACGCGATCACGGCCTTACCCTGTTTTGCCAAGGCCCTGCGAAAGGCGCAGCAGTGCGTGCCTGAATTGGGCCGCCGGGTGGCCTTTATCCTCGGGCTGGCCTGTGGAGGCTGTCCTAGCCTGGCGTACGCTCCAATGGAGTCCCTGCTGGCCGGCGTGTCCCATCCGAAGCAGGTCTGTTACCGGCGCAAGAGTAACAGTGGCTCTTCGCGGAACCTCGATTTTGTCGCCACCGATCCAGGCGGAAGGGAGCAGCGGCTTTCGCTTCAGGGGGTGGGAGGCTTCCTGTGGGCCAACCGCATCTGCCTTTGTAAGGGATGCTGGTTCTGTGACGACGTCTTCGCCGAGCTTGCCGATGCGACATTCATGGATGCATGGTTGGAGGAGTATGAGGCCGACCCGCGAGGAACGTCGCTGCTTATCATCAGGCGGCGGGAACTGCTGGCACTGCTGGAACGGCAACAGGCAATGGGGGCTTGGCAGGGCCGGACGATCGAGCCTGAAAGGGTGGTCGCCAGCCAGGCGAAGCAATGTCGAAACAAGCGTACGCTCTTGCGATATCGAGTCGAGTTCCTGCGGAAGCGTGGAGAATGGGTACCGCCGGTACGGGAAGCCCTCTTGCGTGATGATGGCCATGTTCCTGCAAAGACCGTCCGCCGGGCCATGGCGCTGTTTCAGGCCCAAGAGGCCTTGCGGGGCCAACTGGCGGGATGGTCGGAGCACTATGCTGGGGAGGTTCTCTCCGCATGGCGGGCAAAGCTTGCAGGCTTGAGGCTATGTTGGCGGGTTGCAGCCTGCTTGAGGGAGCACGGGGTCAAGCCTTCCCACGGAAACGCGGTCATTCACCTGGGAGGCGTCCTTACCTCTGTCCTTGGTGGAGGCGGGCGGTAGCGGGGCGTCGTTGAGGCAACGTATTGGATTGTAAGGGGCAGGCAAGCAATCGCGCGTCAGGAATTGCCTGTCCGCGCTGCGCTGTTGGCGGAGCATTCCGGTTGGGAGAAATGGCGGGCCAACTGCGAGCAGACCCTCGCAATCGCGATGGAGTATCTCGTGGCTGGCAGTGGAAAACCGAGTGGCAAGACACTAATTCATAGGGACTTATCGACGCAGAGACTCATCGTGTCGATGCCTCCTTTCGCCAGGCGGACTCGCGGAGGCATCCGAGCATCAGCCGGGGTTGGCACGGCAGGGTCAGTGGTTTGCTGGGTGGGTTGACTTTCTGCGGCAAATGGTTAGAATTCACCGACTTTGGACCTTTTGTGTTGTTTGGCCTTCGCTGATGGCATTTCGCCATCTCGTGGATACGGCGAGATGCCGCCAAGGAAAGTCAGGCTACTCTAGGCGTTCCGTGCCTCTCTGGGGAGTTCGTGCATGACGGATGCTTTGGACGCAAGCGTAAAAAGGTAAGCAGCGCGGCTACCTGACGTATGAGGAGATGAACGACGACCTGCCCGATGAGGCTGTCTCTCCGGACAGGTTGGATTCGTTGCTGATGGCGCTGGACGAGTTGGGCATCGAGCTGATCGACGAGTCGGAGCTTGCCCAGCGAGAGCCTTTTACGGAAGAAGCTGAGGCCCCCGAGGTCGAAAAGCCCGTCGTCGAAGAAGTCGTTGAGGATCTGGAGGTCATCCGCCGGATCGACGACCCGGTGCGGATGTACCTGACGCAGATGGGGGAAATCCCGCTGCTGAAGCGGGACCAGGAGATCTCCCTGGCCCGCAAGATCGAGATGACGCGGATGCACTTTCGCCGGCGGGTGCTGGAGAGTGACTATTGCATCCGGCAGGCAGCCGACATCATCACGCAGGTCCACGCCGGCGATCTTCCCTTCGATCGCACGATGAAGATATCCACGGCCGAGAACCTCTCCAAGGAAACCATCACCGACCGGATGCGGGCTAACCTGGGGACTCTTGCCAAGATCATCGAGGCCAACAGGGCCGATTGGACCGTCACACGGTCGCACCGCAACAACGAGGCCGTCCGCCGGACCGCGCTGCGGGGTCTGTGGCGGAGGAGACGCAGGGCCGCCAAGCTGCTGGAGGAGCTTTCCCTGCGGACATCCAAGATTCAGCCGCTGATGAGAAAGCTCCAGCACATCTCCGACAAGACGGAGGAGCTTCAACGTGGCATCGAGGCCGCTTCCTCCAATGGCACACCGGAAGAAGACCTGGAGGTCATGAAGGAGGAGCTGGCGGGACTGATCGACTTGGTGATGGAAGAACCGGAACTGCTCAAGAAGCGCGTCAAGGCGATTCAGAAGGTCTTCAACGATTATGAACAGGCCCGGCGCGAGCTTTCCGGGGCCAACCTCCGCCTGGTGGTCTCCATCGCCAAGAAATATCGCAACCGCGGCCTGTCGTTCCTGGACATTATCCAGGAAGGCAACACCGGCCTGATGCGAGCGGTGGACAAGTACGAGTATCGTCGCGGGTACAAGTTTTCCACCTATGCCACCTGGTGGATTCGCCAGGCCATCACCCGGGCGATCGCCGACCATGCCAGGACCATCCGCATCCCGGTCCACATGATCGAGACAATGAGCAAGCTGCGGAATGTCTCCAAGCGCCTGGTGCAGGACCTGGGGCGCGAGCCGACCATCGAGGAAATCGCCGAGATGGCGGGCATGAGCGTCAGCGAGGCCCGGAGAGTGCTGAAGATCGCACGCCATCCTATCAGCCTCGACAAGCCCGTGGGCGAGTCGGAGGACAGCTACTTCGGCGACTTCATCGAGGATGAGACGGCCGAAAGCCCCGTCGTGACCGCCGGCACGGAGATGCTCAAGGACCGCATCGAGGAAGTGCTCAAGACCCTGACCTACCGTGAGCGGGAGATCATCAAGCTCCGTTACGGTATCGGCGACGGTTATACCTATACCCTGGAGGAGGTCGGGCGGATCTTCAAGGTCACCCGTGAGCGAGTCCGGCAGGTAGAGGCCAAGGCCATCCGCAAGCTTCAACACCCCGTCCGCGCCAGGAAGCTGGAGGGGTTTCTCGACAACAAGAAACTCTCCGCGGTGGACTGACCCCGTCGCCCCGTCCAACGGTCTGGTCCTTCTTCTATGCCACGCCAACTGCCCTGTGTCTGACATGGCCTAACCTGCTGCTAAAGGGGGCCGGCAGGCACGTCGATAGCATCTCCTGGTGGGAGGAAGACTGCTTCGTTGCGCTCGGTGGCAAAGGCGAGGAGTTATTTCTGTGCGTGGACCGCCCCAGGTCCTGATCGTTGACGACGAGCCTCAGGTCTGTGCGCTGATCCGCGACGGCCTGGCCGACAGCGGGTTGCGCTGCACCGCGGTGACCAAACCGGCCAAAGCCAAACAACTTCTTGACCAAAAAGACTTTAATGTCATGGTCACGGACATCGCCATGCCGGAGGCCAGCGGATTGGATCTATTGGCCCACGCACGTCACAGCGTCCCCGGCTGCAAGGTCATTCTGATCACCGGCAAGCCCAGCGCCGAGGTCCTTGCCAAGGCCCTATCCCTGGGGGCGTATGACTATTTCCTTAAGCCCTTCGACATCGCCAATCTGGTCGCTGCGGTTAAGGGGGCGGTGGCCGACCCCTGTGACAGCCGACACCTGCCCCTACGGGCGGCCAAGGCGTTGGAAATGGAGTTCCGCCTACGAGAGACCGCTCTGGAGAGCATCCGCGCCCTGGCGCAGGCTGTCGAAGCCAAGGACCCCTACACCCGCCGCCACAGCGACCAGGTGACGCACTACGCATTGAACATCGCCAAGCGCCTGAAGTGTTCGGAAAGCGAGATCGAGTCCATCCGCATCGCCGCGATGCTGCACGACATCGGCAAGATCGGCATCCCAGACCACATCCTGACCAAGCCCGGGCCCTTAGCGCCGTCGGAACTGGCGATGGTCCGCAGACACCCGGTGCTCGGCTCGGAGATTCTTCGGAACATCAGCGTGTTCGGGCAGGAAGCCATGTTGGTGAGGCACCACCATGAGAACTGGGACGGACAGGGCTACCCCGATGGTTTGCAGGCGGAGGAGATCCCCTTCGGCGCCCGCATCATTAACGTCGCCGACTCCATGGATGCGATGCTGATGAAACGTACGTACAAGAGGGCCTATTCCGTCCGCAAGATGCTGGCGGAGTTAGCCCGCTGCGCCGGGAAGCAGTTCGACCCGCAAGTCGCTGCCGTTGCTGTGGAGTGGTGCAGGGGGCACCCAGAAAAACTCATCCTGACCCACTGAAGCGACATTTCTCTTAAGAGTCCCTATCAGGATGACCCGTGGTCGCGACGCCGTGGGTTGCGGCGCAGGCCAAGGCGCGAGGGCGAGGACGGCCCAGAAGGCGGGCCGTCGAGCCTGAGCAACGCCGGCATGCGACGCAGGACGCGGCGTCCCTTGGGGTTGCGACGAGAATGGGCGTCTGCCGCGTCAGGACTCCTCGCCGCACCACGCTTCGGTGCGGCTTCGACCGTGAGCCGTTCGGCTGAGCTCACGGTCGAAGCCTCAGCCGAACGGTTTCGTCGCCCTTCCTTGCATTCAACCCATTCTGGCCGCAACGCGGCTCACGCGGCATCCTGATAGGGACTCTAAGACGGCTTTTTTCGCCCCAACCTTGGCTTGCTCGTATTTCTTTTTTGCCCGATAGTTACGCGCAACCTTGTGAAATAATAATACAGAAAATTCACTCTTGACTCGTTGGTCGTGTGTGACTATAAAGTCGCTTATGACCGTGGAAGCTACCGCATCTGAGAATCGGGCCCAGAGGCGAGCAAGCAGAACCCGCAGCCGCTTGACGCAGGCGGCACTGGCGATGTTTGCCCGCAAAGGCGTGGGCGGTACCACCATCGAGGACATCACGGAACAAGCCGATGTGGGCAAAGGGACCTTTTACCGGCATTTCGCCAGTAAGGAAGCTCTGCTTGAGGCGATCCTTGAGCAGTCGCTTTCGCAACTGGTTGACCGTTTGCGTGGCTCATCGACGTCAAGCCCAGGCTCATTGAGCGAGGTGCTCAACAACTTGCTGGAGGCGCACGCGGGCTTCTGCACAGAGCACCCGTCCGAATTTGCCCTGGTGTTCCTCAGCCGCGGGCTTGCTCACGCCGGCGATGGCGCCACGATAGGACAGCCGTCCTTGTCGCAGTACCTCGCGGAGACGGCCTCGCGTCTGGGAGTTTTTCTGCCGTCCCCGCCTGACCCGTCAAAGATGCAAAAACTGGCAATGGCGATTGCGGGTTTCGTCAACGGTTATTACTCTTTGTCGGTTGTTGGAATGACGCCTCAGGAGATTGAATCCAGCCTGCGTCCGCTGAGGCAGGCGTTTGTCGCGCAAGCATCCGTGTTCTTGTCCGGCCAGGTCCGGTGAGTTGCCGGGCGGCAGGCCGGAAGGATTCCACAATGCGTTAAGGAGCCGCAGCTCATGCAAACGTCAGGGAGTTCGTCAGAGTCCGAAGTCTCCGATGACAAACCTCCGTCGCCGGTTGCCGAGGAATTGGCCGACCCATACCAACAAGCCGAGCGCTCAGCCAAGCTGGCGGAACTGATCGGCAACGGCCAACGGAACGACTGGCGATGGCAGATGCGGAATCGTATTCGCAGCATTCCGCAGTTGATGCAGTTGTTTCCTTCGTTGCACCTGTCGACGGGGATGGTTCAGGCGGCGCAGAAGTTCCCCATGGCCGTCACACCCTACTATGCCTCGCTCATCCGCCGGTTCGACGAAACCGACCCCATCTTCCGCATGTGCATCCCCCAGGCGATGGAGATGCAAGACGGTCCGTTTCTTTGTGACGATCCGTTGGAAGAGGACCGCGACATGCCCGTGCCCGGGCTGGTGCACAGGTACGCGGACCGGGCGCTGCTGCTGGCCACCATGGCCTGCTCGACGTACTGCCGTCACTGCACCCGCAAGCGGATCGCCGGATCGCGGGAGACGCCGATTTCCTCGCGTCGCCTTCAGCAGGTCACGGCGTATCTGAACGCACACCCGGAAATTTCCGACGTAATCGTCTCCGGCGGCGATCCGTTCACCATGTCCACCGATTCGCTGGAGGCGGTGTTGGCGGCGCTGCGCGCCGTGCCCTCGGTGCAGATCATCCGCATCGGCACGCGCGTGCCGGTGGCGATGCCCATGCGAGTCACCGCCGAGCTGACGGCCATGCTCCGGCGGTACCACCCCGTCTGGGTCAACACGCATTTCAACCATCCCGCGGAACTGACGTCACAGGCGGCGACGGCCTGCGAGGCGCTGGTGGATGCGGGGATTCCGTTGGGCAACCAGTCGGTGCTGCTCCGCGGCGTCAACGACGGCCCCGCGATCGTCACCGAGCTTTGCCGCGGCCTGGTGCGGATGCGAGTGCGCCCCTACTACCTGTTCCAGTGCGACCTGGTCCGTGGGGTGGAGCACTTCCGCACACCGCTTTCCCGCGGGCTGGAGATCATGGAATACCTTCGGGGCCGGATTAGCGGGTTGGCGATTCCGACCTTCGTGGTCGATGCCCCTCACGGCGGGGGCAAGATTCCACTCCTGCCCAACTACATCGTCTCGACCAGCCCGACCCATACCGTCCTTCGCAACTTCGAGGGGATGATGGTGAGCTACCCCGAACCGGGCGCCACCCCGGAGACTGCCCCCCCGCAGACGGCGGAGGACGGCGTATGGGACTTGGCATGCGGTAGGGTTTCTAAGATTCAGCCAATCGATAGTGGCCGCCGGCGGCGCAGGATCGAAAGGGAAGAATCCCTGGAGGAAAGCCCTTCGCCGCGAGAGTAGACTACTGTTTTCCACACCGGCCTCGGCGTGCCAGGCGTGCGCGCCGCAGGCGTCCGTGAATGATCGGGGCGATCCGATGCATTTGCGTATAGGAATGACATACGACTTGCGCAGCGAGTACCTGGCCGAAGGATACAGCGCCCAGCAGGTGGCGGAGTTCGACTCCGACGAGACGATCGACGCCCTGGAGAAAGCAATCCGCTCGCTGGGCCACCGGACGGTGCGGCTCGGCTCGGCTCGGGCGTTGTGCCAGCGGCTGGCTGGGGGGCAACGCTGGGACCTGGTTTTCAACATCGCCGAGGGACTTGCAGGACGCTGCCGCGAGGCCCAGGCGCCTTCGATCCTGGAGCTGTATGACATCCCGTACACGTTCTCCGACCCGCTGGTCTGCGCCGCCACGCTGGACAAGGCGGTGGCCAAGCGCCTGATCCAGTCAGCCGGCCTGCCGACGGCGCGCTTCGCGGTCGTATCGGACTTGCGGGAGGCGGCGAAGGTTCGCCTGCCATGTCCGCTGTTTGCCAA
>Ga0315273_10011080_pt1 | contig 11527 bp, 10 predicted proteins | sample YL17G02_0_MG_FD_205753 | JGI IMG/M metagenome (GOLD analysis project Ga0315273, IMG submission 205753) | Sediment microbial communities from Yellowstone Lake, YNP, Wyoming, USA - YL17G02_0 | ecosystem: Environmental > Aquatic > Freshwater > Lake > Sediment | place: USA: Wyoming | collected... | reverse complement strand
AATCGGAAACGCCTTGATCGACCGCACCATCTCGGCCGCATCAACATCCGAGATCGGATGCACCCGGAACGCGACATCCTTGAGGATCTCGACGAAGATGCCCCCGAGGCCGAACATCATCAGCGGCCCGAACTTCGGGTCGACCGCCACGCCGAAAATGGTCTCGGTGCCACCGACCATCTGCTGCACCACGATGGTGGCCTGAGGATCGGCGGCCGTCGCTGCTCGTAGAAGTTCGGCGGCGAGGCGGCGCACATCCTCTGGCGTGCGCACCTTGAGCCGGACGCCACCCACATCGGACTTGTGGATGATCGTCGACGAGCTGATCTTCAGCGCCACCGGGAATCCGAGCTGAGTGGCGACGGCGGCGGCCTGTTCCGGATCCCGCGCCTCGCGCCACGGAGCGACCCGGATCCCCGCCCCCTCCAGCACCTTCTGCGCTTCGACCAGCGTCAGCTGATGGCGGCCCGCCGCTCTGCAGGGATCGAGGATGTCCTTGATGTGCGCGTGGTGAAAGTCGGTATAGGCCACGACGCGTCCAACCGGTCGCTCCAGCCAGCGCCGGTACCTGACCAGCGCCGAGAGCGCATGCGAGGCGTCCTCGGGAAACGTGTAGACCGGCAGGCCCGCCTGTTTCAGCAGGTCGACCGCCTCTTTGGCGCCGGCCTTCCCCATGAACACCACGAGAACGGGCTTGTCGCTGCCCTCGAGGCCCTTCAGGATCGCGGTTGCGACGCCGACATTGTCGAACATCTCGAGCGACGTAAAGATCGTGATGATCGCGTCGACATTCTCGTCACCAACCAGCGCACGGAGGCAGGCTTCATAACTCTGCGCGGTGGCGCTGGCGATCATGTCAACCGGGTTGGCGACGCTGGCCTCTGGCGCGAGCACCAGGCGCATCAGTTGCTGAGTCTCAGGCGCGAGTGTGGTCATCCGAAGTCCGAGTTGCACGCACGCGTCGGTGGCGAGGATACCGGGGCCGCCCGAATTGGTGAGAATCGCGACACGGTCGCCTCGGGGAACGGGCTGCGTGGCAAACGCCGACGCATAGACGAACAGTTCCTTGATCGATCCAGCCCGGATGACGCCGCACTGCGCGAGCAGCGACTCGACGGCGATGTCGGCTCCGGCGAGCGATCCGGTGTGCGACGCGGCCGCCCTGGCGCCGGCGGCCGTCCGTCCGGACTTCACGGCGAGAATGGGCTTGGTCGCGGTCACCCGCCGCGCGATTTCGACGAAACGGCTCGGATTGCCGAAGCTCTCCAGGTACATCAGGATGACTTTGGTGCGCGGATCGTGCTCCCAGTATTCGATCATGTCGTTGCCCGACACGTCGACCTTGTTGCCCAGGGAGACGAACATCGACAGACCAAGCCCGAGATCCCGCATCGAGGCGAGCACGGCTTCGCCGAGCGCGCCCGACTGCGACGAGAACGCGATGTTGCCCGGCAGCGGTTCGGTCGCCGAGAACGTGGCCTGCAGCCGTACCAGCGGATCGGTGTTGATGACACCCATGCAGTTCGGGCCGACCACCCGCATGCCGTACTTCCGGGCGATGGCCAACAGCTGATGCTCGAGCCGGGCCCCAGCCTCACCGACTTCCTTGAAACCGGCGGTGATCACGATGACGCCCTTGACGCCTTTCCGGCCGCACGACTCCATCGCCTCGAGCGCGAAGCGGCTCGGCACCACCACGATGGCCAGGTCAACGGGGCCGGGAATCTGCTCGACCGAGGTGTGGCATCGCAGGCTGTGCACGACCGGCGTGGCGGGATTGACTGGTGCGACCTCTCCCTGAAACTCGCAGAGCAGCAGGTTGTGCAGGATCTCCCATCCGATGGAGTGCTTCTGGCGTGATGCGCCGATCACGGCAATCGACTTCGGACGGAAAATCGGATCCACCGAACTGGCGGCCATCCGGTCTTGAGGCGGCATGAGATCCACGGATCCTTTCGGGGGCCACGTCGCGAGGCGAATCGTCCTAGTGAATGCCTGAACTGGTCTGGAGTGCGGCCGGATCGACGCCAAGACGTCGTATTGCGGCTTCCCACATGTCAGCGGGCCGGGTGTCGAAGATGATGTCGCGCGCGACATCGCTGATGAGCCATGACGACTCGGTCAGTTCGCGGTCAAGCTGCTGCGGCCCCCACCCGGCGTAGCCCATCAGCAGGCGCGCGTTGGCCACCGGCGGTCCCTCGATCAGCGCCCGCAGCAGTTCGGCCGACGATGACACGAAGACGCCAGTGCTGACCTCGAACACGTCCCCGCCCGGAGGCTCTTCGGGGAGCAGGAGCGCACCGCGCTGCGGCTCCACCGGTCCGCCCAACCAGACCTCGATCCCGCTGTCGCCGGCGAGCGGTGGCGCGAAGTCGACCACGCTTGCAGCCGTCTTGCCGGTAGGGCGGTTGAGCACGAGTCCCCACGCGCCATCCTCGTTGTGCTCGCACAACAGGATGACGGTGCGGCGGAATTCAGGCTCGATCAACTGCGGCATCGACAACAGCAGTTTCGGCGCAAGCTTCGGCGAGGGCGGTCGGTCATCGTCCATGAGGGAATGATACGACGTTACACATCGGTCGGCGAATAGCCGTCAGCCGAGGGGTTCGTCAGGTAGCGGTCGATCGCCCGCGCCGCCTTGCGCCCCGCACCCATCGCCGAGATCACGGTCGCGCCGCCGGTGACGATGTCGCCGCCGGCGAAGACGCCGGGTTTCTGCGTCGCCCCGGTCGCATCGTCGGCGAGGATGTTGCCCCACTTGTTCATCGGCAGATCCGGCGTGGTGTTGCGGATGAGCGGGTTGGCCCCCTGGCCAATCGCGAACACCACGGTATCAACGTCGATATCGAACTCCGAGCCCTGCTGCGGCACCGGGCTGCGGCGCCCGGAGGAATCCGGTTCGCCCAGTTCCATCCGGATGCAGCGCATCGCGCGAACCCGCGAACGCTCGTCGGCGAGAATTGCCGTGGGCGCGGCGAGCATCATGATCTTCACGCCCTCTTCCTCGGCGTGCTCGACTTCCTCGCGGCGGGCCGGCATTTCCTGGCGGGTTCGGCGGTACACGAGGTACGCGTTTTCGGCGCCCAGGCGCAGGGCCGTGCGCACGGCATCCATGGCCGTGTTGCCGCCGCCAATCACCGCGACGTTTCTCCCGCGAATCGTCGGAGTGTCAGACACGGGGAACAGATACGCCTTCATCAGATTTGATCGCGTGAGGTATTCGTTCGCCGAGTACACGCCGATCAGGTTGATGCCGGGGATCTTCGGGAAGGTCGGCAGGCCCGCGCCGGTGGCAATAAAGACCGCCTCGTATCCCAGTTCGGTGAACAGTTCGTCGACGGTGAAGGTCTGGCCGATGACGTGGTTCGTCTTGATCTCGACGCCGATGCGCTTCAGCGCCTCAATCTCGCCGGCGACGATCGCTTTCGGAAGCCGGAATTCGGGAATGCCGTAGACCAGCACTCCGCCCGCCTTGTGCAGGGCCTCGAAGATCGTGACGCCGTGTCCCATCTTCGCGAGGTCGGCGGCGACAGTGAGACCGGCCGGCCCCGAACCCACCACCGCGACCTTGTGGCCGGTCGGCGGAGCCGGGGGCGTGTCGTCGGTGAACTTCAACAGCGACGCATAGTCGGCCACGAACCGCTCGATCCGGCCGATGGCGACTGGTTCGAACTTCACGCCCAGCGTGCACTTGACCTCGCACTGTTCTTCCTGCGGGCAGACGCGACCGCAGATCGCCGGCAGCACATTGCGGTCGATGAGCGTCTTGAACGCGCCCTCGAAGTCGCGCTCCGCCACCTGCAGGATGAACTTGGGGATGTCGATCTCGACCGGGCAGCCCGCGACGCACGGGTAGTTCTTGCACTGGATGCAGCGCTGCGCCTCGAGCACCGCCAGGTCGATCGGGTAGCCGAGAGCGACCTCCTCGAAGTTGTGGGCGCGCGCGACCGCGTCCTGCAGCGGCATCGCATTCTTCGTCTTCTGGGTGATCTTCTTGGCCATGGAACAGCAGCGCTCGCTAAAGAGGCCCGGCGGGCCCCGGGGGTCAGTTCGTGATGGCCTGGCAGGCCACGCGTTCGTTGTAGATTCTGAGCGATTCCGCTTCCTGCTCGCGGTACGCCCGCAGCCGTGCACCCAGTTCGTCGAAGTCCACCAGGTGGCCGTTGAACTCCGGCCCGTCGACGCAGACGAACTTCTGTTCGCCGTCGACCGACACGCGGCAGCCGCCGCACATGCCGGTGCCATCCACCATCAGGGGATTCAGACTCACCGTGGTCTTGATGCCGAGCGGCTTGGTGAGCGCGACAACGGCCTTCATCATCGGCAGGGGACCTACCGCGACGACCTCGTCGAAGACCGCGCCTTCGTCGAGCAGCGCCTGGAGGGCGTCGGTTACCAGGCCCTTGGTGCCGGCAGATCCATCGTCGGTCGTCACGATGACGCGGTCGACGACCGCGCGGAGTTCCTTCTCCAGAATGACGAGATCTTTCGTCCGGCCGCCCACAATGGCGACCACCTGACCGTGCAGCGCCTTGGTCCCGCACGCGATCGGGTACACGACCGCGGTGCCGATGCCGCCGCCAATGCAGCAGACCGTGGCGTTGGGATGAATCTCAGTGGCCTTGCCGAGCGGGCCCGCCACATCGAGGATCTCATCGCCGACGTTCAACGCGTTCAGTTGCCTGGTCGACTTGCCCACGCCCTGGACAATGATGGAAATCGCACCGCGCGGCTTGTCGACGTCCGCGATGGTGAGCGGGATACGTTCGCCGTTCTCGGATGTCCTGACAATCACGAACTGTCCGGGTTTCCGCTTCCGGGCGATGTGGGCGCCCTCGATCCAGAATCGCACCACATCGGGTGCCAGGATGTCCTTGTTCAAGATTCGGTGCACGGGCTGTAGCTCCGCGGAAATCGGGGATGGTTAGGGGCCAGTACTGCCGGAAATGTGGCGGTCCAGCCGGACCAGTTGCGTCCTTAGCAAAGACGATACCACGTGGCGTGGGTCCTGATCGAGCCGCGCGTGACGGATTCCCGCCAGCCGTGAGCGCTGGATCTGAATCAGCCGGAGTCCGCAACTGAAGTAAGATGCCGCCGACGTGCCGGGTCGTGCGCTCCGGTGACCCACGATGATCCTTGTTGCCTGGCTTCGCTCGTTTGCGGCGTACCTGTTCCTCTGTCTCTATGTCGGACTGCTCGGTCCGCCAGCCCTGCTGTTCGCCTTTCTGACCGGACGGGTCCGCCACCTGTTCGTGCTCGGGCGGTTTGGCGCGATGACCGCCCGGCGGATCTTCGGCATCCGCGTGACGGTCGAAGGCCTCGACCGGGTGCGTGCCGACCGGCCCACGGTGTATTGCATCAACCACCGCAGCAACGTGGATGTGATCGTGTTTGAGCTGATTCTGCCGAACTGCCCGAGGCTTCGCGCCCTCTACAAGTCCGAGCTGGGAAGGATTCCAGTTCTCGGGATGGTGCTTCGAACCGCTGGTTTCGTACCGGTCGAGCGGGCGAAGCGCGACCGCGCCATTGAGGCGGTCGACCTGGCGGTCGAGCATCTCAAGGCGGGCGATTCGTTCCTGCTGGCGCCCGAAGGGACGCGCAGCCGGACCGATCAGATGCTGCCGTTCAAGAAGGGCGGCTTCGTGATGGCGATCAAGGCACAGGTGCCGGTGGTGCCGATCGCCATTATCGGGTCGGACCATGCCATGCCGCGCGGACGTTTCTATGCGACGCCATGCCGCGTGCTCATCAGGATCGGCGAACTCGTGCCGACCACGGGACTCGGCTTCGAGGATCGCGACGCGCTGGCGGCGGACGTGCGCCGGCGGATGGAAGAGATGCTCGAACGGGCGCAATGAATTGCGCCCCTACGGACTGTCATGAAGGCCTTGGTGCAGGGGCGCGACTGATTGATCGCGTCCGTTCTACCGATTGCCGAAGTTGTCGTCGTCGGGATCGAGTGCCGGTCCCGTCTGGAGCTGGCCATCCGGGAGAAAGACGAGGGACTGGTGCGTCGGCACTTCAAATCGGCGCCGGCACGTGCTGCACACGATCAGGTCGTCGGTGCGAATCATGTAGCTGCGCAGCTTGGGAAACATCGCACGGTCGCGCTCGTCGGCGCCCGGCGGCAATCGGTCCTTCTTGATCCGCCGAATCCACCGCAACTGGTATTCGTTCCGCCGCTTGCAGTGGGGGCAGGTGTACGCCGCCGGTTTGGTCTCAGGCTTCTCGGTGTAGAAGTCCCGCTCGTTGAGCGCCATACTCGTATCATAGCAGGAGCGCCGGATTCGATGGCGCTTGCGGATGCAGCGCGGGTTCGTGGCATGGAGGACGCATGATTCGCCTTGGGATCGACATGGGGGGGACCAAGATCGAGGGGATTGCGCTCAGCCGGGATGGCCGCGTGCTCGCCGGCCGCCGAGTGCCCACTCCCCGGGGCGATTACCCGGGGACGCTGGATGCGATCGCGGACCTGGTGTCGGGGCTCGAGGCGGAAGCCGGGGCATCCGGCACGATCGGCGTGGGGATTCCCGGCACGATTTCTCCGGCCACCGGATTGATCAAGAACGCCAATTCGCGCTGGCTCATCGGCCGGCCCTTCGAGCAGGACCTGGCCGCGCGGTTGGGGCACCGGGTCCGTCTGGCCAACGACGCGAACTGTTTTGCGCTGTCGGAAGCGTCGGATGGCGCAGGCGCCGGGGCGCCAGTGGTGTTCGGCGTGATCGTGGGCACCGGGACTGGCGGCGGCATCGTGGCCCACGGACACGTCGTGACGGGTCCGAACGCGGTGGCGGGTGAGTGGGGCCACAATCCGATGCCGTGGCCGCTGCCCGACGAATGGCCCGGGCCGCCGTGCTACTGCGGACGCCATGGCTGCATCGAGAGTTTTCTTTCCGGTCCAGGGCTGGCCCGCGATCATGAGAGCTACACAGGCGAACGGTTGTCGAGCGAGGTGATTGTCGAGCGGGCTGGCCGGTCCGACGCTGCCGCCGAGGCCACGCTGCAGCGCTACGAAGAGCGGATGGCCCGCGCGCTTTCCTGCGTCATCAACCTGCTGGACCCCGATGTCATCGTGCTCGGCGGGGGATTGTCGAAGCTGGTCCGCTTGTACGCCAACGTGCCGCCGCTGCTCGGCCGGTGGGTGTTCACCGATCGCGTCGACACGAAGTTGTTGCCGCCCATGCACGGGGATGCGAGCGGTGTCCGCGGTGCCGCCTGGTTATGGCAGCCGGGCGAGACACCGTGACGTCTGGTCGGCCGCGTGCGCGACGTTCTTCGATTCATCAGTTCCGCGACGAACGTATGCCCTCAGGACTTCGTGCCGGGCGCGCGTGTTGACCGGATCGCCTGGCGAGAATACGCACCGACATTGCGAGCCGAAGCGCGAAGTGGACATTCCCTGCTATGCTGTAATTGCTTGCGCGTGTCGGCCCATCCGGGGTTGTCCACGGCAGTTGCTGCAGGCTCGGCGTGCGGACCCCCAGTCGGCGAGCTTCACAGCCTGTTGGAACCACCTTCGATTCCAGGACTCTTATGAACACGGATCTCGTAATTGGCATGGCCGGCTCCGGCGGAGACGGTATCGTGGCAGCGGGCGAGTCGCTCCTGACGGCTGCGGCCATTGAGGGGTATCACGGCGTCCTCACCAAGAGCTTCGGGCCCCAGATCCGCGGAGGCGAATCGAGCTTCCGCCTGCGGCTGTCCACCAGCAAGGTGTTGAACACCGGCGGCACACTCGATATCGCGGTGGCGCTCAACTGGGACGATTTCCTTCGCTTCGGCGGAGAGCTGCCGGTCAGCGGCCAGACCACGGTGGTCTACGACAGCATCAGCAAAGTGCCGACCGACAAGATTCCCCTGGTGGGCGTCCAGCCTTTCGAGGTGTTCGCCGTGCCGATCGAGCAGATGGCGCGAGAGACGGGCGGCAGCGAGCGGGCGAAGAACACGGTCGTCCTCGGATTGATGGCCGGGTGGCTTGGCATCGCGCGCGAGCCGATGATGGCGGGCATCCGCAAGCGCCTGGCCAAGAAGGACGCCGAGGTCATCGACAAAGCGGTCAAGGCGTTTCACGCGGGTTTCGAGTACGCCTCGGCGCATCCGCTGAAGTCGGATCGACTCATGGCGCCGCCGGCCAAGACCGGGTCGAAATTTGTCGTGGACGGCAACGACCTGTGTGCGGCAGCAGCCATCGTGGCCGGGTGTGATTTCTTCGCCGGGTACCCGATCACGCCCTCGACCGAAATCATGCAGTTCCTCTCGCGCGAGATCTGGAAATACGGCGGGACGGTGCTGCAGGCAGAGGACGAGATCGCGGGCGTCGGCGCGGTGGTGGGCGCGTCGTTTGCGGGCAAGAAGGCCATGACGGCGACGTCGGGGCCCGGCATGTCGCTCAAGACCGAAATACTGGGCCTGGCCAGCATCGCTGAACTGCCGCTGGTGTGCGTCAACGTGCAGCGCGGCGGCCCATCGACCGGCATTCCGACCAAGGCGGAGCAGTCCGATCTGCTGCAGGCCGCGTTTTCCGCGCACGGCGACGTGATTCGCCCGGTTCTGGCGCCGGTCAGCGCCGAGGACATGTACGGCATCACGATCGAGGCCTTCAACATCGCCGAGCAGTACCAGAGCCCGGTCATCATCCTGTCGGACCAGGAAGTGGGACAGCGCAAGGAGACCGCCGAGCCGATCGACGCCAGCCAGCAGGCGGTCATCGATCGCCGCGTCCCCGGGGCTCAGGAACTCGAGAAGTACGTGCGCTTCCGGTTTACCGAATCGGGCATCAGTCCCATCAGCCATCCGGGCATGCCTCGAGGCAACTACCTCGCATCGGGCATCGAGCACAACGAAGCGGGTGCGCCGACGGCCAACGGCGAAATGCACGCGAGGATGAACGAGAAGCGTCTCCGGAAATTCCGGCCGCTGCTCGATCGGCGGGACCTGTTTATCATCGACGGCCCGCCGGATGCGCCCATTGCGCTCATCAGCTGGGGCAGCGTCGCGGGTGTCGCCATTGAGGCGTTGCAGATCGCGCAGCAGCAGGGATTGAAAGTCAAACTGCTGGTGCCGAAGCTGATGTTCCCCGTGTCGGAAGCCATCTACGCGGATTTCTTCCAGTCGGTCAAGCGGGGCCTGGTCGTCGAACAGAACCACCAGGCGCAACTGTTCCGCCTGATGCGCATGTACGTCGACGTGCCGCATGGCATCCAGACGCTGGCCAAGAGCGGGTCGAATCCGATTACGCCCCTGGAAGTGGTCGACCGCCTCAAGCAGATTACGCTGGCGCTTCAGCAGGGCAAGGATCGCGAGCCGTCGGAAGTGTAGCGAGCGCAGGACGTTCGAAGAGAGGATCCGGGTATGAGCACCATAGCGACCAGACCGATTCAAGACTATACGGCCAAGGACTACAGGAGCGACCTGAAGCCCATCTGGTGTCCGGGTTGTGGGGATTTCGGCGTGGTGCAGGCCATCTATCGCGCGCTGGCGAATGTCGGCCGGCCGCCGCACGAGATCGCGTTCGTGTCGGGGATCGGCTGTTCGAGCCGGATTCCCGGCTACACCACGGCGTACGGTTTCAACAGCGTCCACGGCCGGGCCCTGCCGATTGCGCAGGGCATCAAGCTGGCCAATCCCGGTCTGCTGGTGCTGGTGGCGGGGGGCGACGGCGACGGCTTCTCGATTGGGGGCGGGCACGTCGCGCATGCGATTCGCCGCAACATCGATCTCACGTACATCGTGATGGATAACCAGATCTACGGCCTGACCAAGGGCCAGTTGTCGCCGACCTCGCGGCGAGGGCTGGCGACGGTGACCTCATCGCTCGGATCGATGGAAGCGCCGGTCAACCCGCTGCTCTACGTGCTCGGCTACGGTGCGGAATTCGTGGCACAGGGCACGCCGGCCGACATGAGCGGCCTGGCCAGCGTGATCGAAGAAGGGATTCGCTTCCCCGGGTTTGCCTTCATCAACGTCCAGTCGCCGTGCGTCACCTACGGCCTGGAGGACCAGCAGCTGAAGGCGCAGAAGGCGCTGATGCAGCCGTTGGCGTCGCTGAACCACGATTCGTCCAGCAGCCTGGCCGCCATGGAGCTGGCGCAGCAATACGGCGAGAAGCTCTATACGGGCGTCTTCTACCGCAAAGGCACGCCAAGTCCGACGTTCGAGGCGTCCGCACGGGCGCGCCACGAGGCGCTCGGCGCAGGCACACGGCCGCGTGCGCAGGTGATGGACCTGTTCAAACTGAAGAAGTAGGCTCGGTCATGACCCGCCTGAAGACGATCGAGTAGTGGCGGATCGTCCGAGGCGCGTGTGAACCGATCGAGGCGATGGCCACAACCGCCAGCAGGATGGGCACCCGGTAGCCCCAGAACCACGGGATCAGGCAGAGCAGCCCGAGCTTCGCATAGATCATCAGCGCACACCCCTGATGCGCCCAATGAACCGACGCGTACACTTCCAGAACGATGAGCGCCGCGCCGCTGCCGATGGCCAGCCACAGGGCCGCGTACAGGTGGACGGCCGGCACATCGAAGACGTGTCCCCCGAGCAGTATGCCGGTGGCCGCAAGATGAGCCGTTCGCGCGGCGATGTTCCAGGCCCGCGAATAGGGTATCCTGCGACGCGACGTCGGTCCCGATCCGGGCACGGTTGGCAGGCTGGCCATCAACTGACCTCCGAGCACGCGTCGGGCGGCGCGCCACCAGACGCCGACGCGTGTGACGCGGCGCGGGGCCTTGCCGATTATAGTCGGGAGTGCTGATGGACCAGATCGCAATCAGGGACCGACGCGAGGGCGACCGTGAATGGGCTGCCCGCGTGATGGCCGAATCGGAGCCGTGGCTGACGCTGCGGCGATCGTACGACGCCTGCCTGGCGTCGTGCCGGCATCCTCACGATGAACTGCACGTCGCCGAGATCCACGGCGAACGGTGCGGGTTCGTCCTGGTCCGCCCGCAGGGCATCGCCGGCGCTCCCTACATCGTCTCGATCGCGGTCGCCGACCCGTTCCGATCGCACGGCGTGGGCCGCGACATGATCGCGTTTGTGGCGAAGCGTTTCGCGCCGCGTGCCCGGCATCTGTTCCTGTGCGTCTCGTCGTTTAACACCCGGGCGAAAGCCATGTACGAGCGCGAGGGGTTCGTGGAAGTGGGCGAATTGCCGGATTTCATCATCGAGGGCGCGTCGGAACGGTTGATGTGCCGGCGGTTGACCCCGGCGACGGATTCGTGAGGACAGCCAGGATGTGGAGAACCTGCCGATGAAGCCACCATGCGCGGTGATTCTGGCGCGCGGCCTCGGGACGCGCATGCGCCGTGCCGGCGACGCCGAGGGCGTGGACGTCGAACAGTCGCGGGTGGCCGATACGGGCGTCAAGGCGATGATCCCGATCGGCCGGCCGTTTCTCGATTTCGTCGTGAGTGCCCTGGCCGACGCGGGTATTCGCGAGGTGTGTCTCGTCATCGGCCCTGAACACGACGCCGTGCGGCGCTACTACACCGAAACGGTCGAACCGACGCGCGTCCAGCTCAGCTTC